>Ga0101941_1000503_pt1 | contig 63991 bp, 49 predicted proteins | sample DewCreD2012metaG_3_FD_75242 | JGI IMG/M metagenome (GOLD analysis project Ga0101941, IMG submission 75242) | Hot spring sediment bacterial and archeal communities from British Columbia, Canada, to study Microbial Dark Matter (Phase II) - Dewar... ... | reverse complement strand
TTCGTATTCGCCGGGATTACGGCGGAGGCAACGTGCAGTTAGCGTATGAGTATGGCTACGGATTTGACGGAGGCAGGCGTTGGCGGAAGGACTACCTGAACGGTGTCTGGACGCGGTATCCGTGCGGTGTTGCCTGCGGAGCGGGTGACCTGGTAGAACAGCAGAAGCCTCTGGAAGGTGGCAGCCGGGCAACCAGTGCGCTGTATCTGCAGGGGATTTCGCTGGTTCGTCGAAACAACGAGTGGCATCACTTTGACCCGTTGGGCACGGCGGGGGTGATAACGAACGGTTCTGCCAGCGTCATCAGCAACAACCTGTATGACCTGTTCGGGGTCAAGCGGTATGAGCAGGGCAGTGCACAGACGCCGTGAAGGTGGATCGGGAAGTGTTTGGAGGATGAGGGTACATCGTCTCGAAAAGCGAAGATTTCCTGTACTTTTGGGGGAGCATATCTGGACAATATCGTACCTCACACTGTTGTCAGCACATCTGGAATCCGTCCAACTGGTATCCCGATACATGGCAAGGTGCGGGCCAGGGCACCCAAGTGCTGGATGTCGTGGCCCCAGACTTCCACCGCAGTGCCGACCTATCGACGAGCTAGATTCGTGCTGCATGGCTCATGATACTTGCTACGACCAAAACGGATGCGGCGCAGGAGGCATTGTGCTAAACCCCACGTGCTGGTACTGCGACTGTATTCTGTGGAACTGCGCCTACAAGGCGGACTGCACAAGGTCGCCGGACCCAAAGAGCTGTGAAAAAGCTAGGAGGCTGATACTGGGGATTGGACTCGTGCGTCCATGGTGGTGCATAGTGACAGCAGGTTCCTCGAAATACTGACTGTGAAATCGGGCGAGTGCTTAGAGTAAGCCCGAAGACTGGGTGAGGAAATCTGTTCTTGCAGATCTCCTCGCCCAGCTAAGAAGGGGAGGTGTAAATATGACACGGTCGTTTCTCACTATGCTCGCTATCATAGCGGGGGGGTTGGTGTTTCTGTTGCTTCTACCGTTTGCCGCGCGTATTGGCACTACTGTTTATCTGTGGAGAAGTTCCCATTACCAGAAAGGATGGGAGTCGCTAGATTACCAGTATGATGTATCACCGTCAGGAGACGCGATTGTGTTTGTAGGTGAAGGAGACGGTGGGCGCGACCTGTATATCTTTGATATCTCTTCGCGACAGATTCGGAGGCTTACACACTCAAAGGGTTTCGAGCATGAAGTACGCTTCCTCGATGAGCATACTGTAGTCACCTCCGTGGTAGAAACACCAAGTCATCCTCTATCACCTAAACACCTTTACCTGTTGGACACGCGGAACGGCTCCTCAAAACAGATTACAGATGGGGAGCATATATACGATGGGAACCCCTTGCCCATTTCACCGTATCAAATCCTTTTTGCAAGGTCGGAGATTGATTACGCCATGAAACCTTGGGGCATGGAGGTGGAAGGTTCGGTCCCGTGCTGGTATATCATGGACGTTCGCAACGAAAACGCTCTACCGCTTCATGCACAGAACTTCGATCTCAACGATGCCTTTGTGAACGCCGTTTTCAGCAATGGACGGAAGCTACTTGAAACAAGCATAATTGGTGACCGAAATGACCTGTTCTTGAGGTATCTTTCAGGTCCTCTGGAGAGCCTCTCTGTACGTTCCGAGCGCAGGATGCGCCTGACGCGCAACGGCAGAGACGGGTGTATTTCGCCAGATGAAAAGCATGTCTTTTACCTATCCGACGATACTGTTGAAGGCGGTAGCAGTATCATGCGGCTAAACCTTGTATCTCATCAGGCGACGAGGCTACTGAAAAGAGGTTACGTTTTGAAATCTCTATGCGTTAGGAATCAATGGCTTTTCTTCCTAGAGGGCTCCGGTAAAGATGTAACCCTATGGCGTATGGATATACGGGGGAAGAGGCTCGAAAAGCTTCTCTCCCCTGCCCAGTTCGCCAATCCCTTGGGGCGGTAGTGTCCGCGATATGCCGTAAGTTGGTCGAGCGCGGAATCTCTTAGAAGAGATAGGTGGGGCAACCAGTGCGCTATATTTGCAGGGGATTTCGCTGGTACGCCGAAACAACGAGTGGCATCACTTTGACCCGTTGGGCACGGCGGGGGTATCTGGGTTCAACAAAGCTCCTGCCGGGTGTATATCGGCTCGGCAGGAGCCTCGCCCTCCACAAGGTTCCATAGCCAGCGCAGGCTGGCTTTGTTTGAAAGGGTGCGGCTTCAGCCGCAGACCCCCTCTCGGGGAGCGTCGCTACGGAGTTCTCCTCTCCTCGCAGGAGAGGGGACGGGGGAGAGGTCTATTTCGAGCGCTTCCCCCGGATACTTTATCCCCGCATCTCCTGCTAGGCGGTCGGGGGTCAGGCAGGTGCTCGCCAGTAAACCATTCCCGCTTTAAGCGAAAGCGAGGTAGCACCGTGCTATTCAACCACCCTTCCTCGTCGGCGAGCACAGGGATGTAACTTCCATCCTGTAACGAGAAGATGGTGATACCCTTGTGCCCCTGAAGAGGGTCGATCAACCAGTATTCCCGGATACCTTCCCGTTCGTATTCCAGAAACTCCTCGACGCTATCGCGGTGTACACTGTCCTCGGAAATCACTTCTGCAACCACGTCGACGGCACCTGTGGCGCGGTCCTCCGTGAGGCGCGAAAGGTTCTCGCGAAGCACTACTATCAGGTCAGGCTCGCGGGAAGTGTTACTCCGTGTCAAGAAAAGTTCAAACGGCGCGAAGAGAAACTCACCCAACCCGGTGTCGTGCAGGTACTCCTCCAGCAGGTAAGAAAGGAAGCGTAAAACCTCCTGATGGGTTCTCTCTGGCGGCATGAACCAGATGACCTCCCCATCCACCCACTCCGCATGGGTGTCTTCGCTTTTCATCTGCAGGAACTGCTCGTATGTCAGGTACGTCGTTTCCGACCTTAGCGTGCTCTGCATCGGGTAACCACCTCCCTCCGTCAGTACATCCTAACGCCGGGGTACGGGCGCGCGAGACTCCGGCTCTATCAGCAGTTCCACCCGGCTCGTGCCCAGTAACTGCAGAACCAGGCTACCCGACGGCAGATACTGATGCGGTGGGGCGATGGTGATCGGCGCGCCATTGACGCGCACCTGCGGCATCCGCTCCAGACCGTTTACCAGAATATAATAGCGTCGCGATAGCCACGGCGTAACGCGGAAAGAGACTCGTATGCTGCGCGGGTTGCCGGGCAGAGGGGTACGCGCCACCACCTGGTCTATCCGCCCGGGCGCGTGAACCAGCAGTTTCGTCGGGCGCACCGCGTGCAGAGAGTACACCGGCAGAGCATCGAACAACCGGACGGCGTCCGTTTGCACCGTGCCCGGGTTAATCGGCGGTCCATCGCGTACCTGCGTGGGCAAATGGAATACGTCGGGTAACAGCCCCTGCCGTTCAACGTCGTTCTGTTTCCACGTCATCTGGATACCTGTGGCGGTGATGCCGTCCGCAATCGCACGCCAGGGACCGCCGTAGGGGTCTACCTGTGCCAGTCGGTACAAAGCGTCGGCATACGCCAGCCCACACCACTGCACGGGTAACCCAAACCACACAGGAGCCACCCAGTTTGTCGCGCCGTAGACGGGGATAGTAGCGTATGTGCCTATCGGGTTACCCGTCGGGTTCACCAGGTACACAAATGGCACGCCTGTCCACGCCCAGTATCTCGCCTGCTCCAGATAGTCTCTGTAGCCGGTCAGCAAGTAGCCCATCAGGTAAGCGCGCACCAGCAAACCCGCGGCGTAAATGTCGGGGGTATGGAGCGGAATCTCCCATGTCTGTGCGCCGCGCGGTACGCCGTTGCGAAACTTGTCCATCGCCCTCAGCAGGCGAAGCCCCTCGGCAATCAGCTGGCGGTCGCCGCTGAATGCGCCATGCTCCAGCACCTGAAGCACCGCCGCGGCGGTGTAGCCGCTGGCGTCGGGAGCGTAGTGTGTGCGTCCGTAGTCGGGTTTGCCGGGTTCGGGACGGTAAATCAACGTGCCGTCCGGCTCAAAGCGCGAGACGACCTGCCATCCCACTTGCCGGGCGGTCTCCATGTTCTCGGCAACATGACCGTATACCAGCGCAGCAACCGGATACGTGTTGTGGGAGATGTTATAGAAGTTCATTGCCGAGGCAGGTACCTGCGCAATGGCTCCGATGGCAGTTTCGCGCAGACGTTGCGCCAGGGTGGGATCAGAGGCATATCCTGCCAGCCACTCCATCAGCACCGCCGCATCCGCTGCGGGTTGGGGGTCAAAGCCGGGCCAGACCGCATGTCGGAACAAATAGCCCTCGCGGATGCGCGAGTCCAGCCACCCTCCTGCTGCCAGCGATATATAGCCTGCGAAGCTCATGCCGATATTTGGCAGAGGTGGTAAACCGCGCAAGCGCACGTACTGCTGAATAGCCGGCACCACGCTCTCACCTCGCCCGCCGATGAGGGTAGCGTTCAATACCAGAGGCTGATTCGGCTGTAACACGATGGGAATGCTGGGGATCAGCTTGCCCTCCTCGCGGTTTACACCGTCCGATCCGGGGCTGAGCACGCCCATCACATGCGCCCCGGAGGCGAAGAGGCGGTCGGGCGAATCGAACAGGGCGCAGAACCGCTCGTCGGGTTGCCATATCAAACCCACATACCGCCCGCGCGCCTGTATCGCCATCAGCGGGAAGGTGATCTTGAGGTTATTGGGAACCTGCCTGCGTGCCGCCGCGCCCACTACGTCCGCTTCAGAGCTGCTCGGCTCGTTTTCCAGGTATTCCAGTCCCGCAAACAGCCCCTGCCCTTTGGACGTACCGTAGCTGCCCATGCCGGGAAGTAGCAGGAGCATCGGCAGGAAGTACACCTCGCGCGACTGGTCTACGCTGACCTGCGTCTGGATGTCTATCGCGCCCGGTACTGTGCCCGAAGTAAACCGTTGCGTTAACAGCCAGTTGCCCCCATCCGGGTCGCGCAGAGTGTACTCTACAATCAACGCATTCCCCTCGCGCCACAGGCGCGCGTTCTGGATGGCGGAGTGCAGAGCCATCCATCGGCTGTTGCTACCCATCTGGTAGCCGACCATCGGTCGGGTGAAGCCGGTCGCCATGCGCTCGCCTGCTACCGTTACCTCAAAGTTGCCCGGTATCGGTAAGCCATGCCGCAACACCATGTCACCGGAGCGCACCTCGTGTACCTCACCCTGCAAATCGGGTGGAACAGGTTGCAGCCACTGCGGTTCCTGCGGGATGTGACGTACCTCGATGCTCATGTAGCGCACCCACGCCTTGCCGGAGGGACCGGGTGGGTCAATCCGAAAGCGGTAGTTGCCGGGCAAAACGGGCAGGATAAGCGTTGGCTCGCCCCACTGCCCCTGCGGCACGAAGAAACGCACGGATTGCTCCTCTGTTGCCCAGGTGCCGTCACGGAAGTAAAAAATCTGCCAGAACGTGCCCACTTCCGCCTTCACCCGGACGCGCAGATACAACGCCTTATCTGAGGGCAGGCTGTACGGGGGACCGATGGTATACGGGTCTTCACCTGAAACCTCTATCTGCATCCCGTCCCATGTGGGCAGCAGTCGGCTGATAGCATGGGTGGGTTGCCATCGGGCAACTTCGTACGGGTTGCGAAAATCGATGTAATAAAGCGTTTGTGCGCAGGCGGAGGCGCAGACGAACGCTGTCCAGAACACCAGAGCACATGTTCTCATTCGGGTGAACACGGTGAATGCCTCCTTCCAGCTTGAACCATCAAGGCAACGATAGCATCGACGAGGGGCGTTGTCAAGAACCGGTGACTGTGTGGACGGACTATTTAGAGCGTCAGGCGTGATTCCTGGCGTTTTAGCCAGCTGGAGGGGCTATGTATCCACCGAAACAGGTATCCGCACGATGTCTTTCTTCCTCCACGGCGGAACAGGAGGCAGGGGCGGTTCGCTGGATGGCAACATCAGTATCCCAAAGACCACCGGCAGACGACAGGTGTGGTCTGGGTATAGCGTGAAACCGTCGGTCAACACCAGTATTGCAAGTATCGCATCCGGCTCGGGCTGTAACTGGAGCACCGCCTCCTTTCAGCCCATGCCTCGCCCGCGCCAGATGAGTTGCCCGAGCCCGGTGCTCCCCCCAACAGCACCGGCACACCCGGGTATCCCTGCGGGGCAGGGGTTGCCAGTGCGACCAGCAGTTCTCGCGCCCTCTGAGCTACCACCGACCTCTCCGTGTTCATCCTGCAGCCTCCTGCCACCCAAGTCGCTTCAACGCCTTGCGAGCCGCCTCGCGCACCCAGCTGTGCTCATCCTTCAGCGCTTGTATCAGCGCGGGCACAGCGGATGGATCGCCCAACTTGCCTAACACCTCACAAGCCACCATGCGCACCCAGCTGTCCTCATCCTTGAGCGCTTGTATCAGCGCGGGCACAGCGGATGGATCGCCCAACTTGCCTAACGCCTCACAAGCAGCCCGGCGCATATCCCAATTCCTATCCTCGAGCGCTTGTATCAGCGCGGGCACAGCGGATGGATCGCCCAACTTGCCTAACGCCCAACAAGCCGCCTTGCGCACACCACTGTCCTCATCCTTGAGCGCTTGTATCAGCGCGGGCACAGCGGATGGATCGCCCAACTTGTCTAACGCCTCACAAGCCGCCTTGCGCACACGCTTGGAACGACCCTTCAGCGTCTGTATCAGCGCGGGCACGGCAGATGGGTCTCCCAACTCGCCTAACGCAAAGCAAGCCCGCCGGCGCACGTATCGACTCCTATCCTTCAGCGCATCTATCAACACAGGCACGGCAGGCTTACCAATTCGCACTAAAGCGCTGTAAGCCGCTGGGCGCACCCGGTCAGAAGGGTCCCCTGCTGCCTTAATCAGCGCGGGCACGGCGGATGGGTCGCCCAACTCGCCCAACGCCTCGCTCGCCTTTTCGCATACTCTCATGTAAGCATCCCGATATAGTGAGTCACTATCCTTCAGAAGGTAGCCGCCCCTGTCCTTCAGCGCCTTAATCAGCGCGGGTATGGCGGCTGGGTCACCCAACTTGCCTAACGCCTCACAAGCCCCGCAGCGTGCACTGGGAGAGGGATTGCTCGTTGCCGCCTTTATCAGCGCGGGCACGGCAGCAGAGCCGATTTGAACTAAAGCATCGCAAGCTGCCCGGGGCACATCCCGGTCCCTACCCTTCAGCGCCTCAATCAGCGCGGGTATGGCGGACGGGTCGCCCAACTTACCTAACGCCGAACAAGCCGCCTTGCGCACATCGCTGTCCTCATCCTTGAGCCTCTGTATCAGCACGGGCACGGATGGAGAGCCGATGCGAACTAAAGCATCAGCAAGTTCGTGTGCAAGCAGTGCCTCCACGAACCTCAGAGGTATTCCTTGACCGAACAGAGGGGATAATCCGTCATCCCCTTGTGCTATACGGTGCAACAACACACACTGCGCCCATAAACCCCATCGGGACAAGGGATACTTTTGCGAGGCTTCGAGGATGCCTGGCACTGTGCCGTTCAACGCCAGAGACAACCACTGCGCTTTGGGAAACTGATGTAACGCCTGCGTCGCCAGCGCACCATGAATCGCCTCATATAGCTGACGGTACCTCTCTTCTGCGGGCTTTGCCAGCCCAAACGTCACAGGAACCAGCACCTCTCGAAGAAGTCGGATTTGCATCCTGCGGAACGAGGACTGGCACTGCAGGTCGGTCATGCGGGTGAACACGCCGAGCCTTTGGCAGGGATTGTCTACCAGCCGCAGCTTGCCCTCGTAGGTGACACACACTTCTATCGGGTGTGTGCCCTGAGTACAGGGCACTTGCAGTTGCACGTGGATTCCATCCTCTTGCACGCTCCAGTTGTCCATCGTCTCTGCGCCTCCGGCGTGAGATTTATCTAACAGTCTCCATATTGGCAAGATAGTAGGTGCTCTTTAGCATCTCAGAAGGGAGGTAGCGTCTCTGCAGCGCAAGCAGAGAACGCATACCTCCTGCTCCGCTGCGTGCTTTTATCTGGCTCTGATGTTGTAGGGAGCGAGTTCGTAGTTAGGGATTGAGACTGCTGGGGTGTGAATAACTGGGGGAGGCGTCTGCTGGGGGGTATGCAAGACAGGCGGTGCCGACAGGTAACTGCCGGAAGCATTAGCCTGTTTCAGATTACCGGGCTGAATCCGTTCTGCTTGACCAAAGCCATGCATCTGCTGTTGAGACATCAGAACAACCTCCTTGTCGCAGGACAATCTTCTCATGTTCAATTATGCCATTTGTTCGCTTTGTCTCAACAGGTATTTTATTCGGTTTACGGATTATAAAAGGCATGAAAACTCGTTTTCATGCCTTTTGGTGACAGGTTTTTGGTTTTGCTGGAGCGTGGCATCTCTCGGGCGGGTTGGGAGTTTTTGACGGAAGTTGCGCTGGTTTGAGGTAAAGGATCTCAGAGAGCCTTTCACCCTTTTTCGGCATGACGAAAGCACGGGATTCTTCGCTGGCGCTCAGCATGACAGAAAGTGATTGTCATTCTGAGCGAAGCGAAGAATCTCGTGTTAACGACAGGATGAGATGCTTCGCTAACGCTCAGCATGACAGTAAACGGTTGTCATTCTGAGCGAAGCGAAGAATCTCTGACCCCTCGCTCGGCGAGGCAGATTGCTCAAGCACGCACGTTCTGCGTCGGTACTCCCACCCGCGCCTGCGGCGACACCAGCGCAAACGTCTCGCGACCGTCGCCCTTCCAGCGCTCTTTCACCTGCCAGATAAAGTGCGCCAGCTTCATGTCGCGGCTGGCGTCCACGAAGCCGTCATAGTCCAGATTGAGCACTGGAATATTCCCATAGCGGCGGCGCAGCTCGCGGGTAAACGCCGCCACCACGTTGCCGGGCATACAGCCGAACGGACGCACCGCCACGATGCCCGCCAGCCCGCGTCGCGCGAAGTCCACCGCTTTGCCGAGACTGCATATCGCCTCGCCGCCGAAATCGGGGTGCACGAACTCCGAGCCGAGTCGAATCACCTCGTCTGCGCTGATGTCGGGGTAGTCTCCAAGCGTCTCGTGCACACTCTCCGCCAGCGTGTGCTCCTCGCGTTTGGCAAGACGATGGTTAACCCACGCGGCGAGGAAGTTCACCAGATGTTCCCGGCGCAGGGTGTCCAGCCAGCGATTGCGCTCGTTGTACATGCCGATGCAGTTGGCGTAGGCGAAGAACTCGGTGGCGGGAGCCAGCCATGCCTCGCCGCCCAGCTGCTCGATGCGCCGAATCACGTCCTGGTTCGCGCCCTCGTGGATGCGCACATAGAACTCACCCACCACCCCGATAAGCGGTCTGCGTTCGTCGCGCTTCGGTAGCCGCCTGAACTCCTCTTGCGCCTGTGAGAGCAGCTCCTGAAGCGGCTCCAGGTGTCTGGTGGTCAGCAGGGAGCGAATAGCGTTCCACCCTTCCTGCACCCGACGTTGATGTTCGGGCATCATCTCGCAGATGGCGTCCAGATACTTGCGGTAGATGGCGTCCGCGTCGCCGGGGTTGACGGCGTAGGGGCGTGTGCGATAGAGCATCCTCTGCAGCAGGTCGTGTGCCACCAGCGCATCCCACACCACCATCGCGAACAGCGTGCCTAACCCGTTTTCCTCGTCGCCCGTGCCCAGCGTGACCATATCCACCGTGTGCAAGCCCATCCTCTCCAGAATACGCTTCTGCAGGATATGGTACATGCCGAATCGGCAGGGGCCGTCGCTGCTCCCCATGAAGAACGCCTCGCGTTCGGGGTCAAAGTCGGGCTGCTGCACGCGGTGCAGGATGTCCTCAGTGGTCATGAATGCGGGCAGGCACACGTCTTCCGTGATGGCGGCTCGCGCGCTTTTGAGAGCGGGGTCGGGCGAGCGGGGGATAATCTCCGCATCCACGCCACACGCCCGCAGGGCGGCGGCAATCACCTTCGCCCCCTCGGATGCATAGGGTACCCATACCTTGCGCCCGCGTGCTCGCTGGGGACTGATGGCTGAGGTGCGGATAACGGGTTTCTCTGAGACGGGCTTCGCGCCGCGCACGGTGTCCGCAAACGCTTCCAGCCGGGTGATGATGCCCGCGTCGGCGGTGTGCTCATCGATCTGCAGGATACAGCATGGCTCGTTCAGCTCGTCCTTGAAGAAGGGGTTGGCGAACGAGTCGGGTCCACAGCCGAAGTAGGTCAGCACCACCGCGCGCAGACGGGGGTCTTCGCGTATAATCCGGGCTGTCGCCAGTTTGCGCTGCACCTGGCGCGGGTTCACCGCCTTCCACGAATCGCAGATGTGCACCTCGTTAATCGGCAGGAAATCCTGCGGGATGGGCAGGATGCCCATATCGCGTATCTTCTTGCCGATATTGGTGTTGACCGAATCATCGTACAGCACGTACTGCCTGCCTACCACCACGAACGCTTTCTCGTCTTCACCCAGCGAGTCCAGAATCTGCAGTCCGCGCTCCCTCTGCCACTGCCTGAACCGTTGCAGGGCATCCAGTCCCACCTCAAGCGCCCGCCTCGCCTCGCGTTGGCTTTTGCCCAGCTCCTTTGCCACCTGCGTAAACACGCGCTCCAGATGCCGTTTGCCGCGCTGGAAGTGCAGGCGCGGGGCGAGGTACTTTACGCCCTTCTCTCCCACCTTGCAATAGGTCGCCAGCAATTCAGGAAGCGCCTGCAGGTAAGGGCAGGTGAGCGATTTGCGGATGTGCGGGTCGGGCTGTTCGGCAGACACCACACCCGGCACGAACAGGATGTCCACGCCTTTCTCCAGTAGGTTCAGCACATGTCCGTGCGCCGCCTTGATAGGGAAGCAGAACTCGCTGTGTGCGGTCAGCAGACCATCGCGCACGATGTGGCGGTTAGGCTTGTCGGAGGGAACCACTTCGAAGCCCAGCTCGGTGAAGAAGGCATGGTAGAGCGGGAAGTATTCATAAAACATGCCCACGCGCGGGATGCCAATGCGCGGCGCGCCGTCGGGCGCCTTCCTGTCGTATACCTCGAACAGCTTCTGCTCACGCTCGGCGAACAGGTCGGGCAGTTTACGCTCCGAGCGCGTACGGTTCGCCGCGCCGAAGCGTTCGCAACGGTCGTTATAGAAGAACTTGCGCCCGCCGGGTATCTGGAAGGTGTTCACGTCACACTGGTTGGCGCAGCCGTGACACTCGAAGGAGCCGACCTGATAGCGTCCTTCCGCCACCTGCTCGAAGCCCCGGAATCGCGACTCGGCTGGAGCTTCCAGCAGAGCCAGCCGTGCTACGCCGATGGCTCCCGTCAGGTGCGGGTAAGGCGGCACGAGTATCTTCTTGCCCAGCACGGTTTCAAACGCCGCCACCATGCCTTTGTTGAACGCTACTGCCCCCTGAAACGCCACCTTCTCGCCAATCGGTCTGCCGCCCACGTTCTTGCTGAGGTAATTGTGCACCGCTGCGAGACACACCGCCGCGCACAGCTCCTCCACCGGCACGCCCACCTGCTGGTAGTACACCATCGCGCTTTCGGTGAAAACTGTGCAGGTCCAGTCCATGTGCGGCGGATTCGTTGCCTTCAGCGCGCGCTCGCCGAACTCCTCGATAGGGATGCCCAGCTTCGCCGCCTGCTTCTCCAAGAACGCCCCACATCCTGCCGCGCAGGCTTTGTTCATTTCGTAGTCCACCACCACGTCGCCGTCCAGGCGGATGTACTTCGAGTCCTGCCCGCCTATTTCGAGGATGGTGTCTATGTCGGAAAGGAAAGCGCGGGTTCCGCTCGCCTGCGCGGTGATCTCGTTGCGGATGAGGTCTGCCCCGATGAAATCGCCGGTGAGGTATCGCCCGGAGCCGGTGGTCGCCGCCACCACCTTGCTCAGGCGATAGCCCTTCTGCTGAATCTGCTGGTGAATCTTCGAGATGGTGTCCCGCACGGCTGTAAGCGGGTCGCCGTCGGTACGCCGGTAGTAACTCGCCAGCACGATGATTTTTCCGTCGCGTTCGGTCACCAGCGCGGCTTTGGTGGATACCGAGCCGATGTCCACGCCCAACGCGGCTAGGGGAACCTCGCGCAGGAAGCCGTCTTGCGCGGGAGGCTGTAAGATTTCGGAGCGTTCAAAGCACAACGCCCCTGAGCTGACGTAGGTTACGGGGCGCACAATCTGCTCGTCCAGCAGGCGAACTGCTTCGCGCAGGTTCACCGCTTGCGTGGCACACAGCGCAGCTCCTAACGCGCCCAGCTCGCGGGCGTATTCGGGTACGAGCAGGTGTTCTATACCCAGCTCCTGCTTCAGGAAGCGCACCATTGCAGGGTTTTGAGAAACGCCCCCGATAAACGCTACCTCCGGCTGAATCTCTTTACTGCGGGCAATGCGGGTGCAGAAGTTGCGACAGATTGCCTGATGGATGCCCGCGGCAATGCGCTCGCGCGAGGTGCCCTTCTGATACAGGTGGACGATATCGGACTCGGTGAATACACTGCAACGCCCCGAGAGGGAGGCGGGTTTCTCGGTGTGCAGAGCGACCTGCGCGAACTCCTCGATGCCGGAAAAGTTGAGCCGTGCCGCCATGTGCTCCAGAAACGCTCCTGCGCCCGCTGCACACCGGTCACCCATGTCGCAATCGGAAAGAATCAACCTGCCCGACTTCTCATCTTGTTCGAACAACAACAGCTTCTGGCACTCTCTGCCCATCTCAATCAACGTGCGCACCTGCGGGGTGAATCGGTTGACCGCTGTGGTGAGCGCTACCGGTTCGTCCACTGCCTTCATCCGAAGCGCATTGGCTACCGCCACACCGCCCGAACCCGTCAGCGCAAGAAGTACCTCTTCGGTGGGGAGGGTCTGCAGCAGTTCCTCGAACAGCTCTTTGGCGCGCGTCAGGGGGCGGGCGTGCACGCGATGAATGGGGAACCGCTGTAGAGAGCCATCGGAAAGGAAAACAACCGCTTTGACCGTGTCGGAGCCGATGTCCAGACCCACGCGAACCATCTGTTCACACCTCCTTCCGAGGTGAACATCTGCATTACTTTATTAACTATACTAAGTGTATCTCATTATGGAGAAAATGTCAACTACGTTGCGCGGTATGGGTATCGCGAATTATGGTATAATGAGGCGCGGAAAGGAGCATCTGCAATCATGGTAGTGGAAGACCTTCACGACCTGGTTCGATTAGAGGAACGCAACCGCCCCGAACCCCCTTCCGAGATACCGATGGGCGACGACGCGCTGAGGGCGATTGTCGACCGTTTCCACAGCACGCCCTACGATGAGTTTTACGCCAGCCTGTCGGAGGAAGAGCGGCGCCGCTACCTGCGCCAGCATTACCGGCGCGACGTGCAGATACACCTGATGGAGGGCGAGCAGTTATACTTCATGACTAACTTTTACTGGGAGCGGTGGGAGGAATAATGATTGATCGCCTCAGCGAGAGCCTTGCCCTCGATGAAGACAAGTTTTCACGGATTTAAAACGGCAAAATTACTGTCACCAGTGCCTTATGGTAGTCAAAGTGTGTCCGCACCAAATTCTGTGGTAGAGAACGCTTCTTCTTGCCCGATACAACCTCCTTTTCCGATGGGATGTCCAGCAGGTACAGGGCGAAAGCGAAGTAGTCGCGCACATGTAACCACACGTGTCCGTTAAGAAACACGGGAGGTTTTGTTAGCGCAACCTGATGCCCGTTGACAGAGGCGGTAGACTTGCCTGCTCGCACCTCAATCCGTCGCCCCTCTGCCTCCAGGAGCACTCGTCCGGCTTGCCAGCGTGCCTCTATGTTTGGAGGTGAGTACATCTCGTTCTCGCTTCGTCTGCGGGATGAGTATGTGTAGAAAATCTCCTCGGAGGCGCTAGCCAAGCTATGAACGGGCAGGTACGCACTCCCGTTGATAAGGCGCGCCTTTTCTCTTTCTTCCCCCTCTGCGTCAATACGGGACAAGATGAGCCTTCCCCTGGCGTTTATTACCTGCCAAGGCAGTGAGTAGAAGCTGTCAGGATTTGCCACCGTGATATACAGGTTGCTTTTTGGATTCAGTATCCGCGCCCGGTAGACACGCTCTCCGTCTTGCTCCTCAGCAAACCGGAGAGGTGAGGAGGCTCGCAAGCGCAGGTCCTTTGGTATCTTTATCTCCACATCGATCGGACCATAGCTTGCCCACGACTGTGTTCGCAGCAGATAGGTCAAATGCACCCCTCGAATGAGCGGGTAATCTGCAACTCCTTCTCGGCGTATGTACCCCGGCTCTTGGGAATATCTCACAGTGAGACGGTGCGTTGTTTGGGGGCGGAGCGCGATGCGAAAAAGTAGCAGTGATACGATACCCTCCGCGGCGTCGTAGTATGACCATTCGGGAAACATTTCTCGGGGATGCATCACCTTCCCTGTAATCGGGTGCAGGAACCGTTTTCGCGCATCCCACCGCGCCCACGGCAGGGATTCGGTACGCCCGATGTTCTCCAGCAGGCGGGCGAAGAATCTTGCCGGGAAAGGCTTTTTCTCGCGGTAAGCAGCGTAAACCCGTAGAGGGATGCTATCGTGGAAGCCTTTGGTGAACTGGCGCGCGTGCTCGTCGAGGTATCTCACCGCTTCCCATTCGCCATTCCGCTGTTTGTAAATCTGGTAAGCGTGTTCGAGATGCTTGCGCAGCTGCTCATCTTTCTGCAGGGCGTCCTCGAACGACTTCAGCATAGTGGGCAGATACATCCGCCACAGGGCGTCTTCGTCCAGGTACTCCCACTCGATGAGCTCGCCATCGAACAGCACGGGCGGGCGAGGGAAAGTCACCTTTCCGGGCACAGCAAACGCGATGGTCAGCGTTTCCGTGCGCTCCAGTGGGTTCCGGATAGTGTAAGTGGTCTCGATATCTGCCCGCTGAACAGCCCATTCTGCCCTCCTGTGAACATCCGTCTTCTCCAGAAACTCCACCCGATCGTCCAGCGCGAAACGGATGCTCAGTTGCTGGTGAAGCACCTGCGCCGGGGTCTTGCAGACGGGGAAAAGCATTCCTGTGCGGGGGTCTGCTTCGCGCACAACGGAGTCCCCGTTCGCCCACGTAGGCAGGGCGCAGCACGACACCAAGAAGAGCACAAGCAGAGGCGCGTAGCGCATCCTGCTCCCTCCTTCCTGTTACTGTTATACTAACGCTACTTACAGAAGATGTCAAGGAGAGGACACAAACGCCGCCAGCGCGTAAATCAACGCCGCGTTCCAGTTGATGGCGATTTCGTTGGTGCGGTAGTCGTCCTGCACGTCGTGCCAGTTTCGTGCGCCCGGGTGCGAACCGCCCACCAGATAGCCGGGCCAGGGAGCATCTACCTTATCACCACCGGAGCGACGGTCGTGCGGACGCATGGGCGGCTGATAGCCCAGTCCGGTGACGAACGACCTTCCGTAAAAATTGCGCCCGAACAGATGGTTCAGCGCATCCAGCATAGCGTTCAGGTATTCAGGCTTCTTCGTCACACGATAAGCGGCGTGCAGCACCACTGCCTGCCGTGCCACCGAGCCGTTGCATCCCCAGTAGTAAGCATCGCCTAACGGACGGGCATAGCCGTGTGAGCGCGCAGTTTGCACGATGCGCTCCGCTGTGGCTATCAGATTCGTCTTCACCTGGTTCATCAGCGCGCTGTCCTTCCCGCCTCGGCGCGACAGCAGGTAGGTGATCATGCCCAGGTTGCGCACGTTTGCCCAGTCGAAGTCGTGGTCAATGCGTGCCCCCTGTGCACGGATGCGTTCCTCCAGGTCCTTCAGCAAGGCGGGGTCTCCGGTGGTCTCCCAGAGTTCTGCTACCGCCCACAGGCGGTCGTCGGGGTCATCGGTCTGGTAGCCGCCGGTAATCAGTCCGCGTGTATCAGACTTATGGTCTTCGGGATGCCGCTGCAGAAACTCCCAGCTCTTGCGCGCCGCCTGCAGGCATCGCTTGGCGGTGGAAGCATCGTATGGACGTACGGCGCGTGCGAAACCGGCGGTCATTGCTACGAAGTCGGCGGTGGCGGCGGTGCTCCAGCCTGCGTAGAAGCGTGGTTCCTTTTCCTGCTCTGGCGGGATGAACGGACCGAATTGCCTTGTGCTTATCTTGTGGTACACCGAGCCGTCCTCCGCCTGCATCTTCAGCAGCCAGTCTATCTCCCATTTTATCTCGGCGAGGTAGTCAGGCAGTTTCCCACCCGACTCGGGGATGTCCAGCCGAACGCGGCGCAGGCGCGTGCCGAAGTCCTCCCACGCGCGCAGCATCACGCCTACCGTCACCCCGGCGTTGACCACGTACTTGTTATAGTCACCTGCATCGTGCCAGCCGCCGGTGGCGTCGCGTCGCACGTGTCCACCGCCTACATAATCCAGGTAAGCATCTTCGGTATGACATGCTTCGTGCGCAAAGGTGTCACCGTTGTGTTTGCCCGACACGGCGGTACCGCATCGCCACAGGTACATTCCCTTCATGATCGTGTAGAAGGGGAAGTCGTATACGTCCGTTCCGATGCGGAATGGGGGCGAGAAGCCGATATCCGGTATCTCCAGCCGGTATTCGCCGGGCGTTTTCAGTGCGCTAAAGTCGGCAATGGTGATTTGCTCGTCGGTGTCCGCGTTGGTAACGGTTTCGGCAGCCTCGCCTTCGTACACCTTTTTCCCATCCCTGACTCTCACCACAGCAAAGCGTGAGAACTTGCCCGCTACGGAAGCCTGCTTGGGGCTGTCGGGCAGGTAGCCGATGGTGTTGAGGCGTATCAAAGGCGAAACCTCTGTAGACTGCAACATCTTTCCTCCTCCGAAGACAGCGTAGAGAGTCCATCCAAAAGCCGCTGTTGCCAGCACGAGAACAAGTGTATACCCCTGCTTCTTCATTGTGCGATGAATCCCTTCCATGTGGGGAATACCCTGCATCCTGATGGCGCGTCAAGTGCTCATCTTGTGGTGCCGCAGGTTCACTCCGCGTCTCTTGTTCTCTTTTCTCCACATGTGGTATATTTCACCTGCTATGAGCAAAGCTTCTGTGACGGTGCTGGGTAGTGGCACGTCGCACGGCGTGCCGATGATTGGATGCCGATGTGCCGTGTGTACCTCTGATGACCTGCGTAATCAGCGTGCCCGCCCCTGTGTTCTGCTGGAGCTGCCTGAGGGCAACGTCTTGATAGATACTCCGCCCGAATTGCGCCTGCAGTGTATCCGCTTTGGGGTAGAGCGTGTGGACGCGGTGCTGTACACCCACGCGCACGCCGACCACCTGTTTGGGCTGGACGACATCCGCCGCTTCAACGAGCTGCAAGGGCGCGAGATGCCCATCTATGCCGAGCGTGAGGTGCTGGATACCATCCGCCGCGCCTTCGCCTATGTGTTCATGCCCACACAGGCGGCGGGAGGCAAACCGCAGTTGAGCCTTTACCCGCTGGACGGTCCAATCGAGCTGTGCGGAGCGCAGATAGAGCCTCTGCGTGTCTATCATGGACAATTGCCCATCCTGGCGTTTCGTGTGGGCGGTTTTGCCTATGTCACCGATGTCTCGGCTATCCCGCCGGAGACGGAAGAGCGTTTGCAGGGGCTGGAGTGGCTCTTTCTGGACGCGGTGCGCTACGAGCCTCATCCCACGCACTACTGCATGGAGCAGGCGATAGAGGTGGTAAGGCGGTTGAAACCCCGCCGTGCCGCCTTTGTGCACCTCTCGCACGACTACGACCATGAGGCGACAAATGCTCGCCTGCCCGAAGGCATGGAGCTGGCGTACGACGGGATGCGCGTGACCTTTTCTCTGTAGAGGCGAGGCAGGCAATCGCTGTGTGCAGGGCGAACAGAATCACAGGAGCTTGTGAAGAGGGGAGGAGTATCCATGGAGTTCTTCAGCACGGTACATTTCATCAGCGGGCATCATCTGGATGTGATTATCGAGGCGGACAATCTCGAAGCCGCCGTGCAGTGGTGGCAAGAACAGCTCTCGCAGGAGAAGCCGGTTCTGGCATGGCGAGGCTTCTCGCCCAAGCGACCGGTGGTAATAAACACCGAGAACGTCGCCTATGTGGACAGCATCGAGCGTGCCCGCCCCGAAACCGAACTGCGCCACCCAACGCCTTTTGGCACGCCGTAAGCTACTCTACCGTCACACCGGGTTGCAGTTCGATAATCTCCAGCCCCTCGATATCGCGGGTCAGGTTACGCAGCTCATCTGGCGTACCCGTTAGCGGCGGGAAAGTGCGGTAGTGCATCGGGATAACCTTTTTCACGCCCAGCAGGCGCACCGCCACCGCCGCCTCGCGCGGGTCCATCGTATAGAGCCCACCGATTGGCAGAAGCGCCAGCTCCGGTTTGTATATCTGCCCGATGAGCTGCATGTCGCTAAACACCGCCGTGTCGCCTGCGTGGTAGAAGGTGAAACCGTCCTCACACTTTACCACGAAGCCAGCCGGGTCACCAAGGTACAGAATCTGCCCGCCTTCGCCCACATGCGCGCTGGAGTGCACTGCGTTGACCATCGTGACCGCTACTCCTCCCGCTTTTACCGTGCCGCCCTTGTTCATCCCGACGGTGTTCTGTACGCCCTGCGCGCTCAGGTAGCTGGCGAGCTCGTAGATGGCGACAACCTGCGGCTTGAACTGCTTCGCCAGTGCGACCGCATCGCCAACGTGGTCGCCGTGCCCGTGCGTCAACAGCAGCACGTCCAGTTTAGGGAATCGCTTCGCTGATTCAGGGCAGAGAGGGTTGCTCAGCCAGGGGTCTATAGCCAGGTGTGTGCCTCCGGGTGTGCGGATGAAGAAGCCGGAGTGCCCCAGCCACGTGATGTGCAGACCGGGATGTATCTTTGCCATCTCCGTTCACCTCCCTTTTCAAAAAAATTATCTGCGTGAAGGTAATGCTCCTGCCGGTGGGAAAAGTGCCAGTGGCGAACAAATAAGAAAGCGTCCTTGGTCGCGGCGAGGTTGAACCGTTTATCTGGATGGATGCGCTCTGTCGCATCCGGAATGTGATGGTCGCGACGGGGGGCGAGGCTCCTGCCGAGCTGTACGAAATGCCCCACCTGACCTTCCCGTGGACGGGGGGCTGGGGTGGGGGCTAAACCGGCTCACCCGAAGGTTCGCCCTCGGGACGGCACAGACTGAAAAAACGAATGAGCTACAACTGCCCCCCCGTCACGCTGTACGCCTCGCCCGTGATGTAGCTCGCCTCGTCCGAAGCGAGGAACACCAGCAGGTTCGTCACGTCGTCGTAGGTGCAGCCGCGCCCCAAGGGAACCTGGTCCTCGTACTTGCGCCGTACCTGTTCTACGGTTAACCCCCACTTGCGGGCGTACTGCTCGTACAGGCTGTCGCGCCACAGGGGAGAGTCCAGCAGGTTGCCCGGGCAGATGGCGTTCACCCGCACACCGTAAGGCGCGAGGTCCAGCGCAATGCTCTGCGTCAAGCCGATGCCGCCGAACTTGCTCGCCGCGTATGCGCTGTTGCGGAAAGAGCCTTTCTTGCCCGACTTGGAGTTAATCTGGATGATGACGCCGCTCTTCTGTTGTACCATCACCTTCGCCGCCTCGCGCGCGCACAGGAAGTAGCCGTACAAGTTCACGTCTACCACCTTTTTCCACTGGTCGGCGGGGAACTCGGTGATGTCGTGCGCGATAAGAATGCCTGCGTTGGCGACCATGATGTCCAGCTTGCCGAACGCCTGCAGGTGGCGCTGCACCATCTCTACCACCTCTGCCTCGCTGGTTACATCGCACTTCACCACCAGCGTCTTGCACCAGGGCGATTCCGCCTCGATGCCCTGCGCTACCGCCTGCGCCTTCTCGGTCTGCAGGTCCGCCAGCGTCACCCCGGCACATCCTTCCTTCGCCAGGCGGATGGCGATGGCTTCGCCTAACCCCTGCGCCGCTCCGGTTACAATCGCCGTCTTACCTTCCAGACGCTTCATCTCTGCGAACTTCCCTCCCTGTCCTCGTAAAAGTTCATCAGGGGCAACGCCACATCCTGCCTCCGTGTGGGGATTGTCTTTTTCAGACGGCGGTGCTACAATAGGGCTGGAAGTTGGTTTACACTTTAGCCTGCGAAGGAGGAAGGAAGGTATGAAACTCGTAAGGTTCCTGTTCGCACCCCTGCTGGCAGGGGTGCTCGCGGCTGCCGTCACCGCGCAAACGTTTCCCATCACCGATTTCGAGGGTTTTCCCGCGCCCTCTGCAAATGGCTCGGTGATGTTCCGCCAGCCCAGCTTCTCAGGGTCTACTGGCTTGTTCGTCGACACGGCTGTGAATACCGCTCAGGTCGTCACCGACATTGCGTACAGTGGCACGAAATCACTGAAGGTTAACTGGCGATTTCTGCCCACCCCCCCTCCAACAGATCGGAGCCGCTGGCTCAGGCTAACGACCTTCAACACGAGCAATCTGCCCAATCCAGCGCTGGATTTCGCGCACGCACTGCGCTTCAAGCTGTACGTGGTCGGCGGAACACCGGATTTTTACATCACGCTGGGCGTTCGGGAGACGGGTACAACCGCACCGATCGGTGGGAACGGGGGTACAAGTGGTGGTATCGAGTGGATCGGAGCGACGTCTAACCGCGTGGCTTCAGATGCACCAATTGGTAAGCTGATTACCGCCAAGGACCGGTGGATAGAAGTGGTGTTCAACATTCCCGCGGAACCAGTGCTTGCATTCGCCGGAGCCACCGCGAATAGCGTTCTCGACACCGCGAGGGGGGTACTGGAGCAGATCGCTTTCACTCCAGTTGACCCCGAAGCTATCGGTCCCTACCTGATTTACCTGGACGACTTCGAGCAGGTGGCGGTGTGGTCGGTGTCGGGCAATGTGGAGCTGCGTGACTTCGGTGGCGACATCACGCAGGTTCCGGTGACGGTGGAACTGCGTCAGGACGGCAACGTGGTGCGCACCGCCACGGTGAGCCTGGACTCCAGCGGTAACTACTCCATTCCCGCGGTACTGCCGGGCACGTACGACCTCGCCTTCAAAGCCAGCCACTGGCTGCGCACGGTGGTGTCGGGCGTGGTCGTGGACGAAGCGGACGTGACCGACGTGAACGTATCGCTGACCAACGGCGACATCGACGGCGACAACGAGGTCACCCTGTTCGACTTCGGTGCGCTGGTAGCCGCTTTCGGCAGTATGCCGGGCGACAGCAACTGGAACCCCGACGCCGACCTGGACGGGGATCAGGAAGTGACGCTGTTCGACTTCGGCGTGCTGGTGCGCAACTTCGGCGCGATTGGGGATGAGTAACCCTCACCCCCTGCCCCCTCTCCCGAAGCTTCGGGAGAGGGGGGAAAGAGAGCACGATGGGAGGTAACACGATGCGACGCATCAGTTTCTTACCAGTGGCGCTTATCCTCTTTTGCCTCCCCCTCTGGGCAACGCCGGAACCGGGGGAGGAAGAGTTTGAGCAAGCGATGGAGACGCTTTACCAGGTGGGAGGAGCGGTCTGGCAGCCGAATGGCGAGTGGATACTGTTCGTGCGCTACGCTCCCGACAATGGTCCCTCGCGAATCTACAAAATCCGTCCCGACGGCACCGGTTTAACCGCCATTACTCCTGAATGGTATGCCAACCCTGTGTGGTCGCCTGATAGCACGAAGTTTGCCTGTGTTGGGGGCACGGAGACCACCGACGAGCTGTACGTGATAGACGTTGACGGCAACCATCTGCGCTCCTTAGGATACCATCCGGGCTTTTTGGGATTCGAGGGGTGGTCACCAGATGGGAGCATGATTGCCTTTACCACAAGGCGCGGAGATGGTGGCCCGTATGTCGCATTGATGACTGGCACAGGGGAAGAGATACGGTTTGTCTGCACCGGTTACTCCGCAGCGTGGCATCCTTCGGGAAGGTACCTGGTCGTTGAGGACAGTGTAGGCAACGGCCCGGTAACCTATCTCTTTGAGGTAGATGTACAAACTAAGCAGCGAAGACAGATAACGTTCGGGGTAGGTTGCGATTCTGTTCCGGTATATTCACCCGATGGGGAATGGATTGCTTTTCTCGCATCAGCACGCTGGCAGCCGGGAACTCGCGGATCTCCCATTTGTCTGGTGCGGCGTAACGGTAACGATCTGCACGTACTGGAAATAGACGAGGAAGATTATGCCTACACAGCACCAAGTTTCTCCCCCGACGGGCAGTATCTGGTGTTTGGAAGGGGGAAATGGGTGCCCACCGACCTGTACATCTGCCGCGTTGACGGCACGGGTCTGCGCAAGCTGACCAACTTCTATCCCGACGGGCAGGCGAAGGGGCAGGGCACACTGAAGGTGGCGAAAGCTTCCTTCGCCCCGAAAGTAAACGCGAAGCCCTCCGCACCGGCAAAGCCCTCGCCACCCGCGAAGCCGGCAAAACCGGCGAAGAAAGAGAAGAAGGAAAAGAAGGGCGCACCGTTGCCTTTACTCGCGCCACCCATACCGCTGAAGAGGCATTGATTCCTCAAACGCGCATCCCTGTGGGGGGCAGACCTGTGTGTCTGCCCCTCGTATCATGATGGAATGCGAATTATCTTCCGAGATAGTACACGTCCTCCGACACCTGTTCGCGTCGGTTATCGGGCAGGACGCGCCATACCGTTACCTGCAGGGCGGGCACGCGGTCGCGCACACAGCGGCTGGCACGACGCAGGAGGCGCACCCGAGAGGAAAGCGGTTTCTCTCCCCAAACCTCCGCCTGTAAACGTCGCCCCTGCACGCTCAGGCGGATTTGCACCGCGAAGGGATGCGGGTTCTTTATCCGGAGGTCTAACGCACTGCTCACCGTCGCATCCAGACCGGGCGCGAGGTAGGGTACGGGCATGGCATGGGCATGCCGTTCCAGCACCTGCAGGTCGGTCAGCAGCACCGCCGCGTACAGTGTGCTGGATACCTGACAAACGCCTCCGCCCGGTGCGCGCACACGTCCCTTGTCGGTGAAGACCGGCGCCGCCCCGAAGCCCGCTTCAGGAGCCTGCCGAGAGCCGACCACCTGATTAAACGACAGCGTCGCGCCGGGCGGTAGCACCTTGCCGTCCAGCTTCTGTGCTGCAAGGCGGATGTTTTGCACCCGGGCACGGTCGGCGGGGTCAAACCGCGTGATAGCACGCGCCCACAGGTAGCGAAACTCCGGCATAACCTTCCCTCTGCTATCCGGAATCCAGCACCTCACGCACGCGGCGGGCGAGCTCGGCAGGGCGGTACGGTTTGGGCAGGAAAGCGGTTCCCTCTATCAGCACGCCGTGATGCACGATCACGTTCTCGGTGTAGCCGGAGGTGTAGAGTACCTTTACCTGCGGCTGTATTTCGCGCAGTTTCATGGCGAGCACCGCTCCGCTCAGCCCCGGCATGATGACGTCGGTCAACAGCAGGTGTACCGGCTCTGCCAAACCCTGTACCAGCTCTAATGCCTCTTCGCCGTTCGCCGCCTGTAGCACACGGTATCCGCGCGCCTGCAGAGCGGCTACTGCCACCTCCCGCACCGCATCATTATCTTCTACCACCAGCACGGTTTCGTTACCTCCCTCTACCCTTCGCCTTTCCACCCGCTCGGGCAGGGCAGTAGGAATTTCCGTGGCACGGGGCAGGTATACCTTAAAAGTCGTGCCCTTGCCCGGCTCGCTGTACACCCAGATACTGCCTCCCGCCTGCTTGACGATACCATAGCAGGTGGACAACCCTAAGCCGGTGCCTTTACCCATCTCTTTGGTGGTGAAGAACGGTTCGAACACGCGGGCAAGCGTGCGCTCGTCCATCCCGATGCCGGTGTCGCTCACCGCCAGCAACACGTAATCGCCCTGTTGCACCTCTGCGTGGTGGGCAACGTACGCTTCGTCCAGTGTCACGTTTGCCGTCTCGATGGTGAGCACCCCACCTTCTGGCATGGCATCGCGTGCGTTAATCGCCAGATTCAGGATGACCTGCTCGATCTGGGTGGGGTCAGCGTGCACCTGCCAGAGGTCTGGGGATAGCGCCGTCACCATCCGGATGTTTTCGGGTATCAGGCGCCGCAGGAACACCTCCGCTTCCCGTACCAGTTCGTTCAGGTTAAACACCTGTGGAGAGATGATGCGCCGACGTGCGAACGCCAGCATCTGGTTGGTCAGATTGCTTGCCTGCTCAGAGGCTTTGAGGATTTGCCCGACGTACGTGCGCGCCGTATGTCCCTCTGGCAGCACAGATTGTGCCATCTCGGCGTAGCTCTGGATGACGGTTAGCAGGTTGTTGAAATCGTGTGCCACCCCGCCCGCCAGCCTGCCCAGACTTTCCAGCTTGGATGACTGCACCAGTTGCTCACGCAAACGCCGTGACTCGGTCACATCTATCGCCACGCCCAGCAACTGCCTTGCACTGCCGTCGGGGAACCTGTCGAACACCACCGCACGCAGCACCAGCCATTTCCAGTCGCCCGCTCGGTGTCGCACTCGACACTCCGCCTCTACCATGGTACCATCGGAAGCGTGTTGCAGCTTGAGCATCTCTTTCTCTAACAGGGGCAGGTCGTCGGGATGTACCATGCTTTCCAGTGGGATGTCACTACTGGTCAATTCGCCGGGCAGGTATCCGATAATCGCAAGTAACTCACGGCTGACATAGGTCAACCGTTTGTTTTCGATGTCGTAGATAAACAGCGCAGCCGGTAATGTGTCAGAGATATGCCGAAGCAAGCGTTCGTTCTGTCGCAGAGCTTCCTCCACGCGCCACACATCGGTCACATCGCGCAGTACCGCCATGAAGTACGCTACGTTGCCCGATTCGTCGCGCAAGGGGGCGATGGAAGCCTCCATCAGAAACTCCTCGCCGTTCTTGCGGTAGTTGAACGTGCGCCCCACGAAGGGTTGTCCTCTCTGAAGAGAGCGTTTCAAATCGTCAAGTACCTCGCGCTGGGTGCGTTCGCCCTGCAAAACGCGCGGCGTTTTGCCCTCTATTTCCTCGGGCGAATAGCCGGTCAGGCGTGTAAACGCGGAATTGACGTACACAATGGAGGGACCGGGCGGTTCCAGGTCGGCGGTGGTCACCATCACAGCGTCGGGTGCCTGCTCCAGTGCCATCTGGTGAAATACTCTACCTGTCTTCACCTTACAAAATCCTCCCCATCCTAAAAAACATTCACTGGAAATGCACAGGTGCATAGCGACTGAAGAGGTAGTGAGGAAGAATCAGGGCAGTGCCTGTCGCCTCACCCACACATTTTCCCTGCGAGAGGAGGCGTTTTCACACACACGCCGGTGCTGTGCGTTTCCAACATATTATAGCAGATTTTGCCGGTTGTTTGCTGCTCACGTTGTGAAGAAGTCAGTTATAATGAAGTTACGTGATGCTGGTAAAGAGGAGGAAAAACGATGTTTCAAAAGAACCAGCCGAGAGTACGTCCGAAAACCTTCAACGTAGTGGTGATAGTGTACGACCCCATCCTGCGCACGCGCGGCAACCAGCGACTAACGCAGTACATGAAGTGGCACGACCCGCGCAAGCTCACGCAGGCGATGATAGATGACGCCCGCGAAACCAGCGGCGGTTATGTCAATTACCGGGTGGTGGAATATATCGATTACGACGGCTTCCCCACCAAGCGTACCGGCTTTACTTACACCGAGGAGCAGTTTCTGGAAGTGTGGGAAAAGGACAGGAGCAAACATGTGCCGGGCATGACCAGCTTCAAGCGCATGTTCGAGCAGTTTGACCTGTACCGCAAAATCCGCAGTAAGAACGTGAGCGAGATATGGCTGTGGGGCGCGCCGTACTTTGATTGGGACGAGTTCCACTGGAAGACTCCCGGCGACCGCATCCCCTACCAGACCGACAACCCGTGGTTCTACCGCCCATACGACATCCCCGACGTGGGCAAGACGCTGTGGATTATGGGCTGGAACTACGAGCGTGGCGAGGGCGAGATGCTGGAGAGCTACTGCCACCGCATCGAAAGCGTGCTGTCGCTGACCGTTGGCAAGGGCATCTGGGACCACAAGCGCAACGGTGATAACATCTGGAATCGGTTCACCCGTGTGGACAAAGACTTCCCCGGCGAGTCGGAAGTGGGCAGTGTGCATTACGCACCCAACTCGCGCAGTGACTACGACTGGGATAACCCCGCCCCCGTCTGGAGCTATGCGGACGATTGGTTGACCTATCCCCACCTGCCGCGCAAGCGCAAGCTGATGAGCAATAAAGACTGGGGTTCTCTGCCGGGCGTGCCCGCCATCGTGCGACACCATAAATGGTGGATGGAGCGCATTCCCAAAGCGCCGGGCGTCACCGATGGCTTCGCCAACAACTGGTGGGAGTACATCGTGAACTACGACGAGGCAATCAAGAAACTGCCCCCGCCGGGAGCGACCTTCCAGAAGGCGAAGGTAGCGATGTACGCGGAGTAAAAAGGATGGCGCCCTCGGAGGGATTCGAACCCCCGACGCCCTCCTTAGGACGGAGGCGCTCTGTCCACTGAGCTACGAGGGCGCATCCGCACCATTAGTGTAGCACGATTCGGCGGGGGTGTCAAGGTAAATCCGCCCACACCCCCGCCGATTTGCCCCCACGGAGCTAACCGTGCTATACTTTCCCCAAAGAGAAGAACATGGAGAGAAGTAACCGTGCGGCGAATGCAAACACCTCCTTCTATAGAGCGGGAATACCGTGGTATCTGGGTGGCTACCGTTGCCAATATCGACTGGCCCTCTAAACCCGGGCTGCCCTCTGACGCACAGAAGGCGGAGCTGATAGCGATACTGGACAGGGCGGCGGAGCTGAAGTTCAACCTCATCGTGTTGCAGGTCCGCCCCGCATGCTCGGTGCTGTACGATTCAAAGATTGAGCCATGGTCCGAGGTGCTCAGCGGCACGATGGGCGAACCGCCGGAGCCTTACTATGACCCCCTCGCCTTCGCCGTGGAGGAGGCGCACAAACGAGGTATGGAGCTCCATGCATGGTTCAACCCCTATCGGGCGAGACACCCTTCCGAGAAATCGGAGATACATCCCCAACACATCAGCAAGCGACGCCCCGATCTGGTCAAACAGTACGGGCGATACCTCTGGCTGGACCCGGGCGAACCCGATGTGCTGGAGCACTCCCTCGCGGTGATGCTGGAAGTGGTCAAGCGATACGATGTGGACGGCGTGCATATCGACGACTATTTCTATCCCTACAAGGAGCGCGACGAGAAGGGCAACCTGCTGGACTTCCCCGACGAACCCAGCTGGCAACGTTACCGACGCTCCGGCGGCAAACTGAGCCGGGATGACTGGCGCAGGCAGAACGTAGACCGCTTTGTGGAAAGGGTCTACCGCGAAATCAAGAGCACCAGACGCTGGGTGAAGTTCGGCATCAGCCCGTTCGGCTTGTGGCGACCGGGCTACCCACCGCAGGCGCGAGGATTCGACGCCTACGCACAACTCTACGCCGACTCGCGCAAGTGGCTGATGGAAGGCTGGTGCGACTATTACGTGCCACAGCTGTATTTCAAGATAGACCATCCGAACCTCAGCTTCCCTGTGATGCTCAGGTGGTGGGTGGAGCAGAACAAACAGGGCAGGCATGTTCTGGCAGGCAATTTCACCAGCAAGGTGGCGGATGGTAGCAACGGCGCGTGGGATGCGCAGCAAATCGCCGAGCAGATACGCCTGACGCGCAAGCAGGCGGGCGCAGTGGGCAATATCCACTTCAGCGCGCGGGCGTTCGTGCAGGATAGAGGGGGCATCTGCAAGCTGATTCGCGAACTGCACGCGCAACCTGCGCTGATTCCCCCCTCGCCCTGGCTCAGCCGTTCCAAACCGCACATCCCAACGGTGCAGGCTGCCCGTCTTGTGGATGGAGCAATCCAGCTCCAGTGGAAGGCTCAGGGAAGGCACCCCGTCGCATGGTGGGTGGTTGCCTATCGCAACAACGGCGAGTGGACGGTTCAGGTCTTGCCCGCGCACAGCGAGGAGTACACCCTGCCTCCGGCGGCAAACCTCGCCTTTGTCAGCGTGGTAGACCGCTACGGCAACCAGAGCGACTGGGCTCCGGCAGAGGTGATGGGGTAGATACATGCACGATTGAACTCGCTAGCCGGCGCAGGCTGGCTTTGTTTGTGGAGGAACGGCTTTAGCTGTCAACGTGAAATCAGCGCCTCATACACCTCCAGAGTCCTTCTCGCCGACTCCTTCCACGAGAAGCGGGCGGCTTGCCGGAAGCCGCGCTGGCGCATTTGCTGGCGAACCCACTCGTTGGTCAGCACCGTGTGCAGAGCCTGCGTCCAAACGACGGGGTCGTTTGGGGACAGGAGCATTCCCGCCTCGCCGACCACCTCACGCATCACTGAAATATCGCTCGCCAGCACAGGACAGCCGCACTGCATCGCCTCTAACGGCGGTAAGCCGAAGCCTTCGTACAGACTGGGATACATCAGCGCATCGGCGGCGGAGTAAAAAGCAGGCAGATGCTCATCGGGCACATAACCGGTGAGGATGGTGCGCTCCCGCACCTTCCACCGAACGAGTGCCTTCTGCAGCTCTTCCACTCCCCACCCCGCTTTGCCCACAATCACCAGGCGATGCGGCAGATTGCCCGGCAATACCGCCTGCGCGAACGCCTGCACCGCCAGCGGGAGGTTCTTACGCGGTTGCAGCACTCCTACCATCAACACGAAAGGCATCTCCAGACCGTAGTGCTGGCGCAGGGTTTGTTCTGCCGTTGCATACTCCACCGGTTGCATCCGCTCGTCCGCCGCGTTGGGTATCGCCACCACCTTCTGCTCGGGCAGGCGGTATACGCGCAGGATGTCCCGCCGACTGCTCTCGGAGACGGTAATCACCCTCGCGGCGCGACGCATAGACGGCGGTACGGTGAGGTTCAACAGCAGACGGTGCTTCAACGGGAAGCAGTGGGGCATCAGGCGGAAGGAGATGTCGTGTACAGTGGCTACCACCGGCATCCGCAGGCGTGCGGGCACGGTGTACTGCACGTGAGCCACGTCCGCGCCGTCCGCATTCGCAGCGTCGGGGAACAGTTTCCAGCTCCACCAGCGCAGGTTGTGAGCGGGGATAACCCGCTGCTTCAGGCGGTCATCGCTGGGCAAGAGGGGGTCGGTAATCGGTGCGTGCGTGTACAGCAGGATTTCGTGCTCGTGCTCCAGCGCGCACAGCCCGCGCACCAGCCCCAGCCAGTAGGTGCGGTCGCCTGTATACGCTCCGGTGAGGCATCGGGCGTCAATCGCGATGCGCATCGGCGAACTCATAAACGATTCCCCAGCGAAGTCCTCTCATGCTGACCGCAATCGCTTCGGCGTGCAGGCATTGCATGGCGGTTAGAGCGATGAGTGCACCCGCGTGCAGCACCGGGGCGCGTTCCGGCTCGATGCCGGGCAACCTTCGGCGTTCCGCGAGGGGCAGGGCGCATAGCCGGTCCGCCAGCGATTGCATCTCCGCCAGCGTTAATGTGGCGCCGTGCACCCGCTCGGGGCGATATTCAGGAGAACCCGCATGAAGCGACGCCAGATTCACGAAAGTTCCCCCCACGCCGACGAGGTATTCGCTTGCGCCAAGAGGCTTCTCGTTTCGCAGGTGCTGCTTCACCGTCTCCTGCAGGGCGCGAATCTCTTCGGCGGTGGGCGGGTCGGAATGCAGATGCGCCTCGGTCAAACGCACCGCGCCGATGGGGTAGCTGCAACTGGTTTCCAACGCACCTCCGCATCCGCGGCTCACCTCGGTACTGCCCCCGCCCACATCCAGCATGGTCAAACAATCTGACCTCTGCACGAACAGCGGGTCCTTTGCCACACTGAGGTAACTGAGATACGCCTCCCGCTCGCCGGAGATAACCTCTACCGACAAACCCATCTGCTCACACCTCTGCAGGAACTCAGGCGCGTTTTGCGCCTTGCGCAGCACCTCTGTGCCGACGGCGATGATGGTGTCTGCCTGCAGCTGGCGGGCTTCTTCCAGCAGGCTGTGCAGGGCATGGAGCGAGCGCTGTATCGGCTCTTCGGAAAGCCTGCCGGTGGCGTTCAAGCCCTCTCCCAACCGCGTGATACGGCTGCGTTCACACAGAGTGCGTATCTCTCCGTCCTGCACCTCAGCGACCGTCAGCAGGATGGAGTTTGTACCGATGTCGATGGCGGCAATCCTGGGCATAGTCCGTTACGTCCACAGAGAACATGTAGCCTATTGTATCGTATGACAGAGCCTCTATCAAGAGGCACGATGCCGATGCGCCAAGAACGACACAGTTGACCATCACTTCCTACTTATGATATGATGACTATGGTGATGCAGAATGGGCTGGTTATGGACATATCGTTGGCACATTATGTATCTAGTTATCGTACCGTTGGGCATCATGGCGGTGTTGTTCATTATGCTGGTTATCGCCGAAGATGATGAGTACAGTGCGTCGTTACGTACTGGTATGCTCTATCATGACAGCGACGTACTCATCTCCGGGCATGGTATCTGCAAACTCTATCAGCGGGCTTGTTACAACGAGAACCATGATGTGATCGGCTGGAAGTTCGTCATTGAAGCCTACCCTGTTGATCTGATATCACGAGGCAAGAAGCGTTCGTTCCGTGTCGTGCTACATGAAACACCATGTTGTTCTTCCGAGCAGGCGTTAATGGAGTGGTTCCCGTTCATGTCCAGCAAGATGGATGAGTTCTGTCTTTCTGCAGACCATCCGCTACGTATGGACTTCGGCAACACGAACTAGAGCCACCAGCTGTGCCTGAGTATATGTAGCAGCAGTTCCGCTATAGTTGACCACGGCTGCGGTTGATATCGGAGGCTCTTCACTTCGCTTCCACCAGTTTCGTGCCTCTCACCTCTTGCACCCCTGAACCAGCACAGGATACAATAAGCTATCCCACACGGGGGAGGTAGAGCATAAAGATGTGGCAACGATTTACCGAACGCGCCCGCCGTGCGGTGTTCTATGCGCAAGAAGAGGCCGCCCATCTGGGCGAGAGCTACGTGAGCACCGAACACCTGCTGTTAGGGCTGATACGCGAGCCGAATAGCGTCGCGGCGCGTGTGATAGAACGGCTGGGCGTCGACCTCGGGCAGTTGCGTTACGAGGTGGAACGACAATTGCAACGAGGGGAACGAAAGCATGTACAGGAAACACAATTAACCCCCCGCGCCAAGCGCGTCATCGACCTGGCGTATGACGAAGCACGTCTGCTGGGCGACAACTACATCGGCACGGAGCATCTATTGCTCGGCTTAATCCGTGAGGGAGAGGGGCTGGCAGGAAGGGTGCTCAAGCAGATGGGAGTAGACCTGGATCGCACTCGAGCTGAGGTGAGGAAATTGAAGGGAGAAAAGGAAGTGTCCCCCGCACAGGTGACGATTTCGCGAACGGACGTGCTGCGCGGTTTGAAGGGGCGTGACCTGCTGGGCATCAACGACCTCACCTCCGAAGAGTGCATCGCTCTTCTGCAGCTGGCAGCGGAGATGAAGCAGACCACCCGCGCAGGCGCAGAGGTGGTTCGCTGGAAACGCCCGCACCTGCTGGCGATGATTTTCGAGAAGCCCTCCCTGCGCACGCGCTTCACCTTCGAGGCGGCGATGGTGCAGCTGGGCGGGCATGCGATTTACCTCTCGCCCAACGAAATCGGGCTGGGCAAGCGCGAGAGCGTGGCGGATGTGGCGCGCAACCTGGAGCGGTGGTGTCAAGCCATTATGGCGCGGGTGTTCGCACACCAGACGCTGGTGGAGCTGGCGCAGAACGCGCAGGTTCCGGTGATTAACGCGCTGAGCGACCTCGAGCACCCCTGCCAGGCGTTAGCCGACTTCCAGACGCTGATTGAACACAAGGGCGAAGCGAAAGGCAAGCATCTGGTGTTCGTGGGCGACGGCAACAACGTGGCGCACAGCCTGATGCTGCTGGCGGCGAAACTGGGCACGCACTTCACCATCGCCTGTCCGGAAGGTTACGAGCCAAACGAGCGCATCCTGTCTCTGGCGCGGGAAATCGCCGCCGCAACCGGCGCGTTGATTACGGTCATGCGCGACCCGAAGGAGGCGGTGCGCACCGCCGACGCCATCTACACCGACGTGTGGGCGAGCATGGGGCAGGAGCACGAGGCGGAACAGCGCAAACAGGTGTTTATGCCCTATCAGGTGAACGCGGAGCTGCTGAAAGCGGCGAAGCCGGGCGCGATTGTGATGCACTGCCTGCCCGCCCATCGCGGAGAGGAGATTACCGACGAGGTAATAGACGGGGCGCAGTCGGTGGTGTTTGACCAGGCGGAGAACCGTCTGCACGCGCAGAAGGCGGTGCTTGCTGCGCTGATTGGGGACTGGTAGCCATGCCGCTGGTGAGCGTGGTGCTGACCAGTTACAACCACGCCGTTTACCTGCCGCAGGCGATAGAGAGCGCGCTGGGGCAAACGCTGGGGGACATCGAAATCGTCGCCATTGACGACGCCAGCACGGACGGCTCACCCGAAATCCTGCGGAGATACGCCGACCGAATACGTGTGGTGCTCCATGAAACCAATCGCGGCACGTATGCCACCCTCAACGAGGGCATCGCGCTCACCGGTGCGCCGTACATTGCCATCCTCAACTCGGACGATGTGTGGTTGCCGGACAAGCTGCAGAAGCAGGTAGCGGTGATGGAAAGCGGCCCGCGCATCGGGCTGGTACACACCGGCTTTGGTGTCATCGACGCGCAGGGCAACCCGATAGAAGGCAACCCGCTGGGCATCCGCTTCCACCCCAACCCGCAGGGCGACCTGCTGGCGGAACTGCTCACGCGCAATCTGTTCATCACCTCCTCCGTGCTGTTTCGACGGGAATGCATTGAGCGGTGCGGCCGGTTTGAGGAGCACCTGTTCGGCATGGGCGACTGGGACCTGTGGCTGCGCATCGCCGAGTACTACACCATCGGCTATGTGCCCGAACCGTTGACCATGTACCGCCTTCACGGGCAGAACACCATGTACCAGAGCGAGCGGATGCTGGCGGACGACCTGTGGATTCACGAGGAGCGCATCCGCAAGCGCATTCCCGACCTGCTCAGGCATGACGGCTGGCGGATGCGACGCGCCATCGGCGTTGCGCTCGCCGCGCTGGGGGTGATTTACAGCAGGATGGAACGGCGAGACAAAGCCCGCGAGGCGTTCTTGCAGAGCCTGCGCTACCACCCGTGGCGATTGAAGACGTGGGTGCGGTTGCTGGGTTCACGGTTGTAGAGGTGCTTGACTCTCAAGTCGACTTGAGGGTGTAAAGTGATTGCGGAGGAATTTCGGAATGCGCATCGGCGAGCTGGCAAAACAGACAGGAGTGCGAGTATCCACTCTGCGGTACTACGAGCAGATAGGCTTGCTTTCTGCACAGCGTAGCGAGTCCGGATACCGTCAGTTCGCACCGGAGGCTGTGCAGCGAGTCCAGTTTATTCTTCATGCCAGGTCACTGGGCTTCACCTTGCGCGAGATACGGCGCATTCTGAATCTACCATGTGAGGATGGTAGCCGTTGTGCGCAGGTGGCACGTATGGTGGAGCGCAGGGTAGCAACGATAGAGAAGAAGATAACCCTCCTTCAGAGTCGGCGTAACGCCCTGCTTGAGGCTCTGGCTCGCTGGCAGACAGGCAACACCGACTACTCGTCCGATTGCGCTATTCTGGATTCCGCTTACATCTCTTACAGGAGGTACAGGCAAATGGCTCGCGTCATCGAGGTTTTTACGGCTGGCTGCCCTCTATGCGACGAAACACTGAAGCGAGTGCGCCAGGCGGTGCAACCCTGCGGATGCACTGTGGTGGAACGGTCGCCTGCCGGAACTGAAGCTCAGCAGTACGGCGTTCGTGCTGTACCCACCATCGTGGCAGACGGGCAGGTTATTTTCACCGGCGTCCCGACGCAGGAACAGGCGATAGCTTTGCTCAGGCGTTAGGGTTCAGCCTGCTGGGGGGCGAGCCTCACGATGACCTGAGGCTGCTCCCTACTTCACCCGCGCGAAGCGCAACTTGCCCACGCGAATCACCGCGCCGTGTAGAGAGGCGACCTCTATCTCCTCGTTGGGGTCGGCATGGCGCACGCCGTTGATTTCCACCGCTCCCTGCTGAATCAGGCGTCGTCCTTCGCTGTTACTGCTCACCAGCCCCAGCGCGGAGAGCAGGCGCGGCAACCACACCTTGCCGTCCTTGATGATGTCCGCCGGCACATTGTATTCGGGCATCTCTTCGGGCAGCTCACGCGCCGAGAAGACGCGCATGAATTCGCGGTCCGCCTCCTGCGCCGCCTCCGCGCTGTGGTAGAGGGTCACAATCTCGCGGGCAAGGCGGCGTTTCACCTCCATCGGGTGCAACCTGCCGCTGTTCAACCCCAGTGCGATGTCGCGTACCTCCTCCATCGGCACGTCGGTGCACAGTTCAAAGTACGACACCATCAGCTCGTCGGGCAGGGACATCACCTTGCCGAACATCTGGTCGGGCGGTTCGGTGATGCCGATGTAGTTGCCCAGCGATTTGCTCATCTTCTCCACGCCGTCCAGCCCGATGAGCAGGGGCATGGCAATCACCACCTGCGGGTCCTGCCCGTACTCGCGCTGCAGGTCGCGCCCGACGAGGTTATTGAAAATCTGGTCGGTTCCGCCCATCTCGATGTCTGACTGGATAGCCACCGAGTCGTAACCCTGGCACAGCGGGTAGAGGATTTCGTGCATCCCCAGCGGTTTGCCCTCGGCGAGGCGGTTCTGGAAGTCGTCGCGCTCCAGAATGCGCGCCACCGTGACTCTGGAGGCGAGCTGTATCACGTCGGCAAAGGTCATCTTGCCGAGCCAGTCGCTGTTGAAGTAGATTTCGGTGCGTTCGGGCATCAGGATGCGGTACAGCTGCTGCTGGTAAGTGCGGGCGTTCTGCTCCACCTCCGCACGCGACAGCTGCGGGCGGGTCTTACTGCGCCCGGTGGGGTCGCCGATCATAGCGGTGAAGTCGCCGATGATGAGGCAGGCGATGTGCCCGAACTCTTGAAACTGGCGCAGTTTGCGCAGCACCACCGCGAAGCCCAGATGGATGTCGGGCGCGGTGGGGTCTAAGCCCAACTTCACGCGCAGAGGTTTACCCGTCCGCGCCGATTTCTCCAGCTTCTCGCGCAGACCGTCTTCGGGGATAATTGCCGCTACCCCGCGTTGCAGCACCTGAAGCTGATGGTCGATATTCTCCATTCTCTTTACACCCAACCGGTACGAGATGTGCCGTTGGGTTATGTTACCAAATCGTGGGGTGATTGTGCAACTGGCTCGCGTGTTCGTCTTCCGCATGGCGATTGCGGCTAAAGCTGCCTGCCGCAAACCAGACCTCGTCTGCGCAGGGTTGGGAGTACGTTGACACACATGATTATTTGGGTATGGGCGAATCTACTCCGCTTGCCTGTCATTCCGAGCGCAAGCGGAGAATCTCATGTTATCGCTACCCTGAGATGCTTCGCTGACGCTCAGCATGACAAAGAACGCACCAATCCTGCCAGTACGACAAAGAACGTACCAACCCTGTCATTCTGAGCGCAAGCGAAGAATCTCAGAGATGCTTCACTGCGTTCAGCATGACAAAACAATATCGAGCATGTCGTTGGCTCAGAGCGCACATGGACATAATTGAGACGAAAAGACAAAAGAATAGCCAGCCTTCTCAGGCTTCGTTTGATAGGGTGCGGCTTCAGCCGCAGACCCCGATCGAGAGGAAAGCAGAAGAAACCTTCAGAGGCGTAACGATTACCGGTAGGCGAACGTCATAAAGGGGGGGCTGAGCATGAGAACTCATCAGACTATATTCGCTGTGCTGAGCGCGATGCTGTTGTCATCTGGCACTGTGGTAGGCGACTCGCCCCTTAAGCTGAGGCCGACCCTACAAATGCCGCCGGTTATTCAGCATCCCGCGCCGCTAGAATGGATAAGGATGTATCGTGCCTCGGAGCGCGACCCGTCCGCGCTGCTACGCTATCTGGACGATGTCTACTTCTTTGAACCGCAGGGTTCGGAGGACGCCGGCAACTGGTTTCTGTCACCCCTTGGCCAGCAGTATGCCCTGTTTCGGCAGTACGCGCTGGTTCGGCTGGGCGATATCGCCGGTACGGATTTGATACCTGTCCTTGAACGTTACGCCCAGATGTACGAGGCGCAAAGCAAAAGAGGAAAGCCTAACAACTGGGTGTACGAGGGCTTCGCAGACCTGGCACGCCTGACCATCGAGCGCATAAGGCTGCGGGCAGTAGGAAGGGACGTGTATGTTCGTGCGATGATAGAATGGGTTCGTACCCCCATCCCAACACCTGACGAAACCTTTCGCGAGGTTGACAAAGCCCTGATGAGAATCAGGCAGGGGGCGCGTGCGCTCGGCGTCTTCAAAGCCAAAGAGGCAGTAGATGTATTGATGGGGCGAACAAAAGAAAGTGGTCCGTTTGAGGACACCATCGCGTGCGAATGCGCACGCGCACTGGCACGCATCGGGGACAAGCGGGCGATGCAGGTGTTAAGGGAGGGCATGATGAGATGGATGACGGTCTACGGTACCTACAACTACCAGGTGCCGTTGGAACCGGGCGAGCCTGATATAGCATGGGCATACTGGGAAATGCGTACGGATGGCATGAGCACGGAACAGGCAGTTGCAGAACTCATCTGCGGTCTTGATGAGCATGGTAAGATGGTACCCGGCGCGCTAGCGGGGCTCATACGCATCGGCAAGCCCGCAGAGCCTGCTTTGCTAGCCCTGCTCAAAGACCCAAACGTCCGGAGTGCGGTGAAGGTGGAAGTAATGGGCGTCCTGAACGGAATGAATTCCCAGCAGGCGGTAGATATCTACTTTGATATCCTGCGTCGTGGCGACCGAACCACTCTCGGCGCGACGGCTGCAGCCAGTCTGGGGGTGCTAAAGGTTAGAGAGGCGTTGCCCGACCTGCTTAAGGCGGCGGAGCAAGATGACTCTTTCGTGCTCAAGGAAGGAGCTATCCAGGGATTGCGGGAGTTAGGTGATCCAGCTGCAGAATCTCTGCTGTTGCGCTTGGCTACTCAGCATCCAGACTCCCTGGTCCGCAGGGAGGCGATTAAGGCTCTGGCGAAGGCAGGTACTCCGGCGGCTATTCCTGTACTGGAACAGCGACTGCAAACAGAAGAAAGCTACCTGATCGGCGACATCAAGAACACCATTGACGCCTTGCGGAAGAAGAAGCGGTAGCGTGCATCAGAGCAAGAAGCCTCGCCCTTCGGTGTACAGGCAGGATAGAGGTCACATCTGTTCGTAGACATGCGTCATACTTTGTGATACAATCGGGTCAGACTGGTCAGCAGGTGGACGACAGGACTACGAAGGAGGGAACTAACATGAAGCGCAAAACCCTGTTCGCAATCGCATTGACCCTGCTGTTTGCGCCGGTAGTGACGGCAGACCTGCCTCAGCCCAAAGACCCGTTGCGACAGCCGGGCATCCTGCTTCAGCCCACACCTGCCGAGTGGCTGGCTATGTACCGATACACTCCTGAGAAGTTGTTGAGCGTGCTGCAGGAACACGTGAAGTGGATGGAGACGCACAGGGGGGCTCTCACTGTGGATAGTGCCGGTCCCGAGGATAGGCAGATGCAGGGCCGAAGATTGTATGCCCTGTGGCGACTGGGGGACATTGGCGGCACAGACTCTGAACGCGGTACTGCGATGGTGGGAGAACGCCCCGAATCGGGATGACAACGCGCTCATAGATGACGAGATGTACGTGCTGCTTTGGGGTAGCTGGAACGGCTATCTAGTTGGCTCGCTGGTTATCGATGACACCGGCAACGTGGTTGAAAAGGACTGGTCTCGTAGTGGGTGGCCGGATTACTTCTACCCTCGGGGTAAGTAACTTCCAACAGGAGGTACAAGAATGAAAACACGACTCTTTCTGCTGCTGGCGCTATGGGCACTATCTACCGTTTGTCAAGCGGACCTGCCTCCGGTGAAGGACAGGTTGCAGATGCCAGCAATTGTGCTGTCTAAAACGCCTGCGGAGTGGTTGCGTTTGTATCGCTTGTCCCTGCACTCCCCACAGCCTCTGTTAGAGGTTCTGGAAGAGTATCTGCAGGCATGTGAGCGAGGGGAAGAGATTCAATGGGTGCGACAAAGCAGTGACGAGAGTTGGCCTGCGCGCAGGGCGTATGCGCTGATACGTCTAGGGGATATAGGCGGCTCGGAAACTATCCCCGCGCTGGAGAGGTTCCTTGAGCGGCGGATGGAGCAAGGTGGCGCTTTTGCTCTGTGGGATGTGGTCGCCGCTCGGGTGACTATTGAGCGGATACAGGCACGCCTAAGGGGACGTGAGGCGTACGTTGCCGAGATGATGCGCTGGGTACAGGGTGACTTCACCCCATGGCAAGACGAACGCTTGACGCGGTGGAACAAGTTATCGGAAATCCACGCATACGTGGAAACTCCGTACCGCAAACGCATGGCTTTGCGTGTGCTGGGCAGGCTCAAGGTGCGCGAGGCTGTTCCCATCCTGCTGGAACTCTGTAAAGAGGAGTGGAAGTGGTCGGAAGCACATCAGGCTCTGGCAGAAATCGGTGACCGGCGTGCGCTGGAGGCTATCAGCAGGGGCTTGCACGACACAATAGACGCTGCCGAGTTTCTCCCTCTGGAACCGGGTCAGGTGGACCCTGCGTGGGCATACTGGCAGATGCGCACGCAGGGAATGAACCTGGAGCAGACGGTGAACACGATGGTCAGTGCGCTGGCGGGAAACGACGCTCGGCGGGGTGTGGTGGAGATATTGACCATCATGGGACGACCGATAGTGCCCTATCTGCTCAAATCGCTGGCTCAGCCACCGGGACCTGACACGGATCAGGCACGATGTGGAGTGATCAACGCGCTGGGCAATATTCGCGCTGCAGAGGCGGTAGAACCGCTGCGTCAGCTGCTGCGCCAGAGCCCGTCTGCCGTCGTACGGGGAGTGAGTGCAGAGGCTCTGGGCAAGATCGGCGACCCTTCGGTCATACCCGATGTGGCTGCCCTGTTATCCGACGAAGACAGGTCGGTGCGCATCTCGGCAGTGCGGGCGTTAGGTGAGATGAAGCACCCGGAGGCGATACCTCCTTTGTTGAAGGTGCTTCGTGAGCATCCTGACGAAGCCACCCGACACCATGCAGTGCATGCGCTGGAGTCCACAGGGATGCGCTGGTTGGTGCCGATACTGGAGTATCAGCGGACGGTGGAACCCTCACCGTTGGTGCAACAGTGTTTGGCAGATGCTGTCATCGTGCTGAAGCAGCGCAGATAATCACAGCCAGCCGAAACTGGCTGTGGAAATGAGAAACCTCTATCCCCTCTCCTGCCGCGAGACAGGAGAGGGGGTGTTTCACCTAGTCCTCACCTTGCGACTTGGTAAAGCCCGGCTGACCGTCGATTTCGTGCAGTTTCTCCACATGTGTCCAGCGGTGGCGGGTGCTGATGCGCTGCAGGAGCTCCATCGCCTGCACGTCGTTCAGCTCGCCTTCCCCGTCGCGCAGCACGAACCGGCACGCCCAGTGGTCTACCAGGTCGGTCATGAAGCCGACAGCAGGGTATACCAGCGTGCCCCGGCTGGCTATGGCTTTGAGCCTCAGCGCGGTGCCTTCCGCGAGCTGTTCCATGCTCTTGCCCAGCTGTTCGGCAGTGCCGTCGAACTCCACGAACACGTCCATGCCCACCACGCGCCGCTTTTGCGGACGCACCATCACCGGCTCGCGCGTCACCTGCGGCAGCCGGATGGGACGGTATTCGCGCACAAAGGTCTGACTGGGTTTCTTGCCCAGGTTGGCGATGATGGCGTCGGTGTATTCGGTGGTGCTGTTGCAGCGGTCGTAGCCCACCACATCGCCGGTGCGCACTTTGCCCTCCTCCAGCGTGACCATAATCGCGTTCTCGATGGTCGCCGCCGCCTCAAACTCGCCGATGTAGCGCAGCATCATCACCGCCGAAAGGATAACCGCCGTGGGGTTAATCACGTTCTTGCCTGCGTACTTGGGCGCGGAGCCATGCACCGCTTCGAAGATAGCCACCTCGTTGCCGATGTTCGCCGACGGCGCGAAGCCCAACCCTCCCACCAGCGCGGAGCTCAGGTCGCTGAGGATGTCGCCGTTCATGTTGGTGGTGACGATGATGTCGAACTGCTCAGGGCGTTTGACCAGCTGGTGCGCGCAGTTGTCCACGATGATGTGTATGGCTTCGATATCGGGGTATTCGGGCGCAATCTCTTCAAAGGTGCGCTTCAGCATCCCCTCGGTGAGCTTCATGATGTTGGACTTGGTGGCGCAGTGCACCTTTTTGCGCCCTTCCGCCCGAGCCAGCTCGAAGGCAAAACGCACAATCTTCTCGCACCCCTTGCGCGAGATAAGCTTCAGAGCCTGAGCCACGCCCGGAGTCTGCACATGCTCAATGCCCGCATACAGGTCCTCCACGTTCTCGCGTACCACTACCAGATCGATGCCTCGCCCGCTGTAAGGGGTGGGCACGTTGGGCATCTCGCGTACCGGACGCACGTTGGCGTAGGTCTCGAACAGCTTGCGCAGGGTTACGTTCGCGCTCTTCTCGCCGTACCCAACAGGGGTCTCCAGTGGACCCTTCAAGACCACGCGCGTCTTACGGATGGACTCGATGGTCTCCGGCGGCACACCGCTTTCCAGACCCTTCTTGAACACACTGGCACCGGCTTCGCGCACCTCCCACTCTACCGGCACGCCTGTGGCTTCAATCAGGCGCAGAGCGGAGTTGATACACTCAGGACCGATGCCATCACCCGGAATCACCGTAATCAGCTTCTTGCCAGATGGTGTGATATAAACGCTCATCTCTTCCCTCCGGTTACAGGAATGCACCGTACACTGTGTATTTAGAGGTGTTAACGGGGATTTCCTCGTATAATGAAAGCGGTGAGCGTATGGGAAACACCTTTGGACATCTCTTTCGCGTCACGACCTTCGGCGAGTCGCACGGGGGAGCGGTAGGAGTTGTTATCGACGGCTGTCCTCCGCGTGTACCCGTCTCGGTAGAGGAGATTCAATGCGAGCTGGACAGGCGGCGTCCGGGGCAGAGCAGGCTGGTCACTCAGCGACGCGAGAGCGATACCGTGCACATCCTCTCCGGTGTGTTTGAAGGCAAAACGCTCGGCACGCCCATCTGCCTGCTGGTGTGGAACGAGGACGCCCGTCCCGAAGCATACGAGTCCTTCAGGGAGCTCTATCGCCCCTCTCATGCGGATTACACCTATGACGCCAAGTACGGCATTCGCGACTGGCGGGGCGGGGGACGCTCCAGCGCACGCGAGACCGTCGGGCGGGTGGCGGCGGGGGCGATTGCCAAAAAGATACTGCGTGAGCAAGGGGTGGAGATTGTGGGCTGGGTGGAGAAGATACATACCCTGCGTGCAGAGGTAGACCCCAGCACCGTGACGCTGGAGCAGGTGGAAGCGAACCCCGTGCGCTGTCCAGACCCTGCGGTAGCGGAGGCGATGGCGCAGGCTATCGAGGAGGCGCGCAAGCAGGGCGATTCGCTGGGCGGGGTGGTCGGTTGCGTGGCGCGAGGGGTGCCACCCGGCTGGGGCGACCCGGTGTTCGATAAGCTGGACGCCGACCTCGCCAAGGCGATGCTATCCATCCCTGCCGCGAAGGGTTTTGAAATCGGCTCCGGCTTCGCCGGAACCGACCTCACCGGCTCACAGCACAACGACCCGTTCTACGTAGACGACACCGGCAGAGTGCGCACCCGCACCAACTACTCCGGCGGCGTGCAAGGCGGAATCTCCAACGGCGAGAACATCGTGATTCGCGTGGCGTTCAAGCCGACCGCTACCATCATGATGCCGCAGGAGACGGTAAATGTGCGCCACGAACCGGCAATACTGCAGGCAAAAGGCAGACACGACCCCTGCGTGCTGCCCCGCGCTGTGCCCATCGTGGAAGCGATGATGGCACTGGTGCTGGTAGACCACTACCTGCGTCACCGCGCCCAGTGTGGAGGTGAATGATGACCAAACGGAGCCAGCAAGAAGTCATGGAGACCTTAGAGAGGCTACTGCACGCTATCTACTGCCAGGACATCGATACCTATCGCGAACTGGTGGCGGACGACGTGTCCTCGTTTGAGGCGGAAACGCCTGCGCGTATCGACACACTGGACTTCCACCTGCACTACATGCGCCAGCAGAAGGTGGTGCGCCCTCCCTCCGCGCAATATCGTCTGGACATTGTGAACCCGCGCGTGCAGGTTTACGGCAACGTCGCTATCGCCACCTATACGCTGGTGGTTACCCGCTCAGGAGAGAACGGTATCCTCTTCACTACCACCAACGAGACGCGCGTGTTCGTGCGCGAGGACGGTCGCTGGCTGATGGTGCATTTCCACAAAACGCCGGTGGGAAGCTATACCGCGTAGCCATCCTTACTGCACCAGCACCATTGGAAGCGTAACAGGCGGTACGCCCATCCGCCTCATGGTGGAGTCCACCAGCTCCCTGAAGTAAGGATAAGTGGTTAGTATCAATGTGGACTGCTGGAAAATGTGCGCAAAATCCGCTGAAACAGGTTGTTTCGTCGTGTAGCGCACAAGATAAACGGCTTCGATGCGCAATACCTGCTTGCGCTTTACCCTTCCCCTTAGCTGGTAGCTTTGCCAGAAGGTGAGAGTATCATCTTTTTGCTCCCAACGTACAACCCCCTGTTCCATGCCGAGGCGAATAGGGGTCATTTGAGATGCTTCACCCCGCAGGATGTTGTGGTCAATCTCTGCATGGCACTCAGCGAGATTGATGTTCTCCAGCCTCAGTCCTTCAAGCATCTCCCTGTACTGTTCAGGCGAGATGGCAGTTTCTCCCTTTGAGGCTGATGAGGTGCTCATGCTGCATCCCCCCATCCTGAGCCGGGCACAAAGGAACGAACGGTAACGCGAGGAGGTTCCTTTTCCCACATGATCTGACCGGGGGAGGTAGTACCGACGCGCCTCTGAAACCACTCCTTCCAGGCGAACTCCATCGCTTGCAAGCCGCCCAGGTAGCGCGAAAGCGCGTTCTGGATAAACTGGTTCAGGCTGATTCCCTCCTGCTCTGCACGACGCACTAACTCCTCGTGCATCGCTGAGGGCACGCGCAGGACAATTTTGCCCTGATACTGTCGTGGCTCCTCAAACGGAGGAGGTTCGGGAATCGCCACGCCCTGCTCCTGTAAATGGGCAAAAACGGCTTCCTTCACTTCCTCCAACAGACCGAGTGCCTCCTCGACCGTGTCACCAGCCGCCTGCACCGTCCAGCGTCCCAACATGGGAATGCAAGCGACGTAACCGCCACCTTCCTCAACAGGAAGACGGCGAATCTCCACCGGATAATCCAGTGCCTTGTACCCCTTGTGTTTCATGGTATAACTCCTTCTCTTCGTAAGTGCTCGACGATCTCTATCAGTTGCTTTACGTAAAACCCTTTTACTGCTCGCCCGGATTTCACAGGCACAGACCACACGCCATGTTGTCGTGTGGTAGACAGACTCTTGAGCGCTTCGTGTGATACCAGATACAGATGCGAGGAACCGCTTCCCTCACGCAGGAAGCCTCCTAAGTAGCGACGCAGAACCTTTTCAAAATCCTCCCTTCTCACCTCGCTGGGCGGATTTTGTTTCCAGCGCTCGTATAGTTCCTCTGCGCTTGCCACACCATTATGATAGCATATATACTATCATAGAGTCAACAATTATTTCGGTAAAATGCACGAAAAAACTCAGGGTTACGGTATCTCACGGTTACGAGTGGTGGTATGTTCACCGTAGCAAAACAGATCCAGTAAAGAAGGAAAAGTTCGTGACCATTCTTAATCCATCAGCTCCTCCACGAGCGTCCCGCCTTCCATCTGCAGGCGGTACATGCGAGCATACCAGCCGTCTGTCTCTAACAACTCCTCGTGCCTGCCCGACTCGATGACGCGCCCTTCGTCCACTACCAGAATGCGATCGCAGTCGCGCACCAGCGAAAGACGATGCGTGACGATAACCGTCGTGCGCCCCTGCATCAACCGCTCCAGCGCGGCTTGAATCAATGCCTCCGATTCCGGTTCCACCGAGGCGGTGGCTTCGTCCAGCAGAAGCACGCTCGGGTTCGCCAGAAACGCCCGGGCGATACAGATACGCTGTTTCTGTCCCCCGGAGAGCTTCACACCTCGCTCGCCCACAAGGGTGTCATAGCCGTTGGGCAGGTCGCAGATGAACTCGTGCGCGTTTGCCAGCCGTGCAGCGGTTTCTATCTCCTCATCGGTAGCGTCCAGCCTGCCGAAAAGGATGTTGTGACGTACGGTGTCGTTGAACAGGAACGGCTCCTGGGTGACCAGCGCGATATGCCGACGGAACGCCTGCTGTTGTAGCCGACGCAGGTCGTGCCCGTCCAGGCTGATAACCCCTTCCTGCGGGTCATAGAGGCGCAGCATCAGGTTCAGGATGGTGGTTTTTCCGGTGCCGCTGGGTCCCACAATACCGATGCGTTGCCCCGGCAGCACCTCAAAAGAGACTTCCTGCAGGATAGGGCGTTCGGGGGTGTAGGAGAAACTGACCCTGTCGAAACGGATGTGACCCTGCACGGTGTCGAGGGCGATGGCGTCGGGGGCATCGGTAATCTCCTCGGGGGCGTCCAGCACCTCAAACACGCGCGAGGCGGCGGCGATAGCGCGTTGAATCATCTCGTTAACCTGCGCCAGCGAGAACACGGGCGCGAACAACTGCCACCAGTAGCCTCGATAGGCTACCAGCCCGCCGATGGTGAACTCGCCCTTCAGCACAAAGTACGCCCCCGCACCCACCATTGCGATATTGCTCAGAAAGCCAACGGTCATCACGCCGGGGAAGTATACCGAACGCACCTTCACGCCCTTCAAACTGGTGTTCAGGTATTCGGTGTTCACCTGCTGGAATCGCTCCTGCTCGTACGCCTCCCGCGCGAAGGCTTTCACAATCAGCACGCCCAGCAGGTTCTCCTGCAGTTTGGCGGAGAGGTCGCCCAGCCGGTCACGGATGGCACGATACAACCCCTTGACGCGCAGGTTGAAGAACCACACCATCACCGCCACCACCGCCAGCGGCAACAGCGTGAGCGTGCCCACTTTCCAGTTCAGCCACACAATGATGCCCGCTACCCATATCAGGCTCAGCGCGTTGCCCAGGATGTTGTCCACGCCGTTGATTACCACTTCCTGCAGGGTGTCCACGTCACCGATGACGCGCGCCATCAGGTCGCCGCTTTTGCGGTCGTGGTGATAGCGTACCGACTGACGCATCAGCTTGTCGTGCAGGCGGTTGCGCAGGTCCGCCACGAACCTTTGCCCGGCCACCCCCAGCAGGTAGGTACGTGCTGCGGACAGTCCCATGCCTACCAGATGCACCGCCAGCATCACCAGCATCGCGGGAAGCAGGTGCCCCACCTTATGGTTCAGTATCACCTCGTCCACCACGTACTTCCACACCAGTGGGGGAAACATTTGAGCGGGCGTTGCGAGCACGAGGCAGGTAAAGCCCACAATAATCGGTACCATGTACGGACGCATCAAGCCCAGTAGACGCCAGAACATCCTTCCACACGCCTCCACCATAGCCTTCCATACGCTATCTTACCCGAAGAGAGATGTCTGTGGAAGCGAATACGCCACAATTTTCTCACAAATTTGTTGCACCCCCTCAAAATACTGGACATGTCTTTGCAGACGCGCTATAATGAGTGTGTACAGCATTATATAACGCTGACTTCAGCGAAAGGAGGTCTTTACGATGAAGCGTATTCTGTCTCTCGCCACACTGGTGTGCCTCGTGGCTGGAGTGCTCGGTCTCGCCGTGTCTTCCCACGCTCAGGTGCAGATCAAGCTTCTACGCAGCTTTAACGTATCCGCGCTGTTCGACGGTTCCGCCGCCTCCGGAGGCGAGGGGGTTATCGACGTTGCGTACGACGGCGCGAACGCTTACCTTACAGGCTTTCGGGCGCAGACAGGTGCAGGTCCGGTTGGTGTCATCCGGGTGGACAACGTGCTGGACCTGCCGAGCGGCAACCTCGGCTTTGGGACTGGGGTCACCAAGATTATCGCCGTCACTGCCGCGGGTGGTTCACGGGATACCCGGCTCGTGTACCACGATGGTTTTCTGTATTTTGGCTACGGGTTGGGGCACAATGCGAACCCCGATACCGCCATCCGCAAGTACGATACGAACGGACTACTGCAGTTCATGTGGTCGGGCGATGGGCTGTTGTCGCTGGCGGACTTAGGTGTTTCCCGATACGACACCATCGCGATAGACCCCGGCTTTGGCGGATCGGGAGCATCGCTGGCGGTGGCTCCGCTACATACTGGTGCTGCACAAGCGGTGCGCAGGGTGTCCTTGCCGGCGGGCACAGTGCTGGGCACGAGCAACACCATCGTGCCTACTTTTCTGCGCGATATCGACTTTGCGCCCAACGGCGACCTGTACATGCATCGCGCCTCCACAGACACCAACGACGGCATCTTCAAAGCGGTGCGGACGGGCGCGGATAGCTACGCAACGCCCGTGCGAATCGTCGCCTTCGACGCGGGCAATTTCCAGCAAGGTACTGTGACCTACGTGCCTTTCTCGGCGGTGTACCCCACGCTGAGCGACTTCATTGCCTATAACCTGCGCACGCCGACGCTGGACCCCACCACTCACAAGCTGTATCTGGCCGACCCTAACGGCAACTCGCTGGGCAGCTGGGACGGTAGCGGGCAGACGGAGGACGGGGTGAACGTCAATGCCTTCGGGCACAACCTGATTAACTCCACCTATTACATCACCCCCACCGGCAGGGTACTGCTGTTCGTGGCGAGCGGACAAGTGCCTGCCTCTCCGGCTGGCACCATTGACCGCCTGGATGTTCTGGAGGTGCTACCCGCTATCGAGGTGAACGGCACGGTGGCTCTCGGCGATTTCGGTGGGGATGTGGGTACGGTACCCGTCGTCTTCGAAATCCGCAACCCGGGTGAGACCACCCCGATCGAGACGCACGTAGTGCAGCCCGATAGCACCGGCGCGTACGCGCTCATCACCTCGCTATACGGCACCTTCGACGTCGCCGCGAAGGCGTCGCACTGGCTGCGCCAGGTGATACCCGGCGTGAACTTGACAGGTACACCGGTGACGCTGAACTTCAGCCTGACCAACGGCGACATCGACGGCGATAACGAGGTAACGCTGTTCGACTTCGGTGCGCTGGTAGCCGCGTTCGGCTCGGTTCCGGGCGACAGCAACTGGAACCCCGACGCCGACCTGGACGGGGATCAGGAAGTGACGCTGTTCGACTTCGGCGTGCTGGTGCGCAACTTCGGCGCGATTGGGGATGAGTAGGTTTCACCCCCTGTCCCCTCTCCCGAAGCTTCGGGAGAGGGGACGACATATCGAAATTACCACCAAAGCTCTTGCAAAGAATATGCCTTTCTTGCTATACTGCATTTGAAAAATATCGCTGAATTGCCGAATCAACCCTAAAGTTTCTCGACAGGTTTGCCGATAATAGGTAACGACAGGCGGATCCGATAAAGGCAAACCCACAGAAATGTGGGGACGCAAAGCCATTGGGGTCTAAGTCCCGACGAGGGTCGGGATATGATCGCCCGGCTGCCGAAGTTCTGCCGAACGACACGACGCATCTCCGCGAGGACGTCGTCGAAGGAGGCAGGATTATCATGAAAATATCGCTGGACGAGTACAGCCGGGTGTTGCAGTTAAGCCGCACGGGCAGGGTGGGTGCGGCAGTGTTGCCTGCCCCTCCGCCGGTCGACGCTCAGGAGGAGATTCCTCCCGCCGCCTCGGTGGAGCTCTCACCCCGCGCACAGCAAATCCGGCAAATCAAGTTCATTCTGGACGAGATCCCGGAAGTGCGAGAAGAGATGGTGCAGGAGCTTCGTCGCAAGATTGAGGCGGGCGAGTACAACGTCTCCTCTGCGGAGATCGCGGACCTTATCGTTCGGCGCACTATCGCCGATAACGTGCGGTAGTCTGCCTTCCCGGTCTGCAGCGACATGGGCGACCGTTTTTCGGATCAGGAGCCTGATTCGCGGGGGCGCAGTGGTGCGTCCCCGCGAGTGCTTATATCAGGCGCGGATAGGAATCCAGCACCTTCATGTAGTTGGCACGCTCAAAGGCGGCGGGTTCCTTGACGTTCTTCTGACTCACACTGCCAATCATCTGGCGCACTGAGGTGTACTCGTGCTCCTCCATCCACGCCCGCATCTCGTCCAGAATCTGTCCGATGCGCTCCATACCGTTCTGCAGCAGCTCCGACGCCATCATGGTTACTTTCGCCCCAGCCATCAAGCCCTTGAGAACATCCTGATAGGTGTGTACGCCGGTGGTAATCGCCAGGTCTACCGGCACGCGACCGTACAGTATCGCCGTCCAGCGCAGGGGCAAACGCAGCTCGTCCGAGTCGCTGAGCACCAGATGCGGGGTGACTTCCAGGTTCTCGATATCGATGTCCGGCTGGTAGAAGCGGTTGAACAGCACCAGCGCGTTCGCGCCTGCTTCCGCAAGGCGTTTCGCCATGTTGGGGATGGAGCTGAAGAAAGGACCCATTTTGACTGCCAGTGGGATGCTCACCTCCTGCCGCACCGCCTTCACCACGTCCACCGTCATCTGTTCTACCTCAGTGCCGGGCAGATCGGGGTCGGTGGGCAGGTAATAGACGTTCAGCTCCAGCGCATCCGCGCCTGCTTCCTGTATCATGCGGGCGTATTTCACCCATCCGCCGGCGGACACGCCGTTCAAACTGCCGATAACAGGGATGTTTACCCTCTCTTTCGCCTTGCGGATGAGGTTGAGGTATTCGTCCGGTCCCACGTTGTATTCGCCGAGGTCCGGGAAGTAGCTCAGCGCCTCGGCGTAGCTTTCGGTGCCATGCGTGAGGAAGTAGTCGAGTTGCTGGCTCTCGAGGGTGATTTGCTCCTCGAACAGCGAGTACATCACCACTGCGCCGATGCCTGCCTCTTCCAGCTTGCAGATGGTATCTACCTTATGCGACAGGGGCGAGGAAGAGGCAACCAGTGGATTGCGCAGGTTCATGCCCATGTATGTGGTGCTCAAGTCCATAGCGACGATAGTCCTCCTGAAATACGGTGTCTGTATGAGCAAGAAGAAGGGGCTGGCGTTTGCCAGCCCCCGGCCGGCTACTTGGTTCCCTCGGAACCTTTGCCTGCCAGCATCCGGTAGTAGCGCCACCGTTGCTGGATAATCTCCTGAGCCTCCTGCAGCAGTCGCTCGGCGGCTTCGGGGTTGGATTGCATCAGGATGCGGTAGCGCCCTTCCTTCGAGGTGTATTCTTTCAGCGGGATGGTGGGTCCGCTGGAATCGAGCTGGAAGGGGTTCTCGCCCTGTGCCGCCAGCAACGGGTTGTAGCGGTAGAGCGGCCAGTAGCCGGTGTCCACCGCCAGCTTCTGCTGGATATGCCCCTTGGACATGTCAATGCCGTGTGCGATGCAGTGGCTGTAGGCGATGATGATGGAGGGACCGGGATATGCCTCCGCCTCCAGGAACGCCTTCAGCGTCTGCAGTTCGTTCGCGCCCATTGCCACCTGCGCCACGTACACGTTGCCGTAGTGCATCGCCATCATACCCAGGTCCTTCTTGGCGGTGGGCTTACCGCCCGCGGCGAATCGGGCAACCGCTCCCAGCGGCGTCGCTTTGGACGCTTGTCCGCCTGTGTTGGAGTACACCTCGGTGTCGAGGATGAGGATGTTCACATCCTCACCGCTGGCGATGACGTGGTCCAGCCCACCGTAGCCGATGTCATACGCCCAGCCGTCGCCGCCCACTATCCACACGCTCTTGCGTACGAGCATGTCGGCAACCGCAAGCAGGTCACGTACTTTCGGCTCGGTTCTGCCTGCCAGCTTCTGCTTCAGCTTCGCCACACGCTCGCGCTGAGCATGAATGCCTGCTTCGTCCGACTGGTCGGCGTTGAGCAGACCGTCCACCAGTTCGTCGTCGGCGATGAGCGGGCGCAGTTCCTGAAGCAGCTGGCGGGCGTAGGCGTTCTGGCGGTTAATCGCCAGCCTCATGCCCAGCCCGAACTCGGCGTTATCCTCAAACAGTGAGTTGCTCCAGGCGGGACCTTTGCCCTCGCTGTTGGTGGTGTACGGCGTGGTGGGCAGGTTGCCTCCGTAGATGCTGGAGCATCCCGTTGCGTTGGCGATATACAGGCGGTCGCCGAACAGCTGGGTAAGCAGTCGCACGTAAGGGGTCTCACCGCAGCCGCTGCACGCGCCGGAGAACTCGAACAGCGGACGCAACAGCTGCACGTTCTTGATATTGTTGAAGCGCAGGCTGTCGTGTTTCGGCACATCCGGCAGGCTCAGGAAGAACTCCCAGTTAGCGCGCTCCTGCTCGCGCAGGGGAATCTGCGGGTGCATGTTCAGCGCCTTACGCGAGCTGTCGCTCTTGTCCTTCGCCGGGCACACCTCCACGCAGAGCTGGCAACCGGTGCAGTCCTCTACCGACACCTGAATGGTGTACATCTTGTCGGACAGCTCTCGCCATTTGGCGGGGGTTGCCTTGAAGGTTGCCGGAGCGCTGGCGAGAAGCGACTTGTCATACACCTTTGCGCGGATTACCGAGTGAGGGCAGATATACACGCACTTACCGCACTGGATGCAGATATCAGGCTCCCAGACAGGCACCTCCAGTGCGATGTTGCGTTTCTCCCACGCGGCGGTTCCTGATGGGTAGGTTCCGTCTGCAGGGAACGCGCTCACGGGCAGCAGGTCGCCGCGCCCTGCCATCAGCTCTGCGGTGACGCGCTTGACGAACTCCGGCGCATGGTCGGGTACCACCGGCGGGCGGTCGAAGGTGCTGGTCACCTGTGCGGGCACTCTGACCTCGAACAAGTTGTCCAGCGCGGCGTCCACCGCGGCGAAGTTCTGCTGCACCACCGCTTCTCCGCGCCGTCCGTACGTTTTGCGGATGGCTTCCTTAATCTTGGCGATGGCTTCCTCACGCGGAAGCACGCCGCTGATGGCGAAGAAGCAGGTCTGCATGATGGTGTTAATACGCACGCCCAGTCCTACGCGCTTCGCCACATCGTAGGCGTTGATGACGTAGAATCTGAGCTTCTTGTCGATAATCTGCTGCTGCACCGAGCGAGGCAGGTGGTCCCACACCTCTTCGGGTCCGTAGGGGCTGTTGAGCAGGAAGGTCGCGCCTTCCTCTGCCATCTCCAGCACGTTGTAGCGCTCGAGGAAATGGAACTGGTGGCACGCGACGAAGTTTGCCCGCTGGATAAGGTACGAACCCAGGATGGGGCGGGGACCAAAGCGCAGATGCGAAATGGTCACTGCGCCCGACTTCTTGGAGTCGTACACGAAGTAGCCCTGCGCCCAGTTAGGCGTCTCCTCGCCGATGATTTTGATGGAGTTTTTGTTCGCTCCAACGGTTCCGTCCGCGCCCAGCCCCCAGAACACTGCACGCACCACATCGGGCGACTCGGTGTTGAAGCTGGGGTCTACCTCCAGGCTGGTGTGCGTCACGTCGTCGATGATGCCCACGGTGAAGTGGTTTTTCGGCTTGTTCTTCGCCAGCTCATCGTACACCGCCTTGACCATCGCCGGAGTGAACTCTTTGGAGGACAGCCCGTATCGTCCGCCGATGACGCGCGGCACGCGCTCAAAGGGCAGAGTGCCCTCCATCATCGCCTCGCCCAGCGCGGTGACCACGTCCTCATACAGCGGCTCGCCCAGTGCGCCCGGTTCCTTGGTGCGGTCAAGCACCGCGATAGCTCTCACTGTAGCGGGCAACGCCTTGATCAGGTGCTCGCGCGAGAAGGGACGATACAGGCGCACCTTTACCAGCCCGACCTTTTCACCCTTCTCCAGCAACGCCTGCACCGTTTCCTCGGCGGTCCCACAACCCGAGCCCATCATGACGATAACGTATTCGGCATCGGGCGCGCCTACGTAGTCGAAGAGGTGGTATTCTCGCCCGACGATGCTGGCGAACTTGTTCATTGCCTTCTCCACGATGCCAGGCGTCGCCAGATAGAAGGGGTTGATACGCTCGCGCGACTGGAAGAAGGCATCGGGGTTCTGGGCGGTGCCGCGGACAAACGGACGGTCGGGGTTCAACGCTCGCTCACGATGGGCGCGCACCAGCTCGTTGTCGATCATGGCGCGCATATCATCTTCGGTGAGCTGTTCTATCTTGCGTATCTCGTGTGAGGTGCGGAAGCCGTCAAACACATGCAGGAAGGGTACCCGCGCCTCTAGCGTCGCCGCCTGAGCGATAAGCGCGAGGTCCATCACCTCCTGCGGGTCGTTGGAGAACAGCATCGCCCAGCCGGTAGAGCGACATGCCATCACGTCACTGTGGTCGCCGAAGATAGAGAGAGCGTGCGTCGCCACCGTTCGCGCGGCGATGTGGAACACCGTGCTGGTGAGCTCGCCCGCGATTTTGAACATGTTGGGTATCATCAGCAGAAGCCCCTGGCTGGAGGTAAAAGTGGTGGTGAGAGCTCCTGCTTGCAATGAACCGTGCACTGCCCCAGCAGCCCCTCCTTCCGACTGCATCTCCACCACCCGAGGGACGGTCCCCCAGATGTTGGGAATGCCCTTCGCTGCCCATTCGTCACTAAACTCGCCCATGGGGGAAGAGGGGGTGATGGGGTAGATTGCAATCACTTCGTTGGTGCGATATGCGGTATAAGCCGCAGCTTCGTTGCCGTCGCAAGTGATATAGGAACGTGTCATCGTCGTAACCCTTTCTGTGTAGCGTTGTCAGTCGTACACTGTGTGAGCGCCCTCTCTCAAGGGCTTAACGCCTGACCTGCTTGTTATGCGGACTCTCGCACTCGATTCACTACACCAATATAGTACACCAGCTTTCGCGATTTGAAAAGGGTGCGAGATAATTTTTGCAAGCACTGCACTACAGCAGGGGTATCCTCTTCAGCATGGAAGCGGTCAGGTGCGGCACGAACTCCCGATAGAGTTGAGCCATGTATCGCTGAACCCGGTCACTGTTCAGGTGCTGCATGACGGCAACAGGGTCTAAACCCTCCGCTTTGGGGAGTAGATGAAACTCCTCACGCCAGGGGTAACAGCGTTCATCGAAGGCGCAAACCACCCGCGTTCCTTTCGTATGCGCAACCACCAGATGCGGAAAACCATAGAATGGACGCAGCTCCACCGCCCGCTCACGAGGCATCCAGAACCCGGAGTAGCAGCTCTCATAATCTATCCATCCCGTGTGCAGGTTCCGCCCTGTTAAAACGGGCACGTGTCCCTCGCGCATCTCGGTCACCACTGCCGGATGGCGGCGCACTTCAGGGCTACGGGCCGCGAAGCGGATGTCGAACGCCTCCCCAAGCGGTGTGCCCTCCCTCTCAAAGCGTAGCCACTCGTCTGTCTCAAACCGAATCATCTCACCGCGATATTCCAGCTTGACCACGCACAGACTCTCCGTACCGTCGTACAGCAGTAGTCCTCGCTTGCCCTTTTCCAGCATCAGTACCACTGCACTCACGTTGCGTTTCGGGAAAACCTTGCCCAGATAGTGAACCTGTAGCCTGCCCGCTTGAGCCAGATGGGAGCGCAACAGGCGGAAGTCGTCCAGCACCAGCCAGCTGGCTGGCACCACGAAGACCAGTTTACCATCGGGAGCCAACAGGTCCACCGCCCTCTCGATAAACGCCCCGTAGATATTGAACTTCCCGTGCCATGTGCGTGACCGCTGGCGGTAGAGCGCTTTGCGCTCTTTCAAGACATGGATCGGGTAATGAGAGGCGTCGCCGATAATGCCGTACGGTGGGTTGCCGAGGATGAGGTCGAACCTTGCGGACGGCCCCCAGAGAAGAAAGTCCGCCTCCATGAAGGTAGCCTGCGGCACGTTGGCGCGAGCGCGATTCAGGCGTTCCGGGTCTATCTCCACGCCGATCAGTTCGTGTTTGTGACCGTAGCGCCGGGCGAAGGCGGCGAGGAAAGGGGCGTCGGCACAGGCTGGCTCCAGCACACGGCATTTGCCGGAAGAGGGTTCAGCCAGATGCACCATAAACTCCACCAGTTCGCGGGGTGTGTACACAACCCCCAGCGCGCGTTCATTGGCGTCGGCGGGTGACCGCTCAAGGCGTTGCTCTGTACCGGACGACGGCTTCACAGGCGCAGGTATACACCTCCGTGTGGGTGTTGTTCGACGCTGGTTTCGGATAGGACGTTGCGTTTGTTACATATCCCTTCGCTGCCCAGGGTTCCTCTACAGATAATCTACAAACCTTGAGAGGAGCTTGCTCCGTATACCTCCAATTCTACATGCACAGGAGGATTTCCACTGTGCCGCAGCAGACAGCAACCATATTCCTCGCCACGGTGAGCGGCAACTACCGCGAGGGCTTCCATCGGCTCGCGCGGGAGTATGAACGCGCCCATGCCGGTGTACAGGTGAGGGTTCAGGTGATGCCCGTCAACGGCTACGAGACATGGCTGCGCACCCAGATTCCCGGCGCGGGCGACCGCGCACCCGACCTGTTCAACGCCAACTACGCCTGGGGCATGTATGAGAAGGGCTTGCTGGTGAACCTTGCGCCCTACCTGAATCGACGCAACCCCTACACGGGCAAGGCGTGGATCGAGAACCTGAACCCACAGTTCATCGAGAAGTTCAAAACTGCGGGGGGCGTCTCGTTCATCCCTGTGGACTTCGTGGAGATTGGCTTCTACTACAACGCCAGTCTGTTTCGCCGGTTAGGCTTGCAGCCTCCGCGCACGTGGGAGGGGATGCTGGCGCTGGCAGAGCGCATTCGCGCCGCCGGTTATTTGCCCTTCGCCGTGCCGGGTAACGCCGACTCCTACTGGTCGGGCACGGTGGGCTGGATAGTGCGTTTCTTCACCGACGCCTACACACGCCAGTGGGTGCCGCTGGTGATGTCACGCCCGGGCGACTGGGATTACGACCCCGCCCGCAATGCCAATTTCCGCCTGAACCTGAACGACCCCTACAACGATTCGCTGGTCATTATCAACGGAGAGCGGCTGCTGGATGCGGTGCGCAGACGCATCATCCGCTTCGATGACGGACGCTTCGCCGAGCTGTACGCGCATATCAAGGCGTTCTCACGCTACTGGCAACGGGGGTTTCACGGCGCGAACTCGGTGACCGCATACAACCTGTTCCTGACGCAACGTGCGGCGATTCTACTGGAGGGTTCGTGGCTCATCGGCGACCTGATGCAGGACATGGCGGACCTGCCTCCCAGGGCGCGATTCGAGTGGGGCGTGTTCGCCGTGCCGCCGCTCACCACTTCGCGCTTCAAGGTACCCCCGTTTCGGGGTGTGGGAGGACCGGGGCTGGTGCTGGGTGTGGTGAAGAAGAACCCGCAGCAGACCGCGCGCGTCATCGACTTCCTGATGTTCCTGACCAGTCCGCAGGGTGCGCAGATTCTGGTGGACGAGGCAGTGCGTCACCGTCGCACGCTCAGCGGTCCGATGCTTATCCCCGGCGTCAAGATGCCTCCCGAGCTACAGCGGTATTACCGCCCATTTGAGGGCAGAGGTTTCGAGAAGCTCTCCTTTCGCGGGCTGATGGACGAGCAGGAGTCGGTGTGGCAGTGGACGGTGTGGGCGCAGAGATACATGGAAGGGCGCGTTTCACTACAGGAGTTTCTGCGCCGGTATCAACGTCTGATGGAAGAGGCGGTGCCTCGTGTGATCGCCATGCAGAAGCTGGATATGAATCCCCGCACAAAGGACGTACCCTCATGAGCCGACGACGCACTTCCATCGTGATTGTCGCGCTGATGCTGGCTCCGACGCTGGTGCTGCTGGCGCTGTTCAACTACTATCCGGCGGTGCTGGGCTTGTCTCGCGCCTTCACGCGGTGGGAGACGGGTGAAGCCCCGCAGTGGATTGGCGTGGGCAACTTCGTGGCGATGTGGCATGATGAGTTCCTGCGCCTTAGCCTGCGCAACCTGTTCATCCTGCTGATAGCCAACGTGTTGAAGACGCTCACCATGCCCTTGCTGGTGGCGGAACTGCTGATGAGTCTGCGCTCGCCGCGCTGGCAGTACATATTGCGTACCGCTTTCATCCTGCCGATGGTGGTGCCCGGCATGGTGACCATGTTGCTGTGGAGCTTCATCTACGATGGCAGTGTGGGCTTGCTCAATCAGCTGCTGGAAGCGGTGGGTATGGGCGCACTGGCTCGTTCGTGGCTGGGCGAGTCGGGCACCGCGCTGTGGGCGATTATCGGAATCGGCTTCCCATGGGCGGGTGGCCTGGCTCTGCTCATCTACCTCGCAGGGCTGAACCAGATTTCTGGAGACGTGTGGGATTCGTGTCAGGTGGACGGAGTGAGCGGACTTCGGCGCGTGTGGTATGTGGACCTGCCGTTGCTGTTGCCGCAGGTGCGTCTGCTGGTGATACTCACGCTTATCGGCACTCTGCAAGACTTCGGGAGCATCCTGATTCTGACAGGAGGCGGTCCCGGGCTGGCGACGCACGTGCCCGCACTGCACATGTACTTTCAGGCGTTTCGCTTTGGGCATTTAGGCTACGCCGCCGCCATCGGTTTGACGTTGTTCGTGGCGATATTCGTGCTATCGCTGTTGAATCTGCTCCTGGGCAGGAGGTTGGAGAGGCTGATATGAGACCATCGCGTAACGCTCGTAGTACACATGTGCCCCTCGCCTTACAGGAAAGGGGATGGAGGAGGGGTTCAAAACGCCGCCCTCGCCCGTTAGAGGTGCTCTCCTGGATGGCACTGCTCATCCTGTTAGCACTGTCGCTCCTGCCTTTTGTGATGATGCTGTTGCTCTCGCTGAAGACCAACGCCGACATCTTCACCCGCTTCTGGGGACTGCCTCAGCCCGCGCGATGGGATTTCTACCGCGACGCCGCCGTTGCATTGAAGGGCTACCTGCTCAACACGCTGATTGTCACCGCAGTGGTGGTACCGGGCGTGTTGCTGTTCAGTTCCTTATCGGGCTATGCGCTGGCGCGACTCAGCTTTCGGGGGCGCGATGGAGTGTTCGCGCTGATACTGGCTCTGCTGGTGCCGGGCATCCTCACGCTGATTCCCACCTACGCGCTGGTGCAGAGCATGGGGCTGTTGAATACTCGCTGGGCGTTGATTCTGCCTTATCTGGCGGGCGGGCAGGTGCTGGGCGTAGTGCTGTGTCGGACCTTCTTCGCCAGCCTGCCCGACGAGCTGTTCGAAGCGATGCGGCTGGACGGCGCGGGGGACGTGCAGATATATCGCCATCTTGCCCTGCCTCTCTCCCTGCCCACGCTGGCGACCATCGCCATCATGACCACGCTGGGCATCTACAATGACTACATCTGGCCCCTCGTCACCATCAGCGATAGCAGTCTGCAGACCTTTACCGTCGGGGTGACGCGCTTCGCGGGCGAGTTCAATCTGGACTACGGTCCCACGCTGGCAGGGTACGTGATAGGTAGCCTGCCGCTGATTGCGCTGTTCGCGATAGGGATGCGCGCCTTCGTACAGGGCGTCACCAGCGGCGCGTTGAAGGCTTGAGGTTCACTCGTCCCCTACCAGCCCGAAGTTGCGCACGAGGATGCCGAAGTCGAACAGGCTGATTTCGCCGTCCCCATCGAAGTCGGTGGCTGGGTCGTAACCCGGGTCGCCGTACAGTGTGCCGAACGCCGCCACCAGCTTGCCGAAGTCGAACAGGCTGACCTCGTTATCGCCGTCGGCGTCGCCACCCAGTAGCGATACGTTCAGCGTACCGCTCGCGGGCACGTTCACACTGCGTAGCACCCGCCGCAGAGAGCGGTCCGCCTTGAACGCCAGGTCCCACCTGCCCACCGGCAGAGCAACCTGCACACTCCCTGACGTGTCTGGCGACACCTGCTGTACCTCCAGCGGCTGAAGGTCGTCCGGCTGGCGTATCTCTACCTGCAGGCTCACCAGTGAGTAGTCGCCGGTAAAGTCAGTGAGCGTAACGGCGCAAGCGGTGTTTGAGCGGGGCATCGCGGGTGGAATGCCTGCGCCCACCGTCACGTCGTCGAAGTAGAAATCGGTGGCGTTACTGGCGAGACCGCGAATGCGTACGGTGGTTGCGCCGTAAGCGGGGTTGCGCGGCTCGATTTTGGTTGCGCCGTCCAGAATGAACAGCACCTCGTTCGGTTTCCACAGCCATATCGCTGCGTGGTGCCAGCCTGCCGAGCGTGTTGTGCCGCTAAAGTTCGCCCACGTGGCCGCACCACCTCCCTGACTGGCGAACGAATCGGACGGATAGTACGCCGGATCCGAAATATCCCCGCGCACCTGATAGGCGTTCCGGTTCGCCTTGGGATCGAAGCTGGCTGCCCCCAGCGAGAAGGATTCCACCTGTCCGGTGGTCACACCCGCGCCCACATCCAGCAAGCCGTTCGTGTAGTATAACAGCTCCACCCAGGCGTTCGCCTGTTTTCCCGCCGAACCGGTATCGTAAAACCACCAGTCCACGTATGCCCCCGTGCCCAGTGGCGCGGAGAGGTTGAGGAAGTTAGCACGATGTGCGCCCGCCTTCAGCCACAGGCTCTGCTGACCGCTATGTGCCTTCGCGTCGGACGGCTGGGGCAGGTAGGGGTCTCCCGTGTAGGCAGGATGTGTGTACGGGTTGACGATGTTAATCAGCTGCAGGTTGGGTGGAGCAATCTGCCCATGCCACACGCCGAGCGTGAGCCATATCGGGTCGAACGGGTCGCTCGGATTGTCGTACTGCTCGAACTGCTGTTGTCCCCGGTAGCTTTCAAAGTCGTCCGAAAAGACCACCTGAGCAGCTGCATAGCTCGTGGCAAATAGAGCCAGTATCAAGAGTATAGCAAGCACACGCATGGCCACGTCTCCTTTCATCGTGCTTAACGGGCGGAGCCTCGCCCTCCAGGAGGGGTTGCCCTGATTGCCTCATGCAAGGCACAAAGAATCCTATCACGCGATAGAGATGTTGTCAAACTGGTATCTTTGCGAGTTTTCGGGTATCTTACTAGAAAAGGGTTACGTCGACGCAGATATGGAACAACCGGTACAGCAGAGATGGAGTAGAGAGGGGTCACGATGAAGATACGAGCAGTGTTTGTGGTGATTATCTGGTGGCTGTGCTGTGAAGCGGTCGGGGCGAGCAGTGTGCAATTGATTGCCACCACCGTGCAAAATATCCCCGTGAAAATCATCCGCGTGGACATGAACGACGAGAACGTGAAGGTAACCGGTATGCTGGCGAAGCAACGGCGCGGACGCACCGAGCCGTTGCAAAGCATGGTAGCGCGCGCCCGTCCCACCGCGGCGGTCACCGGCACCTTCTTTGGCACGCGCAGCTACTTGCCCGTCGGCGACATCGTGATAGAGGGGAAGATGGTACATTTCGGAGGCATCGGCACCGCGCTGTGCGTGACGCCCGACAACCGGGTGGAGTTTGTGGACGTGAAACGCAATCGTCGCGAGGACTGGAGCGCATACGACTTCGTGATTCGCTCTGGACCGCGTCTGGTCACCGCAGGCAAAATCGGAGTAGACCCTCGTGCGGAGGGTTTCCGCGACAGACACCTGCTGCGTCCGGCGTGGCGGCTGGCGGTGGGGCTGACCCGCGACAACTACCTGCTGTTCGTGGGCACGCGCAAACCCATCACGCTCAGTCAGATGGCGATAGTCATGCACCGACTGGGCTGTGTGGATGCCATCAATCTGGATGCCGGTTCCTCGACGGGGATGTATTATCGCGGCAGGATACTGATGCGCCCCCTGCGCCGGTTGACCAATCTGGTGTTGATATACGAACAGCGTGAATACTACGAGCGGCACAAATACTCCATCCTGCCGGTGCGTATCCGGCGGTGACATAGACTACCAGGCGCAAGCTGGCTCACAACAGGACTTCATGCCCGCCGTGGCGAAACATTCCATAACCGAGCGGTGACGGATATTAAGGTCACCCCGATGGTCATGCGAGGGCAATCGGTATGGTAGAAGCGGCAGTGGCGGCCCCTCCTGTGTTGCAGATGCGGGGCATCAGCAAGCAGTATCCGGGCGTGCAGGCACTGGACGACGTGGATTTCGAAGTGCGTGCGGGCGAGGTGATGGCGCTGGTGGGCGAAAACGGCGCGGGCAAGTCCACCCTGATGAAAATCCTCGCCGGAGCGGAGACGCGCGACAAAGGCGAAATCCTGCTGGACGGCAAGCCGGTGCACATTACCAACCCGCACGAGGCGATGGACCTCGGCATCCGCATCATCTATCAGGAGTTCAACCTGGTGCCCTATCTCAGCGCGGCGGAGAACATCTTTCTGGGGCGCGAGCCGCGCGCCAGAGTGCCCGGCTTCGTGGATTTCCGCACCATGTACGGACGCGCCCAACAGCTGATAGACGAACTGGGCGTGCAGATAGACGTGCGTACCCCTGTGCAGTACCTCTCAGTGGCACAGCAGCAGATGGTGGAAATCGCCAAAGCCATTTCGCAGAACGCGCGAGTGCTGGCAATGGACGAACCCTCCGCTACTCTCACCGAGCATGAGCTGCAGAATCTCTTCCGGCTCATCCGTCGGCTGAAGGAGCAGGGGGTTGGCATCATCTACATCTCGCATCGACTGGAGGAAATCTTCGAGATTGCCGACCGGGTTACCGTGCTGCGCGACGGCAAGCTGGTGGGCGTGCGGCGGGTAGCGGAAACCAGCCGCGATGAGCTGATCCGCATGATGGTGGGGCGCGAAATCACCGAACAGTTCCCCACCCGCCAGACTCAGCGCGGAGAGGTTGCTCTGGAAGTACGCGGTTTGAACCGTAAGGGTGTGCTACACAACATCTCTTTGAAGGTACATAAGGGCGAAATCGTCGGGCTGGCGGGGCTGGTCGGTGCGGGGCGAACCGAGCTGGCGCGTGCCATCTTCGGCGCAGACCCCATCGACAGCGGCGAGATACTGCTGGAGGGCAAACCGGTGCGCATCCGTTCCCCGCAGGACGCCATTCGGCTGGGTATCGGCTTAATGACCGAGGACCGCAAATCGCTGGGGCTCATCCTCAGCATGACCGTGCGCGAGAACAACACGCTGGCGAACCTGAAAGCGTTAACGCGACTGGGCTTCGTGCAGCTGCGTCGGGAACGGCAGGTTGCCGAGCAATATGTGCGTGATCTGATGATACGAACCCCCTCCATCGAGCAGGCGGTGAAGAACCTCTCCGGCGGCAACCAGCAAAAGGTGGTGCTGGCGAAGTGGTTGTTCACCCGTTCGAAGGTGCTGATATTCGACGAGCCGACGCGCGGTATCGACGTGGGTGCAAAGGCGGAAATCTACCAGCTGATGAACCGCCTCGCCGAGCAGGGTGTAGCGATACTGATGATTTCCAGCGAACTGCCCGAGGTGCTGGGCATGAGCGACCGCATTCTGGTGATGCATCAGGGACGCATCGCGGGCGAACTCTCGCGCGAGGAGGCCTCGCAAGAGCGCATTATGCACCTCGCCACAGGCGGCGGCTGATCCGATGAGCCAACAGCAATCTGACTTCGCATACCTACGACGAAGCGCTGGCTGAGGCGGTATATCAGCGCATCGCGAGCAGGCATATTCGCCTGCTGGAGGAAGCGGAACGTCGCCTGCGGGGCATTCACTGGGAAGTGTGAACGTGCGATGCAAATTCGCGAACGCGACCTGAAGATACTTCAGGCGATTTTCTCCCGTTTCGCGTCGGTGCGCCGGGTGTTGCTTTTCGGTTCGCGCGCAACAGACACCGCTCGACGTGCTTCAGACATCGACCTCGCGGTAGTTGCTCCCGAAATGTCCCCATCGGAATGGACGGAGTTGGCGGAGCAGGTGGAAGAATCGCCCATCATTTACCGCATCGACCTCGTGCGTCTGGACACGCTTCCCGACGGCACATTGAAAGAGTACATCCTGCGGGAAGGCATCCCTATTTATCAGGCGGGGGAGAGCTAGCGAACCTCCCTGTATCCCTGCGCCACCAGAGCGTCCAGCTCGCGTCGGGCGGAATCCAGCGTGGTGAACGCTCCTACCTGCAGGTAGCGTTTCTCGCCTTCGCGTACCGGGAACGGCGATTTGCCCAGTGATTTCAGGCGTGCGGTTTCGCGCTCCAGCGCGGCAGGATCGGTGAACGGCCCCACACGCACCTTGTAGCGCAGTGCGGAAGGGCTGGTGGATGTTCCCTGCGCTCGCACGTGGTCGATACCGAAATAGCCCCGGTACGGCGTCTGCCCGCACAGCAGTTTGACCCGCAATCGTGCCACGTCACGTGCTACGGAGCCTGCGTTCCATGTAATCGCCGCCCATCTGCCGGGGGTAAGTAGCACCCCCTCGCCCGGCATCGCCTGCATGCCGCCGGTGGAGTCCTCCACCTCTATCTTCACTCGCAGGTCGGGCGGGGCGGTTCCGGGCACCAGCACATCCAGCGAGATGATGCCACCGAACCGTGACCAGTCACGTGTTTCCGGCAAACAGGAGATGGCTGCGTGCTCGCCCGGAGCCAGCTGCACCCCGTCGACCTTCAGCCAGTACGCTGCCTGACTCGCGCCGCCGCGCGCTCGCTCCAGTTTTAAACCCGCTTTCTCCGCCTGCCATGAGCCCGGCGTCAGCTCGAAGTCATTCAGCACGAAGTTGGTGGCGACAACAGGCGTAGAGGCAGGAGCTTCCCCAACATCAACAATCCGCACGCCGAAATGTTCCTCTGCTGGCGACAGTGCTCGCCATGCAAGAACGGCTGCAACTGCCACAATCAGAATGAATGCGCCGATCCACCACAGTGGACGCTTTGAACGGGAGGATGATGCAATCTGGCTCATGCGTGCTCTCTCCTTATCGTGATACGGGGAAGGGGATGGTGTGATTAACCTCGCTTCGGGCGGCACAACCGCCGTGCCGTAGTAGGCAGAGGTCAGCTCCCCTACCATCGCTACTGCGGATAACGGTCGCTCCTCGCGCTTTTTCGCCAGAGATCGGCGAAGGGCGGCTTCCGCAGGGCGGGGCAGTTCGGGCGCGGGGTCCGGTTCATCAAACACGATGCGGTGCATGACTGCAGTGACCGCAGGAGCATCAAACGGCTTGCGTCCGGTAAGCATCTCGTATGCGGTCGTGCCCAGCGAGAAGATGTCGGTGCGGTAGTCTACCGGCTCACCCAGAACCTGCTCCGGTGACATGTATGCCGGCGAGCCGACAAGTATCCCCTTTTGCGTGCGCAGCAGGTCATTTGCCACCCGCGCGATGCCGAAATCGGTGAGTTTCACCAGTCCCTCTTCGGTAATCACCACGTTATCCGGCTTTACATCGCGGTGGATAACTCCCTGCTTGTGTGCGTAATCCAGGGCGCGCGCCACCTGCAAAAGGATGTTCAGTGCCTGATCCACCGGCAACTTGCCTCTCTCGTCGAGCAGTTGGCGCACGGTCTTACCGGCTAGCAGCTCCATAGCGATATAGTGCACGCCGTTTGCCTCTCCTACCTCGTACAGGGTGACCACGTTGGGGTGAGAGAGAGTGCCTGCGGAACGCGCCTCTTGCTGGAACCGTTCGATAAGGAGGGATTTCTCGGATTCGGGCACGGCAGGAGGCACCACAAGAACCTTCAGTGCCACCTTCCTTCCGATGGTCTGGTCCTCCGCCTCGAAAACCTGTGCCATCCCGCCCCCACCGATTTCGCGGAGGATACGGTACTTGCCTGCGATGGTACCGACCGTCACAATATGCTCCTTCCTTTGCTCCGGCAGAGTGCCGCCGGTGGACATCCGGGTCCCGAACATGCGTTAACTACAACTGCTGGAGCCGACGAGGGGACTCGAACCCCTAACCTGCGGTTTACAAGACCGCTGCTCTGCCTGTTGAGCTACGTCGGCTCGCTAGGGAATCTACCACAAGATGACGAGTTCGTCAAGGGCGATTTTTTCGAAAAAAATCAGTTTACCAACTCCAAACTTGGTTGACAAATTTGTTCGAAGCCTCTATAATGGAAATACCATGAGCGCCCAGAAACGATTACCGACATACGTGCTGCTGGCGGAGCGGATTAAGGCAGAATGGGTCAGTCGCCCCGATGTGCGCCCGGGCGACAAACTGCCCACCCAACACCAGCTGCGTCAGATGCTGGGAGCCAGCCGTCCTACTGTGGCGAAAGCGCTGGCGCTGCTCGCAGCAGAAGGACTGATCGAGTCCCGGCAAGGTAGCGGCATTTACTTG
>Ga0101941_1000261_pt2 | contig 64316 bp, 64 predicted proteins | sample DewCreD2012metaG_3_FD_75242 | JGI IMG/M metagenome (GOLD analysis project Ga0101941, IMG submission 75242) | Hot spring sediment bacterial and archeal communities from British Columbia, Canada, to study Microbial Dark Matter (Phase II) - Dewar... ... | reverse complement strand
AGCTGCTGATCACCGCAAACGCCGTCCTGCGAGATCAGCAGCCCTTCCGAGCGTGAGACACAGTTGCCGGATCTGCGGCCCTTCGGGCCTTGTCCGGGATGACAATCGTTTCGAACTAACCCTGCACCGGCCCGATATAGTCCAGCTTGCCGATCGGCACGCCCTTGTGGCGCAGCACGTCGTAGGCGGTGACCACGTGGAAGAAGAAGTTGGGCAGGGCGAAGCCCAGCAGGTAGTCCTCGCCGGTGAAGGTCAGGGTTCCACCCGGCAGCTTCAGCTCAACCGTGCGATCCTCGCTCCCTTCGAACGCCTCGGGATCGACGCTCTCGATATAGGCCAGGGTGTCGGCCACGCGCGTCCGGAGCTGGGCGAGCGTCGTCTCCTCATCGGCCATGGCGGGCGCCGCGACGCCGGTCAGGCGGGCCACCGCGCCCTTGGAGGCGTCGGAGGCGCGCTGCACCTGGCCCGACAGCGGCAGCATGTCCTCGGCCAGACGGGCGGCCACCAGCGTGTCTGGATCCAGGCCCTGGGCCTTGGCGTGGGCCTCGCCCTTCTCGAGCAGGGTCGCCAGCACCTTGAGGGCGCGGACGAAGACGGGGACGCTGGCGCGGTGCATCGACAGGGGCATGGAAGGCTCCGGATCATCGGCGCGTCGGGGGATGCCGCGCCGTGGCCAGCAGAGAGGGGCGCCAGGGCACGCTTGACAGGCGCCGGACCGAACAAGGTTCGCCAGTGCCGGCTATCGCGTCGACGGAACGGTTGAATCAGGATGTGGTGGAGTCTGGTTTTCCAAGGACGCACGAATGACCACCCCCCTTCCGCATCGCCGCGCGCTCCTGGCCTGCGGTCTCGGCTTGGGCCTGGCGACGCTGGCTGGCCCCGCTCTGGCCGCGCCCGAGGTCGTGACCGTCAAGGCCGGCGCCCGGGATGTCGCCCTGACGGTCTGGCGACCGGTCGACGCCAAGGGCGTGGTCGTGTTCTCGCATGCGGCCGGCGCCACGCCCGCCGCCTATGACGGCCTGGCCAGGGTCTGGACCGCGGCGGGCTTGATGGTCGTGGCTCCGATGCACGTCGACTCGCTGAGCCACGCGCGGCGCGCCGACTACACCTTGCAGACCGCGTTCCCGCTACGGCTCGAGGACTTCGCCGCCGCCGCCGCCTGGTCGGCCAAGGCCGCGCCCGGTCTGCCGCGCGGGGCGGCGGGGCATTCCTACGGCTCGCTCGTGGCCATGATGCAGGGCGGAGCGATGGAGCCGATGATCCCGGCCCGCGATCCGGCGACCAAGGCCGTGGTCGCCTTCTCCTCGCCCGGCGTGATCCCGGGCCTGATCGGCCCGACAGCCTACGCCAAGCTCGACGTTCCGCTGCTGATCCTGACCGGAAACAAGGACGTCGTGCCCGGCTTCGTGCCCAACTGGCAGGATCACCTGAGAGCCTTCGAGACTAGCCCGATGGGCGGCAAGCACGCTTGGATCGGGGCCGGCGTCGATCACTTCTTTGGCGGGGCGATCATCGGGAGCGCCAAGGATCCGGCCCAGGCCGCCGCCTTCGTGGAAGCCCAGGCGCTATCGACGGCCTTCCTGCGCGCCACGGTGCTGGACGAGGCTTCGGCCAAGGCCGAGCTGGCGGCGGTCCGGTCGAGCCCCGTCGCCGAGATCCGGACCCGCTGAGCAAGCGGGGTGACGCGCGGCCTTGGGAGCGGTAGAGAGACCGCCCGTTCTCCCACAGCGTGACATTCCCCCTTGCGACTGCCCCAGGCCCGCCTCGACCAAGTTCTCGACCGCTTCCGTGAAGTCGAAGCCCGGATGGGCGCGGCCAGCGACGGCGCCGAGATCGTCAAGCTCTCCAAGGAGCACGCCGAGCTGCGTCCGGTGGCCGAGGCCGTCGAGGCCCTGGCCAAGCTGAGCGCCGAGCGGGCCGGTCTGGAAGAGATGGCCAGCGATCCCGAGATGGCGGCCATGGTCGCCGACGAGATCCAGGCGCTGGACCAGAAGCTGCCGGTCATGGAGCGCGAGCTGGCCCTGATGCTGGCCCCGCGCGACAAGGACGAGAACGCCTCGGCCATTCTCGAAGTGCGGGCGGGCACGGGCGGCGACGAGGCGGCCCTGTTCGCCGGCGACCTGTTCCGCATGTACCAGCGCTATGCCCAGCTGCAGGGCTGGAAGGTCGAGGTCGACAGCGTCTCGGAAGGCGAGATGGGCGGCTACAAGGAAATCATCGCCTCGGTCACCGGCGACGGCGTGTTCGGCCGCTGGAAGTTCGAGAGCGGCGTCCACCGCGTCCAGCGCGTGCCGGCCACCGAGGCCCAGGGCCGCATCCACACCTCGGCCGCCACCGTCGCGGTGCTGCCCGAGGCCGAGGACGTCGAGATCGAGATCAACGAGAGCGACCTGCGGATCGACACCTACCGCTCGTCCGGGGCCGGCGGCCAGCACGTCAACAAGACCGACTCCGCCGTCCGCATCACCCACCTGCCCACCGGGGTGGTGGTGACCAGCTCGGAAAAGTCGCAGCACCAGAACCGCGCCCGGGCCATGAAGAACCTGAAGGCGCGCCTGTACGACATGCAGCGCGAGGCTCTGGACACCGCCCGCTCGGACGCCCGCAAGAGCCAGGTCGGCAGCGGCGACCGCTCCGAGCGGATCCGCACCTATAACTTCCCCCAAGGCCGGGTCACCGACCACCGGATCAACCTGACCCTCTACAATCTGGCCCGCGTGATCGAGGGCGACGCCCTGGACGACATCATCAAGCCGCTGATCGCCGAGGACCAGGCCGCGCGTCTGGCCAGCCTGGAAGACGGCGGCTTCTAGGACTCCGCTCGTCATCTGGGCAGGCGAATGAACCTGTCCCCCGACCGTGCCCAAATTCCCACACCGGAACAAAGGCCTTGTATGACAAGGTGTTGAGGTCGCGCGCGCGCGCCTGACGGCGTTCGCGAACCCGCCCGCGCCTCGATGTCGGCCGCGCGACACACGCAACCCCTCGACACGAAACTAAAATCGCGGTTATCGTCCCGTTTAACGGGAACGCGTCCCACAATATAGAACTGTCGGTTTCGGCATCGGGCCCGGATCACGACAGAAACATCGGGAGGAGACCACGATGAAGTCGATGAAAACACGCCTTTGGCTGGGCGGCTCGGGCGCCGCCATGACCGCCGCCTTGCTCTCGATTCCGGCCATCGCCATGGCGCAGGACGCCCCGGCGCCCGCCAATGCCGACACGGTCGAGGAGATCGTCGTCACCGGCATCCGCGCCTCGCTGCGCAGCGCCATGGACATCAAGCGCAACTCGCTGCAGGTGGTCGACAGCATCTCGGCCGAGGACATCGGCGACTTCCCCGACAAGAACCTGTCCGAGGCCCTGCAACGGGTGACCGGCGTGCAGATCAGCCGCCAGGACGGCGAAGGCCGCGGCGTCAGCATCCGCGGCGCCGATCCCAGCCTCAACCGCGTCGAGATCAACGGCTCGTCGGCCCTGTCCCTGACCGTGGGCGGCAGCGACCGCGCGGTCGACTTCCGCGACATTCCGGTGGAGTTCGTCTCGCGCCTCGACGTGGTCAAGTCGCCGACGGCCGACATGGCCGAGGGCGGCATCGGCGGCACCGTGCGGGTCATCACCCGCCGTCCGTTCGACAGCAAGGTCCCGTATGTGGCCGGCTCGGTCCAGGGCGTCTATTCGAACCTGGCCAAGGAATACGATCCCAAGTTCGCCCTGATCGGCAGCCGGACCTTCTTCGACGACACGTTCGGCGTGCTGCTGTCGGGCACCTGGGAAAAGCGCCACCTCGACAGCCACAACGCCCGCACCACCGGCTGGATTCGCCGCGCGGCGACCGCCACGGGGACCGGCGCCACGCCAGGCCGCAGCACCGACGTCAATGGCGACGGTACGCTGGATTGGGTGCCGGAAATCCCGCGCCTGGTCATCGATCGCCGGGAGACCGAGCGCAAGGCGTTGAGCGGGGTGCTGGAATGGCGTCCGACCGACAACTTCAAGGCCTATTTCGACGCCACCTACGCCACGGCCACCGAGGACGTGAACTCCAGCTTCCTGCAGTTGGGCGCCTCGGGCGGCCTGATCGACTACAGCAAGACCACGCTGGGCGCGGACAACACGGTCAACCACATCGAGCTGACCAGCGGCACCAATTTCCCGATGGATCTGGCCTATCGCAACATCCTGGGCGACCTGAAGCGCACCCAGTACACCACGGCCTTGGGCGGTGAGTGGAAGCTGGAGAAGTGGACGTTCGACGCGCGCTTCGACTACTCGAACGCCGAAGTGCAGAACAACGAGATCAACTCGACCGCCACCGTGTTCGGCGTGCAGCGCGCCATCATCGACTATACGGGCGGCCAGGGGGCGCCGAACTTCTCGTTCCCGGGGCTGGACGTCACCACCGGCCAGGGCGTCAATCGCCTGGATGCGATCTTCAACCCCCGCAACAACACCTCGGATGAGACCGCCGAGCAGATCAACGTCACCTACAGGCCCGACGTCTCGTGGCTGACCTCGATCAAGGCCGGCGTCCAGGGGCGGCAGTTCCAGACCGACCAGATCCTGTACCAGCGCACCACGCGCCTGAACTGCCGCAACGAGGGCAGCAGCGGCGCGATCGGGTCTGTCAACGTGCCGTGCTCGACCATCACCGGCATCGTCGACGCCAATTCCGTGATCAACGACATCCCGTTCTTCGAGACTGGCGACCTGGGCTATTCGGGTGGCATCCGCCAGTGGAACGACAACACCATGGCGACCTACGCGGCGACCTTGGCCGCGGCCAACCGCGTCAACGACGTTTATGCGGTCAATCCCAACACCAACACCGCCCAAGTCTATGGCGATCCGGGCACGTATCAGGCCTTCCTCGACACCTGGTCGGTGGAGGAGAAGACCAAGAGCGCCTACGTCCAGGCCAATTTCGACTTCAGCAGTCTGCCCGTCCCGATCAGCGGAACGCTGGGCGTGCGGGTGGTCGATACCGACACGGTCTCGACCGGCTTCAACCGTGTCCAGACCGGCACGACAGCCAACCCGATCGTCAACTTCGTCGAAGGCTCGCAGAACGGCGGCTACACCAAAACCCTGCCGTCGCTGAACATGCGCTTCGAGTTCATCCCCAACACCCTGGTCGGTCGCGTCGCGGCCAGCAAGGTGATGGCCCGCGCCGCGCCCAGCCAACTGGCCCTGCGCCGCAGCATCGACGTGATCGGCCTGACCGGCTCGCGCGGCAATCCGGACCTGCAGCCGTTCGAGGCCACGGCCTATGACGCTGGCCTGGAATGGTACTTCGGCCCGGAAAGCTTCATCTCGGCCACCTATTTCCGTAAGGAAATCTCGTCGTTCATCATCAACCAGTCGGCGGCCGAGACCATCGACGGCACGGTCTACAACATCACTCGCCCGGTGAACGGCGTCGATGACGTGACCATCGATGGTCTGGAGATCGGCGGTCAATACTCGCTGGACTTCCTGCCCGCTCCGTTCGACGGCCTGGGCGTGCTGGCCAACTTCACCTACCAGAAGGACAAGGGCTTCAAGGGCGTCAACCAGCTGACCGGCGAGATCCTGCCGTTCCCGGGCCTGTCCCGGAAAAGCTACAACGCCTCGGTCTATTACGAAAAGGACAAGGTCTCGGTCCGCGCCTCCTACAACTGGCGGGACGACTGGCTGATCACCGCCACGGGCCGCGGCAACCTGCCGGAGTTCAACAAGGCCTTCGGTTCGCTGGACGCCTCGGCCAGCTATGACGTCACCGACAAGATCACCGTCTTCGTCGAAGGCGTGAACCTGACCGACGAGGTGCGCATCGAATACAACGCCCCAGCTCGTCGCATCGGCAACGAGACCTACGGCTCGCGCTATTTCTTCGGCGTGCGGGCTAAGTTCTAGGCGGCGGCGCGCGCTTCGGGATAGAGGCGTGCCAGGCGGAGCGACGCGGCGTCAGCCGTGTCGCTCCGACCCGGTCCTTTCCAATCTGAAAGGACGACCTTCTGTAATCGCGTGGCTTGCTCATGACCCAAACGCCGTTTGGCGAGACCTTTCGTTTCAATGTCTGGGACGATGAAGCGAGCGCCGATCTCGGGTTCACGCTAACCGATCCGGCGGCGGCGCGGCTGGATCTGGAGGTCTCCGCCATCGCCCGGCCCCAGGTGCTGGCCTTCGCGCCGGACGCGCCGAACGGCGGGGCGATGCTGATCATGGCCGGCGGCGGCTATACCCAGCTGATGGTCGGCAAGGAGGGTGTCGAGCTGGCCCTGTGGCTGAACGCCCTGGGCTATCACGCCTTCGTCCTGATCCACCGGCTGCCCGACGCGCTCGGCGGTCCCCAGGCCCCCGTCGATGACGCGATCGAGGCGATGCGGCTGATCCGCGCCCGCGCCCCGGCCCTGGGCATCGATACGGGACGCGTGGGCGCCCTGGGCCTGTCCTCCGGCGGCCATCTGGCGGCGTGCCTGGTCGCCGCCTATCCGGACGGCTGGACCCCGCCGGTCTCGGCCGCGCCGGACCAGAGCGCGCGGCCCGACGCCCTGATCGTCGGCTACGGGCCGATCTCGACCAACGCCCACGGACGGGCCGTCGTCCCTGACAAGCCGCCGCTGGCGCCCGTCGAGAAGCAGGCCCTCTACGACGCCCTGCAGCCCGACGCCGGTCTGGCCGCCGACCCGCCGCCGGCCTTCATCGTCTACGCGGCCGACGATCCGGTCGTGCCGGTCGAGAACGGCCTGCGCCTGCAACGCGCCTGGCTGGAGCGCGGCGCCCACGCCGAACTTCACATCTTCGCCGAGGCCCCGCACGGCTTCGCCCTGCGCACCCCGGACCTGCCGGTCGGCGCCTGGCCGACGCTGTGCGCCCGCTGGCTGGCGGCGGTGGGCGTCTAGAGCGCCTTCTCCAGCACCACGAACGACAGCTCCCGCTGCGGTTTGCCGAACCGCTCGCCCACCGGGAACGGCTTGGTCTCGCCGGTCAGGGCGTAGCCCCTGCGCTGGTACCAGGCGATCAGGGTGTCGCGCAGGTGGACCACGGTCATCCGCACGCGCTTGGCGCCCAGCCCCTGGGCGTAGGCCTCGCCATGGGCCAGCAGGGCGCGGCCCAACTGGCGATCCTGCAGGTCGGGGCGGATGGTCAGCATGCCCAGATACCAGGCGTCGCCCTTCTGGGCGTCGCCTTCGGGAACCTCCGCGTCGGGCTCGATCCAGACACAGCCCAGCAACGGACCGCCGTCCTCGTCGCGCAGGGTCAGCAGCACCGCGCTGGGGCTGGCGGCCAGGTCTTCCTTCAGGCTTTCCAGGTCGATCCGCTGGCCGTCGATATAGCCGGCCTCGGTGGTCCATCCCGCCTGGGCGCCCTGGCCGCGATAGGCGGAATTGACCAGCTCGACGATGGCGGGGAATTCGGAAGGCTGGGCGGGCGCGAAGATCATGCGCGTGATTTAGAGCCTGTTCACGCTCAACTGAACCCTCCTTTTCACCGCCGGGACGAGCGGAGTTTATGGGAGCGGAGGCGGCGCCTTGCGCCCGCGCGCCTGGTCCCAATAGCGCCCCGACATCCGCTTCACCGTGCCCGCCTCGCGCTGGATGAACTCCCAGGGGTGGAAGGCCAGGCCCACCGTGTCGGCCATGGCCGCGCCGCGCTCGCCCATCGGCTTTTCGGGGCCGGTGGTGGAGTCGATGGCGGTCTGGTGTTCGATCTCGGCGTTCAGCTCGGCCCCGATCAGCACCGTCATGATCGAGAACCACATCCAGACCATGAAGGCGATCACCGCGCCCAGCGGGCCATAGGTGTCGTCATAGTGGGCGATGTTGTTGACATAGAGCGAGAAGCCCAGCGAACCGAACAGCCAGGCGGCGGCGCCGAACACCGAACCCCAGATCACCCAGCGCCAGCGCGGCCGGGCCCGGCAGGGGGCGAAACGGTACAGCATGCCGTAGGCGACGGCGGTCACCGCCAACACGGCCAGCCAGCGCAAGGGGATCCAGATCCCGGCGATGGCGCCCAGACCCAGGGCCTCGAAGACGATCGGCGCGGCGATCAGCACCCCCGCGATGGTCACGGCGTAGAGCAGGGCGCTGAAGGTGAAGGCGTAGGTCCAGGCGGTCTTGGCGACGAAGTTTCGCTTCTCGTCCTCGTCATAGGCGACGTTCAGCCCGTCGAAGAGCGCCTTCATGCTGGCGTTGGCGCTCCAGATTGACAGGAGCAGGCTGACCACGAAGGCCACGCCCAGCTTGGCCTGTTCCTGGCTGGCCAGGCGCAGCATCTGCTCGCCGACGATATTGACGACGCTGGCGGGAAAGACGCCGGACATCTCCTGCAGCTGTTTCTCGACCGCCCCGACGTCGGCGAACAGGCCGTACAGCGAGACGAAGGCGCCGATGGCCGGGAAGAGGGCCAGCAGGGTGTAGAAGGTGACGCCGGCGGCCACCGCCGGCAGGCGATCCTCGCTGATCTCGCGGCCGGTGCGCCACAGGATGTCGCGCCAGCCGCGCCAGGGGATGACGTGCGGGTGGGCGGCGGCGCGGCCCCGCTTGGGCTCGGCGTGCTCGAAGTCGTGCGGGGGCATGGCGCGGTCTTCGGACAGGCCCGGCGGATCGATGATGGGCGTCTCGGCGGGATGCGCTCCGGGTGCCTTGTCGCTGGCAGGATCGCGCTTGGGAAAGGCGAAGGGGGCCAGGGCCAGCAGGGCGATCCAGGGCGTCAGATGGTAAGGCCGCGAGGCGATCCACGACCGGATGGGGCGTCGCGGAACGGGTTTCGTCATGGTCGGGGCCTCCGGCACAGGAACACGCCGCGCGGCGCTGTGTTCCGCGAACCGGTTGGCGCCTTGCCATAGCTTGAGTCGTCGCCGACCTTGCGCGCCATGCAAGCCCGGATCGCCAGCCTCTATCGCCACCCCGTCAAGGGCTTCACGCCAGAACGCCTGTCCGGGACCGAACTGGTCGCGGGCCAGTGCTTTCCCTGCGACCGCCTCTACGCCGTCGAGGACGGACCCAGCGGCTTCGATCCCGCCGCCCCGGGTCATGTCTCCAAGATGAAGTTCACGGTGCTGGCCAAGATCCCCGCCGTGGCCAAGGCCCGCACCGCCTATGACGAGGCGACCGGGGTGTTCACCGCCCGCGCCGAGGGACGCCCGGACTTCGCCGGCGACCTGCGCGGAGACGAAGGGCGGCGCGGCTTGGAGGCCTGGCTGGCCGACCTGCTGGGCGAGGCGATCCGGGGTCCGCTGCGCGTGATCGAGGGGCCGGGCGACCACCGGTTCATGGACAGCCGCAGCGGCTATGTCTCCATCGTCAACCTGGCCAGCGTTCGCGATCTGGCCGAGAAGCTGGGCCGGCCGGTGGATCCGCTGCGCTTCCGCGCCAACCTCTATGTCGAGGGCTGGCCGGCCTGGGTCGAGAACGGCTGGACCGGGCGGGCGATGAGCGTGGGGCAGGCCCGGGCCGAAGTGCTCAAGCCGACTGTCCGCTGCGCCGCCACCCACGTCGATCCGGTCACCGCCGAGCGCGACATTGACCTGGTGAAGGCCCTGTTCGACCACTACGGCCACATGTTCTGCGGCGTCTACCTGAAGGTGGAGCGGGGCGGGTCGGTGGCCGAGGGGGATGCGGTGGGGTTGGTCTAGTGCTCCGACAGGGCGCGCGTGGCGTCCATGTTTTGGTGCAGCACGCGGACGATCATGATCACGCCGCCCTGAAGGCGATAGAGGATCATGTGTGAGCCGACAGGTCGCCTCCTGTAGGCGGGAAGGTCTTCGAGCACAGCTCCAATTGAGGGCCGTTCGGCGACCAGTTCTATCGCGGTCCGTATGTCGTGAAGATAGGATGCGCCTCGCTTGGCGCCCCACAGGCCGCGCGAATAGTCCCAGATGTCGTCGAGGTCACGACGGGCCTTGTGTGAAAGCCGGTAGGCCTTCACTCCGATACGCCTTCGCCCTGGAGCTTTCCCGCGATGAAGGCGTCGAAGTCGAAGTCCTCGATAAAGCCGCTCTCTTCACCTTCAATCAATGCGGCGCGCAGAGCCGCCAATCGTGCTTCTCGCTCTTCCAGTAACCTTAGCCCTGCCCGCACGACCTCGCTGGCTGAGCCATAGCGGCCGTCACTGATTTGGCCTTCAATGAAGGTCTGAAAGTGGTCGCTGAGGCTGATAGAGGTGTTCTTGCTCATTGGATCCTCCGATCAACAGAGTACCAAAAATTGGTACCCGTCTCAATATCGCCCTGTCGCTTCTGACGCGCTAAGGAGCCGCCCATGACCCTGACCCTCGTCAAAGCCTGGAACGCCGCCAAGGATCGTCTGAAGAACGTTCAGATCGACCAGCCGGCCATCGACGCCCGCCTGCTGCTGGAGGTGGCCGCCGACGTCACCCGCACCGACATCATCACCGATCCCTATCGCGTGCTCACCGAAGCCCAGATGGCGACGCTGGACGATTTCCTGAACCGGCGCGCCCGCCGCGAGCCGGTCAGCCACATCATCGGCCGCAAGGGGTTCTGGAAGATCCTGCTGCAGGTCAACAAGCACGTCCTGACCCCGCGTCCCGAGACCGAGGTCATCGTCGACGAGGTGCTGAAGGCCTTCCCCGAACAGATGCCGTTCACCATGCTGGACCTGGGCGTCGGCTCGGGCACGATCCTGCTGGCGATCCTGGCCGAGCGTCCCGCCGCCAAGGGGTTGGGCGTCGATGTCTCGGAAGAGGCCCTGGCCGTGGCCCGCGAGAACGCCGCCAACCTGGACCTGGCTGGCCGCGTGGCCCTGTTGCGCGGCGACTGGACCAACGGCCTGGGCGACGAGAGCTTCGACCTGGTGGTCTCCAACCCGCCCTACATCGCCACCCATGTCATCGAGACCCTGGAGCCCGAGGTTCGCGACCACGAGCCGCGCCTGGCCCTGGACGGCGGCCCCGACGGCCTGGACGCCTACCGCTTCCTGGCCGGCGAGATCCTGCGGGTGCTGAAGCCCGGCGCGATGTTCGCCGTCGAGATCGGCTACGACCAGTCCGAGGACGTCGAGACCCTGTTCAAGCAGGCCGGCGCCCAGAACGTGCGGACCATCAAGGATCTGTCCGTGAACGACCGTGTTGTAACCGGTACCAAGTAGCGCCCAAAATCCCGACTTGAAAAATCCCTTGGAAACCCTGGCGTGAGGCGCTAGACGAATAACGTCTCCTTCCAAAACGCCGGGTGACGGGAAAGCGATCGTCTCGATGATCGGAAGACTCCCCCGGCAGGCGCGAACGGCCCATCCGGCTGATCGCCGCGCCCGAACCGGGCGGAGGCTCTACGGAAACCAACGTCTCTAGAACATCGAAGGCAGAACCTAACAGGGTTCCACCCCGCTCCAGAGGCCAAACACCGGACGCGCAGATCGCCGCCGGACAGGTTCAAAAGAGACCATGAGAGATTTCAAGGGCATGAAGCGCCAGCGCGGCCGCAACAATCGCGGCGGAGCGGGTAGCGGCGGCAAGCCTCAGCAGCACAACGCCAACCGGGCCTTCGACTCCAACGGTCCCGAAGGCGTGAAGGTTCGCGGCGCGGCCCAGAGCGTTTACGAGAAGTACCAGCAGCTGGCCCGGGACGCGACGTCGTCCGGCGACCGGGTTCTGGCCGAGAACTACCTGCAGCACGCCGAGCATTATTTCCGGGTCCTGCGGGCCATCCAGCCGAATCGTCCGGTCAGCGACATCATCGGCAAGGACGCCTATTCGGCCTACGAGATCGACTTCGAGGCCGAGCCCGAGGAACAGACCGAAGCCCCCGAGGCGACCCAGGCCGAGGCTCCGGCCGACGGCGAGGGCGGCGAGGGCGGAGACCAGCGCCGCGACCGGTTCGAGAACCGCCCCCGCGACGATCGTCCCAGAGACGGGCAACGTGACGGGCAACGCGACGGTCAACGCGACGACCGTCCCCGCGACAACAACCAAAGCCGCGACCGCTTCGATGGCCAGCCCGGCCAGGGCCAGGGCCGCCGCGACCGTTGGCGCGACCGCGACGACCGTCCCCGCGACGGCCAGCGCGATGATCGCCCCCGTGATGATCGTCCCCGTGACGACCGCCCGCGCGATGATCGTCCTCGGGACGACCGTCCCCGGGAAGATCGTCCTCGCGACGAACGTCCCCGGGATGACCGGCCCCGTGAAGAGCGCGCGCCGCGTGAAGACCGCTTCCGCGATGATCGTCCGCGCGAAGATCGCGTCCGCGAAGAGCGCCCGGCCGTCGTCGAGGCGACCGAAGCCGCCCCGGTCGAAGGCCGCCGCGAGCGTCCGCGTCGTGACCGTGCGCCGCGCGACCGCGATCCGATGGCCGTGATCGAGCCCCAGGCCACCCCGCTGACCAGCGAGGCTCCGTCCTCGCCGCTGCTGCGCAGCCAGGACGGCGACGTCAGCCACGCCCCGGCCTTCCTGGGTCGCAAGTCGCCGCGCGCCGAGACCGCCGTGGACACCGGCCCGGTCTCGACCTCGTCGGTGCTGGCGGCCGACGCCGAGGCCGCTCCGCCCAAGCCCAAGCGCCGGCGCGCCCCGCGCACCTTCGAAGGCGCCGCGCCGGGGTCCGAAGAGGCGTAAGGCGTCTTCAAGCAAGGCAAATCTTCAGTCAGCCCCCGACCGCGTCGGGGGCTGACGTCGTTCTGGGGCTTGGGTTTTGCGGCTTGGCCCATTGCGCTGACCGCCTAACCCCGCCTAGCCTTGCCCCAACAGATTAGGGGGCGACCATGCGCGGCACGACCAAGACCATCCTCATGACGGCGGCGGCGCTGTCCGTCCTGGCCGCGACCGGCGCCAAGGCTCAATCGGCTCCCAAGGACTCCGGCGAAGCCGCCTTCCGCGGGCTGTACAAGGAACTGGTCGAGATCAACACCACGGCCTCGGTGGGCAGTTGCACGGCGGCGGCCGAAGCCATGGGCGCGCGGCTGAAGGCGGCGGGCCTGCCCGAGGCCGACGTCAAGGTGCTGTTCCCGCCCGAGCATCCCAAGGCCGGCGCCCTGGTGGCCACCCTGCGCGGCAAGGACCCCAAGGCCGGCGCCATCCTGCTGATGGCCCACATCGACGTGGTCGAGGCCAAGCGCGAGGACTGGGTGCGCGACCCGTTCAAGCTGGTCGAGGAAGACGGCTATTTCTACGCGCGCGGCGCCAGCGACGACAAGGCCATGGCCGCGATCTTCACCGACAGCCTGATCCGCTACAGGCAGGAGGGCTTCAAGCCCAAGCGCGACCTGAAACTGGCCCTGACCTGCGGCGAGGAGGGCGGCCAGTTCAACAGCGTGCCCTGGCTGCTGGAAAAGCACCCGGAGATCATGAAGGCCGACTTCGCGCTGAACGAGGGCGACGACAGCCGCCTGGACGAAAAGGGCCAGCACACTCTGGAGGTCACCAATCCGGGCGGGCACTCCTCGCGGCCGGTCAAGGACAACGCGATCTATCACCTGGCCAATGGCCTGGCGAAGCTGGGCGCCTATGACTTCCCAATCGCCCTGAACGACGCCACCAAGGGCTATTACGAGCAGAACGCCAAGATCGAGCCCGACGCCGCGCTGGCGGGGGCCATGCGGGCGATCCTCAAGGATCCGGCCGACGCGGCCGCCGCCGCCATCCTGGCCCGCGACCCGGCCCGCAACAGCATGATGCGCACCACCTGCGTCGCCACCATGGTCGACGCCGGCCACGCGCCCAACGCCCTGCCGCAGCGCGCCAAGGCCAACGTCAACTGCCGCATCCTGCCGGGCAACGATCCCGAGGTCATCCGCGACCAGCTGGAGACGATCGTCGCCGACCCGGCCATCAAGATCACCCTGGCCGCCGAGCCCGATCCGGTCAGCCCGCCGCCGCCGCTGACGCCGGCGATCATGGGGCCGGCCACCAAGGTCGCGACCAAGATCTGGCCGGGCGTGCCGTTCATCCCCGCCATGCTGACCGGCGCCACCGACGGCCGCTTCACCAACGCCGCCGGCATCCCGACCTACGGCCTGTCGGGCCTGATGGCGGGCACCGACGGCGACAACATCCACGGCCTGAACGAGCGCATCCAGGTCAAGGCGCTGATGAAGGGCCGCCAGTTCCTGTACGAGGTGGTCAAGCTGTACGCCGACGGGAAGTAGGCGTGGCGGTTCACGGCCCTGAAGAACTTGAGCGCGAAGGGCGACTGGTCCGTCTTCACACGCGCGCGTCGCTCATGTCCGACACCAAGTGGCGCAAGCTCTTCGCCGCGTTGGGCGCCTCGGGATTGGCGTTGCGCGGTGTCTGGAAGTTCGTGGGGCGTGACGACGCCGTTCCCGGAGCCATAAGCGGCGGCATGTATCTGAATCGGCCCTGGATCGATTCGAGCACGTTCGGCCCACTGGCCTTTCGATCAATCGAGTGGCTGTGGATTCCTCGGCGCACCGCCTCGGGGCGGAGGATGCAGGAAGTCGATCGAGCCGCGGAGATCATCTCAGAATTGGGGCGCTATCCGATCGAAGTGAACGAGCGCGGCTTGCTGGTCAGAGGATATCTTGGGAAAACCCCCTCGGGGGTAGAGGTTGAACTTTCTGAAGCTTTGCCTTTAGAGGCTTAGCAACGGCGAAAAGCGATCGATGCCGGGAGATCGAAACATGCGTCCCACTCTTCCGCTCGCCTTGGCCGCCCTGGCCCTCTCCGCCTGCGCCTACAATCCCGACCTCGGCCGCCAACAGATCGCCATCGTCGACGATTCCAGCCTGGCCAAGGCCGGCGAGCAGGCGTGGAGCCAGGCCCTGGCCAAGAGCAATGTCAGCCGCGACCAGCGGGCCAACGCCCGGGTGCGCGCGGTCGGCCAGCGGGTGGTCGAGGCCGCCGGCCTGGGCGGCCGGCCCTGGGACTATGCGGTGTTCGAGGATACGGCCCCCAACGCCTTCGTCCTGCCCGGCGGCCATGTGGGGGTCACCACGGGCCTGCTGAAGATCGTCGACAACGACGACCAGCTGGCCGCGGTGATCGGCCACGAGGCCGGCCACGTCGTCGCCCGTCACGCCGCCGAGCGCCAGTCGCAGACCCTGACCTCGAGCCTGGTGCTGGGCGTGCTGGGCGCGGCCGCCGGTTCGTCCGACGCCGCCCGGGCGATCAGCAGCTATGGCGGCGGCGCGGCCAAGTACGGCTTCCTGCTGCCATTCTCGCGCAAGCAGGAGCTGGAGGCCGACCGCCTGGGCGTCGATTTCATGCAGCGGGCCGGCTACCGCCCGCGCGAGGCGGTGGTGCTGTGGGAACACATGCAGGCGCAGGACGCCGGCTCCAGCGCCCCGCAATTCGCCTCGACCCACCCGTCGGACGCCGCCCGAATCGCGGCGCTTCAGGCCTATATCGCCCAACGCGGCTGGTGATCCTCCAGGGCCTCTCGCAAGCCGTATTGGCTTGACCATCGGCGACGTAAGCAGGCGCTTATCCGCCGCGCCGTAAGCGTCCGGTCAATGGTCACGCCTCCTCTCGCGCCGTTCCTGACCCCGTCGCAACAGGCGGAGGTTCCCATGCGCAGTCTTTTCGTCGCCATTCCCTTTCTGACCCTGGCCCTGGCCCAGCCAGCCCTCGCCCAGCCTCGGCTTGGCGAGGTGATCGGGCCGGACAAGGTCCGCGCCCAGGCCAGCCTGGCCGCCCAGGGCTACCGGCTCACCGAATTTGAAACCGAGCACGGGCGGCTGGAGATCAAGGCGGTCAAGGGCGAGACCCGGCTGGAAATCCTCGCCGAGGCCAAGACCGGCAAGGTGTTGAAGGTCGAGGCCCGCAAGGGACGGGAAGATCGCGAATGAGTGGCGCGGTTCCCGTAGCGCGGCGTTGGGACCCCCTGGTGCGGATCACGCACTGGGGGATCGCGGCGGCCGTGGTGGCCAACCGTCTGTTCACCGAAGGCGGATCGCAGGTCCACGTCTGGATTGGTCTGGCGCTGGCCGCCCTGCTGGCCGTGCGCCTGGGGTGGGGCTTCGTAGGCCCGGTCGAGGCGCGGTTTACGTCCTTCCCGCCCAGTCCGCGCCGCGCGGTCGACCATGTGCGCGACATCCTGGCTGGCCGCCACGTCTCCCACCGGTCGCACAATCCTCTGGGCGCCCTGATGGTCTATGCGCTGTGGGCGAGCCTGGCGGTGGTCATCGCCAGCGGGATCGCCATGACCGGCTTTCCGCTCCGGGTCCATGCCGAGGATGGCGACCGGCTGGCGGCTGCGGCGACGGTTCTGATGGACGAGGAGGCCGGAGAGGCCAGAGAGGCCGGCGGGGAAGGCAAGGAAGGTGGCGAAATCGCCGAGGAGGTCCATGAGATCGCGGCCAACCTTCTGCTGGCCCTGGCCGCGCTGCACCTGGTCGGCGTCGCCTTCGAGACGCGCCGCGGTGGTCGTCAGATCGTGCTGGCGATGATAGGCGGGAAGGGCAAGACCAAGGAGCCTTGATGGCCCGATCCCGTCCCGTTCAATCCCGCGCGGCCCATCCTCGCGCCACCTTGGGCGACCGCCTTGCCCCGGCGGTCTCCCTTGTCGTCGCCGTGCAGGCGGTGGCGGCGGTGTTCTTCATCGGCGACGCCCTGGCCGATATCCGCAACGCCGGACCCAGTCCGCACATCGTGATCGAGGCGGTCATCGCCCTGGCCCTGCTGGCCGGGGTGGTGGTCGGCGCGCTGCAGGTCCGGCGAATGTGGACGGAAGGCCGGAGGCGGCAGGCCGCCTTGGCGGTGGCGGCCGGCGCTCTCAGCGCGGTGGTCGCCCAGAGGTTCCGCGACTGGCGGCTCACTCCGGCCGAGGCGGATGTGGCGGTCTTCGCGCTCAAGGGATTCGACGTGGCCGAGATCGCGGTTCTGCGCGGCTCGGCCGCCGGAACCGTCCGCGCGCAGCTGGCGCGCGTTTATGAAAAAGCCGAGGTCAATTCGCGCTCGGCCCTGGCCAGCCTGTTCCTCGAAGACCTGATGACCACGCCGGTGATTTCGCCCGAGACCTCTTGTGGCGGCGGCTAGCCCTTGTGTTGCAAACCAGCCACACTACATCCCTCTGGAACGGGTTGCGCTTGATCAAGGCGACCCGGTCAAATCCGCCTGAACTGGGGATATCATGAAAATCGATCTCTATTCCGACCGCGCCAAGTCCGCGGTCCAGTCGGCCCAGAGCCTGGCCCTGGCCAAGGGGCACCAGCAGCTGGGTCCCGAACATCTGCTGAAGGTGCTGCTCGAGGAGAAGGACGGCCTTTCCCGCGCCCTGATCCAGAGCGCCGGCGGCCGGCCCGACGCCGCCGACGCGGCGACCGACGCCCTGCTGGCCAAGACCCCGCGCGTCGACGGCGCCGGCGGCCAGCTCTACATGAAGCCCGACACCGCCCGTGTGTTCTCTGCAGCGGAGGACGGCGCCAAGAAGGCCGGCGACGCCTTCGTCACCACCGAACGCCTGCTGATCGCCATCGCCAAGGAAGGCGGCGACGCGGCCAAGATCCTGAAGGACGCCGGCGCCACGGCCCAGGGCCTGGAGACCGCCGCCGCCGCGATCCGCAAGGGCCGCACCGCCGACAGCGCCTCCAGCGAGGACGGCTATGACGCGCTGAAACGCTACGCCCGCGACCTGACCGCCGCCGCCCGCGACGGCAAGATCGACCCGGTGATCGGCCGCGACGAGGAGATCCGCCGCACGATCCAGGTCCTGTCGCGCCGCACCAAGAACAACCCCGTCCTGATCGGCGAGCCCGGCGTGGGCAAGACCGCGATCGTCGAGGGCCTGGCCCAGCGCATCGTCAACGGCGACGTGCCCGAAAGCCTGAAGGACAAGGCGCTGCTGTCGCTGGACATGGGCAGCCTGATCGCCGGCGCGAAGTATCGCGGCGAGTTCGAGGAGCGGCTGAAGGCCGTGCTCGGCGAGGTCACGGCGGCCGAAGGTTCGATCATCCTGTTCATCGACGAGATGCACACCCTGGTGGGCGCCGGGAAGAGCGACGGGGCCATGGACGCCTCCAACCTGCTCAAGCCCGCCCTGGCGCGCGGCGAGCTGCACTGCGTGGGCGCCACCACGCTGGACGAGTACCGCAAGCACGTCGAGAAGGACGCGGCCCTGGCCCGTCGCTTTCAGCCTGTGTTCGTCGGCGAGCCCACGGTGGAAGACACCGTGTCGATCCTGCGCGGCCTGAAGGAGAAGTACGAGGTGCACCACGGCGTGCGGATCTCGGATAGCGCCCTGGTCGCCGCCGCCACCCTGAGCAACCGCTACATCGCCGACCGCTTCCTGCCCGACAAGGCCATCGACCTGATGGACGAAGCCGCCAGCCGGGTGCGGATGGCGATCGACTCCAAGCCGGAAGAGCTGGACGAGATCGACCGCCGCCTGGTGCAGTTGAAGATCGAGCGCGAGGCCCTTTCGAAGGAGACGGACGCCGCCTCCAAGCAGCGCCTGGAGAACCTGGAGGTCGAGATCGACGACCTGCAGTTCCGCAGTGACGAGATGACCGCGCGCTGGAAGGCCGAGAAGGACAAGGTCGGCGGCGCCGCCCAGGCTCGCGAGGCCCTGGACCGTCTGCGCGCCGACCTGGCCGCCGCCCAGCGGGCCGGCGACTTCGCCCGCGCGGGCCAGCTGCAGTACGGCGAGATTCCGGCCCTCGAACGTCGCCTGGCTGAAGCCGAGGCCGGCGAGAGCGGCGGGACGGGGTCCGAAAAGGCCCTGACGCCGGAAGTCGTCGACGCCGAGCAGATCGCCGCCGTGGTCAGCCGCTGGACCGGGGTGCCGGTCGAGAAGATGCTGGAAGGCGAGCGCGAGAAGCTGCTGAAGATGGAGGACGCCCTGCGCGGCCGCGTCGTCGGCCAGGACGAGGCGCTGGAGGCGGTGTCCGACGCGGTGCGCCGCGCGCGGGCCGGCCTGCACGATCCGTCCAAGCCGATCGGCTCGTTTCTGTTCCTCGGCCCGACGGGCGTGGGCAAGACCGAGCTGACCAAGGCTCTGGCCGAGTTCATGTTCGCCGACGAGGCCGCCATCACCCGGATGGACATGTCCGAATACATGGAGAAGCACTCGGTCAGCCGGATGATCGGCGCGCCCCCCGGCTATGTCGGCTACGACGAGGGCGGGGCCCTGACCGAGGCCGTGCGCCGGCGTCCCTACCAGGTGCTGCTGTTCGACGAGATCGAGAAGGCCCACCCCGACGTCTTCAACGTGCTGCTCCAGGTGCTGGACGACGGTCGTCTCACGGACGGCCAGGGCCGGACGGTCGATTTCAGGAACACCCTGATCATCATGACCTCCAACCTCGGCTCGGAATATCTGGCGGGCCAGGAGGACGGCTCGGATGTGGAAGAGGTGCGTCCGCTGGTGATGAACACGGTGCGCGGCCACTTCCGCCCCGAGTTCCTCAACCGGATCGACGAGATCATCCTGTTCAAGCGCCTGTCCCGTTCGAACATGGGCGACATCGTCCGCATCCAGCTGCAGCGGGTGGACAAGATGCTGGCCGAGCGCCGCATGACCGTGGCTCTGGACGCCGCGGCCCTGCAGTGGCTTGCCGACAAGGGCTACGACCCGGTCTATGGCGCGCGCCCGCTCAAGCGCGTGATCCAGAAGGATCTGATCGACCCGATCGCCAAGAAGCTGCTGGCCGGCGAGTTGGAAGACGGCGGGGTGATCTCGGTCGGCGCCGGCGACGGTGGCCTGGCGATCGGCAAGGCGACACTGCAGTAAGTCGCTCGACGATCGCCGAATCCTAGACGGGCGCGTCCGATGGACGCGCCCGTTTTTGGGTCTGGCGGAGAGCTGAAAACAGGTTCAGGATGATCGCTCGCCCCTCATATATCGCAAATATTTCTTGGGAACCTCCGCCCGGTTTCCGCGTACGCGCGCGTTACTTAGAAGCGGCGTGAAGACCTGCTGAACAATGGCCAACTCTGTCCAGAACGGGCCCAGAATTCGCCTCTTTCAAATGTCGGTTTTCGACTGACGAAGCGCCGCTGCTGGACTGTCGAACGGTTCAGCTTGGCGCTCGGTGTTGAAACAAGGTGGAAGGGTCTCCGCATGATTAGCCTGAACTACAAGATGATGATGGTGAGCGCGCTGGTGGCCGGCGGGCTGTCCGTCAGCGGCTGCGCGACCAAGGGTTTCGTCAACGAACAGGTCGGCGCGGTGAATACGCGGGTGGACGCGACCGATACCAAGCTCGCCGAGGTCGACCGTACCAGCCAGGAAGCGCTGAAGCGCGCGACCGACGCCGGCAAGCTGGCCGAGGGCAAGTTCCTGTACTCGGTGGTGCTGAGCGACGACTCGGTGAAGTTCCCGCTGAACCGCCATGAGCTGTCGCCGGAAGCCGAACAGCGCCTGGCCGACTTCGCCAGCAAGCTGAAGGGCGACAACAAGAACGTCTATCTGGAAATCCAGGGCTTCACCGACGCCACGGGTGACCAGAAGTACAACGAGGGCCTGGCCGCCGAGCGGGCCGAGACCGTGCGAAAGTTCCTCAGCAAGCAGGGCGTGCCGCTGAACCGCATGGCGACCATCTCGTACGGCGAGGACGATCCGGTGGCCCCGAACGACAACCCCGACGGCCGCGCCCAGAACCGCCGCGTGGTGATCCAGGTTCTGGCCTAGATCTCAACGAAATCCAAAACCTGGATTTCCGCCGATTGTAGTCGGCCATCAAACTGCGAAGGTTGGCGGCGATGCCGCCGACCTTCGAATTTGATCCGGAAAAGGACGCCACGAACCAGGGCAAGCATGGTCTTTCGTTGGCCCGTATCCGTGATGCGACATGGCCGCCGGACTTCGTGGCCGAGGACGCCCGTCGCGACTATGCCGAGCAAAGATGGTATGCTTACGTTGAATTGGACGATCGCATCCATGTGGTGATCTTCACCTTGCGCGGCACGATTGTCCGCGTGATCAGCCTGCGGAACCGGCGAGAGGTTCGGCGCTACAATGACCGATTATCCCAACGTCGATGACTATGCCGACGTCGATATCGACGATGAGGACAATCCCGAACTCACCGATCTCGACGTGGCGCGCATGCGGCCGGGCGTCGACGTCTTTCCCGACGCCGGAACGCGATCGGGTTCGTTTCAAGTCTACGCTGATCGCGCGGGCGCCTGGCGATGGCGCTTGCGCGCCGCGAACGGCGAAGTGCTGGCGACGTCCAATGACAGCTACGCCTCTCGACAGCAGGCCTTGAGCGCCGTCGAGACGGTAAAGAGGGTAGCGAGCGGCTCGGCCGTAAAGGCTTAAGAAACAAGGACCTTTAGGCGCGGGCGATCTTCAGAGTTCGCGGCCGATCAGGCGATCGACGGAGATCTCGCCGCCGCCGCGCAGGGCGATGAACAGGGACACCAGGCCCAGGACGAACGGGTACTCGATGCCGCGATCGATCCACGGCCAGGTCGGTCCCAGCGCCAGGCAGATGAAGGCCATCTGGACGGCGACCATGGGCGCCGCCAGCCGGGTCAGCAGCCCGACGGCCAGCATCGCGCCGCCGACCGTCTCCAGCAGCGCCACGAACAGGGCCAGCTGAGGCGCGCCGGGCAGGTGCAGGACGTTGGCGATCAGGTTGGTCGATCCGGCCATGGGATCGGCCATGGAGCCGTGCGGGGTTCCCAGCAGCTTGGGCAAGCCATGGGTCACCAGGGCGTAGCCGAAGCCGGCGCGCAGGGCCGCGTAGGCCAGCGGCCCTCCCCAGCGGTAGAACGAGCCGAGCTGGCCGAAGATCAGCGGCGTCTCGGCGCCGGCGGCGGGCGGGCGGCGCATCAGATGATCCCGCCGTTGGCGCGCAGGGTCTGGCCGTTGATCCAGGCGCCGTCCGGGCCGACCAGGAAGGCGACGGCGGCGGCGATGTCCTCAGGCTGGCCCAGGCGCTCCAGCGGGGCCAGCTTGGCCAGGTGGTCGATCACGCCCTGCGGCTTGCCGTCGAGGAACAGCTTGGTCGCGGTAGGGCCGGGGGCGATGGCGTTGACCGTGATGTCGCGGCCGCGCAGCTCCTTGGTCAGGACGCTGGTCATCGCTTCCACCGCCGCCTTGGTCGCCGCGTAGACGCCGTAGGTGGGCTGCAGCAGGCCCACCACGCTGGACGAGACATTGACGATCCGCCCGCCGTCCCGCAGCCGTCGGACCGCTTCGCGCAGGGTGTTGAACGTGCCCTTCAGGTTGACGGCGATCTGGCTGTCGAACAGGGCGTCGTCGCTATCGGCGATCGTCGCCAGCTTCATGATCCCAGCGTTGTTGACCAGCACGTCGACGCCGCCGAAGGCCGTCTGGGCCGCCTCGAACATCTTGCGGACCGCCTCTGGGTCGGCGATGTCGGCCTGATGGGCCACGGCCTTGCCGCCTGCGGCCTCGATCTGGCGGACCAGCGCCTCGGCCAGCTGGGCCTTGCCGGCATAGTTGACGACGACGGTGAAGCCATCGCGGGCCAGACGTTCGGCGACCGCCCCGCCGATGCCGCCCGAGGCGCCGGTGACGATCGCTACCTTGTGGCTTGGGTTGGTCATTTCGTCTCTCCAGGCCGACACCGCGCCGGCTGTGAGAGGAAGATGAACCTTTGACCGGTGGAGATAATCAGCCGATATTCGACAACATTATTCAGAAGCTCGAACAATGAGGCTGACGCGATGGACCGCTTCGACGCCATGCGCCTGTTCGTCCGCATCGTGGAGCGGCGCAGCTTCAGCCAGGCGGCGCTGGACTTGAACCTGCCGGCCTCTACCGCCACCGAAGGGGTCAAGCAGCTGGAAGCGCGGCTGGGCGTGCGTCTGCTGCAGCGGACCACCCGCCACGTCAGCCCCACCCTGGACGGCGAGGCCTTCTATCGCCGCTGCGTCACCATCCTGGGCGAGCTGGAAGACGCCGAGGCCTAGTTCAGCGACGCCAAGCCGCGCGGCATGCTGCGGGTCGACGTGCACGGCACCCTGGCCCGCCACTTCCTGCTGCCCGGCCTGCCGGCGTTTCTGGCGCGCTATCCCGATATCCGCCTGCACCTGGGCGAGGGCGACCGGCTGGTCGACCTGGTGCGCGAGGGCGTCGACTGCGTGCTGCGGGTCGGCGACCTGAAGGACAGCGCCATGATCGCCCGGCGGGTGGGGCTGCTGGACGAGGTGACCTGCGCGTCGCCGGATTATCTGGTCAGCCACGGATCGCCGACCACGCCGGACGACCTGACCGCTCAGGGCCACGTGATGATCGGCTTCGTCTCGTCGGCGACCGGCGCGCATTTTCCGCTGGAGTTCACGGTCGGCGGGACGCTGAAGGTCGTGACCCTGCCGACCGTGTTGTCGGTGACGGCGGCCGAGACCAACATCGCCGCCGCGCGCCTTGGCCTGGGGATCATCCAGATCCCCCGCTACCACGCCCAGGCCGACCTGGACGCCGGGCGGCTGGTCGAGATCCTGCCGGACTTCCCGCCCAGCCCGACGCCGGTCTCGCTGCTCTATCCGCAGGCTCGCCACATCCCGCCGCGCGTGCGGGTGTTCATGGAGTGGCTGACGGGGGAGTTTGCTAAAGCTCGCTGACGCGGAGGGGGCGTCAGGCGTCCGCCGCTTCCTTCGCCTTGGCGATCAGCGCATCATCGATCTCCGCCGCCCGCTTGGCGGCCGGGCGCTGGCTGATCCCGGCCCAGTAGGCCTCGAAGGCCGGGCGCTTCTCGATCGAGCCGAACATCATGCCCCAGCCGATCTGCGCGCCCACATAGACGTCGGCCGCCGAGAACCGGTCGCCGACGATGTAGGTCTTGCCGCTGACAGCGCGTTCCAGGGCGTTCAGGGTGTCTTCCAGGCAGCCGTAGCCGGCCATGGCCTTGCGGTCGTCCGGTACGACGAAGCCCATGGATGTGTTGGTCACCGCCGCCTCGACCGGTCCGCAGGCGAACATCAGCCAGCGATAATAGGTCCCGCGCTCGGGCGAGCTGGTCGGCGGCGCCAGACCCGCGTCGGGAAAGGCGTCGGCCAGGTAGGCGCAGATCGCCGCGCCCTCGGTGACCACCACGCCGCGATGCTGGATGGCGGGCACCTTGCCCATCGGATTGATGGCCAGATAGTCGGGGGCCTTCATCGAGGAGGCGTAGTCGAGCACCACCGTGCGATAGGGCGCGCCAACCTCTTCCAGCATCCAGCGGGCGATCCGGCCACGCGACATCGGGTTGGTGTAGAAGACGAGTTCGTCGGACATGGCGGGCCTCATGAAGGGAGGCGCGATCCTACCGCGCGAGGCTTCCCGCGCAATCTCGCGAATCGATGCTATTCGAATGGGGCCTCCACCGCCTGGTCCGGCGAGCGGTCCATGGCGGCGTTGAGCGCGTCGACCAGGCTGGCGGCGGTCATCGGCTTGGACACCGCGCCGTCGAAGATTCCGCTGGGACCGCCCGGTCGGGCGTCGGCCGAGAAGGCGATGATCGGGGTCGCGGCGTTGAGCCCGCCTTCGCCGCGGATGCGCTGGGCGGCCTGGGCGCCGTCCAGGCGCGGCATGCGCAGGTCCATCAGGATGGCGTCGAACGGGCTGGCGGCGGCGGCGGCCACGCCTTCCTCGCCGTCCACGGCCTCGGCCACCTCGGCCCCCATGGCCGTCAGGATGGCGTTGACCAGCTCGCGGTTGGCCGGATTGTCGTCGACGACCAGCACCCGACAGGCGGGCGGCAGCAGCGAGACGGGCGTGGCCAGGGCGGCCTGGGTCTCGGCGCGCGCGGTCGAGGGGGCGGCGATGTCGAAGCTGAAGCAGGCGCCGCGGCCCGGAATGCTGACGACCCCGATCTGGCCGCCCATCGCCTCGACCAGGCCCTTGCAGATCGCCAGGCCCAACCCCGTGCCGCCGTGCTTGCGGGTCAGGCCGGCGTCGACCTGGGAGAAGCGGCGGAACAGCAAATCGACGTCCTCGGACGCGATGCCGGGCCCGGTGTCGAGCACCGACACGCTCAGCCGCTCGTGGGTCTCGTCATAGGCGGCCGTGACGGTGATCGATCCGGCCTCGGTGAACTTCACGGCGTTGCCGATCAGGTTCAGCAGCACCTGGCGCAGCCGGCCGCTGTCGATCAGCAGGTCGGCGGGCATGTCGCCCAGGCCCTCGGTGCGTAGGGCCACGCCCCGGGTCTCGGTCTCCAGCGAGAACAGGCCCGCCGCCTCCTCGATCAAGGGGGCGGGGGCGCAGGGCTCCAGCTTCAGCTCCAGCTGGCCGGCTTCCAGCTTCGAGAAGTCCAGGATGTCGTTGATGGTGGTCAGCAGCACCTTGCCGCCGCTCAGCACCCGGCCGATGAAGCGGCGCGCGTCGGGCGACAGGTCCGGCTCGTCGTCGACCAGGCGGGCGAACCCCAGCACGGAGGTCAAGGGCGTGCGCAGCTCGTGGCTCATATTGGCCAGGAATTCGCCCTTCACGGCGGCGGCGGCCTCGGCCTCGTTGCGGGCCTCGCGCAGCTGGCGCTCCATGGCCTTGTGCTCGGTGACGTCGCGGACGATGTCGGTGATGCCGGTGAGCGCGCCCGACAGCGGGTCGCGCTGCAGGCCTGGGCGGGACTCCAGCCAGATCACCCGGCCGTCCTTGCGGATCGCCCGGTACTCGATGCGGGCGGGGCCGTTGTCGCGGTGAGAGGCCATGTGGGCGATCTGTTCGATGACGATGGCGCGGATGGCCTCGCGGTCGTCCTCGTGGACGGTGGTCATGCCCTCGCGCCCGACCAGTTCCTCGGGCGTGTAGCCCAGCATGGCGACGCAGCCGGGCGAGACGTACTGGATGATGCCCCGCAGGTTGCTGTGGACGATCATGTCCTGGGCGTTCTCGGCCAGCTGGCGGAAGCGGGCCTCGCTGCGGGCCACGGCCGCGCTGGCCTCCGTCATCCTCTGAAGCAACTCGCGTCGGTGCCGCTGGATCGAGGCGACAGGCAGGCTGATGAAGATCGCCGTCGCGAGGAAAAGCTGCAGCACGACTGCCTGATCGGCAGATCCGCTCTTGAACGTGGTGATCGGACCCTGGCCGGCCATGGTGAAGATCACGGCCACGACCGTCACCAGGGTGGCGCTCAGCGCCGCCCCCAGCACCTCCAGACGCCAGGCGACCAGCAGCATCATCGGGGGCACGATGAACAACAGCGGGCGCGGCTGGGTGAAGATGGCGATGGTCACCACCAACAGCAGCAGCAGGCAACCGACGCCCGAGACCGACAGCGGCCGCTCGCGCAGGTAGTGGCGGACACGCACCAGGGCCAGCAGGCAGGGGGTGATGGTCAGCAGGCCCAGGATGTCGCCCAGCGACCAGATGCCGATATTGGCCAGCAGCACGCCGCCGCGCTGGGTGGTGTGGATCGTGGCGGCGACGGCGCCGGTGGCGATCGGGGCGGCCAGGCCGCAGATCATGGCGAAGGCGATCATGTCGCGGGCCCGGCCCAGATCGATTTCCTGGCCGCAGACGCGGCGCATGCCCCAGCCGCAAGCCAGGATCTGGGCGATGTTGCAGCTGACCAGCACGATGTTGACTGGCGCCAGATCGCCCACATGCGCCCCCGCCGCCAGGCCGCCGACCAGGCATCCCAGCAGAATGGCCGGCCAATGCCGATCGCGCGAGGACAGCAGGCAGGCCACGCCGAAGCCGTTGGGCAGCCAGATCGGCGCGACCTGGCCGTACGCGCGAGGGAATTCGACGCAGAGATAGGCCAGCAGGGCGTAGCCGACCGTCGCGATCACCGCGAGCGCGGCGGATGTCAAGATGTCGCGCCGGGTCCAGCTCGACACCGGCCTGATCGCGGTCGAAGCGTTCGTCTCTGTCATCACCCTGCTTTCGCGGGCCGCCCGGCTTTTGCCCAAGCTAGACGATCCCTCGCGCAGGACTAGGGTGGAGGCCTTAAAGAACGGTGGCTTGCGGCGCGGCTCATCGCCGCGCTCTTGAGGTCGTCTTCGCGCGTCTAGGCCCCGAACCCGGCGGCGGTGACCAGGCGCGCGACCTCGGCGATCACGGCGTTGCGGCCGTCGTTGTCGAGCGTGGCGCGGCTGAGATAGGCGGTGATCAGCAGGGGCGGGCGGCCCAAGGGGGAGGACGGCCAGATCACGGCGATGTCGTTGGTGGTCCCGACCTTGCTGTCGCCCCAGCTGCCGGTCTTGTCGCCGACCTTCCAGCCGGCGGGCAAGCCGGCTCTCAGGCGCTTGTCGCCGGTCTGGTTGGCGATCAGCCAGGCGACCAGTTGCTGGCGCGAGGCCGGCGACAGGGCTGTCCTCAGGGTCAGGGCGCGCAGGGTGGCCAGCATGGCGTTGGGCGAGGTGGTGTCGAGCGCCGTTCCGGGTTTGACGACGTTCATCTCGGGCTCGCGACGGTCGAGCCGGGTGACCTTGTCGCCCAGGCCGCGCGCGAAGGCGGTCACGGCCTTGGGGCCGCCGAACGTGTCGAGCAGCAGGTTGGCGGCGGCGTTGTCGCTGGTGATCATCGTCGCCTCGCACAGCGCGCCGACGCTCATGCCCTCGCCGACATGCTTCTCGGTGACGGGCGAGTGGGTGAACAGCAACTCCTTGCCGTATCGGATCCGCCGATCCAGACGCTCCTGACCCTGGTCCACGCGCTTGAGCACCAGGCCGGCGACCAGGGTCTTGAAGGTGCTGCACAGGGCGAAGCGCTCGTCGGCGCGGTGGCCGAAGGTCTTGCCGGTCGCGGTGTCCAGCACCGCCACGCCCAGCCGCCCCCCGCTGCGAACCTCGAGGGCGGCGATACCCCGGCTAATGCCGCTGGTCAGCCGCGCGGTCGCGGCCGAGGCCGCTGGACCAGCCAGGGAAAGGGCGGGGACGGCGGAAAGAGCCGTTAACACTTGGCGTCTGTCGATCATCGGGTTCTCCATGACGGGTAGGATGAATGATGAGCGACCCTGGGATCAAACGATGATACTTCGGTCGAAACCCTAGAAAATTTTGGGTATCGTGATGAGCCGTGCGCAACTGCCGCTGAACGCCCTGCGCGCCTTCGAGGCGTCGGCTCGGCATCTGTCCTTCACGCGGGCCGCCATCGAGCTGTGTGTGACCCAGGCCGCCGTCAGCCATCAGGTCAAGGGGCTGGAGCAGCGGCTGGGGGCGACCCTGTTCCGTCGCCTGCCGCGCGGCCTGGCCCTGACCGACGAGGGACTGGCCCTGTTGCCGACGGTGCGCGACAGCTTCGACCGCATGGGCCAGGTGCTGGAGCGGTTCTCGGCGGGCCGGGTGATGGAGGTGCTCAGCGTCGGGGTGGTCGGCACCTTTGCGGTGGGCTGGCTGCTGCCGCGCCTGCCCGCCTTCCGCGAGGTCCATCCGTTCGTCGACCTGCGGCTGTTCACCAACAACAACCGGATCGACATCGCCGGCGAGGGACTGGACTGCGCCGTCCGTTTCGGCGACGGGGCCTGGCACGGCACCCAGGCCGTGCCGCTGTTCGCCGCCCCGATGACGCCGCTGTGCGCGCCCGCCGTCGCCGAGCGGCTGAGGACGCCCGAGGCGCTGAAGTCGGAAGTCCTGCTGCGCAGCTACCGCGCCGACGACTGGCCGGACTGGTTCGCCGCCGCCGGTCTGACCCCGCCGCCGATCCGGGGCCCGGTGTTCGACAGCTCCTGGGTGATGGTCGAGGCGGCGATGCAGGGGGCCGGCGTGGCCCTGGCCCCGTCGATGATGTTCGCCCGCGACCTGGAGCAAGGCCGGCTGGTGAGGCCGTTCGCCCTGGAGGTGGGATCGGGGATGTACTGGCTGACCTGGCTGAAGTCGCGAACGGTCACGCCGGCCCTGGCGGCGTTCCGGGATTGGCTGGCCGAGCGGGCAGTGCAAGGTGGGGACACACACTCACCCCACGGTCTTGCTCGATCTAGATAAGGCCGTGGGGTGAGTGTGTGTCCCCCGTGTCGTGCCCGGCTCTAGGCGATCATTTCCGGATCGTTCCGCCTCAGCCAGGCCGAGGCGTAGCCGCACAGCGGCACGATCTTCATGCCTTCGCCGCGGGCGGTCTGGACGACCTGCTGCATCAGCCGGCCGGCCGCGCCGGTGCCGCGCAGGGCGGGGTCGGCCTCGACATGGGGGATGACCAGGCGGTGGCCGCTGCGCTGATAGTCGGCGAAGGCGATCAGCCCATCGACCTCCAGTTCGTAGCGGCTCTTGGCGGGGTTGTGGCTGAAAGCGTCGGTCATGGGGAGGGAACGCCGATCGTGAAAAGAGGATGCCGAACGCTTTTGGTCAAACCAGCTCCACCGCCATCGCCGTGGCCTCGCCGCCGCCGATGCACAGGCTGGCCAGGCCCTTCTTGCCGCCGCGCGCCTGCAGGGCCGAGATCAGGGTGCACAGGATGCGCGCGCCCGAGGCGCCGATCGGATGGCCCAGGGCGCAGGCGCCGCCGTTGACGTTCAGCTTGTCGTTGGGGATGCCCAGCTCCTGCTGGGCGATCATGGCCACCACGGCGAAGGCCTCGTTGACCTCGAACAGATCGACGTCGGCGACCGCCCAGCCGGCCTTCTTCAGGGCCTTGCGCATGGCGGGCACGGGGGCGGTGGTGAATAGGCTGGGCTCGTGGGCGTGGGCGGCGTGGGCGACCACGCGGGCGACGATCGGCAGACCCAGGCGCTGGGCGACGCTCTGACGGGTCATCACAAGGGCGGCGGCGCCGTCGCTGATCGAGCTGGAATTGGCCGCGGTGATGCCGCCGTCGCGGGCGAAGGCCGGGCGCAGGGTCGGGATCTTGGCGGCGTCGGCCTTCAGCGGCTGCTCGTCCTGGCTGACCGTCTCGACGCCCTTGCGGGTGGTGATGGTCACCGGGGTGATCTCGGCGTCGAAGGCGCCCGAGGTCACGGCCTTCTGGGCCTTGGCCAGGCCCGCCACGGCGTAGGCGTCCATGGCCTCGCGGCCGAACTGGTAGGTCGCGGCGCTGTCCTCGGCGAAGGCTCCCATCAGCTTGCCGGGGGTGTAGGCGTCCTCCAGCCCGTCCAGGTACATGGAGTCCATCATCGTATCGTGGCCGATGCGGGCGCCCGAGCGGTGCTTGGTCAACAGGTAGGGCGCGTTGGTCATGCTCTCCATGCCGCCGGCCACGATGATCTGCGCGCTGCCGGCCGCCAGGGCGTCGTGGGCCATGATCGCGGCCTGCATGCCGCTGCCGCACATCTTGTTGACCGTCGTGGCCTCGACAGAGAGGGGCAGGCCGGCGCCGACCGCCGCTTGCCGCGCCGGCGCCTGGCCCAGGCCGGCGGGCAAGACGCACCCCATGAAGATCTGCTCGACCAGGTCGCCCGACACGCCGGCGCGCTCGATCGCCGCCTTCACCGCCGTCGCGCCCAGCTCCGTGGCCTTGGCCCCGGCCAGAGCGCCCTGGAAGCCGCCCATCGGCGTGCGGGCGAACGAGACGATGACGACCGGATCGGCGTTAGACATGCTTGAGCTCCACCCACGGGATTTTTGCGGCGGAATAAACCCCCTCTGGCGCGGTCGGCGCAAGGGTCTGTCGCAAAAAGCGGGCGACGGAGGAATGCGGATGTTCCGCCGTCGCCGCTCAGTTGGCAACCGAGAGAGTCAATTGCTATAAAAAACCTACTCGTGTCGGTCTGCAAAAGCAACCCTTGCATTCCCCGGCGGAAGGCCTCACCTTCGCGTGATGGGCCGCACCGCCGACTACACCAACGAACGCTGCGCCATCGCCGCCACCCTCGAGGTCGTCGGCGATCCGTGGACCCTGCTGATCCTCCGAGACGCCTTCCAGGGCGTGAAGCGCTTCGAGCAGTGGCAGGAGCGCCTGGGCGTGGCCCGCAACGTCCTGGCCGCCCGCCTCAAGAGCCTGGTGGCCCACGGGGTGCTGGAGCCGCGCCGCTATTCGGAGCGTCCGCCGCGGCGGGAATACGTGCTGACCCCCAAGGGACGCGCCCTGTCGCCGGTGCTGCTGACCATGGCCGAGTGGGGCGACCAGCACGTCTACGGCCTGGGCAAGGGCCCGGTGCATTTCGTGCACAAGACCTGCGGCCATGACTTCCATCCCAAGCTGGCCTGTGAGGCCTGCGGCGAGATCGTGGATGGCCGCGACCTTTCCCGGGTCATCCACGAGGAACAGGCCCTGACGGTCGGCGAGGCCCTGGAGGCCTCGGTCAAGATCGCCGCCGAATAGGCTACCGCTTCCACGTCCACCGCGACGAGCCGGCCTGTCGGCTGACGACCGGGACGGGGCGGGGCGACTGCTGTTCAAGATCGGTAGGACTTCGACCAGATCGTCGGATCCACTTTCGGCTTAGGTCGGAACCCCGACTTAATCCGGGCGTTCTGTGCCTTTGAGCGCTCAATTCCCGAAAGAGGAGCGGCGCTTGGGCGGGGGCGCCCTGAGTGCAGTGGGGTCCGCTTTGAGTACAGTCATGGGGAGGGTCGGCGCGGTTGGTCCGGCCAAGAGCGCGTGCAAGCGGGTATTGGATGTGCTGGGCGCGATCCTCGTCCTGCTGTTCTTCCTGCCGATCGGGCTGGTGATGATCACCGCGATCCGCTGCCGTCGAGACGGTCCCATATTCATGCGCGAAGACACCGTCGGCCTGAACGGCCGGACGTTCGGCCGCTGGCGCCTGCATCGGCCGGCTGGGCGCGAAAGCCTGTTCGATCGGGTGCTATGGCAAGCGGGTCTCGATGACCTGCCCTCGGCGGTCAATGTCATCGACGGCGACATGTCGCTGATCGGGCCCAGGCCCCATTCGCCTCAGCAACACATGCATCTGAGCAAGGGGCGGCCGGACTATGTCAGGCGCTTGGAGGCGCGGCCGGGGATGATCTGGCCTCGCGCCAATGAAGGCGAGCCGTCCTGGAGCGCCGAGCTGGACTATGTGGCCAGATGGTCGGTGTTCGTGGATCTGAAGGTCGCGGGTCTCTACGCGGTCCAGGGTCTGTTCCGCGAGGAACAGGGAATTGACTAGATCAGCCGGCGACGTACGCCAGGCCGACGATCAGGCTGGCCCACAGAGCGAGGTTGGCCAGGACCACGGTCAGCTTGGTCAGCGAGACGTGACGTTCCTGGGTGCGCTTGTAAGCGTAGGCGGCGGTAGCCATGGGCCTTCAACTCCAAATTCTACAATCGCGTCAAAAACTTGGCGCGTCCGTACAGTAGATACGTATGCATGCCACAAAAGTTTCGTATGTCACTCGCTTGAAGCGTGAATTCTCACCCTGGACGGCGATTTTTTTGCTCTGCGTCCCATTTCCGACGTTGGTTTTTATCAGTCGCGTCAAATAACGGTGTGAGATACGCGTTTCTGCTGATTTTCAAGGCAGTCGCACGACAGCGCGTCCCGACACGCCGGTGAGGGCGAGGAAAGGATGTCGGGTGTGAATCGGCGTGAGTCGAACCGCGAGACCCGGCGGCCTAGATCGCCGCGCGCTCGGTCGCCACGATGAAGCCGCCGCCCAGCACGCGCTCGGGGTCGGCGGGATCGTACAGCACGCAGGCCTGGCCGGGGGCGACGCCCTCTTCCAGCACCTCGAACACCAGGCGCGGTTCGTTATCGACCAGGGCCAGGCGGCCCGGGACGGGTTCGCGGGTCGAGCGGACGCGGGCCAGCACCGGCGCGCCGGCGGCGGCGGCGGCTTCCAGGCTGTCCTCGGCGCCCAGCCAATTTCCCTCTTTCAAGGAGAGGGCCTGGGTCAGCAGGGCCTCGCGCGGGCCGACGATGACCTGGCGCTTGTCGGCGTCGATCTTCACGACGAACAGCGGATCGCCGACGGCGATGTTCAGGCCCCGGCGCTGGCCGATGGTGTAGCGGGTGACGCCCTCGTGGCGGCCCAGCACGCGACCGTCCATGTGCACCAGATCGCCCGGCAGGGCGCCTTGGGGGCGGATACTGTCGATCACCGTGGTGTACTTGCCCTCGGGCACGAAGCAGATGTCCTGGCTGTCGGGCTTGTCGGCGATGGCCAGGCCCAGTTCGGTCGCCACCTGGCGCACGGTCGGCTTGTCCATGCCGCCCAGCGGGAAGCGCAGGAAATCCAGCTGCTCGGCCGTGGTGGCGAACAGGAAGTAGCTCTGGTCCTTGGCCGGGTCGGCGGCGCGACGCAGCTGCGGGCGATTGCCGCCACCGCCAAAGGCCCGTTGCACATAGTGGCCGGTCGCCATGGCCTCGGCGCCCAAGTCGCGGGCCACGTCCAGCAGGTCGCGGAACTTGACGGTCTGGTTGCAGCGCACGCAGGGGATCGGCGTCTCGCCGCGCAGATAGGCGTCGGCGAAGTCCTCGATCACCTGCTCCTTGAAGCGGCTTTCGTAGTCCAGGACGTAATGGGGGATGCCGATCCGCTCGGCGGCCATGCGGGCGTCCATGATGTCCTGACCCGCGCAGCAGGCGCCTTTCTTGGCGATCGCCGCGCCGTGGTCGTAAAGCTGCAGGGTGACGCCCACCACATCGTAGCCGGCCTTGGCCAGCAGCGCGGCGGTGACGGTGGAGTCCACGCCGCCGGACATCGCCGCGACGATCCGCGCGCCCGCCGGCAGACCCACGGCCTCGCGCGCCTGCTCAACGGCGCGGTCGAGGGCGGAGGGAGCGGTGGCGAAGAGAGCGGCGTCGGCGTCCATCGCGGCCATATAGCGGTTCGAGGCCGGCTTTGCGAGGTTGCGGGTGTCGCGGCGCGTGACGCCCCCTCAACTCGCCCCTACCTCAGCACGTCCAGCAGCGACGAATTCTGCAGGCTGGCGAACACCTGGGCCGAGGCCTGGACGGCCAGCTTGGCCGATTCCAGGCGGGTGATCGCCTCGGCCATGTCGACGTCGGTGATGCCGCCGATCATGGTGGTCAGCGTGTCGGCCCGGTCCGAGAGATCGGTCTGGGCGGTTTCGAAACGCTTCTGGTTCAAGCCGTTCTGGGCCTGGGCGGTGACCAGGTCGCGCTTGACGTTGTCGAAGGTCGGCAGCAGGCCCTTGAGGAAGTCGCTCTGGGCCTGGGTCAGCTTGCCGGTGAACGGCCCGTTGGCGTCCACATAGGCCTGGACCTGCTGGAAGGCGCCGTAAACGCCCGTGCCCAGCTTGTCGGCCAACTGGCCGGTGTCGACCGAGGTGGTGTCGTCGATGCGATTGCTGGTGATGTACTGGTCGTTCTCGAACAGGGTGGCGATCGGCGGACCCGCGGTCAGGTCGGTCATCTTGGTGGCCGTGGTCGCGGGGGTGTCGGCCTTGGCCCCGGCGAACACGTAGCGGCCGTTGAACTTGCTGTTGAGGCCCTGGACCACGTCGCCGAACGCGCCGGCCATCTGCTGCATCAGGGTTTCGGCGCTGCCGGCCGCGATGGCGTTGGCGATGGCGTCGCGCGCGTCCTGGGTGGCGTCCGAGATCTGGCCGATGCCAACGTCCTGCAGTTCCAGGCGGTTGGAGACCAGGGTCGTCTGGCTCAGGAAGCCCGCCACCTTGGCCTGGGACGACTTCATGGCCGTCAGGACCTCGGCGTTCTTGGCGTAGCCTTTAAGGTCGGTGGCGTTCTTCTGGCTGGAGACCTGTTCGCCGGCGATGTTCTGCAGCACCTGCGCGCGCATCAGGTTGCTGGTCATCACGCCGAAGTTGCCGGAGGTGGAGACGCGGGTCATGGCTTAACCTCAGATGATATTGGTGAGGACATCGAACATGTCCTTCGTCGCCTGGATCAGGCGGGCCGAGGCGTTGAACGCCTGCTGATAGGTGGTCAGGTTGACCAGCTCCTCGTCCAGGTTGACGCCTTCCTGCGACTGGCGCTGGGCGTCGACCTCGGTCTTGACGGAGTCGGCCGCTTCCTTGCGGCTGGTGGCCGAGTTGGCCTTGCGGGCGATCGAGCCGCTGAAGTCCGCGCCGTAGCCGAGCACGCTCTTCTTGGTCCCCGCCGCGTCGCCGGCGTTGGCGAAGCTGGCGACGCTGTCGCCGGCCTTGGCCAGGGCCAGGGCGCCGCGACCATCGTTGCCCGCCAGGGCCGGCGTGCCGGCCGCCGCGGTCAGGTCCAGCTTGGCGAACGGCAGCTTGGACGGATCGGCGTCCATGGCCGGGTCCACCTTGAACAGGCCGCCGCGCGTGCTGCGTTCGCTCATGCCGACGCCGAACAGCTGGCTGAGCGAGGGGCCGCCGACGCCGCGCTGGGTCAGGTCCTCGACCACCGACAGGGTGACCGGCGTCGCGCCGTTGGGCGTGAAGGCCAGCTCGCCCTTCGGCCCCAGGGCGAACGAGCCGTACAGGCCCACGCCCGAGTTGCGGGAGTTCAGGGCGTCGATGGTTTCCTGCATCGTGCCCGTCCCGGTCGGGATGGCCACCTGGATGTCGCGGATGCGGCTGCCGTCGGTGTCGGTCAGGCGCAGGGTGATGGTCTGGCCGGGGGTGAAGCCGCTGGGATCGGTGGCGACCATCCCCGTCTCGTAGGGCGAATAGCCCTCCGAGCGGACGACGTCGTTGAGGCCGAAGAACTGGCTGAAGCCCTTGCCGGCCTTGCTCGATGGCGTCGTGGCGTCGTCGACGATGGCGATGCCGTTGGTGGCGGTGGTGGTGTTCAGGCCCAGCTCGCCGTTGGCGAAACCCGCGGTGGCCGTCCCGCCCAGGGCGGTGTTCAGCTGGGCGACGAAGTTGGCGTTGGTGAAGGCCGGGCCGGCGGCGCCGTTGACCGTCATGGTCCCGGCGTCGAAGTCGACATCGACGCGCTGGACGATCGCGCCCGCCGCGTTGGTGATGGCGATCGTCGTCTTGCCGGTGAAGTTGTCGAAGGCGGTGTTGGCGTCCAGGCCGGTGTCCTTGCCGGTCATCTTGTTGGGCGCGGGGACCGAGCTGGCGGCGTTGGAGGCGCGGTTCAGTTCCTCGGCGGCGCGGCTGACGAACTCGCCCAGCTGGTCGGAGAGGTTCGGCAGCTCCTTGTTGCGCAGTTCCAGCAAACCCTGGAGCTCGCCGTTGGTGACGGCGAGCGGCATGACCTGGCCGCCGCTGTTGGCGGTGACGACGGTCAGATAGCCGTTGGCGGGACCCGACTGGTTGTAGGTGATCTTGGCGGGGCCGTTGCCGGCCAGGCTGACGCCCTCGGCCGAGCGCACCACGACGCCGCCGTTGGCGCGGTCGCTGACCTGGATGTTCATGTAGTTCGACAACTCGTCGATCAGTCCGCTCTGGACGTTCTCGGAGCCGGTGCCGTCGGCGCCCGACATCTTGGCGCGGGTGATGTCGACGTTCAGGGCGTCGATCTGCTTGAGCAGGTCGTTGACGCGATCGACGTCGGCGCCGATGCGGTTGTCGGTGTCGGTGATCTGGCTCGACAGCGACGAGGTGATCCGCTTGCTCTCGGCCAGGAAGTCTTCGAGCTTGGTCAGGGCGGTGCCGCGCAGCAGGGTGGAGCTGGGCTCGTCCACCGCCATGGAGAAGGCGGCGTAGACCTCGTCCAGGACCGAGAAGTAGTTGGACTTGGACGTAGGGTCGCCGAACAGCTTCTGGGCGTTGTCCATCGCCGTGGCGAGCGCGCCCGCGCGGCCGGAATCAGAAGTGCCGTTCAGGCTGGCGGCGGCCATGAACTTGTCGGTGGCGCGCTTGATGGCGTCGATATTGACGCCCACGCCCATGCCGTTCGACACCAGGTTCGACTGGGCGACCGTCTTGCGGACGTAACCGGGGGTATTGATGTTGGCGACGTTGTCGGAAACGACGCGCAAGCCCGTCTGGGCCGCCATCATCCCCGAGGTCGCAACGTTCAAGATGGTGTTCAACGACATGATCTATTCTCCGGCCTGCTCGGCAAACCACGAACGGCACGAAGCGACCTTGCCCGGCGAAAACTGCCGGGCGTTGTAGGGTTTGACCCCTTCGGCGATGTGCAAGCCATTGAAATTCATGGCAATTCGTTCCTGACGTCGAGCGAGCGACAGAAACCTATGCGCAAGGAGGGCGCCAACTCGGGGTGGGGCGCGACGACGCGGCAACCCTGGCCCTCGGCGCCCGGTTCAGCTCGGCAAAAAGCGCCGTGGTCAGCCTATCCGAAGGTGTGAACGCAAGATTAAAACGAAATAAAACAACAGCTTATCCTGAAATTCCGAGTTGGCCCGACGGTTGCTCAGGGAAGTCCGGATCAAGGCGTGTCCTTTTCGGGCCGCCATCCTCCGTGGACCTAATCGACGCATGACCGCGATCGCTGCTCCCGCTTCCGTCCTGCCTTCGGCCCCGGCCCCCGCCGGCGGCTATGACAAGGACGCGGCCGAAGGTTTCGGCGCGCTGCTGGCCCAGACGGCCGGCGCGAACGCCTCGAACGACAAGGCCTCCACGCGAGACGCCGGCAAGGCCGCCGATCGGGCTGACCGGGCGACCGACGCGGCGAACCGCGCACAGGATAATAGAGCTTCCAGCGCCAAGGCCGCTGACCGCGCCGCCGACGCCAAGGCCGCTGACGCCAAGACCGCTGAAGCCAAGACCGCCGGCGCTTCCGACAAGGCCGACGCCAAGACGCCCGCCAAGGCCGCCGACGCCGGCGACAAGGCTTCGGACGCCACGGTCGCCGAGACCGACGGCAAGGAACAGGCCGCCGAGACGCCCGTCGTCGCTGAAGGCCAGGTCGCCGACGCGACCATCGGTCAGGCCGACGCCGCCGCCCTGGCGGCGGCCGCCTTGATCGCCGCCATGCAGGCATCGACGGTCGAGGCGCCCAAGCCCGTCGTCGGCGCCGACGCGACCCTGGCCGCCCAGGTCGTCGCGACCGCCGCCGCCGCGCCGGTCGTCGCCCAGGCCGTACAGACTGAAGAGACGGCCGCCGCCGTGACCGCCGTGGCCGCGGACGCCGCTGAANCCGCTCCGGCCCTCGACCTGCCGCAGGCGCCGACGGCCTCCGCCGCCGAACTGGCCGCCGCCGCTGCCGCAGCCGCCAAGCCGAAGGCCGCCTCGGCCGCCAAGACCGACACCGCCGTGACGCCGCCGGTCGCGCCGCCGACGACCGCGCCGGTCACAGACGCCGCCGCCGCCCTGGCCGCCGCCGCGCCGCCGACCGACGCCGCCGAGCCCGCCGCTGTCCAGGCGGCCGTCGCCGCCCAGGCCGCCGCGTCGGAAGTCGTCTCGGTGACCGGCAAGGTCGCCCAGGCCGCCGACCCCAAGACCACCAACACCGCCTCGACCACCGCGACCGCCGTCGCGGCCGCCGTGGCCGACGCCGAGCTGGCCCAGGGCGAGGTCGTCGCCCCGGCCCACGCCGCGACGACGGGCGAAGGCTCGACCGAGGGCGGCGCCCAGGACCAGGCCAGCGCTCAGGGTTCGGGCCTGAAGGACGCCGCGCCCGTGGTCGTCGCCGAGACCAGCACCACCGCCCCGACCTTCGTCGCGCCCGGCACGACCGCCGCGCCGGCCCCGACAACCCCGGCCCAGCTGCCCAAGGCCGGCCCCGAGACGGTCAGCCGCCTGACGACCGAGATCGCCAGCAAGGCGGTGGTCGGCAAGACCAGCCGCTTCGACGTCGTGCTGCAGCCCGAAGGCCTGGGCCGCGTGGACGTGCGCATCGAGATCGCCAAGGACGGCAAGCTGACCGCCGCCCTGAACTTCGACAATCCGGCCGCCGCCGCCGAGCTGCGCGGCAAGTCGGGCGAACTGCGCCAGGCCCTGGCCGCCGCCGGCTTCAATGTCGCCGACAGCGCCCTGAGCTTCGACAGTTCGAGCCAGAACCAGAACAGCCAGAACCAGAACGCTTTCTTCAACAACTTCCAGGGCGGCGAGAACGGCCGCCAGGCCTTCCAGGGCCGCGCCTTCCAGTCGGCGCTGGCCGAAGACCTGCCCACCCTTTCCCCGTCCGTCCTGTTGCCCGGCCTGCGTATGGCCGAGCGCAGCGGCGTCGACGTCAAGATCTAGGAGACAACGACCATGGCCTCCGCCGTCACCAGCAGCTCGGTTATCGACAAGATCAACAACTCGCGGAACTCGCTCGCCACCAACGAGCAGACGTTCCTCAAGCTGCTGACCACCCAGCTGAAGAACCAGGATCCGCTGGCGCCCACCGACACGACCCAGATGACCAGCCAGATCACCCAGATGACCGGCGTCGAGCAGCAACTGGTCACCAACGACCTGCTGGCCGCCCTGGTCGGCATGAGCACGGGCGGCGGCATCAGCGAGGGCGTCAACCTGATGGGCAAGCAGGTCACCGCCGAGACCGACAAGTCGGTGCTGAAGAACAAAGAGGCCAGCTGGAGCTATACCCAGAGCCGTTCGGCCACCGGGGTGAAGATCGAGGTCCTGGACAAGTTCGACAAAGTGATCGCCACCGTCCTGCCCGACGACATGTCCGGCGGCGAACACACCTTCAAGTGGGACGGCAAGAGTACGCCCGCGGGCGTCCAGCAGCCCGAAGGCGGCGAGTACACCATCAAGGTGACCGCGACCGACGCGGAAGGCTCGAAGATCACCACCACGGCCAAGGGACGCATCGACGGCATCGTCACCAAGGTCACCAACGAGAGCGGCGTGAACATGGTCTGGATCGGCGACACCAAGGTCCCGCTCGACTCCGTGATCGGCGTCACCAACGCTCCCGCCACCCCGCCCACCACGACCACCTAGCGGTCGTCACCAGATGAATGGGCGTCAGAATGACGCCGTCGCGGTCCCCGCCTCGCCAGGCTTCCGGACCCAAACGCAAACAGCGCTGAACCCCCCTCGCACCCCTTTGAACTTCATCGCAGGATTTCAGTCATGAGCATCAACAGCGCCATGCTTTCGGGCGTTTCGGGCCTGATCTCGAACTCGTCGGCCCTGGCCGCGATCTCCGACAACATCGCCAACGTCAACACCGTCGGCTACAAGCGCAGCTCGGCCAACTTCTCGACCCTGGTTACGTCGCAGAGCAAGAACGCCACCTACAGCGCCGGCGGCGTCACGGCCAAGACCCACCAGTTCATCAGCCAGCAAGGCCTGACCCAGGCCACGAGCTCGAACCTGGACCTGTCGATCGCCGGCAGCGGCTTCTTCGTCGGCACCGAGAAGCCGGAAGGCCTGACCGCCACCGACACGCGCTCGTTCACCCGCGCCGGTTCGTTCCAGCTGGATAACCTGGGCTATCTGAAGAACGACGCGGGTCTGTACCTGCAGGGCTGGCTGGCCGATCCGGTGACCGGCATGATCACGCCCGATCCGTCGGACCTGACCCAGCTGTCGTCGATCAACGTCGGCACCGTCGGCGGCACCGCCGAAAAGACCACCCGGGTGGGCGTCAACGCCAACCTGCGCTCGGAGCAGCCCGTCTCGGCCGCGGCCAACGCCGTGTCGAACAAGGCCGCCGTTCTCGATAGCGGCGGCGCGACCAACGCCTACGCGATCTACTACAGCCCGACCGGGACGGGGAACCAGTACCAGGTCGAGATCCGCCGGGCCGGGGTCTCCGTCGCCACCGGCACGGCCACCTTCGACCCGACCACCGGCGCTCTGACGGCCAGCACCCTGCCGGGCGGCGGCATGCCCAACATCACCGTGGCGCCGGGCGTCACCGTCACCGCCACCCAGATGGGCCTGAACACCAAGGCCGACGCCATCAGCAGCGGCGCTTACGACCCGACCACCCGGTCGATGTCGGACTACGCCCTGGACAACACCACGGGCGTAAAGCCGGACTTCGAGGTCCAGATCCCGGTCTCGGATTCCAAGGGCGGCCAGCGCACCATCACCCTGTCGCTGCTGAAAGGCCCGGGGCCCAACGAGTGGTTCGCCGAGCTGCGCGCCAAGCCGGGCGACCTGGACAACAACGCCAACGGTCAGATCGCCACCGGCAAGGTCACCTTCACCACCGACGGCAAGCTGGCCTCGGTCGGCAACCTGTTCGGCGGCGTCACCCCGACCGCGCTCAGCATCGGCGCCTCCGATCCGCTGGCCACCGGCACGGCTCCCCGCTGGGCCGACGGCCTGGGCATCGACTCCCAGACCCTGCAGGTCGACCTGGCCAACGCGGCCGGCGGCCTGACCCAGTACAACAGCCAGTCGGTGGTCCAGTCGGTCAACACCAACGGTACGGCGTTCGGCAACCTGACCAATATCGAGGTCGACGACGAAGGCTATGTTTCGGCGATCTTCGACAACGGCGTGACCCGCCGGATCGCACAGGTTGCGATTGCTACGTTCTCGAACCCCAACGGATTGAAGGGGGTGAACGGAAATGCATATCGCGTCACCAATGAAAGCGGCACCTTCAGCCTGAAGACTCCGGGCGGCGGCGGCGCGGGCTCGATTGCTCCGTCCACGCTGGAAGCTTCAACCGTCGACTTGTCGACCGAGTTCACGGGGTTGATTACGACGCAGAGAGCCTATTCGGCTTCGTCGAAGATCATCACCACCGCTGACCAGATGCTAGAAGAGCTTCTGAGCATTAAGCGGTAATTACAGGTCTTAACTGACCTTAATTACCCTGTGTCACATTGATACATCACGGGAGTAGGGAGAAGGCTTCATGTTTCAGTCTTTCTTTACTATTGGAATTAAGCGCCTGTTATTTCCCGGCGTCTATATTCCTCTCCAACAGTGATGGTTGTGGGAAAGGCGTAAAGCCATGTTGCAGCAGCAGCGCACGAACAGCCGGGGTGAGAAGTACGTGATCGGTCCGACCGGCGCGCCGCTAACTCTCTCGGATTTGCCGCCTCCGGAAACCCAACGTTGGGTGATCCGGCGCAAGGCCGAGGTGGTGGCCGCCGTTCGCGGTGGTCTCCTCTCGCTCGACGAGGCGTGCGATCGATACAGGTTGACCAACGAGGAGTTCCTCGCCTGGCAGCAATCGATCGACCGTCACGGCCTGGCGGGTCTTCGGACCACGCGGCTTCAGCAGTACCGCTAGGGCGCGGGACTGAAAACGTGGGAAGCGCAAGGGTTTCGACCTTCCAGCGCTTTCAGAGATACAGATCGGCGGCCGCGTCCCCTGGGGCGCGGCCGCGACCTTTTGGCGCCCCTCGTCCCTGCTTGAGGGGGCCTTTTGTAAACGACCCGTTTACCTTGCACTGGGTAAATCCTGCCTAGCGACGGCGTGCTTCGGCATGCGGCGGCTGGCGTTCCGTCGGGAACGCTGTTCAGGGGTAGGGCGTAGGTTGGATAAGTTCCTCAGCGCGATTCAAAGGTTCGGCGTCGGCCGTCTGGCCGCCCTGATCGGCGTCGCGGCCGGCGGGATCGCCGTGATCGCGGCCGTCATGATGATGATGAGCAAGCAGCCCAATGAGCTGTTGCTGTCCAATGTCGACCCCAAGGAATCCGCCGCCGCCACCCAGGCGCTGGACGCGGCCGGCATCAAGTACGAGACCAAGGCCGACGGCGCGACCATCATGGTCGCCCGCGACAAGGTCAACGCCGCGCGCCAGCTGATCTTCACCAAGGGCCTGGTGACCTCCGGTTCGGTCGGCTACGAGATCTTCGACACCGGCAGCGCCCTGGGCCAGACCGACTTCGTTCAGCAACTGAACCGCCAGCGCGCCCTGCAGGGCGAGCTGGAGCGCACCATCCAGGGCTGGGACGGCGTCAAGGCCGCCCGCGTCCACCTGGTGCTGCCCAAGCGCCAGCTCTTCGAGGAAGACGCCGAAAAGCCGACCGCCGCCGTCACCATCAGCACCGGCCGCGAGCCGACCGCCGACATGGTCCGCGCCGTCCAGAACCTGGTGGCCGGTTCGGTCGCCGGCATGAAGCCCGACGCCGTCAATGTCATCGACCAGCACGGCAAGACCCTGACGGCCGGCAATGACGGCAGCCTGGCGGGCAAGCTGGCTCAGGACGCCAAGAGCGAGGCCGAGGCCCGCGTCGCCAAGACCGTCAAGGAAATGCTCGACGGCGTGCTCGGCCCGGGCAAGGCCCGCGTCACGGTCAACGCCAAGCTCGACCTCAACCGCGTCACCGTCCAGGAGCGCAAGTTCGATCCGGACGGCCAGGTCATCCGCTCGGAAAGCACCAACGCCAACAACGCCAGCGAGACCCGCAACGACGACACCGGCGGCGTCACCGCGACCCAGAACATTCCCGGTCAGACCCCCGACGGCTTCCAGCCCGTGGGCTCCAAGCAGGACAGCAACGAGAGCGTCACCAACTACGAGATCTCGGAAAGCACCAAGACCACGGTCCAGGAGCCGGGCGGCGTGGTCCGCCAGGACGTCTCGGTGGCCATCGACGGCATCACCGCCCCTCCGGGCAAGGACGGCAAGCCGGGCGCCTATACCCCGCGCAGCGCCGAGGAGATGGCCCAGATCGAGCAGATGGTGAAGACCGCGGTCGGCTTCGACCAGGCCCGCGGCGACCAGGTCTCGGTGGTCAATGTCCGCTTCCCGCAGCCCGAGGACCAGGGCCTGGGCAAGGCGGGCCTGCTGGACGCCCTGGACAAGAACGACCTGATGCGTTTCGCCGAGCTGGCCGTGCTGGCCGTCGTCGCCCTGCTGATCCTGCTGTTCGCGGTCCGTCCGTTCCTGAAGAGCCTGATGAGCCCCCCGCCGACCCCGCTGGGCCTGGCGCTGGGGACGCCGGTCACGCGCATGGTCACCCTCTCGGACGGCACGACCCAGGAAGTGGTCGTCGACCAGATGGGCGAGACCATGGCCATCGCCGGTCCGGTCAGCGACATGGACCAGCGCATCGACATCGCCAAGATCGAAGGCCAGGTGAAGGCCTCGTCGATCCGGCGGGTCTCGGAGTTCGTCGAAAAGCACCCTGAAGAGTCCGTCGCCATCCTCCGCACCTGGCTGCACGAGTCCGAGTGATGGCAAAGGGAGCGATCACCGACGTCAAGAAGCTGGCGGGGCCCGAGAAGGCCGCGATCGTGCTGCTCGCCCTGGGCGAGGATCACACCGCGATCTGGCAGGCCCTGGACGACGAGGAAATCAAGGAAGTCTCGCAGGCCATGGCCGGCCTGGGCTCGATCTCGGCCTCGGTCGTGGAAGAGCTGCTGGTCGAGTTCGTCTCGGGCATGAGCGCCACGGGCGCGATCATGGGCTCCTACGAACAGACCCAGCGCCTGCTGTCGGCCTTCATGCCGCCCGAGAAGGTGGACCAGCTCATGGAAGAAATCCGCGGTCCCGCGGGTCGGACCATGTGGGACAAGCTGGGCAACGTGAACGAGGCGGTGCTCGCCAACTATCTGAAGAACGAATACCCGCAGACCGTCGCCGTGGTGCTGTCCAAGGTGAAGTCCGACCACGCCGCGCGCGTCCTGGCCTCGCTGCCGGAAGACTTCGCCCTGGAATGCGTCACCCGCATGCTGCGGATGGAGCCGGTGCAGCGCGAGATCCTCGACAAGATCGAGCAGACCCTGCGCACCGAATTCATGTCGAACCTGGCGCGCACGTCCAAGCGCGACAGCCACGAGATGATGGCCGAGATCTTCAACAACTTCGACCGCCAGACCGAAGCCCGCTTCATCGCCGCGCTGGAAGAGCGCAACCGCGAAGCCGCCGAGCGCATCCGCGCCCTGATGTTCGTGTTCGAGGACCTGTCCAAGCTGGATCCGGGCGGCGTCCAGACCCTGCTGCGCGCCACCGGCAAGGAACAGCTGGCCCTGGCCCTGAAGGGCGCCTCGGACAAGCTGCGCGAGATGTTCTTCTCCAACATGTCCGAGCGCGCCAGCAAGATCATGCGCGAGGACATGGAGAGCATGGGCCCGGTCCGTCTGAAGGACGTCGACCAGGCCCAGGTCGCCATGGTGCAGGTCGCCAAGGACCTGGCCGCCAAGGGCGAGATCATGCTGGCCGGCGCCGGCGCCGAAGACGAACTGATCTACTAGGGGGATGGCTGAATGACCGACATGACCCCCAGGCGCTTCACCTTCGACACCGTGTTCGATGACCACGGCGGCATGACCGCGCCGGCTCGGGTGAAGAAGAACTTCACGCTGGAAGAGCTGGAAGAGGCCAAGGCCGAGGCCTACGCCGCCGGCGAGCAATCGGCGGTCGCCCAGGCCGAGCGCGAGGCCGCCATGGCCCTGAACACCATGGGCCAGGCGATCCACAGCGCGTTTTCGACCTTGACCGCCGTGGCGCACGAGCACCGCGAAGGCTCGGCGATGCTGGCCCTGGCCTGCGGCCGGGCGATCGCCGACGCGGCCCTGGACCAGTTCCCCGAGGCCCCGACCCAGGCGGCCCTGGTCGCCCTGGCCCGCGAGGTCGAGGCCAGCCCGAAACTGACCGTTCGCGTCGCCGCCCATCTGGTCGAGCGCACCCAGGCGGCCCTGGAGCAGACGGCCCAGGCCATCGGCTTCCCCGGCCAGATCGTCGCCCGCGCCGACGCCATGCCTGCCGCCGCCTTCCTCCTCGACTGGGGCGACGGGCGCGCGGCCTTCAATCCTGACGACGCGGCCGCCCGCGTCACCCAAGCCCTCGAAGCCGCCATCGCGGCCGAGGGTCTCCACGCCGAACCCCTTCTGCCTAGCGAGAGCTGACCGTCATGTCCGAAGACAACCTCACCCTCGACGAATTCGGCGGCTCGATGCTGGCCTCCGAGATGCCGGTCGAGCTCAGCGACAAGATCGCCTCGGACCTGGCGCCGGTGTTCGACGTCCCGGTCAACATCTCCGCCGTGCTGGGCCGGGCCCACATGTCGGTGGCTCAGCTGCTGCAGCTGTCGGCCGGATCGATCCTCGAGCTGGACCGCAAGGTCGGCGAGGCGATCGACATCTATGTGAACAACCGCCTGGTGGCGCGCGGCGAGGTCGTCGTCGTCGACGAGCGCCTGGGCGTGACCATGACGGAAATCATCAAGGACGGCGACGCCGCCGGCTAGACGCCAGCCACGTCGAGTACGCTTAACCAACTGAACTGCCGGGGTAAAAACACCCCAACGGAGAGAAAACGATGCGCCTCCTGGTCGTCGGAAAATTGAACGGACAGCTCTCGGTCGCCGTGAAGATGGCGATGAACACCGGGGCCAAGGTCTCGCACGTCGAAACGTGCGAAGCCGCGACCCACGCGCTGCGGGCCGGGCAGGGGGCCGACCTGCTGATGGTCGACTACGCGCTCGACATCGCGGGTCTGATCGCCGCCAACGAGTCCGAGCGGATCCGGGTGCCGGTGGTGGCCTGCGGCGTCGACGCCGATCCGATGCGGGCCGCCGCGGCGATCAAGGCCGGAGCCAAGGAATTCATCCCGCTGCCGCCGGACGCCGAGCTGATCGCCGCGGTCCTGGCCGCCGTCACCGACGACAACCGTCCGATGATCGTCCGCGATCCGGCCATGGGCGACGTCATCCGCCTGGCCGATCAGGTCGCGGCGTCGGAAGCCTCGATCCTGATCACCGGCGAAAGCGGTTCGGGCAAGGAGGTCATGGCCCGCTACGTCCACGCCAAGTCGCGCCGGGCCAAGGCGCCGTTCATCAGCGTCAACTGCGCCGCCATCCCCGAGAACCTGCTGGAAAGCGAACTGTTCGGCCACGAGAAGGGCGCCTTCACCGGCGCGGTGGCCCGCCGGATCGGCAAGTTCGAGGAAGCCAACGGCGGCACCCTGCTGCTGGACGAAATCAGCGAGATGGACGCCCGCCTGCAGGCCAAGCTGCTGCGCGCCATCCAGGAGCGCGAGATCGACCGGGTCGGCGGCTCCAAGCCGGTCAAGGTCGACATCCGCATCCTGGCCACCTCCAACCGCGACCTTGCCGCCGCGGTGAAGGACGGCACGTTCCGCGAAGACCTGCTCTACCGTCTGAACGTCGTGAACCTGCGCCTGCCGCCGCTGCGCGAACGTCCGGGCGACGTCATCACGCTGTGCGAGCACTTCGTGAAGAAGTACTCGGCCGCCAACGGCGTCGCCGAAAAGCCGATCTCGGCCGAGGCCAAGCGCCGGCTGATCGCCCACCGCTGGCCGGGCAACGTTCGCGAGCTGGAAAACGCCATGCACCGCGCGGTGCTGCTGTCGCCGGGCGCGGAGATCGAGGAGTTCGCCATCCGCCTGCCGGACGGCCAGCCCCTGGCTCCCGCGCCCGACGCGGCGGTGGCCCGCGGCGCTCAGATGGCGGCCGACGCCGTGTCGCGCACCTTCGTGGGCTCGACCGTCGCCGAAGTCGAGCAACAGCTGATCATCGACACCCTGGAGCACTGCCTGGGCAACCGCACCCACGCGGCCAACATCCTGGGCATCTCGATCCGCACCCTGCGCAACAAGCTCAAGGAATACGGCGACGCCGGCGTCTCGGTGCCGCCGCCCCAAGGGGGCGTCGCCGCCGCCTGAGGTCGCCGAACCCTGTTCGGGCGCCGCGACCATCGGTCCGGCGCCCAACATGGCTAATTTCGATTAAGACCCTGGCGACTTCGCGCAAATCGCTTCAATCGCGGAAGCTGGGCAACAGGACCGCAGAACCGCATGGCTGACGCCGCCGCCCCCAAGACCGCTTCCTCGATGCCCAGCGCCGGTTCGCTGTGGGCGGGGATCCTGCGCGGCGAAATGGGACTGGCGGTCGGCGTCGTCGGCATCATCGTCCTGCTGATCCTGCCGGTCCCGGCGATGCTGCTGGACCTGCTACTGGCCGTGTCGCTGACCGGCTCGGTCCTGATCCTGATGACCGCCGTGCTGATCCAGAAGCCGCTGGAGTTCACCTCGTTCCCGACCGTGCTGCTGGTCGCCACGCTGTATCGGCTGGGCCTCAACATCGCCTCGACGCGGCTGATCCTCGGCCACGGCCAGGAGGGCGCCCACGGGGCTGGCAAGGTCATCGAGGCCTTCGGCAACCTGATGATGCAGGGCAACTTCGTCATCGGGGTGATCGTCTTCATCATCCTGGTGGTGGTGAACTTCATGGTCGTCACCAAGGGTTCGGGCCGGATCGCCGAAGTCGCCGCCCGTTTCACCCTGGACGCCATGCCCGGCAAGCAGATGGCCATCGACGCCGACCTGTCGACCGGCCTGATCGACCAGGACACCGCCAAGCAGCGCCGCAAGGACCTGGAGCAGGAATCGACCTTCTTCGGGGCCATGGACGGCGCCAGCAAGTTCGTGAAGGGCGACGCCGTCGCCGGCCTGATCATCACGGCGATCAACATCATCGGCGGCATCCTGATCGGTGTCGTTCAGCACAAGATGCCGATCGGCGAGGCCTCCGCCTCCTACACCCTGATGACCATCGGCGACGGCCTGGTCAGCCAGATCCCGGCCCTGATCATCTCGATCGCGGCCGGCCTGGTGGTGTCCAAGGCTGGCGTCGAGGGCAGCGCCAACAAGGCCCTGACCACCCAACTGGCCATGAACCCGGTCGCCCTGGGCATGGTCTCGGCCTCGTCGGGCGTCATCGCCCTGATCCCGGGCATGCCGATCATTCCGTTCGCGGCCCTGGCCGTGGGTTCGGGCTATCTGGCCTATCGCCGCGCCCTGAAGGCCAAGGAGCCGCAGCCGCTGGATCCCGTCGCCCTGGCCGCCCTGGCCGAGGCCTCGGCCGAGCCGGAAGAGGAGCCGATCAGCGCCTCCCTGGCCATCGACGACGTCAAGATCGAGCTGGGCTATGGCCTGCTGACCCTGATCAACGACCTGGACGGCCGCAAGCTGACCGACCAGATCCGCGCCCTGCGCAAGACCCTGGCCACCGAGTTCGGCTTCGTCATGCCGCCGGTCCGCATCCTGGACAACATGCGCCTGGCCAACCAGGGCTACGCGATCCGCATCAAGGAAATGGAAGCCGGGGCCGGCGAGGTCCGCCTGGGCTGCCTGATGGCCATGGATCCGCGCGGCGGCCAGGTCGAGCTGCCCGGCGAGCACGTGCGCGAGCCCGCCTTCGGCCTGCCCGCGACCTGGGTCGAGGAAGCCATGCGCGAGGAAGCCACCTTCCGCGGCTACACCATCGTCGATCCGGCCACCGTGCTGACCACGCACCTGACCGAGATCCTCAAGGAGAACATGGCCGACCTGCTCTCCTACGCCGAGGTGCAGAAGCTGCTGAAAGACCTGCCCGAGGGCCAGAAGAAGCTGGTCGACGACCTGATCCCGTCGGTGGTCACCGCCGCCACCATCCAGCGCGTCCTGCAGGCCCTGCTCAAGGAGCGCGTGTCGATCCGCGACCTGCCGCAGATCCTGGAAGGCATGGGCGAAGCCGCGCCGCACACCGCCTCGGTGGTGCAACTGACCGAACAGGTCCGCGCCCGCCTGGGCCGCCAGCTGTGCTGGGCCAACCGCGCCGAGGACGGCTCGCTGCCGATCATCACCCTGTCGGCCGAATGGGAGCAGGCCTTCGCCGAGGCCCTGGTCGGCCCGGGCGAGGACAAGCAACTGGCCCTGGCCCCGTCGCGCCTGCAGGACTTCATCCGCGGCGTGCGCGAGGCCTTCGATAGGGCCGCTATGGCCGGCGACAGCGCCGTGCTGCTGACCAGCCCTGGCGTGCGCCCCTATGTCCGTTCGATCATCGAGCGCTTCCGCGGCCAGACCGTGGTGATGAGCCAGAACGAGATCCATCCCCGCGCGCGCCTGCGCACGGTGGGCATGGTCTAGGGGCGAAGGCGGGCACACACTCGCTCTCAAAACCCTATCCTTAGGTCACAGGCGTCTGAGGGCGAGTGTGTGTCCCCAGGTTCGTGAACAGAGCGTTTGAGGCGTGCAAAGCCATAATTCGCCCCGAAATGGTCACGGCGCGTTACGGACTATTTCGGAACCGTTGCCGATAGGTCGCGTTCGTTTTGGCAAGGCGGGGGCCTTTCACGACGGAGCGTTACTGATGAAAAACAAGATCGCCATGTTCGCCGCCGCCGCGACCGTTTCGCTGGCTGGGGCCGCTTTCGCCCAATCGACGGCCCCGGCTCAGACGCCGCCGGCCACCACGTCCTCGACCACCACCACGACGACAGCCCCGGCTCAGACGGCCCCGGCTCAGTCGATGACGCCGGCCGCGCCGGCGACGATGAGCGACCCGGCCGCCACGGCCGCGCCGACTGGCGCCCTGCCGGGCGCGCCGGCTCAATCGACCACCAGCAGCACGACCAGCACCACCAGCACGGCGGCTGACGCCGATGCGGCGGGCACCCCGTCCTCGGCCACCGTGGCCCTGGATCTCAAGGTCGGCTCCGAGGTGAAGGACCCCTCGGGCGCCGTTGTCGGCACGATCGCCGGCACCGCGGCCGGCGCCGACGGTTCGACCAACGTGGTCGTGACCAGCGGCGACAAGAAGTTCGCCCTGCCCAAGGCCAGCTTCAGCGCCGCCGCCACCGGCGGTCTGCAGACCACGGCCACCAAGGCGCAGATCGACGCCACCCTGGCCGGCGCCAAGCCGCAATAACCATCCGGCGTCGTCGGAACGACGAGGAGCCCGCTCGGCATTGCCGAGCGGGCTTCGCGCTGCTAGCGATGGCGTCAGTACCGGCGGAGCTCCCGCTGACATGAGGGGTGTCGGATGGCTCCGGCCAGAAATTCCAAGACGCGTGGCTCGAACGGTCTGTTCTGGGACCTGCTGACGTTCGACCGTCTCGTCACGGGACCGGTTATTCACTTGATCTACTGGGCCGGCCTGGGCGTCGTGGCCCTGTTCGCCTTCTCGGTGGTCGGCGCCGCCGTCGGCCTGGCGCTGAAGGAGCCCGGCCTGCAGTCGCTGCTGCTGGCCTTCCCGGTGATGGTCGCGGGCCTGCTGGTCGCCGTGGCCATGGTGCTGCTGTGGCGCGCCTTCTGCGAATTCTACGTCGCCATCTTCCGCATCAGCGAGGACCTGCGCGCCCTGCGCCAGGCCAGCGACGCCGACCACGCCGTGGCCGCCGTCACCCGTCCGGCCCCTCAGAAGCCGCTCGGCTAGGCAGGCTAGGCCCTGAACGCTCCGGCCAGGGCCGCCGCGCCGGCCTTGGGCCGTCCCGCGCCGTCGAACGGCGCCGGGGCGTCGGCGGCGTTCTCCTTCTTCAGCCACGAATCCTTGTCGCGCAGGCCCCACAGGGTGAAGGCGAAGCGCTGGCGCTCGGGCAGGGCCATGAAGGCCTCCGCGGTCTCGGCGTAGACGGCCGCCTGGCGACGCTCCAGTTCGGCGCGCGACAGGAACTTGTTCTCGGCGCGGGTCAGCGAGACGTCCAGTTCGGAGACGTGGATCGGCAGGCCCAGGCTCGCCAGCTCACGGATCATCCGGGTGATCTCGCCCGGCGCGATGTCGGCGGCCACGTGCATCTGGGTTCCCAGGCCGGTCACCGGCGCGCCCGAGGCCAGCAGGCGCTCGGCCAGCTTCAGGAAGGTGGCGCGCTTTCGGGGATAGTATTCGAGATTGTAGTCGTTCAGCAGCAGGGTCGCTTGCGGGTCGGCCTCGCGCGCCGTGCGATAGGCCAGCGCGATGTGCTCGAAGTCGCCCAGGCGTTCGGCCCACAGGCTGCGCCGCCAGCCGTTCCCGTCTTCGGCCACCGCCTCGTTGACGACGTCCCAGCCGACCACCTGGCCGCGATAGCGACCGGCCACGGCCAGGATGTAGTTGCGATAGGCGTCGGCGAAGCCGATCCGGCTCTCGTCCAGTCGCTGGAAGGCCTCGGGAACCTGGGCGTACCAGATCAGGGTGTGGCCCAGCAGGCCCATGCCGTTGGCGCGGGCGAAGGCGGCGATGCGGTCGGGAGCGTCGAAGCGGAAGGAGCCGTCCGGCTGGACGATGTACTCCATCTTCATCTCCCACTCCGGCGTCAGCTGGCTGACCTCGCGGACAAGCAGGGCGGCCAGGGCCGGATCGTCCAGATGCAGGGCCTGCAGGCAGGTCCCGACCCGGAACGGCGCGATGGTCTTGAGCGGCGGCAGGTCGGCGGGGACGGGCTGACCCTGGGCCTTGGGGCCGCAGGCGGCGAGGGCCAAGGTTGAGCCGAGAACAGCGCGCCTCGAAAGCTCTGCAAGGGCGTGGGGCCGATCGTGCAGGTTCTGTCCGGAAAAGGCCGTGTCATCCCGGACAAGCGAAGCGCAGATCCGGGACCGCCGGAAGCTCTGGCGCTCAGGCGACGGTCCCGGATCTTCGCGCTGCGCGCTCGTCCGGGATGACAGACATTGTTTGGTGTCGAGCTCATAGAGGCTCCCCCGCTGGGGGAGCTGTCGCGTAGCGACCGAGGGGGCGTCTCTGAGCTTACCGCCCACCGACCGCCGCCCTGCGCAGGCCCAGCTCGTCCAGGGCCGCGGTCTCCAGCTTGCCCGCCAGCTTGATCTTGGCGACCTTGGCGGCCTCGGCGACGTGCTCGTATTTCTTGAGGTTCTCGAAGGCCATGGACAGGGCGTCGCGGGCGCCGGCTTCCTCGATCAGGATCTGGTCGATCTCGAGCAGGGTCTGGTCGCGGCGGATCTTGTTGCCCTGGCGAAAGCCGATCATGTACCAGCCGGCCTCGACGTCGCCCTGGGCCTGCATGGCCTCGGCCTCGGACTGGGCGTCGATGGCCGCGACCTTCATCTCGGCGCTCTGGCGGCGCTCGACGATGTCGGCCAGGCGCTTCTGAAGGGTCTCGACCTCGTGGTTCGAGATGCGGATCAGGGAGTCGGCCCACTTGGTCATCAGGCGGCGTCGCTTTGCAGGATGTGGGCGAGGTAGCCGAAGCTGTCGTCGAGGCTGGTGGCCTCGTCGGGGCTCTGGCTGAGGAAGGCCTCGACGGCCGGGTTCAGGCGAATGGCGCGGTCGATCAGCGGATCGGCCCCGGCGCGATAGGCGCCGATGCGGATCAGCTCTTCCATGTTCGAATAGGCGGCCAGGGTCTGGCGGGCCATCTTGACGACCTCGCGCTCTTCCAGCGTCTGGCAGCCGGGCATGGTCCGGCTGATGGACTTCAGGACGTTGATCGCCGGGAAGCGGCCGCGCTCGGCGATCGAGCGTTCCATGACGATGTGGCCGTCCAGGATGCCTCGGGCGGCGTCGGCGATCGGCTCGTTGTGGTCGTCGCCATCGACCAGAACCGTGAACAGGGCGGTGATCGGGGCGGCGGTGGTGCCGTCGGGCCGGATCGGTCCGGGACCGGCGCGCTCGAGCAGCTTGGGCAGCTCGGTGAAGACGGTGGGGGTGTAGCCCTTGGTGGTCGGCGGCTCGCCCGCGGCCAGGCCGATCTCGCGCTGGGCCATGGCGAAGCGGGTCACCGAGTCCATCAGGCAGAGGACTTCCAGGTCCTGGTCGCGCAGGAACTCGCTGATCGCCAGGGTCATGTAGGCGGCCTGGCGGCGGGTCAGGGCCGGCTCGTCCGAGGTGGCGACCACGACGATGGCGCGCTTGAGGCCTTCCTCGCCCAGGGTCTCCTCGATGAACTCGCGGACCTCGCGGCCCCGTTCGCCGATCAGGCCGACCACGACGGCGTCGCAGGTGGCCTCCTTGGCCAGCATCGACAGCAGCACCGACTTGCCCACGCCCGAACCGGCGAAGATGCCCAGGCGCTGGCCCCGGCAGGTGGTGGTGAAGACGTTCATCGACCGCACGCCCAGATCGATGCGCTCGCCCACCCGGCCGCGCGCATGGGCGGGCGGAGGCGGGGTCTTCAGGGGGTAGGGGACCTCGCCCTGCGGGAGCGGTCCAAGGCCGTCGATCGGCTCGCCGAAGGCGTTGATGATGCGGCCCAGCCAGGCCTTGGTCGGACGCACCACGGCGCCCTCGGGCATGATCTTGATCACGGCGCCGGGGGCCACGCCCTCGACCGGCCCGAACGGCATCAGCAGGGCCCGGGTTTCGCGGAAACCGACGACCTCGGCCGGCAGGGTCGGCAGGTTCAGGCGCTCGATCTCGACGCGCGCGCCGACCGCCAGACGCGTCAGCCCGCCGCGGGCCTCGATCAGGAGGCCGTTCACGGCGGCGACGCGACCGAAGACGGTCAGCGGATCGATACGTTCGACGGCGGCGATCAGGCTACGCAAGCACAACTCCCGACGGCTCGAGGCTTAGCTTTGGGCCTCGTGCGTTAATGGGCCGTGAAGTAGACCGACATGGTTAATCGCCGCTTTAGGTTTGCGGTTAAGCCGGGGGCTGCGTCCTTATGACCACCCTTTTCCGATCATCCCGGCGAAAGCCGGGATGAAGGGAGTTTGGGGGCTAGGGGCGCGCCAGATTGGCCTTGAAGAACTTCACCACCTTCGCATCGAAATCCTTGTGGAAGGCCGCACGGTCGAAGCCCGGAGCGCTGGTGCAGATGAACGCCGCCTCCGCCAGGCCCTTGGCGTTGCACGGCGTCAGGAAGTCGAAGTGGCCGGCTCCCGGAACGACATGCCACTCCGGCTCCGTGGGCAGGTTGGCCCGCACGGTCGAGGCGTAGAACGGGTCGGGCAGGATCTCATCGTTCTCGGCCCGCCACAGCTGCAGCGGCAGGGTCACCTCCGACAGGCCGGCCTTGGTGAAGGCGTAGCCCATGGCCGGGGCGGCCGAGACCACGGCCTTGATCCGCGCGTCGTGGGTCCAGACCGACTTCGCCGCGTCGGCCGGCGGCGGGTTCGACGCGGTCAGCTTACAGTCGAAGAAGTCCGGATGGGCCTTGCAGTGCGAGGCCACGGTCGTCAGGTCCGGCGCGCCGCCGGCGGCCGCCAGCACCGTGAAGCCGCCCGACGAGAAGCCGAACGCCCCGACCCGGTCCGGATCGATGGCCGCCTGCATCGGCGAGGCCTTCAGCATGTAGTCAATCAGCACCGACAGCTGCCGGGGCCGGTTGGCCATATCGGTGGCGCGGCTCTGGTCGGCGTAGTTGTCGCCGGTGTGGGTCAGGGCGGCGACCACGAAGCCGGCTTCGGCCAGGGCTTGCGCGGTGTCGGCATGGCCGCCGAAGAAGCCGCCGTTGCCGTGCGACATGACGATCAGCGGCAGGTGGTCGCCGACGAGGGGCGCGCCGGCCGCCACGGCGTGCTGGCCGATGCCCAGGTCCATGAGCTTGGTCGGGGCGTTCGTCGGATACCAGACGCCGACGGTGATCGGCGGACCCTTCGGGTCGGCCGCCTGGACGACGGTGAAGCCGGCGTTCGCAGCCACGGCGGGCGCGGCCACGGCGGGACAGGCGAGCGCCGCGCCCAGGGCGGCGAGCGGGGCGAGAAGCAGGGAGCGAAGCGGCATGAACGTCCTCGACGGATGAAAGATGTCCAGGCTGATGCCGCCCGTTCCGACGCGACGCCACCGCATCTTCGCGAATGGGCGAATGGGTTCGCTAACCGGCGAACCGACGTTATAGCAGCGGTATGACCGCCCCGATCACCGTGAAGGCCGAACCGCTGCTGGGAACCGCCCGCGAATGGGCGATCGATCTCGCCGTGGCCGCGATCATCGGCCTGTTCGTCGGCGTGATCGGCCCCTACGGCAGCTATCTGAACGACTCGACGGGCACGCGCATCTTCCACTTCGTGGTTTGCTTCTGCGTGGGGACCCTGATCTTCGGCGTGCTGCAGCGCCTGGCGGTGGTGGGCGCGGGGCGGTTGGGGATATCGGCCTGGCCGGCGATCATCGTCGCGCTGCTGGTCGGCTGTGTGCCGTTGGCTCTGTTCATCAACTGGCTGGCGACAACCCTGTGGCCGTTCCTGCGCGGCAGGATCTCGCCGCTGGAATGGTACGCCCAGTGCGTTTTCCTGTCGGGGCCGGTCCTGAGCTTCGTCATCGCCCGTCGCGCCCTCAGAGCGCGGGCCGTGCGGGAGGCGTATCCCGTCCAAGCGGCGCCGCAGCCGTCTGTCGCGCCGACGGGCGAGGTTCTCTGCCTGCGGATGGAGGACCACTATGTGCGGGTCCACACCCTCAATGGCTCGCGCCTGGTCGCCGGTCCGTTCGAGCGGGTGATCGCCGGCATGACCCAGGAGGGGATGCGCGTGCATCGCTCGTGGTGGGTGGCGAGGGCGGCCGTCACCGGCGTGGTCGCCGACGGCCGGAACCTCCGCCTGATCCTGCGCGGCGACCTCACGGCGCCGGTCTCGCGCGCCTCGGTGGCCAAGCTTCGGGGAGCCGGCTGGCTGGCGCCGGAGCCGTCGGGCGAAAAAAAACGATGAACGCGGCCGCGACCGGAGGTCGCGGACCCCGCCGCTGAACGGGCGGAAAGGGTCTGGCCGAGCGGCCAAGGCTGTAAATTTCTCGCGACAGAACGCCGCAATCTCGCCTTACAGATGAACGCCGACGTCGAAAAACGACGCAAAAAAGAAGGGGTGAAGCGCTCTACAAGCCCGCAGTTCCGGGCCTTTCGGGCCAAAAGGAATCGTCTTGACGGGCTGTCCACAGCCCCCTGCGACCTTTGCGCCAAATGAGTCGCTGACCGCTTGCACCCGATTCGCAAATCAGATTAACCATTTCTCCAACGGGATCATTCACCATTAACCTGTCTTAAATTAACTGTCCGGCAGAGTGCAGGACGGGTTTCACCGGCGGTATTCCGCCTAGCTGTCGAATAATGCCGCCCAAGGGCGGGGAGGGCTGCATGCGCGTACTGTTGATCGAGGATGACAGCGCCACCGCGCAGACCATCGAGCTGATGCTGAAGTCTGAAGGCTTCAACGTCTACACGACGGATCTTGGCGAAGAGGGCGTGGATCTGGGCAAGATCTATGACTACGACCTGATCCTGTTGGACCTGAATCTGCCGGACATGAGCGGCATCGATGTTCTGCGCACCCTGCGGGTGGGCAAGGTGAACACCCCGATCATGATCCTGTCGGGCTCCTCCGAAATCGACACCAAGGTGAAGACCTTCTCGGGCGGCGCCGACGACTACATGACCAAGCCGTTCCACAAGGACGAGATGATCGCCCGCATCCACGCGGTGGTCCGTCGTTCGAAGGGTCACGCCCAGTCGGTCATCAAGACCGGCGACATCGTCGTGAACCTGGACGCCAAGACGGTCGAAGTGAACGGCAACCGCGTTCACCTGACCGGCAAGGAATATCAGATGCTGGAGCTGCTCTCCCTGCGCAAGGGCACGACCCTGACCAAGGAGATGTTCCTCAACCACCTGTACGGCGGCATGGACGAGCCCGAGCTGAAGATCATCGACGTCTTCATCTGCAAGCTGCGCAAGAAGCTGGCGGCCTCGGCCCAGGGCAAGCACCACATCGAAACCGTCTGGGGCCGCGGCTACGTGCTGCGCGATCCGAACGAGCAAGTCGCCGCCGCGTAGGCCTACGCGACAGCAGACCCGAAAAGTTGAGCGCCCGTCTCTCTGGAGGCGGGCGTTTTTCTTTGCGGGAACAGGACCTTAAGCCGGTCCGTGACAAATCGCCCGAAGCACCGAATAGTCCTTGCCCGAAGGTGGCGTCATCCGCCATTTTCCGGCGCGAGGTTTGCTGGGGGCATCCCGGCCGTGTCATTTTGAACGCACGGCATCGCTACCAGTCGGGGTCTTGATGCAGGAATTCGATCCGAGACGGCCGACCTTGCGTCTGGCCCCGAAGGTCTTCACCGCGATCGCCGGTCTGGCCGCCCTGGGCCTGGGCTGGAAACTGACGGCCAGCGACACCCCGATACCGGTGGTCAAGGCGCCGCTGGACGCCAGCGCCCTGGCCGCCCTGCAACACGCCGCCTTCGCCAGCGCCGAGGCCCAGCCGGGCTTCGATCGCCCGCAATCGATCCCCGTCAAGGTGCGGCCCGGCGAGACCCTGGAAAGCGCGGTCCTGCGCGCCGGCGTGGCCCCCAATGACGCCCGCGAAGTGGTCAGCACGCTGCAGGGCGCGATCGACACCGTCAACATCAAGGCCGGCATGGCCTTCGAGGCCGCCGTCGCCGAGCGTCGCAATGGTCCTAATGGTCAAAGAATGGGGGGTTCAGCCCGCCTGATCGGCCTGTCGATGCGCACCAGCCCGTCCTCCACCCTGACCGTCTCGCGCACCTTCGACGGCGCGATGAAGCTGCGCGAGCTCGAGGAAAAGGTCACCGACGAGACCAAGGTCGCCTGCGGCGAGATGAAGGGTTCGTTCTACGAGAGCGTGGCCAGCGTGGGCGGCACCCCGGCGGTGATCAGCCAGGCCGCCAAGCTGTTCTCCCACAAGATCGATTTCTCGCGCGACATCAAGGAAGGCGACAAGTTCTGCCTGGTGTTCGGCCGCAAGGTCACCGAGAGCGGCCGTACGGTCGAGGCCGGCGACCTGGAATACGCCGAGGTCAAGGGCCAGAAGTTCTACGCCTTCGAGCGCTCGGGTGAAGACGGCAAGCCGCAGTTCTTCGACGAGCTGGGCAAGAACATCAAGGGCTTCCTGCTGCGCACGCCGGTCGACGGCGCCCGCATCACCTCGACCTTCGGCATGCGCCGCCACCCGGTGCTGGGCTTCAATCGCGGCCACAAGGGCGTCGACTTCGGGGCCGGCACCGGCACGCCGATCCTGGCGGCCGGCGACGGCGTGGTGCTGGAGGCTCGCCGCTGGGCCGGCTACGGCAACTGGCTGCGCATCCGCCACTCGGGCCAATGGGACACCGGCTACGCCCACATCTCGCGCTACGCCAAGGGCATCAAGCCCGGCACGCGGGTGCGCCAGGGCCAGGTCGTGGCCTATGTCGGCTCGACGGGCATGTCGACCGGCCCGCACCTGCACTACGAGGTCTGGCTGAACGGTCAGCGGGTCAACCCGATCGGCGCCAAGGTGCCGCAAGGCACGATCCTGGCCGGCGGCGAGCTGTCGCGCTTCAAGGCCCAGCGCACCCGCATCGACACCATGCTGGCCGACGCCGGCAACACGCTCACCGATCCCTCGGCCCCGAAGCTGGCCCTGGCCTCGCTGGACAAGGGCAAGGGCCCGACGCTGCGGTAGGCGACAACCGGGGACATGCCCTTGCGGCGTGTCCCCAAGTCCTGGCTCAGCGGATGCTGGTGGGGACACGCCGCGAGGGCATGTCCCCGCCGCCGAGCTTGACCATCGCCTTCGCCCGTCCCATCCCATGGACCATGAAAGCCTTTCCGCCGCTCAAGCCCGACTCCGACGAGATGCTGCACCTGGACGCCCTGCGCATCGTCGGGGCGCTGATGATCGTGGTGTTCCACTTCAACCGCTACATCAACCTGGATGGGCGCTGGCAGGCAGCCGACGACATGATCAAGGGCTTCAGCCTGATCGTGGACCTGTTCTTTCTGATCTCCGGCTACGTGATGGCGGCGATCTATACCGGCCGGCTGACCAGCTGGAACAAGTACGGGACCTTCCTGAAGAAGCGGGTGGCGCGGCTGGGACCGCTGCACTGGGCGACGATGCTGGTGTTCGTCGGCGTCTGGGCGTTCGGGGTCGTGGGCTGGGGCGGGGATGTCGATCCCAAGCGCTACGACCTGGCCTGCATCGCGCCCAACGTGCTGTTCGTCCATGCCTGGCATACCTGTCACAGCCAGACCTGGAACTTCGCCAGTTGGGCGATCAGCGCCGAGATGGGGCTGTACCTGGCCCTGCCGCTGCTGTTCTGGATCGCCGCGCGCGGGCGGATCGTCACGGCCCTGGTCGTGGTGGCCAGCTTCGTGCTGCTGCTGCTGAACCCCGACGGCGACATGCCCTTCCACCAGTGGACCTGGAACTTCGGCGTGCTGCGCGCCGTGCCGGCCTTCCTGCTGGGCATGCTGGCGTTCCAACTGCGCGCGCCGCTGGGCAAGCTGCCGTTCGCAAGGGTCTGGATGTGGGGGCTGCTGGCCCTGTTCCTGGTGCTGTCGACGCTGCGGATCGAGCGGACCCTGCTGTTGCTGCTCGTCTACGCCCTGGGCCTGGCCGGGGTCGCCGCCGACGCGGCCGGTCACCAGGGCGGTGTCAGCCGCCGGCTGGCGCCCTGGGCCCAGCTGAGCTTCAGCCTCTACCTGCTGCACCCGATCGCCCTGAAGATGGGGATCAACTGGATCGGCGTGGCCGACTGGGGCCTGACCGGCGACGCCCTGCGGCTGTGGGTGCTGTTCTGGGTGCTGGCCCTGATCCCGCTGGCCTATCTGTCGCTGGTGCTGTTCGAGCGCCCGGCGCGGGACTGGATCTCGGGGCTGGGGGCGAAGGCGGAGGGGAAGTCGGCCTCCGCCGCCTAAACTTCATTGTCATCCCGGACAAGCGCGTAGCGCGCCGATCCGGGACCGCCCCGAAGTGCTGAGCTCAGGCGTCGGTCCCGGGTCTTCGCTTCGCTACGCCCGGGATGACAAGCCTTGTTGGGTATCAGGAGGAAGCGGAAACCTGATCCACCCACGCCGGCAGTTCAGAAATCGACCCCAGCTCCCCATACCGCCCGTGCTCCTTCGGCGCGGTCGCCGCCTCGTGCGCCCAGACCAGCGGGTAGGGGATCAGGGCCGCCCAGGCGCCGGCGTCCAGGGCCGGGATGATGTCGGACTTCACCGAATTGCCGGCCATCACCGCCTGTTCAGGACCCGACCCATGGCGGGCGAACACCCGGCGATAGGTGTCGGCGTCCTTCTCCGAGACGATCTCGACGGCGGCGAACAGGTCGCCCAGGCCCGAGGCGGCCAGCTTCTGCTCCTGGTGCAGCAGGTCGCCCTTGGTGATCAGCACCAGGCGGTAGCGTTCGGACAGGGTCGCCAGGGCCTTCTCGACGCCGGGCAGGGGCTCGACCGGCTCGGTCAGCATCTCGCGGCCTGCGGCCAGGATCTGGCGGATCACCCCGATGCTGACCTGGCTGTCGGTCAGGTCCATCGCCGTCTCGATCATCGACAGGGTGAAGCCCTTGGCCCCGTAGCCATAGAGCCGCAGGTTGCGCCTCTCGGTCTCGGCCAGCCTGGCGTCGATCTGCTCGGCGTCGCCATAGGGCGCCAGCAGTTCGACGAACCGCTTGTGGGTCAGGCGGAAGATGGTCTCGTTGTGCCAAAGGGTGTCGTCGGCGTCGATACCGACCGTGGTGACGGGCATGCGAAGGCTCTCCGGATCTTGGCCCGGTGATACGCCGGGTCGCGGCCCAGGCAAAGACGCCGCGAGGCGGTCAGCCTTCGTCGTCGTCGCGGTCGCCGCGGAACGAGCGTTCTTCCAGCTTGAGGCGTTCTTCCTCGAACCGGTTGCTCAGATGCAGCATCTGCTCGGTGAGGTTGGCGGAAACGGCGGAGGCCGGCTGTTCGGCGGTGTCGTCTTGGTGGGACATGCAAAGGCACTGGCTAGGGCGCCCCCGCCCATGCAGGACCTAACGATGTCGGCTAGCCGACGTTCCCAAGGCCAAGATAGGTTTTTCGCTAAAGGCTCTGGACCAGGAAGATGGCCGCGCTGACCGGCGCGGCGACCACGAGCAACAGGCGCAGGCTCGTCTCGACCAGGCCAAACCAGCTGCGGTCGGCGGTAGGGGCGATGCGGGCGACGAGCGTGCTCATGGTTCAACTCCTTGAAGCTCGACCATGAGCCTCAGGATATTAACGCGGCTCTGTCGCCGACGGATGCGGACCCGCGACAACTTGTTTCAGCTGTGGCGCCGAAGAGACGGTTGGGGTGGGGCGGACTCCATTCGTTCGTTCCTTCTCGTTCGTCATTCCCGCCCTTGTGGCGGGAACCCCTGGTTCAGCTGACGGTGAAGCGAAATGGCGCGCCAGCGCGCCACCCATCCACACCTGCGGCGGACAAAGGGGTTCCCGCCACAAGGGCGGGAATGACGAAGCGAAGGGGGGGATTTACACCCCTAAGCCCACGACGGCGGCGGCTGACGCGTGTCGGTGGGCGGCGGGCGCACGCTGGCGCAGGCGGGGTGGGCCTTGTAGACGCGCTTCAGCGAGGCGGGGAACCGGTGCAGGGCCGAGGCAGGCCGGATCGGCCGGGCCGACAGGTCGCCGCCGCAGTTGGGGCAGGTCCCGGAGAATCGGGTTTCCACGCAGTCGATGCAGAAGGTGCATTCGAAGGTGCAGATCCGCGCGTCCGGGCTGTCGGGCGGCAGGTCGCGATCGCAGCACTCGCAATTGGGGCGCAGTTCGAGCATGGGCCGTCCTCCCAGGTTCTTATGCTTATTGTGGCGCTTAGCCTTTCCAGCATAAGGGCTCCGGGCCTTCCCGCGCGAGGGGAGTCGTTCACCGATCACGGGAATGTGGGAAGGCGCCCCGACTCCCGTGATCAGAGGGGTTGACCCCCCTGCCATACCCCCCTAGACACGCCGCCGTTTGCGCGGCGGGTTGGGGTTACTCCTGACCCGCCTTTTTGCGACAATGACCTGCCCCTTGGGGCCTGCGTTCTGGAGGCGCTACTCGAGATGTCCAAAGACCTTCTCCCCGGCGTCACTGGCGTTCTGGCCCTGGCCGACGGCACCATCCTGCAAGGCCTCGGCTGCGGCGCGGTCGGCGACGCGGTCGGCGAGGTGTGCTTCAACACCGCCATGACCGGCTATCAGGAGATCCTGACCGATCCCTCCTACATGGCCCAGATCGTCGCCTTCACCTTCCCGCACGTGGGCAATGTGGGCACGAACGTCGAGGACCTGGAGCAGATGGCCGGCGGCGCCGAGACGGCCGCCCGCGGCGCGATCTTCCGCGACGCCCCGACCGACCAGGCCAACTGGCGCGCCGACAGCGATTTCGACGGCTGGATGAAGCGTCGCAACATGATCGGCCTGTCGGGCGTCGACACCCGCGCCCTGACCCGCAAGATCCGCGAGACCGGCATGCCGCACGGCGTGATCGCCCACTCGCCCGAGGGCAAGTTCGACCTGGACGCCCTGGTCGCCAAGGCCAAGGCCTGGGCGGGCCTGGAAGGCCTGGACCTGGCCAAGGACGCCTCCACCACCCAGACCTTCACCTGGGACGAGGGCCTGTGGTCGTGGCCGGAAGGCTACGCCAAGCTGGACAAGCCCAAGTACGAGGTCGTGGTCCTGGACTACGGCGTCAAGCGCAACATCCTGCGGGCCCTGGCCCATGTCGGCGCCCGCGCCACGGTGGTGCCGGCCGACACCTCGGCCGAGGACATTCTCGCGCGCAATCCCGACGGCGTCCTGCTGTCCAACGGCCCGGGCGACCCGGCCGCGACCGGCGCCTACGCGGTGCCCGAGATCCAGAAGCTGGTCGCCAGCGGCAAGCCGATGTTCGGCATCTGCCTGGGACACCAGATGCTGGCCCTGGCGGTGGGCGCCAAGACCGTGAAGATGGAGCAGGGACACCATGGGGCCAACCACCCCGTGAAGGACCTGACGACCGGCAAGGTCGAGATCGTCTCGATGAACCACGGCTTCACGGTGGACAGCGCGTCCTTGCCGCAAGCGGTGACCGAGACCCACGTCTCGCTGTTCGACGGCACCAACGCCGGCATCGCCCTGACCGACAAGCCGGTATTCTCGGTGCAGCACCACCCGGAGGCTTCGCCGGGTCCGACCGACAGCCTGTACCTGTTCGAGCGGTTCGCGGGTCTGATGGACGCCGCGAAGTAGCAACCCTTCACCTTCTCCCAGAGGGAGAAGGAGGGGCCCGCGCCGCAGGCGTGGGAGGATGAGGGGTTACGACGTCCGACGGCGTGCCGGCAGGGCGCTCAGGGAACTGCGGTGAGGGTTTACCCCCTCACCCTCCCGCCGCTACGCGCCGGGCCCCTCCCTCTCCCTCTGGGAGAGGGGCTCCAGAACGTAAGGCCTAAGTCCCGAACTGCGTGAACGGGACCTTGTTGAACAGCTGCCGCTCGGCCCCGCGCGGGTCGTTCTCCAGGCGCGAGACGTTGTCGAACACCATGGTCTGTCGCTGGGTCAGGTCGTAGGCCGGCCAGTTGGGCAGCGACGAGGTGTTGGGGTTGCCCGTCCGCGCGAAGGCGATGAAGGCGTCGGCCAGGCGCTCGGACATGGCCACGGCCTCCGGCCCGGAGCCGGTGATCACCCCCGGCGCGTCGAGGTTTCCGAACACCAGCGGGATGTCCAGGGTGTGGGGCGCGCCCCAGATGCCGCCGTCCTTGGGCGAGCGCCAGTCCAGCTGATAGACCCAGGCCGGCGCGCCGGCCCTGGCCCGCTCCTCGGCCTGGATGATCGCCGCCTTCCACGAGCGGCCGGCCGTCGAGGCGGCGAAATAGACATCGGCGGGCGTGTAGGCCGGATAGATCTTGCGATAGGCCGCCACCACCGTGGCCGGGTCGATGTCGATGCGGGCGTTGAACTGGCTGGGCAGTTTCTCGACCACCTGCTCCCAGGTCATGTCCATCAGGCTCTTGTCGAAGCCGACGAAGCCGCGCGTTTCGTCATGGGTGTTGCCGCACATCATCGGCACGTCCAGGCTCAGGGGCGCGGCGTCGGGGAAGAACGGGTGGCGGGTCAGCGACCGCTCGTCCAGCACCGGGCCCATATAGACGCCGCCCGAACCGGCGATCGGATCGACGGCCTTCAGGCCCGCCAGGAGCTGGTCGGCGGGCAGGGCGTGCAGGGCGGCCAGGTCCTTGATCCCCAGCTTGTCGATGAAGCCCTTGGCGCGCTTGGTGGCGTTGAACGGACCGGCGGCCGTGACCTGCTGGCCGCTCATGGTGGCGGCGCGGTGGAACAGGCCCCTGGCGGCCGGCATGGCCATCAGGGTGGCGATCTTGGCCCCGCCGCCCGACTGGCCAAACAGCATGACGTTGCCCGGATCCCCGCCGAACGCCGCGATGTTGTCGCGCACCCATTGCAGGGCCAGGACCAGGTCCATCTGGCCGACATTGCCGCTGTCGGCCACCGACGGATCGTCGAACAGACGCGCGAGGTACAGGTAGCCGAAGGCGTTGAGCCGGTGGTTGACGGTGACCACCACCACATCGCCGCGCTTGGCCAGCTTCGTCCCGTCGTACCAGGGGCTGGCCCCCGAGCCGGT
>Ga0101941_1000501_pt1 | contig 64480 bp, 60 predicted proteins | sample DewCreD2012metaG_3_FD_75242 | JGI IMG/M metagenome (GOLD analysis project Ga0101941, IMG submission 75242) | Hot spring sediment bacterial and archeal communities from British Columbia, Canada, to study Microbial Dark Matter (Phase II) - Dewar... ... | reverse complement strand
TTGATATTTTGTCCACCTTTACCAATTGCAAGTGATACCTGATCTGGTTTAAGGTATACAGAAACTCTGCCGTCAGTCTGATCAACTTTGATGCTGCTGATTTTTGCAGGGCTTAATGCACGCTGTATGTAAAGCTCAATGTTATCCGTAAAGTTGATTACATCGATGTTTTCGTTCTCTAATTCTCTTACAATACTATGTATTCTTGAACCTTTCATACCTACACAGGCACCTACAGGGTCTACGCGATCGTCATAAGATTCAACAGCTACTTTTGCTCTTTCGCCCGGCTCTCTAACTACTTTTTTAATCGCAATCAGACCGTCAAATACTTCAGGAACTTCTGTTTCGAATAGTTTTTCTAAAAATACTGGAGAGGTTCTGGAAAGAATAATTTTTGGGTTACCATTGTGCATTTCTACACGGTGTACAATCGCTTTTACGTTATCACCCTTGCGGAAACGATCTTTTGGTATTTGCTCATTTCTTGGCAAAGCAAGTTCATTACCTTCAGCATCTATAAGCAGGATTTCTCTACTTAAAATTTGGTATACTTCACCCAAGATTACTTCGCCAACCAGTTCTTTATATTTTTGAAATAAGATGTCTTTTTCAAGGTCTTTAACTTTTTGCATTAAGGTTTGTCTGGCTGTCATTACAACCCTTCTACCAAAATCCAATAGTTTTACTTCTTGAGCAACTTCTTCACCTATCTCAAAATCTTCTTCAATTTTTTTTGCATCCGTAAGTGAGATGTGTAAGTTTTCGTCGTAATCGAAGCTATCCTCAGCAAAGTCGTCAGAAACAATTTCACGGAATCTCCAGATTTCAAGGTCTCCTTTATCGACGTTTATAATTACATCGAAATTTTCATCCGTTACGAATTTTTTCCTAATCATGGTGCGAAACACATCTTCCAGTATTCTCATCATGGTAGGGCGGTCAATATTCTTGAACTTCGCAAATTCCGCAAAAGATTCAATTAAAGTTGCGCTTTCCATTGTCATTTGAATGAAACTATAATATTAGATTTTTTTATTTCACTAAAAGCTATTTCTATCAAGAGCTCTTCTTTCTTCTTTTTTTCTGTTATAACCAGCACTATACTTTGGTCTTTTACTTCGGTTAGTTTGCCTTTTTTTTGGCTGCCGTCCAACAAAGTAACACTTAAATCCCGACTCAGGTTTTTGATGTATTGCCTTTTGAATTTTAAAGGTTCATCCAATCCTGGTGAAGATACTTCCAGCGTATAAGGTGCATCAGTTGCCTCCATTTCTTCCAGTTTTTGTGAAAGATCCCGACTTATCCTGGCACACAGATCTATGCTTATTCCTTCGTCGCTATCCAGTAATACGGAAATTTTGGTCGTCTTTCCGGAGCCTGATCTTACATCAACTAAAAATAGCTCTGTACCCTCTATGAGTTCTTCAACAAGTTTTTGAACTGTATCTTTAAGCAATTTCTTCTGAATTTTATGCAATAAAAAGGGGGACTTCTGTCCCCCTTTTCTCAGCTTTTTCCTAAACCAGTCGCAAAGTTAAGCATTTTCTTATATCAAACAAATTAATCCAAAGTTTAATAATTATTACGTAGTTTTGGTATTTACTTTAAGGACAAATACGCTTGATATTGTGTGCCTAGAAAGGTGTTTTAATTTAATGGTTTATTGCTGTGAAAGAAGGTCTGGTAGTTTACAATTCGCTTACAAGAAAGAAAGAATCATTTGTGCCCTTAAATCCGCCATTAGTAGGGATGTATGTTTGCGGACCAACTGTATATGGAGAGGCTCATCTGGGGCATGCTCGTGGTGCTGTTACTTTCGATATTATATTTCGTTACCTGCGTTTTTTAGAATATAAAGTTCGTTATGTGAGAAATATTACCGATGTGGGTCACCTGGAAATGGATGCCGACGAAGGTGAAGATAAAATAGCGAAAAAAGCCAGACTTGAAATGCTGGAGCCTATGGAAGTTGCTAAGTTTTATACTGCCAACTACCATGAGGTAATGAACAGGATGAATGTTTTGCCACCAAGTATTGAGCCACAGGCCAGTGGTCATATACCCGAGCAAATAGAAATGATTGAAGGTATTCTGAAAAATGGCTTTGCTTACGAGAGTCAGGGTTCGGTATATTTTGATGTTGAAAAGTATGCTAAAGGTCATAATTATGGGGAGCTTTCCGGTAGAAATATTGAAGATCAGCAATCGGGTAGTAGAGCGTTAGATGGGCAGGAATCCAAGAAAAGCCCGTTAGATTTTGCATTATGGAAAAAAGCCAGTCCTGAACATATAATGCGTTGGAATTCTCCGTGGAGTGTTGGTTTCCCGGGTTGGCATTTGGAATGTTCTGCAATGAGTTCCAAGTATTTGGGCAATCATTTTGATATACATGGCGGTGGTATGGATTTGCTTTTTCCACATCATGAGTGCGAAGTAGCACAGTCTGTTTCCTGCCATCACCAGACACCTGCCAGATATTGGTTGCATAATAATATGATAACCATAAATGGACAGAAAATGGGTAAGTCCTTAGGAAACTTTATTACCATGCACGAGCTGTTTACCGGCAAGCATGCTTTGTTGGAACAGGCGTACTCACCCATGACAATAAGGTTTTTTATATTACAGGCTCACTATAGAAGTACACTTGATTTTTCGAACGAAGCCTTAAAAGCAGCCCAAAAGGGCTTAAAGAAGATTCTTAATGGCTTAAGAATTCTGAAGAAAATGGAAGCTCCTTTATTGGAAGTAGCGAAAGATGCAGAACTTAGCAAAAGTATAAATGAATTGTCTGAGGCTTGTTTTAAAGGTATGCAAGACGATTTTAATACAGCCATTACTATTGCTTCTCTGTTTAACCTGCTGAAGAAAATAAACTCTTTTTACACCAAAGCCATAGATATAAACACACTTGAATTAGTAAGTTTTGATCGAATGAAGCAGGTCTACATTGCATTGGTAGAAGATGTATTGGGGCTTATGGAAGAAGAAAATTCAAATACAGAAACATTTAGAGAAGGGTTGTTACAATTTTATAAAGAAGCCAAAGAAGCGAAACAATATGATAAAGTAGACGCAATAAGGGCTTTGTTTAAAAAAGAAGGGCTAGTAATAAAGGATATGAAACATGGAATTGATTGGGCATATGAAGAATAAGATTGTTGGATTAATTCTGGTTTTACTATTTTTTCTGGTTGCATGCACAGATGTGCAGGACAAACCAAAGCAGTCGTCAAAACCGGTAGAAGCGCCAAGTGTTGTAGCACCAAGGTTTAATGCTGATTCAGCTTACCAGGTTGTCGAGAAGCAGGTGTTATTTGGGCCGCGCGTACCAAATAGCAAAGCACATAAACAATGTGCAACTTATCTGTCCAATACTTTAACATCGAGGGGTTGGCTGGTTCAAAAGCAGGAATTTACCGCAAAAGCCTTTGATGGCACTTTGCTAAATCTTACCAATATAATAGCCAGTTACAATCCGGAAGCTAAAAAGAGAATATTACTGGCTGCTCATTGGGATACCAGACCTTTTGCCGATCAGGATAGTGAGAAAGTAAAAGAACCTATTGATGGTGCCAATGATGGTGGAAGTGGAGTAGGAATATTGTTGGAAATAGCTCGCACAATAGCTGTATCAGAACAGAAGCCCAATATTGGTATTGATATAATATTGTTTGACGGCGAAGATTATGGACAGCCGGATTTTGCCGCGAAAAATGGAAGAGTAGAAGATTCCTGGTGTTTGGGTTCACAGCATTGGTCCAAAAACAAACATCAGGCAGGATATATGGCCTTTTATGGAATATTGTTGGATATGGTTGGAGCCAGAAATGCCAAATTTGGCAAGGAAGGTACGTCTATGCACTATGGTCCGTCAATAGTAAATAAAGTCTGGAAAACTGCGCATCAGCTGGGTTACCAGGCTTATTTTATTGACCAGCAGACTGCACCAATTATTGATGATCATGCTTATGTAAATGAGATAACCGGTATACCGATGATTGATATTATTGAGTTTAATCCTTCAGGCGAAAATTATTTTGGTGATTATTGGCATACTCATGATGACAATATGGAAGTAATAGACAAAGCTACATTGAATGTTGTGGGTCAAACTGTACTAACTGTATTGTATAACGAGTAATGTAACGTTGCAGAGTCTTGCATGACATGTAGATCGGTTTCTGCTCCAAGAATTATAGGATCATTCCAATCTTCATGCCCTGCCGGGAAATCAAATGCTACCGGAAAATTATATTCACGAACTGAGTCTAAAATTATTTCTTGGTAATTTTTTCCGAATGGTGTTGCATTGTCTTTTATATCACTGAAATGTCCAATAATTAAACCAGAAAGGTTTTTCAATTTGCCAGCTCGCCTTAGGTGAATCAGCATTCGGTCAATATGATACAGGTATTCACCAATTTCTTCAATAAATAATATTTTTCCTGTAAAATCAAGGTCAGACTGCGTACCAATCAGATTGTTGATAATGGTTAAATTGCCGCCAATTAATTGACCTGTAGCAGTACCTGTTTTGTTATAACCTAGGCTATTCGAAGATTGCCATTCACAGGAAGAGGGTAATTCAAATAGCAACTCTTTCAATCTGTTTAGGCAACCGGTATGTTGATTCTTTTCAAATGTGATAGGCATTGGACCATGTATGCTAAGTAAGTTCAGTTTCTGTAAAGAAAAATGCAAGACTGTTACATCACTAAATCCAATTATCCATTTAGGGTTTTCCAGAAGCGGTTTAAAATCTACCTGATCTATAATTCTACCAGTGCCATAACCTCCTCTGGCCATAAATATAGCTTTGATGTCAGGATTATCAATTGCCCATTGCAAATCCTCCAGTCGCTCATGGTCAGGTCCGGCGTATTGATAAATTTGGTTGAATAAGTTCTTGCCTGGAACTACTTCTAAACCCCAATTTTCAAGATATTTAAATGAATCAGTCATTGCAGACTGCTCAAATGTTTTTGCTGATGCAACTACGGCAACTTTGTCGCCGGGAGAAAGTAAAGGAGGCGTTTGGTTCATAGCGATAAAAAAAAAGGCCATTGCTGATGGCAATGACCTGAATTTACAAATAATCGTATTATTATTTTTTAATCGGAGTGCCGGATTGTGTGGCAGGTGCCGCAGTCTCCGGTTTTGGTGTTACTCCAAGTTCTTTAAGTACAAGATCAGAAATGTTATCTTCTTTGTTTTTAGCATACAAAATGATAGCAGATGCTCCCATGTCGGTATGTGTACTTAATACATAGGCATAACCGTTAGCTTCAGCAACTTTGTCTATGGCTTTTTGAATTTTATTAAGTACAGGCTCTAAAAGAGTAACCTGCTTGTTTTGCATTTCTGTTTGAGCTTTTTCTTCAAATTCTCTGATGTTGTTTTGCAATGACATCAATTCTTGCTCTTTGTCCTGCTTTACAATTTCAGCCATAGTAGCTTGACCTTTTTTATAAGCATCAAGTTTTTGCTCATATTCTGTGTATTTAGACTGAAGCTGGTTTTGAAGTTGTTTTTCAAATTCTTTTAATTGGCTTTCGATCTGTTTTGCTTCAGGAAGTTGAGCCAAAATATATTCCAGATTGGTGTAGCCTATTTTCTGAGTTTGGGCAAATGCCGATATAACATTAAAAATTGTTGCAATCAGTAGTCCAAAAATTACCTTCTTTTTCATATAAACCAGTAGTTATTATTGTTATTTAATTGTATCGTTAGGGTCGCCAAGTCCAAGTTCTTCCAGTACATAATCTGTGTAGTCATGGATTGGGTTTGTGTAAATCATTACCAAGTCTCCGGCTTTGTCAAAAAGTATTTGAAGCCTTTTAGCTTTAGCAACTTTTTCAACGGCTTCATATAATTTGTCCTGCACCGGTTTTACTAGCTCTTGTCTTTTTAGGAATATTAAACCTTCAAATCCAAAAGTTTTTTTCTGATATTCTTTGAGTTCTTTTTCTTTTTCTTGAATCAGGGCCAGCCTTTCTTCCTTCATATCTTGCGTAAGCAGAACTTCTTCAGCCTGAAAATCTTCTTTTAGTTTATCTACCTCCTGTTTCTTAGTTTCTATATCTTTTTGCCAGCCTTGCGATAGTTTGTCTAATTCTTTTTGTGCCTCTTTGTATTCAGGCATTTTTTTTAAGATGTATTCAGAATCTATATAGCCAAACTTCTGAGCAGAAGCCGTGCCGAAAATAATTAGAAGCAGAAAAAATGTCAGGAAATTCTTTTTCACAGGGTTATCTGATTTGTTGGCCTATTACAAAAGTTACATGAGATTTATTAAGACTAGGGTCTTTGCCAGGTATATTGTTTAACCTGTATCCCCAATCTATCCCTATCATACCAAAAGCAGGCATCATGATTCGAGTACCTATACCGGCTGAGCGATATACGTCGAACGGATTAAAATCCTGAAAATTGTTCCATACATTTCCGGCTTCAAAAAAGGTTAAAGCAAATATGGAAAGGGCAGGGCTTAAGCTGATTGGGTAGCGTACCTCAGTTACAAATTTATCAAATATTACCCCTCCTGCTTCAACTTCGCCATCTTTGGTATAAGGTTTAATTACGTTGTTGTCGTAGCCTCTTAAACCAACTATTTCTGAACCTAACAGGAAGTTAAATCCGGATAATCCATCTCCACCCATTATAAATCTTTCAAAAGGACCAACTTCTCTGCGGTTGGTGTAAGCACCAAGGAAGCCAAAGTGGAATCGGGTATTAAGTACCAGGTTTCTTTTCTGACCAGGTATCAGGGTTGTGAACCATGACTGATCCAGCATCCATTTATGGTATTCTACAAATTTGTATTTTTCATCATCCGGAAGTCCGGAGTAGTTCTTCTTGTTAAATACCGAATATGGCGGTGTTGCAGTTACCGTAAAAGATATACTTGACCCGTTGGTTGGGAACGTAAAGTCATTTAAGCTGTTTCTGCTTAAAGAATATGCCAGTGTAATGTTATTGGATGAAGTATTGTCTATACCCAATTGGTTGTTTGTACCATAGTTTTTAAACTGATACTGCATGTACGAAGCTGACAAACTGGTCGAGAAATAGTCATCCGGCCATTTAAGTCTTTTTCCATAACTTACTGATAAGCCTTGTACACGCAAAAATCCGGTAACTTTCAAACTTGAAGTATTTGCGAATCTGTTTTGCTGTGACCTGGTCAAACTTGTTGTAAGCGAATGGGGTTTGTTTCCACCTAGCCAAGGCTCTGTAAACGAAGCTGAATAAGTTTGGAAGCTTTTGCCATTGGCCTGAAAACGGATAGAAAATCTTTGTCCGTCGCCGCTTGGTAGTGGATCCCAGGTTTTTGTTTTTGGTATATTTCTTAGCGAAAAGTTGTTAAAAACTAATCCTAAAGTACCTACAAATCCAAATTGACCACCCCATCCACCGGAAAGTTCTATCTGATCACTTGGCTTTTCAACTACAGAGTAGCTGATATCTACAGTTCCATCGGCTGCATTAGGAATCGGGTTTATACCAATTTGTTCCGGGTCAAAGTACCCAAGTGTTGCAAGTTCCCGTTGCGATCTGATTAAGTCTGATCGACTAAATTTTTGACCAGGCAATGTTCTTAACTCCCTCAAAATTACATGATCATGCGTCTTGGTATTGCCTGAAACTGTAATGTTTTTGATGGTAGCCTGTGGTCCTTCGTATACTCTCATCTCTATGTCTATAGAGTCATTTTCTACCATTACTTCTACAGGTTCTACATGGAAGAATAGATAACCATCATCCATATATAAGGAGCTGATATCATATCCATCAGGGTTGTAGTTTAGCCTTCTTTCAAGTCTGGAAAGGTTGTAAATATCGCCTTTCTTAATATTGAGTATGGTATCTAAAGCTCTGTCTGAGTATATGTAGTTGCCCTGCCAGGTGATATTTCTGAAATAATATCTTGGCCCTTCTTCAATGTCAATAAGTATATTGATTCTGTTGTCTTTTACATAATAAATACTGTCTTTCACTATTTGGGCATCGCGGTAGCCTAGTGAGTTATAGTAATCTATTATTGCTTGTTTATCTTTGTCAAAATCAGCTTTTATGTACTTAGAATTAGAAAGTATGTTTCTAAGTTTCTTTTCTTTAGTTTCTTTCAATTTGCGCTTGATACGCTTGTCAGAGAGTAGTTTTTCGGCTTTTTTATTGTCTCTTTGGTTTTCATTTCCGGTTATCAGGATTTCATTGATTTTAACTTTGGGTCCTTTTTTAACCTGAACGTTAAGTTTTACTTTATTGTCCTGTATGGTGTCATTCTGCTTGGTGATTTCTGTTTTTGCAGACAGGAATCCTTTTTCTATATAATATTTGTTGATTCGCTGAATGCTGTTTTTGAGCATTGGGTCGGTTACAACCTGACCAAGTGAAATATTGATTTTTTCCTGTAGGGTTTCCTTGTCGGATTTCTTAACACCTTTAAATTCTATGGCAGAGAGTCTAGGTCTTTCTTTTAATTCAAAATTGAGGTAAATGGAATTACCTTCTATTTTAGTAACTGATACTTGCACATCACCTACCAGTTTTTGCTCCCATATTTTTTTTATAGCATTGCTTAGTGCTTCGCCGGGAATTACAATTTTGTCTCCCTTTCTAAGTCCTGTTATGGAAATAAGGGCATTTTGGTCTATGCTTTCTATGCCGGTTGCTGTTATTTCTTCAATGGTAAATTCCTCCGGATTGGTATAGCTAAATGAGCCTTGAGGAATTACCTGTCCTATTGCCGAATTGATAAATAGAAATAGAAAAAAGGGGAAGTATAAAAATTTAAGGATTTTCATGTAGGACTATTAATTCACTTGTTCACTTGTTTTACCAAAACGTCTTTCTCTTTTTTGAAAGTCCAGAATCGCCTGAAAGAGGTCATCTTCTCTAAAATCAGGCCAAAGGACTTCTGTGATATGCAATTCTGTATAGGCCAATTGCCAGAGTAAAAAGTTGCTGATTCTCATTTCGCCACTGGTTCTAATCATCAGTTCCGGATCAGGAAAATTTGCAGTTTGTAAATAACTGGAGAATTTTGATTCGCTAATTTCTTCTGGGTTTAAATTGCCCGAGGCTACATCCCTTGCTAATGCTTTTATAGCATTTGTTATTTCCCATCTGCCGCTATAACTTAAAGCCAAAATCAATGTCATGCCGGTATTGTTGGCAGTTGCTTGTATGGCTTCTTGCAATTCTTTTTGGCAACTCGTAGGCAATTCATTTGTATTGCCAATAGTGGTCAATTTAATATTATTATCCTGCAAGGTTTTGATTTCGCTATTAATGGTAGATACCAATAGACGCATTAGTGCATCTACTTCATCTTTGGGCCTGTTCCAGTTTTCAGTAGAAAAAGCATACAATGTAAGATGTTTTACACCCAAGCCTGCACTGCCTTCCGTCGCTGCCCTTACTGCCTTAATAGCATTTTGGTGACCAAAAATTCGCATTGCACCTTTTTTCTTGGCCCATCTGCCATTCCCATCCATTATTATTGCTATATGGCTGGGGATTTTATTTATATCTAGTTGCTCCTTGAGACTCATTATGTCAAATAATTGACAAATGTACAAAATGCAGAGTCCAAATAAAAGAAGGGTTTATCGGAAGATAGCAGGACACTCTACCCCGTAGAATGTATAACTGACCGTAAAACCGGTATAGTAGTACCAGTCGTCGCCATATTCATCGGCAACTTGTTTGCCAGTTATTAATCTGTTGCTTAGCCCGTCAAGGTTGTCAGTGAAAGTCTTGCGAGCAATAAACTCTGCGCCCAGATTGATTTTCTTACTTACTTTGTATCGCAGCCCAACACCAAATGGTATGGCAAATCCTGTGCCGTCAGCTAATGTCTGTCTAAAATCCGGGGATCTCTGCGAAAAAATATAATAAGAAATACCTCCGGAAAGATATGGTGTAAATTTTCTTCTATCATTAATTTTTCTGTAATCAAAGAAATTATATTCCGCAATTGCAAAAAACTCTACAAGGGAGGTAATACTTTCTGTGTCTCTGAAACGAGGCATAGGGTCTTTGCTTAGTTTGTCATTAACTCTAAAATGGCCTTGCATTAAGCCGATTTTAAGTCCAATGGCCGGATTGTAATTGTGTTTGTAATATATCTGAAAAGCAGGTCTGTAATTATAAAAGCTATAATCCGGAGATAGGTCACCAGTGTAGTTTAAACCTCCCGCAGATGCTCCAATTTCATGCTTTTGACCTATTGCAGGTGTTACAAAAAAAGAAAGTATTAATAATATATATGTGAAAAATAGAGCTTTCATATGTTAGGGAAAAGCCAAAAATAAAAAAAATGTTGAAACTTATTTTCTGAATTTCGGGCAAATAACTCTTGGAGGGAATATATATATTAAGTGAAAGCCTGATACTATATACCAGTCTTTGTTTTTATCTCCTCGTTGTGCTCCGGGTACATTGTATGATTTCACATACATGTCTCCGCTACCATTGTATCGATTATTTTCTTTAGTTACATAACCACCCTGACGGTTTTCTACAAAACTTTTCAATTCTGCATCTTTTGCGATTGCTTCGCCTACACGGTTAGACATAGCAGCGGCCAGATCTCCCTTTTGTTCCAGTATATAATCTCTATCTGCATATACGCCACTTACATCATCCAAATAGTCTGTAAATGTAAATCTCCATGCAATTTCAAATGCCAAATCCCAGTGTCTGGCAAGTTTGTATCGTACCCCCAATCCAACAGGTATTGCTATTTGATGAAGTGAATATTCTTTTATACCTGTTCCAGGCAATCCTTGACCTTCTGTAGAAAGGGGTTTTAAGTCTACCCATTCGCCATCGGGAGAGTATCCTTGCGGATTGTGGTAGAAATAAGCAATACCCAATGTTGCATAAGGTACAATATCTGGTCTTTTTCTATAATGCAAATAGTTGCCTTTGAAGTCTATAACAGCATCCAGCTTAGCTTCAAAAATTTGATTTCTGAAATTTACATTTCTAAGCTTTCTGTGTATATCTTCTATTTCATAACTGGCATTTTTATAATCATCACCTTTTATACGCCCATAGGATGCATTGCCTCTTATAAATAAATGCGGCTTTAATTTATACATATAACATACACCTATATTGTACCTGGTGTAGGAGAGTGATGGGCTTACTACGCTGGGTCCTGGATCTACTTCTCCAACATAATTCATTGCATTGATATTAGCTCCGATACTGTGGTAGCGATCTTTTTTGTGAAAAACCTGAGCATGTGAAGCAGGAGTAATGATTCCTGCTAAAAATATAAGAGATATGTATATACTATACCTGTTCATACAGATTAAGTTACTTTGTATAAAAGCTGCACCCAATTGGTTTTAAACTTGATAGAAGATAAATTGGAAATATAAAAGTAAGTTTTTATTTCATTAAAGCCAGAACTAATTTCTTAAATCCAAGCCCCAATTTAATTTATTTCTTAAAGTTTGTAGGTAGTTATACGATTTTAACTCAATAAGTTTCAAAGAAAAATCTTCTTTTTTCACTTTTAATTCCATTCCTGAAGAAATGCTTCGGGAGCGAGAGTCCAGCGAGATCATGATTTTTTTGCTTCGACCTTCTACCTGAAAAGAAAGTTCGCAGGTATCGGGAACAATCATAGGTCGCACATTGAGATTGTGTGGACTGACCGGAGTTATTATAAAGTTTTTATTCTGAGGGAGTACAAGTGGACCTCCACAGCTTAGTGAATATCCTGTAGAGCCGGTTGGTGTTGATACAATAAGGCCGTCTGCCCAATAGGAATTTAAGTATTCGCCATTTATATAAGCGTGAATTACTATCATTGACGAAGAATCTCTTTTGAGTATAGTAAACTCGTTGAGTCCAAAATTTATTCCTTGGAATACATCTTCATCCGATATCAACTTAATTAATGTTCTTTCTTCAATTTTGAAATCGTTGTTGTAAAGGGCATTGATAGCTTCACTGGCGTCTTGTCTTTGAGTGGTTGCCAGAAAGCCTAATCTTCCAGTATTTACACCCAAAATCGGAATTGATCTATTTCCAACAAAGGTTACGGATTCTAATAAAGTTCCATCACCACCTATACTTATCAAATAATCAACTTCGGGTAGTTCTTCGGGTTTGGAGTAGGAGTTGAATTGCTTTTGAACTAAATTCTTTTTTTTTAAAGCATGAAGAAATGGAGTATATACAAATACTTCAGCCTTTTTATTTTCAAGTTGTGTAAATAATTCCTGAATATGAATGGCGGCGTCATCATTAAAAGGACGTCCATGAATGGCAATTTTCATTGGCTTACTTTTAGTAAAAAAATTAAAGATTAAGATACCTAAAAAGTAAGTCTAATCTTTCTTTGTCAATGTCTAATAGTTCCGATTCGTGGAAATGTGCAACTACTTGGTAGCTGTGTCGCTCTAATGTGGCAATGACACGTGTCAAATCTTCCCTGTTTAGCTTTATTGTAAGCTTGGAAGTATTGGTATTTGCTTCTGTGTAGTAGAATGAGCTTAGGATTTTGGCGTCATTGGATTCAATTAATCTTGAAATTTCACTCATAGAGTAATCGTTGGGTGAAATTGAGATTACAAGAATTCCGCCGGGACCTTGACCTGCAAACATTTTAGCTAGGATAGATGCTGTTTCATTGACCGATATTGCACCAAAATATTGTTTGTTTTGGTCTATAACCGGAATTATTTGAAGGTCATTATCCAGCGCTAATTTTAGAATATCATAAAAATGCTTATTTGGGAATGCATGAACTTGCTGACCAATTAATGGAAAGTCGCCAACAGTTTGGCTAGTTTTCATATGATCAAGAACTATGTCTTCAGTTAATATCCCTTTGTATTCAGAACCATCCACAACCGGCAATTGCAGTATGCGGAGTTTTTCCATCCAGTCTAATGCCTTTTGTGCCGAATCGGATGTTTTTAATGGGGGAATCATCTGATTTATTAGTTCTTCGGCTGTCATGCAATTACTTTTGTGGCAAGAAATTGTCTAAGAATAATGTTGAATTTCTGTGGATGTTCCATCATCGGAGCATGTCCGCATTTGTCAATAAAGCTAAGTGTGGAATTTGGTATTAAACGGTTAAACTCATGCGCAACTAAAGGAGGAGTAATGGTATCGTTTAGACCCCAAATAAGCAATGTAGGCACTTTGATATTAGAGATGTCATTGGCCATGTTATGTCGTTGAGCAGCTTTGGCTATGGCAACAATATTCATACACTTGGCTATGCTTTTGGTTATGGTAAATACTTCATCCACCAATTCTTTAGTAGCAGTATTTGGGTCGTAGAATGTATATCCTACACGTTCTTTTATATAGTCGTAACTTCCTCTTTTGGGGAAGCTGCCACCCATCGAATTTTCAAACAACCCAGATGAACCTGTAAGTACAATATTAGAAACTTTGTCTTCGTTTTTTAGCGCATAAACCAATGCCACATGTCCACCCAGTGAATTACCAAGCAGTGTTAAGTTGCTTAATTCTTTAAACTTTACAAAGTCTTCTATAAATGTAGCCAGGCCATCAACACTTGCACTGCGAAGTGGCATATCATAAATTGGCATAAGAGGAATGATGACACGATAATCTTTTTTGAAATCGTTAATTACATATTCCCAGTTACTTAATGCCCCAAAAAGGCCATGCAAAAGCAGCAGAACTTCTCCTTCCCCTTCATCTATATACTTAAATCTGCCGTTTTCTTTTATTGTAAAAGCCATGCTTATTGGACTAGATAGTTTTAATAACGTGCAAAGTAAAACAAAGTTTACATTTATTCAACCACTAATTTTCGACAAATGCTTACCCAGTTTTTAATTATTTGATCTCCAAATTCTGTCAGATAAGCTTCCGGGTGAAACTGAATACCAGCAATTGGTAGGTTCTTATGGCTTACTCCCATTGGGATTGCATCAGTTTTGGCTGTTATAGACAAACATGAAGGTATCTTGTCGGAAATTAATGAATGGTATCGCACCACATTTATACATTCAGGTAAATTGTAATACAAAGGATCTTGATTGTTTATTAGTACACTTGATAGTTTTCCATGCCTGGGTTCTGGTGCCTTAATTGTTATGCCTCCATAATATTCTACAATAGCCTGATGCCCCAGACAAATACCAAGTATTGGCAACTTTTGCTCATAATAGGCAATAAACTTCTGAAGATTTCCTGCCTCCGATGGTCTGCCAGGGCCGGGTGATAAGATCACTCCGATTATAGATTTATCAAAAGAATTGCCAGGCAATGTGTCGTTTCTGACCATTTGTACTTTTTCGCCTGTTCTTTCCAGATAATCGATCAGATTCCAGGTGAATGAATCATAATTATCAATGACCAGAATCAACTGTTGCCGTTTAAACTATCCATTATTGAAGGGAAAATATTCTGAAAAGGTATCAGATAACTAACCCAGCTTACTAACTTGGGTGCGAATTCTACCATTGGGTAAAATAGAATACTGCCTCTGGTATAATCTGAAGGAAATTCAATACTTGCTGCTCTTGATAGCCAAAGTAGTAAGCTTAATCCAAAGGCCATTTTAAGCATCCCAAGTAAAGCTCCAGCCAGATTGTCGGCACTACCTAGTAGTGTAAAATTCATTATTTTTTTCAAGGCTTTGCCCAGCAAAAACATGCCAAGAAAAACCAGCAAAAAGATGGCTATAAAAGCTATATACGGTATAAAAACACTATTCCAACCCCAGGTGGTTCTAATGTATTCAATGCCGGTATTTAAAAGTTTAAATGCTGAAATGATTCCAATAATTAAACCCAGAAAGGTGATGATTTCCAACAACAACCCTTTTCTAAATCCTAAATAGCCACCCAATAGCAATATGGCCAGCAAAATCAGATCGATGATTTTCAATTTTTATTCAATAAAGATTTAACAACAAAGGAGATTAATTTGCCATCAGCCATGCCTGCAAGATTTTTTGTGGCTACACCCATTACTTTACCCATATCCTGTGGTCCTTGCGCACCGGTTTCGGCAATGATTTCTTTTATCTTCTCAACTATATCTTCTTCGGTCAATTGCTTAGGAAGAAATGTCTCAATAACCTTAAGTTCACCCAATTCTACTTCTTCCAAATCGGGTCTGTTTTGATTTTTATAGACTTCAGCGGATTCTCTGCGTTGTTTGGCGGCTTTGGTCAAAAGTTTTATTTCATCTTCTCTAGATAGTTCAACTTTTGCTCCTTTTTCTGTTTCTGCCAACAATATAAGCGATTTGATGCTTCTCAAAGCTCTAAGTTTTTCTTTATCTTTTGCCAGCATGGCTATTTTGATATCAGATTCTATTTGTGCTTTTAAGCTCATATGTTCCAAAAATTTTGATTAATTACCTTTATTTGCAAAGCTAAAAATATTCAAGGAAACAATGACCAGGCTTAGTGTAAATATTAACAAAATTGCCACCCTGCGAAATGCCAGAGGTGGTAATAACCCTGACGTGATCAAGACAGCATTAGATTGTGAGCGCTTTGGTGCACAGGGTATCACGGTGCATCCCAGGCCTGATGAAAGACATATCCGATACGAAGATGTAAGAGTCTTAAAAAAAGTAATTGCTACTGAACTGAATATTGAGGGGAACCCACTTGACAAGTTTATACCTTTGGTTGAGGAAGTTAAACCAGGTCAGGTAACTCTGGTACCCGATGCTGCCAATGCTATTACTTCTGATGCGGGTTGGGATACAATAAAACATCAGGATTATCTTACAGAAGTGGTTAAGCATTTCAAAAGTTTGGGTATACGTACTTCAGTATTTGTAAGCCCGGATGCAAGAATAGTTGAGGGTGCTGCAAAAATTGGTGCAGACAGAATCGAGTTATATACAGAGCCTTACGCCAGTGCATTTCAACAGAGTAGAGAGCAAGCAATTAAGCCTTATAAACTAGCTGCTAAAGTAGCGTATGATTGTGGATTAGGTATCAATGCAGGTCATGACCTGGATTTGCATAATTTGGCTTACCTTGTTCAAAATATTCCGGCAATTGATGAAGTGTCTATAGGGCATGCACTTATTTGTGATGCATTGTATTTGGGTCTGGAAAATACAATTCAGTTATACCTGAGATGTTTACAGGCAAAATAAATCAATTTTGAAGCGTAAAGATTTGTAGATAAATATATGAAACTGTTTTATCGAGAAATAGGAGAAGGCAAACCCATAGTTTTAATTCATGGGTTATTTGGAGCATCTGATAATCTGTTTAGTGCAGGCAAGGCTTTGGCTGAGGATTATAAAGTATATTTATTAGATCAGCGAAATCATGGTAGTTCTCCGCATAGCGATGAACATACGTATGCTGCTATGGCAAATGATCTGAAAGAGTTTTTAGAAAGCAATAATCTGGAAAACCCTTTGATCATTGGTCATTCTATGGGAGGGAAAGCAGTAATGAAGTTTGCTGCTGACAATCCTGATTTTGAAGCCAGGTACGTAGTTATGGATATTTCACCAAGATTTTATAATAGACATCATGACCAAATTTTGGATGGACTAAATAGCATAAAGATTGATGAAATTAGCAGTCGTCAGGACGCTGATAAGCAGCTAAGCGACTATGTACAGGAATTGGGAGTAAGGCAGTTTTTGCTTAAGAATCTGGAAAGATCTGATTCTGGGTTTCAATGGAAGATAAATTTAAAAGTTATAACCGAGCAGATAGAAAATATAGGTGAAGGGTTGGATGAAGATATTCAAATAGACAGGCCTTTTCTTTTTATAAAAGGGAATAACTCAAATTATATTCGTGAAGAGGACGAGAAATTGATACGTAAGCAATTTACCAATGTGGAAATAAAGGGTTTGGAGGGTGCAGGCCATTGGCTTCATGCCGAAAAACCTAAAGAATTTGTGGAATTGATTAGAGATTTTATGAAATCTTCCGAATAAAATATAATACCAGACTAATCAATATACTAACCAAAATACTAGTAACAACAGGAAAGTAAAAACTAACGTTTTTTCGCTCAATAAAAATATCACCCGGCAGTTTGCCTAGTGAAAAGGGAGTTTTGGGTAGTAAAATCAAGATAACTCCAAGCAACATTATTGCAGCCCCAACGAAAAAAAGTACTTTGCCTAATCCATTAAATTGTTCCATAAATTTTAGTAAAAAATAAGCATGAGTAAATACAAAGGTACAATTTTTCTGATTCCTTCATTTTTGTCTGAGAATAATTCGTCTGATGTTTTATCTCCTCAAATACTGGATGTTGTAAAAAATACTGATTACTATTTGGTAGAGAATGTTAGAACAGCCAGAAGATTTATCAGCAAACTAAGAACAGGAAGGGTAATTGAAGAGTTGATATTTTTTGTATTGGACAAAAAGACTAAGGAGGCGGAAGTATTGAATTATTTTGCTGAAATACCAGAAGGCAGTAATATAGGAATTATTTCTGAAGCCGGTTGCCCTGGTGTTGCAGACCCGGGAGCTGTAGCTGTAGCCTTAGGCCATAAAAATGGATATTTGGTAAAACCTTTGCCTGGGCCATCTTCTATATTGCTGGCTTTGATGGGAAGTGGGTTCTCTGGTCAGCATTTTAGTTTTAAAGGATATTTGCCTATTGGTCGTGCAGAAAGGGTAAAGCAGATCAAAGAGTTGGAAAGAGCAAGCAGAAAGGGGGAAACACAGATATTTATGGAAACGCCTTTTAGAAATAACCATTTGCTGGAAGATTTATTAAAGGAACTAGATTCTGAAACTGAATTGTGTTTGGCAGCAGACGTAACAGGTGATGAAGAATTAATTAAAACTAAAAAAATAAAAGATTGGAAAATAGGGCCAGTTGATTTTTATAAAAAGCCAACTATTTTTTTGCTGGGGCAAAGTAAATAATTATCTAACTTATAAATTCCAATAATATATATATTCAAGTATATTTGAATTTAAATCTCAAAAGACTACAAGTAAAAAATGTCATTCCTATTTACCTCTGAATCGGTGTCTGAAGGGCACCCGGACAAAGTTGCCGATCAAATTTCTGATGCGATATTAGATGCAATGTTGAGCCAGGATCCTAAATCCAGGGTTGCATGTGAAACACTGGTTACCACAGGACTTGCTGTGATTGCCGGCGAAGTTACGACAAAAGCATACGTAGATATTCAGGAAGTAGTAAGAAAAACCATCAAAAGAATTGGATATACCAAGGCTGAATACATGTTTGATGCAGAATCTTGTGGTATAATTACTACACTTCATCAACAATCGCCTGATATTGCACAAGGAGTAAATGAAGGAGAAGGTGTAGATAAAGAACAAGGAGCCGGTGATCAGGGGATGATGTTTGGATATGCAACCAAAGAAACTCCAGAGTATATGCCAATGGCTTTGGCTTTTTCGCACAGAATCCTTAGAAAACTTACCGAAATCAGGAAAGAAGGCAAGATCATGACGTACCTTCGACCAGACTCCAAATCGCAGGTTACTATCGAGTATGACAACTCAGGAAAACCTTCCAGAGTGCATACTATAGTAGTTTCAACACAACACGATGAGTTTGCTACTGAGCAACAAATGTTGGAAACAATAGCAGCTGATGTAAAAAAGTATGTGATCGCAGAAGTTATACCGTCAAGTTTGTTGGACGATAAAACTGTATACCATATAAATCCTACAGGCAAGTTTGTAATTGGTGGTCCGCACGGAGATTCAGGGTTGACAGGTAGAAAAATAATTGTTGATACCTATGGTGGAAAAGGCGCTCATGGCGGTGGTGCATTTTCAGGCAAAGATCCTTCCAAAGTAGACAGAAGTGCTGCTTACGCTTCAAGGCATATTGCAAAAAATCTGGTAGCTGCAGGAGTTGCGGATGAAATATTAGTTCAGGTAGCCTATGCAATTGGTGTGTCACATCCGATTTCTATAAACGTAAATACTTACGGTACTTCAAAGGTTTCTATATCTGATGGCGAAATTGCTCAAAAAGTAGCTTCTATATTTGATATGAGACCAAAAGCTTTGGTAGAACGTTTAGGGCTTACAAATCCTATCTATCAGGACACGGCTGCATATGGACATGTGGGCAGGGAGCCATATAGCAAAGAAGTAACCTTGAATTATGTAAAGATAGAACAGGGCGATGATTCAGTAACTGAGGTTAGAACAAGTGAAAAGAAAGTATTAGAATTTTTTACTTGGGAAAAACTGGATTATGTAGATAGAGTAAAAAAAGAATTTAAAATATAAGTTGTACAATAGTTTAAAATAGAAAAAGGCCTCAAATTGAGGCCTTTTTCTATTTTAAACTAGCGGTGTTCGCTCATTTTTTCTTTAGTCTTTTTAAGTTGTCTTGCCAGACTTTCGTACGAAAGGTCTATTGCTTCTTCAAAAGTGCCGGCTTGTTCTTTTACATTTAACGATGTTTTGTTTGGCAAATATAGTTGTATATGTACATGCTTATTTTCTTTCTGATCGTTATTCTCTACTTTTAAGTATACATCACCGTCAATAATACTGTCAAAGAAGGTATCCAGTTTGTCCATTTTTTTCTGAAGGAAATCAATTAATTTTTTGTCTGCATCAAAATGGATGGATTGAATCTGCAATTTCATGGCTTTAAAATTTAAAAAGTTAAACTTACGCTTTCGGATGTGCCTGATCGAATATAGCTTTTATTCTATCAAGCGAATTATGAGTATAAACCTGGGTTGCAGAAAGACTACTATGGCCCAGAAGATCTTTTATTGCATTTAGCTCTGCTCCTTTATTTAACAAATGTGTTGCAAAAGTGTGTCTTAGTACATGAGGACTTTTCTTTTCAAGAATCTCAATCTCAGAAAGATATTTTTTTACCAATCTGTAGATAAAGACAGGATAAGTATCGTCTCCTTTGTCTGTTACGATAAATGCTCCAACATCGTTTTTAAGCATCTCCAATTTTTTAGATATATATATCCTAATCAATTGTAATAGCGATTTGTTTAGAGGAATAATACGTTGTTTATGCCCTTTACCAGTAACTTTTATTTGAGCCGAATATAAATCTATATCGCTGCTTTTGAGGTTGATTAATTCTGAAAGTCGAATACCTGTGCCATATAATAGCTCTAACACAAGTTTGTCTCTAATACCCGAAAAATTTTCTCCGAAAGAAAATTTTTCAAGTAAAGAATTTATTGAGTTCTCTTCAATAAATACGGGTATAGTCTTTCGAGTTTTGGGACCAATTATCTTTTGCATGGGATTAGAAATAATGAGGCCCCTGCTGGATAAAAATTTGTAAAACGATCTTAAACAGGCAATTTTTCGATTGATGCTTCGTGTGTTTATTTGATTTTCTGAAAGGTCTGCTATCCAACTCCGAATAATGTGGTAATCTGCCAATTCGGGTTTTGTGATTTCGTAACTATGTATTAAGTAATTGCAAAACTGATGTAAGTCAGTTTTGTATGAAGTAATAGTATGTGCAGAATACCTCTTCTCAGTTTGGAGATGAAATAAAAAAATAGTGGTTATATCGAAAGTAGTATCTGACATACTTCCAATATAACCAAATCAAAGTTTGAACAAAAGGAATTATATACCTTTTTGTTGCATTCTTTCTTTATATTTTGCTCTGATAACCTCGTGTCTTCTGGCTACAGATGGCTTTTCGAAGTGGCCTCTGCTTCTTAATTCTTTAAGTACGCCAGTTCTTTCAAATTTTTTCTTGAATCGTTTAAGAGCTCTGTCTATCGATTCGTTTTCTTTAACGGTTACTACGATCATAAATGCCTTATTCTTTATTTACCAAAGGGCTGCAAATTTATTTATTTTTCTATTACTATACAAATTTATTTGTTTAATAGTTTAAGAACTGGCTATTGTTCCTCTTTTTGAACGTTCCCATGCTGCTGCCTGATTGCCTTTTACGTATCTGAAAAATCCAAGGAATGCAGCGTAGTTCATAATGAAGAAATAGTATGGAATAAATAAAGCCTTTACTTTTATTTCTTTGTTGGCTAAATACCAACCGGTTAAGGCCATTGAATAAAACATAACTTGCCCGGTAAATATGGCTCTATATAGAATATCTTCATTTATTAAAGCCAGGTTAAGAGGGATAAGTAATAATAAGAATAATGGCACTAAGCTCCACCTCAATACTCTGTGAGAGACATATTGGAATGTCAACGTGAAGTTTGTGAAGGGGTTTAGCAAAGAAGAAAGTCTAACCATTGATTGCCATGCCCCGGCACAAATCCTTACTTTTCTTTTTAGTTCTTCTGATACAGATTCAGAGGCCGTTTCCATGGCATATGCTTCCGGTTCATATACCACTCTGTATCCTTTTTCAGCTATTCTTAATGATTCTATAAAATCATCAAGTATGGTGTCTTCTTCAAGCCTTGTATATAATTCTTTTCGAAAGGAAAATAACTCTCCGGCTGCTCCTACTATGGTTAATAGTTCTGAGTCAAGTTTTTTGAGAAAGGATTCGTATTTCCAATATACTCCCTCCCCGGCTCCTGTAGCATTGTCTTTATCTTTGGATATAATTCTTTTTTCACCCGAAACAGCACCTACCACTGGGTCTGAATAATATTGTACAATTTTTTTTATGGCATTGGATGGTAGAATTGTATTTGCATCCGAGAAAATAACAATAGGCGTATCTATGTATTGCATAGCCCTGTTTTCTGCAGCGGATTTACCTCTTCGTGCATCTTCGTGTAATACTTGTATGCCCGGTATAGATTCGGCTTTTAAATTGGTGCCGTCATTTGATCCGTCTGTTATGAAAATGATTTTGATTTTCTCTTTGGGATAATCAAAATTAAGGCAGTTTTGGGCCTTATCTTCTATATAATCCAGTTCATTAAAGCACGGAACTACAAAAGAAACCTCTGGTTCATAATTCGGGTCGCTGAATATTTTACCTTTTCCTAACAATCTTTTGACTTTTACCAAGATATATAAAAGTATTCCATAGCCTGCATAAGCATAGAAAATAATAAATATGGCCAGCCAAAACAGGATTATAACAAATGGTGAAGTTTCCATAAATTCAAACAGTTTTTTTAAGATACTTTCTTTAGCAAGGCAGTCTCTGTTACCCGCTCCCAGGATTTGCTTTCCTGATTATATTGTTTTATTACTTTGCCAGGGTTTCCGGCTACTACACTATATGGTGGTACATCCTTGGTAATAATTGTACCGGCGGCAATAATGGAGTGTTTGCCTATTGTAACTCCGGCTGTTAATACTGAATTAGCTCCTATCCAACATTCATCTTCTATTTTGATTTCGCTGGTGCTACAAGGTTGTTTACAAATTGGAGTTCCAATATCTTGATAACCATGATTTAGGCCTGACATTACTACATTTTGGGCTATTATTACGTGGTTGCCAATGTTGACCGGACCTATTACTACATTGGATAATCCAATACGAACTCCGTCCCCGATTTTTACTGCACCCATACCATTGTTAACAACCGAAAAATCCTCAATAGTAGAGTTTTGACCAATGGTAAATTCTCTGAATGGCAAAAGGTCCATCCTGGTGTTTTTTCGGATTAAGCTGTTTTTGCCGCGTTTGTGTATAAATGGATTTACAAAATTCTTAACCCACCATCTAGGGCGAGCTTGATTTTTAGGTATTAGAGCCCATAGTATCAATGCCTTTACTTTTGGGTTCTCTTTGGCTTTATGTGCGAATTCTTTCATGAGTCAAGATCTATTGATATTAATTCAGAATAATGATTGGTTATATTGATAGAAGAATTTAGAGCGTGATATTGTTTTAGGCAGGTCTTTTAACATTATTCAGCTATTTGAAGTTAGTGTTTTGTGAATGGAAACTTTTTGATATAAATGGAACTATTTAACCTGCCCAATTGGCTTTGTAAGCATACTTTTACCTATGATCCCAGAAAATTATCTGATGAGATAGTTGATAGTATAAAATTCAAGCTAAAACGATATCATGATCAGGAACCTTTGGTTAGTATTGTAATTCCGGCTTTTAATGAAGAAGCCGGTATATTAAATACATTATCTTCTTTAGCCGATTTGGAGACTGCATATAGAGTTGAGTTAATTGTTGTTAATAATAATTCAACCGATAAAACAAAAGCGATTCTGGATGCCTGTGGGGTTAAAACAATTTTGGCAAAAGATCAGGGAATTAGCTATGCAAGACAAGCAGGATTGGATGCCGCAAAAGGTAAGATTATTTTAAATGCAGATTCGGATTCTATTTACCCTAAAAATTGGGTGGATCAAATGGTTAAACCTTTGCTTAAATCCAAAGCGATTAGTTGTGTATATGGTTCATATTCCTTTATTCCATCAGATGGAAATTCAAGAATGAGTTTAGCTATGTATGAGGTAGTTGCCGAAAGTTTTTTTAAGATCAAAAAAGTATATCGGGAATGTGTAAATGTAATGGGTTTTACTTTTGCATTTCGCAGAGAGGATGCGATTGCTGTTGGAGGTTACAACCATTTCCTGAATAGAACAATTACCGGTAGAAGCGAAGATGGTTGGATGGCTTTTCAATTGCTTAAAGTTGGCAAACTATATAAGGTTGAATCTGCTGCAGCAAGGGTATGGACAAGTGATAGGCGACTCATGGCGGATGGAAGTCTTTCCAATGCATTTAAACGCAGAGTAAAACGCGAATTAAGTAGGTTGCATATTTATTTAGATCAGCGATACGAAATAAAATAAAATCTTTAGCGGCTATCTAAATTGATAATAAAAGCTCAAAAGTATTGGATTTGCTTTAGGTAAGCGCCCATTTTTCGATGTGGAGTGATATGAAAGTGATTAAGCAATTCTATAAGATGATGATTGCTTTCAGTTTCTTCAGACTTTAAGAGACATTCTACGTTGCCTTCCGGGCTTACAACTATATTGAGTGATTGATGGTCTTTTCCGGTTAGATTATTTAAACTTTCCTGTTTTAAATCTTTTGGGTGAAACAAAAAGTATTCTTTTTCTTCTTTGCTTGAGTTTACTATTAGGTTATTGGAAAAAATATTTCTGGCGTTCTCATTAAACCATCGTATTCCATTCATCCCAAATCCATCAATTGTATTGTTTATAACAGCCACAATATGATTGGGGGAGTCTGCTCTGTTGTCGCAAAAAATGCCCGATGCTGTACAATTTGAAATATAGTTGTTGTAAATAAGAATTTGACCAAGGCCAAGTATAATAATACCATTGCCATTTCCTTGAGAGATATAATTGTTGTAAAATATACCAGATGTGCCTTCTCCGATTTGCATTCCGTTGTTTTGGGCAGGTTTATTAGCTAATCCGTAATTATATATTTTATTATTGAAAACCTGAGCTTCTTTTGTTGCACAGCCTATTTGTATACCTTCCCAGGCTGTATTTTTAACTATATTATTGTAAATTTTCAGGTTCCATATTTCATGGGGAAAAAGTGTGTCTCCGGGACATTTTTTGCTTTTATTAAAGCCCTGATAAAAAGAATTTCCTACATAAAATCCTTCACCCCCTACGTCATGGATGTAATTGTGATGATATTGAATGTTTTTCTGAGTGAAGTTTTCGCGATTTGTTGAATGGTCGCAAGTGGGGTCGGTTTTGCTCATTATTCCGGCAAATCCTGCTCCTGAAATTTCAAAATGATCAATCTCTATATCTGTGGTAATGCCGGTAATATTTAAACCTGGTGCTTTGGGCCCTGTTTGGGTAATGGTAAAACCATATGAATGTTCTTTGTTGCCGGTTCCGGTTAGTCTAATATGTTGACAGTTATGCACTTTAAATCCATAATAAAAATCGTTATTGTTGATTTCAACCATGCCTTTGTTAATGATTATTATTGGGTTTAATGAGTCTCCTTGGATGTTTTTGAGCTGTAAGTATTTTCTTTTTCCACCTTCTATAAAAATTGTATCACCTCCTTTTACCGGGTATTTTAAGGCGTCAAAATAGGTTGTTGATAGCTTGATTAAATGTTTATTGGAAGTTTGTGCATTTGAGTATGCTGTAAAAAAGAATAGAATTATATAAAAAAGGGTTTTCATACCTATTAAATCCTATTCATCGAAAAATGTTAAAACAAAAAAAGTAGCCGAAATTTCTCTCGGCTACTTGTATTCTAAACTTAATCAGAACTAATTAGTTGATAATAAGTTGTGGAGCATATCCGCTTTCTTTGGCACTGAATGAAACACTGGTACCTCCGGTTTCTTTTTCCAGAATCAGGGTGTAAGTTCCATCGCCTTTGATAGCGTTAGTCACGTCTATTGAATATAGTGTGCTTGTATTAAAAGTAGTATTAATCATTCCTACTTCGGTTAATTTTGCCGGCGCTGAATTTGGTGTTAGATTCTTTTCAGACCAGTTACTATTTGCAGCCAAATAAACTTTCATTGGACCATAACCTTTGTTATAACCAGCTCTTAGTTTAAGAATAGCTCTTTCAGCTTTGTCAGTTCCAAGACCTTCAACTGTAAACTTTATATAAGCGACTCTACGATCTTTGTCAACTCTAACATCTCCATGGTTATATCCCTTTCCATTTTCAAGGTAAGCATCTTCAATGGCTAAGAACTTCGCATTTACTAATGTAGCTTTTTTGTTTACTACCATTGTAAATTGTTTTGTTGCAATACCGCCTTTATCATCAAATGCTTTTACAGTTATATTGTATGTTCCTGCATCATTTACTCCAGGCGTGAAAATGAAGTTTGCTCCAGTTGTAGTTCTGGCGATTTTTGCAAATGCCGGAAGATTGCTTGCTGATACTTTTACTGCATCGCCATCTGGATCTGACAAAGTAAATGATACAGTTTTAGTTTCTGATACAATCATTTTTTGATTGCTTATGTTGCCAATAACTGGCAACTGATTACCAGGTTCTACAATTCCACCTCCAGTTCCACCACCATTGTCACCACCTCCAGTTGAGGTGCTTCCAAATTCAAATGCTCCGATATCGTACCCTTTACCTGCTGGTCTTTTGTTGTTTTTGTAGTCAAAAGTTATACCGTATGAGCTAACATCTGCACCTTTGTCAATTGCAGAAGAGCCAGACAGTATACTATAGTCATTGTTCGAAGCTGAATTGAATTTTACTTCGTCGATCGAGTTTGTAAATAGGTTGTTACTTTCCTGTAGTTTAACACCTGCTATAGCATTGATGTATTTGCTGCTACCTGGTTTTACTACTATGTTGTTGATAATTTTAACATAAGAAACCTGTTCTGCATATATTTTAAGGCCATCTTGTGCAGGGTTAATAAAGGTATTGTTTATAAAGGTAAACCCTGGACCTGTTGTATACCTTTCATCACAGAATACGCCATTCGTTCCCGGATTGATTACTACATTATTAAAGATAACGTTGTCGCCAAGGCCTAGAATTATAAGACCATTTCCAGGGCCGGTATTTACAATATTGTTGTATAGTTTACCACCTGTTCCTTCTCCAACCTGGATACCATTGTTTTGGGCAGCAGCAAATGGATCCTGACCATACAAGGCTACATCGTTATTGTAAATTTCCGTACCTTTTATAGCACAACCTACCTGTATACCTTCACAACCTGTGTTTCTGGTTTTGTTGTTATGCAATTTTACATTTTCTACACTGTGTGGTTTGATGTTTCCGCAACTTAGATCCCTACCACCTTCATAAAATGAATTTCCGATATAAAAACCTTCACCTTTTACATCGTGCACAAAATTATGGTGAATGTTTAAATCTCTCATAGTAAAATTGCCTCTCCAGGTAGATTGGTCACAGGTCGGATCGGTTTTGGCCATTATACCTGCAAAGCCGGTGTTTTGTACCTCTACATGGTCAAGTTCAAAATTTGTACTTAGTTTGTCCATGGAAATTCCGATATGTCCACCATTTACATGTATACCATATTCGGTTTTGTCATCGCCAGAACCGGTAACTCTATAAAACTGGCAATTTTCGAATTTTAAACCGTAAGCAGCAGAAGCTGTTGCATTCAATGTTACTTTACCACCTTTGTTTACAAATATTATAGGGTTGTTTGCATCACCTTTGAAATTCTTAATTAAAAGAGCTCTGGTTCTGGTTCCTGCTTCAATACCTATTACATCGCCGGGTTTAATACCTAAGGCAGCACCATCAATTAAATAATCGTTAGCACCAATTACATGTGCAAATTGAGTATAAGCTGCTGAACTTGTAGTTTTTTGGGTTTGAACATTGTCTTTTGGACTTACTTCTTCATTTCTTTTACAAAAGGTAAGAGAAAGCGAAGCTAGTCCTAGGACTAAATAATTTGAAATCCTCATAATAAGTTGTTTTGGTTAGACTTTAGAGTGTGTCTGAAATTGTATTTTTCAAATTTGTCTATTGCTAACGGGGGCTTTTTGAGGATTCGTATAAATAGAAAATGCCCTGATTTGGGCATATGCTGAGCTTTTTTAATAGAAAAAAATCGGAAAGAAATGAACTATTTGTCTTTTGTTTTTTCAATACGCTTATTATGAGTATTTTATGTTTTTGTTTTGATAAAGTTCCCTGTTTGGACTGAAATTGTATTTTTCTTTAATGTAAGATTTTCTGTATAAAAGTTCATATAAACCAAAAAAATGTTCAAAATCAGCGCTGTTTACTCGTGTTTAAAGCTATATTTTTTCTAAAAAATTGTACAAAAACGAAAAGGGCCATATACTTTCCGTTAAGTATAAGGCCCTTTATAAGGTTATTTCTACTGAAAATTATGGATTATTCTCCGGGTTTATTTCAGTTGAAATATTTCTGTGTGGCGTGTGTATAAATTTTTTGTTTGCTCCTTTTAATTTAAACAATGTAGCAAACATAACTAGTATTGCTTTTGGCAATTGAGCTACAGCATTTAATGTTTTCTTGTTGAAGTAGGTATTTGGTATTGCCAGCAAAATACCCATTGACCAGCCGCTAAGTAATATAAACCATTGAAATATACTCGGTCCTAAATCCAAACCGGCGATTGACGATAATATTGAAAGTATGGTAAATAGGATTAATGTACCAAGAAGCATAACTCTTGGCATCAGGAATTGCTGAAATGCTTTGTCAAAAAAGTCTATATTACCTTTTGTAAACAAATCTACAATGCCTGCCAGAAAGAATTTCTTGAAATAATGTATCTGAGCAGATATCCATCTTCTGCGTTGATTACCAAATACTTCAGAATCTTCTACTTTTTCATCATAAATCAAGGCATCTTCAGCATATTCAATTTTTACTTTGTTTCTTAAAAGTTTAAGCTCAGATTCTTTGTCAAAACCACCAACTGCATGTATCGTTTTTAATACTTCTTTATACATGCTGTAGTTAAAGGCCATGCCAGAGCCAATTAACCCACTTGAAAGCCCCATTATTCTATGACCTTTGCGATAGATATGGTTGTTTACTTCCTCGCTTATAGCATCCAGGATGGCAAAATTAGTGTTTAAGTTTTTTGCAACCCGGTGTCCTTGTATGGCTTGTGTTTTTGTATGGTATAACTTACTGTTTATTTTGCTCAGAAAGTCACGGGACATATGGTTATCAGCATCAAGAATTAGCACATAATCATAGTGGTTTTGAGGTAAAACATTAAAGGCTTCGTTGAGCGATTTGGCTTTAGTACTTTGTTCAAAGCTTACTTCTATGACTTTTACCGGAATTTGTTTTAAAGCTTCTACAGTTGCCGGTTGTAGACTGTCGGCTATAACAATTACATCATAGCTGTCTTTGGGATATTTTTGCATTACAGCATCTTTTGCAGAGTTAAGTATTACCTCATCTGACTTGTAAGTAGGAATCATCACGGCAAATTTGCTTTCAGGGGCGTAGTTTGTGCTTGGTTTTATGCTGCCAAGTTTGCCTGCAATAGAAAATATGAGGGCATATAATACCGATATGCCTAGGTATACATATACAATACTTAATAATATGTTTATAGCGATCATGCTTGCTCTAGTTTAGGATTGCTGTGAATGTTTCCGTTGTTCCAATTCCATAAGTAGCCGGCAAAAGTTGCCTTTAGCAGGTCATATCTTTTTCGAGATGCATAACTTAACATGTTTTTGGGCATCGACACAAAGGTGAAAAATGCCAAACTTGCTGCCAGTTTCATACCTCTGCCGTTACGACGTAGGAATAACAGTCGGTTTCTAGTCATGTAGTATGCTTTTAAAGTGCTTTCCTTGCCTACTGACATAGATTCTTTATGTAAAACCTTGGATAAACCGGTATACCAGAGTGTATATCCGGCTTTACGGATTCTTTCGCAAAAGTCGAGTTCTTCGTAGTATAGAAAATATAAATCAGCCATTAATCCGACCTCTTCTACTACTTTTCTTGGTATCATCATTGCGGCTCCGTGACAGAAATAAGTTGGATAGCAACCATTATATTGCCCCGAATCTTTTTCCTTCTGACCAATAAATTTACTTCGCCCTGTAAGCATATTCATTGGGGTACTACCGGCATATTGAATTATACTGTCTGAATTGAAATAAATCAGTTTCGAACTGACAACTCCGGCTTTGGGGTCTGATTCCAATTTGTCTACTAAAGGGTTTATAAAGTCAGGCTCCACTTCTGTGTCGTTGTTGAGCATCAAAAAGTATTTGCCTTTGGCTTGTTGAAAACCAACATTATTGCCGCCTGCAAATCCAAGATTTTTACCTGTTTTTATAAGATTAATATATGGATAACGCTCTTTGATCCTATCTGGATTTTCAGACGAACCATTGTCTATTACCAGTATCTCAAAGTTTGGATAGGTTACTTGTTGAAGAGAAGCTATCAGTTCTTCTGTAACTGCTGCATTGTTAAAATTGATGGTAATAATTGAAACCAGAGGCTTTCTCTTGTCTTCCATACTGCACTTTCCATTGTTTCATTCTGATAACTCCCCTTGCTTATCTTTTGTTAGTCCTCTCTTATTCATTTTTCTCATTTTTGATCAAAAAAAAAGAGCAAGCTTTTTGGGCTTACTCTTTAATTATGTGCAATATCGATTTCTTATTGATGCTCTTCTCTCAATAAGTCGTTTACCGTTTTTACCGGATTGAAGGTAATAATTGGTACTTCTACAAATATGGTTATCCAATCGGCCATGCTGCCATTCCAAAGTCCTGGCAATTCCTGTGCTTTCAAATCTTTGCCGTCTTTTGATTTTTTACTTACAAATCCTGTTGAGTGATCAACATATTTTGCAAGGTCAAACTTTTTGCCTTGATTATCTTTTACAGCACAAACCAAATCTACCGGATTAAAATGTGTAGCACTATTAAAAAGTTCGCTCTGAGCCTTGTTATCCATGTCAATTTGAGCACTTTCTACAACTTGCAGACTGGTAGTGCCATCGGGGTTTTTAGCCCAGAAAGGTCCGCCACCCGGTTCTCCAACATTTTTTACCATACCACAAACACGCATTGGGCGGTTTAACTTCTGTATATAAAAGTCCCTGGCAGCAGCGCCGCTAATTTCAGGAAAATCTATGCAAAGCTCTTTACGAAGAAAATGATCAGCTTCGCTCAGGGCTTTTTCAAATTCAGAAGAATTTAATTTTTGAAGCAGGTCAAATATCCGTGTTCTGTAACTAAGCAGTACTCCGGCAATAATTTTTTTATATCGGTATGTTTCTTCTTTTATTTTATCAGGTACAACATTGTCAATGTTTTTGATAAAAATCAGGTCGCTATCAATCTCATTCAGGTTGTGAATAAGAGCTCCATGACCTGCCGGTCTGAATAGTATAGAATTATCTTTTTCTCTAAAAGGTTCATTATTTAGATCTACCGCCATTGTGTCGGATGACTTTTTTTGCTCCGAAAATGAGATTTGGTATTTTACCTTATACGTATTTTCATATTCAGCTTTTACTTCTGCTATAAGTTTCTCAAAACGAGATCTATGCTCCGGTGAAACAGTAAAATGCAGATTGGCTATTCTATTTGTGTCAGCACCATATACCGCTCCTTCAACCATATGTTCTTCTACCGGTGTTCTGGATATGCCATGTGGGTACTTGTGAAATTTAAGCAAGCCTTTTGGCAGTTCTCCGTAGTGCAATCCTTCGTTTAGCAAAGCTTCCAGTATAGGCACAAACTCTTTTAATTCTATGGCTTTGGTTAAATCCTGACCATATAAATTGGTAAATACAATTTTCAGGTCCTCATAAAATGCGAAGTTTTCCAGGCTCTTAAAAAAATGATAAACCGACTGAAAACTTTTATCTTCCACAAATTTTGCGTAGTCAGCTTCGGTGCCTTTATAATCGCTAATAAAACTAAAAAGTGACTTAAACATTCTGGTAGCTGCGCCAGATGCCGGTACAAATTTTACTATACTTAAGTTGCCAGAGTTTTCACTGTAGTATTTTTCATACAAATCAGCTTGGTTTTTGTCCAGGCTTAAAATTCCATCGCCAAGTGTGGCAGCTTTTGCCAGCGGCAGATAGGGGAAACCATCCTTAAAATGTTTTAATTGTTTTTCAACTGTGGCAACTTCAATACCTAGGGATTTGAACTGCTCAATGTCTTGGGAAGTAAACATGCTTATTGGAAAATTATTTTCAAAAAAATGAATAGGATACTAATAACTATATTAAAAGTATTGTGTTCAATCAAATTTAAGCTTTTCTATCTCTTTTAAAAATTCCTCACAAAATAAACCATACGCTATTCTAAATCAATTGTTGTTTTTATGTATGTTGATTTTTCTGCATTTTTGTCAAAACTTCTATTTTTACTATATATCGACTTTTAAACCCCTGGCCATATTATGAATCCCAAAGTAGATGCTGTGCTAAATGAGGTTAGCAAGATGGTTATAGGCCAGCAATATATGGTAAAACGCTTGCTTGTTGGACTTTTTACTAACGGCCATATTTTGCTTGAAGGTGTGCCAGGACTTGCCAAGTCGCTTACTATTAATTCGTTAGCGAAGGCACTACAGCTTAATTTTCACCGTATACAGTTTACTCCAGATCTGCTGCCTGCCGATGTTATCGGGACTATGATATACAATCAGGCAAAAGGAGAATTTGAGGTAAAAAAAGGACCTGTTTTTGCCAATATTATTCTGGCTGATGAAATAAACCGCTCCCCTGCCAAAGTACAATCAGCTTTGCTAGAAGCCATGCAGGAAAAACAGGTTACCATTGGCGATCAGACTTATCCTATAGACAGACCTTTTTTGGTTTTGGCTACGCAGAATCCTGTAGATCAAGAAGGTACGTATTCCTTGCCGGAAGCTCAGATAGACCGTTTTATGATGAAGGTATATGTGGGGTATCTTACCCGTCAGGAAGAACTGGAAGTAATGCGACGTATGTCAAATATGTCATTTGAAAATTCGATTCAGCCGGTTTTGACCCGCGAAGATATATTTGCTATCAGAAGCGAAATTAATAATGTTACTATTTCTGAATCGCTGGAAAAGTATATCATTGAAATTGTATTTGCCACCCGCGAACCCGAGGTATTGGGTATGACTGAGGAGGCTTCCTATATTCAGTTTGGGGCTTCACCCAGAGCTAGTATAAACCTGAATCTGGCAGCCAAAGCTATCGCTTATATGGCCGGCAGAGATTTTGTATTGCCGGAGGATATTAAAGAAATTGCTTATGATGTTCTTAATCACCGCATTATACTTAGTTACGAAGCAGAGGCAGAGGGTGTAACAGTCAAGAATTTAATAGATAACATTTTAAGAAAAATCTCAATTACTAAATAATTGATGCTTTTAGTGCAATGTCGGATTATTTGACCTTGTACTTATCTAAGATGTTGTTCTTTTTTTTGTCCCAGGGCTTTACAGTTTTGCTCGACATATGCCAGGTAAATGCAATAACAATCAGGACAAATGCAATTACTATAAGTTGAAATATTCTATTATTTTTCATTAAAATCCAGCATAAATCCTTTTTCCTGATACATTTTATATACCTCTGTATCGAAATTGTAAAGTTTTACAGTTTTTCTATCAAAATCATCCGTTTTGTTGTTTCTGACAAGCAATTTTAATTTCATCAATTTTCGTTGAAAAGTTTTAATATTGATGTTATGCCCTTGCATAGATTCATACAATGTATGCAAGTCGTCTAAGGCAAACGGTTCATCTAATACGCTATGTCCAATTGGTGAGCAGACTGATTTCTTTTTTAATTTTTGCAAGGCATCTTCCAGAATTTGTTCATGGTCAAAAGCCAGGTTTGGAAGTTTTGATAACGGAAACCATTTTACATCGCTTGCATCATCCTGCGCATTGAGTTTATATTTTGGTTTAGCAATAAAAGTATAGTACGAAATAGAAAGTACTCGGTCTCTGGGGTCACGTTTAGGATTGCTATATACTCCGCTCAGCTCCAGATTTGATATTTTAAGGCCGGTTTCTTCATGGAGTTCTCTTATTGCACAATCTTCTGTGGTTTCATTTTCCTCCAGAAAACCACCTGGCAAGGCCCATTTGTCTTTGAAAGGCTCATTTTTCCTCTGAATCAAAAGTACTTCAAGGCTGCCTTTGTCATAGGCAAATATAACTAGGTCTGTAGCCAAAGAAGGTTTGTGATATTCAGAGTTTTTTTTCATTATAATTCAAGTAGTTTGTTGGTAATTAATGGTGCTATGGATTTTACTTTTAGAAAGTCATCCTGAATAGCAACGGCATTGGGGTGGCTGTTTGTGCAAATGACCTGACTGAAGTAGCCCGAATCTTTTATTCGTTGTATGGCATTGGAAGTAAATAATCCGTGGGTGGTTATAGCAGCAACTTTTAGTCCACCGGCATCCAGATAGGCTTTTGCAGCATTTATCAACGAGCCGCCTGTTCGTATCATGTCGTCATATATAATGACATATTTATCTTTTACATCTGCCGAAATAGAAGTGATTTCAGTTTTTTCACCACTTAGTCTTCTTTTGAAAACAAAAGCTCCATTTACACCTAAGTCATTAGCCAGAGATTCTACCCATTTGGCTCTACCGGCATCTGTACATGCCAAGACAAATGGATTGTTTCCGGCTATTTCGCGGGCAGAGTCAATTATAAGGTTTTTTGCATAAAGATGTATATGTCGTATGTCTCCTTCCAGATATTGAGGTATGCCTTCAGAATGCAGATCAAGAAATATAACCTTGTTGCCTACACTGGATCTTGGTATAACAGAAATAAGTCTGGCTCTGGTTTTTGCTGTTATTACTTCACCTGGTATTACAGAGCGCTCCATGGTTGAATAGCCATAGTATGGAATAATAAGAGTCAGCGAATGGGCGCCATATTTTACTAATGCACAAGCCAGATCGTAAAGTTCCATAGTATCGTTGTCATTGGCTGTGCCACCTATCAGCATTACATCTCTGCCTGCAGAAGAGGTTAAAACTCGCTGGTATCTTTCGCCATCAGGAAAATACTTTACTTCAACTTCGCCTTTTTCAAAGTTTCCTAGTTTAACTATTTCGTCACGTAAATATTGATATTTCTGAATTCCAAAGATTAGCTTATTACTCATAAATTATAAGTGTCAAGAATTTGGAGAGCTGGTTCTCAATGCGAAAGCAAAGAGGTTTGTCCAAAATATGGTTAGATTGAACTGTTAAGTTAAATCTAAAAGGTAGAAAGAACAAAACTTATGGGTATTTTCATCAAACTTTACATTGCGATATTAACATTTCCCCTTATTTTTACTTTTATACAATTATTAATTCAGATATGAGAAAACAACTTTTTTATTTTCTTCTGCTTGTAACCTCGCTTTCAATGACATCTTGCGGGTACAACAATATGGTCAATTTGCAGGAAAGAGTGGCAATGCAATGGGCCGATGTAGAAAACGTTTATCAACGCAGAGCAGACCTGTTGCCAAACCTGGTAAAAGTTGCCAAAGCCTATGCTGGTCATGAAAAAGAGACTCTTGAAGGGGTTATTAAGGCCAGAGCTGAAGCTACTAAAGTAACCATCAAAGCGGATCAGTTGACTGAAGAAAATATGGCACGTTTTGAACAAGCACAGCAAGGTTTGTCTGGTGCATTGAGTAGGCTGATGGTTGTTTCAGAACAATATCCTGACCTTAAAGCCAATGAAAACTTCAAAAATCTCGCCGTTCAGATAGAAGGTTCTGAAAATCGCATTGCAGTTGAGCGAAGAAAGTTTAATGAAGTAGTACAACAGTATAATACAACAATCAGAAATTTTCCTACTAACATCTATGCCGGTTGGTTTGGGTTTGAGTCAAAACCTTATTTCAAATCCAAACAAGGTACCGAGAATGCTCCTGACTTAGATTTATAAAATATGGCTTCACAGTTTTTTTCTGAATCCGAAAAGGAGCGAATCGTTGATGCTATTCGCCAGGCAGAGCTTAATACCTCCGGTGAAATACAGGTTCATATCGAAAAAAAATGCAAAGGAAATGTACTTGACCGGGCTGCTGTAGTTTTTGGCAGCCTGGCCATGCACCAAACTCTGCAACGAAATGGTGTGTTGTTTTATCTGGCTGTTGAAGATCACAAATTTGCTATACTGGGCGATGTTGGTATTAATGATTGTGTACCTGACAATTTTTGGGACCAGATTAAGGATCATATGCAGCAACTTTTCAAAGCCGGCAAATTTGCAGAGGGCCTGGAAGATGGAATTCTCAAAGCCGGGCTCGCTCTTAAAACGTATTTCCCTTATTCGGGTGATGATATCAATGAACTTCCGGACAATCTTTCTTTTGGTCCGCATTAAATTTTAGCATGAAGCATTTCTTTATTTTCTTTTTACTATTCATTTCTACATTGGGTCTTTGGGCTGCCGATGAATTTCCGGAAGCACCCAATAGGCTGGTAAATGATCAGGTAGGTATATTAAGTAGTTCGGAGGTTCAGGCTCTAGAACAAAAACTACTTAATTATGAAGATACAACCTCCAATCAGTTTGCCATTTTAATTGTAAATGAAGTTCCGGGGGGCTATGACTATTCTGACTATGCCGAGAGAGTTGCCGAAAAATGGAAAATTGGGAAAGAAGGAAAAGATAATGGGTTGCTTATATTTTTAACCATAAAGGAAAGGAAAATATGGATAGCTACTGGATATGGACTGGAAGGTTCCATACCGGATGCCAGGTCAAAAGATATTATTGAAAGGTATTTTGTTCCATATTTTAAACAAGGACAATACTACCAAGGCTTTGATCAGGGCACTTCTGCACTTATTATGGCAGCTGCCGGCGAATTTGAGGCAGATCCTGCTTCATCTAAAAATCAACCCTGGACTCCTTTAATTGTTGTCATTATTATTGTGCTGATTATTATGATGATATCTCAAAACAGAAAAGGGGGAAAAGGCGATGGATATACAACATACTCAGGAAGAGGCTACAATAGAGGCGGGTTTTATGGAGGTGGCTTTGGTGGTGGTTTTGGAGGAGGAAGCAGTGGCGGTGGTTTTGGTGGATTTGGAGGCGGCGGTTTTGGAGGCGGTGGGTCTGGTGGTAGTTGGTAATTGGCTAAAATAGAGTATTTTATATTCTAATTGGCCTCTGGTTTAACTTTTTGTAAGTAGATATAGTATTTACTAAAAGTCCATTATGTATTTGCTTGTTCGTCTGATATTGGTGATAGGTTTGTGGTTAAGTGTTTCAGATACAACCGTGTTAAATGCGCAGCAGTTGATCCGACAAGCCTTAACAGAAAACGACAATTCTACCGATTATGAATTGCTCCGAACACAATATGGCAACTACAAAAGCATTCCTAAAGAAATTGAAAAGCCTGTATTAGTTGCTCTTAGCTATTTTCCGGAGTTGCAGGATATTCAAATAAAGTTTGTTGTAAAAAAGAAAAAGGCTCCACTTTTAACCCGACCGGAGTTTTTTGGTGCACTATTTAAACAGCCTCACAAAAGAACCTATCTTATTGTAATTAGCAATCAAACGGCTGATCATCTAAAAGATATAGAATTTTCAAAACTTAGTTTTAATGCTCAGGTTGGAGTGCTAGGGCATGAACTAACCCATGTAACCGATTTTACCCAACGTGGCAATGTTGGTTTATTGGGTATTACATTTGGTAATATGTCCAACCGCTGGGTAGATCGGTTTGAATACCATACAGATCGTAAAACAATTGATCACGGTTTGGGATTTCAGCTTTTATCCTGGAGTAATTCTGTCCGAAATAAAAAAATAGTAAAATACTATACCGGTGCTGACGACTTATCCGATGAAGAACTTTTTAAATTGGAAAAGTTGGGAAGAGAACGATATATGCGACCCGAAACCATCAAAAAGATAATCTCAAAACACCCTTTATATCAAAATTTTGTAGGCTTAGATTTGTAGAAATCACCTATTCTTTTTCACAAAAGATAATTCCCATAAGATTTTTTCGTTAAAGTTCCGTTTCAATCTTATTTTTGAAAATAATTGAACTTTACTAGCTGGTTATGGAGATGACTTCGGTTTTTTGGCACTTTCTGATTGGAATGTTGGTCAGTTTTATAGGTTCAATACCTTTGGGGAGTATCAATTTGTCTGTGTTTCAGGTTACTATGAAACGAGGTGTAAAATCCGGTTTGCTTTTTTCGGCTGGTGCAACCTTGGTCGAATTGTTTTATAGTTATATAGCGATACGTTTCAGTGCCTTTTTATTAGCGAATCAGGATGTGGAGTTTTATATACAAGTAGTTGCCATCCCTGCGTTTGTGCTAATGAGTCTTTATAGTTTTCGCAAAAAAAGCAACAAGGTAAACGAGCCTCAATTGATAAATAAGTCCGGTAAAGGAGATTTTATTGAAGGTTTCCTGATTGCTCTAGTTAACCCATTGCAAATACCATTTTGGGTGGCATATGGTACGTATATGCTTAGTAATGATTGGATAGTTAATGATGCGTTTTATCTTAACTTTTTTATTGCAGGGATAATTTGCGGTTCTTATTTATTGTTAACCCTAGTAGTATTTGCCTGCCAGAAAATAGAAAGAAATCTAAACCTGAGTCGCTTTAATATGGATAAAATAATAGGGATTATTTTTCTGATTTTGGCAATTTTTCAGTCGTTGAAATTAGTTTTTTGAGTTTGCCTCGCGTTTGTCTTTTCTAAAATCCCAAGGGGCTTGAGGGTTTTGATGTGACCAAAGACCTTTTCTTTTTTTTCGGGCCTGATTTTCTAACTTTTCTAATATCGGATCGTCTGAATATTGTGTGTAGTGCCAGGCAAAACCGTTTTCTACCAACACCTCGTTTAGGCATCTTCCATCAGGTAGGTATACAGTAGCCAGAATACGCTTATACCGATCTTTGCCATTGATCTGTAGTTTTACATCTTTTCCTTTTATCAAATTGCTTGTAAATACTCTGGCTTGCTGACCAAAGTCCTGTTTACTTTCCGGGCAATCGATATGGCTTAAACGTACTTTTTCCTTTTCACCCAAAACAATGGCCGAAAATGAGTCGCCATCGTTTACCTTTGTCACACTGGCACCTACCAGATCAGACTTTTCCCTGTTTGTCTCACAGGCAGAAAGTACAAGAAAAAGACAATACCAAATGTACCGATAGTGCCTTAGCGTATTATTTATATATTGGTAAATCGCTTGATCAGGTTATGTGCCAATAAATGTGACCTGTCCATTAATTCAGGCTTTATCAATTCTGACTTTGGGGCAATAAATTGACCTGTTTCCTGCAATTCATGGCCGCAGTTTTCAATAAGTGCCTGAATGTTGGTTTCTGCTAACTCAAGGTGAAATTGCAATCCCAAAGCCTGATTATTATACAAAAATGCCTGATTAAGACAGCCCGCACTTTGGAACAAGTTTGTCGCACCGGTCGGCAAATCAAAGGTATCGCCATGCCAATGGAAAACTTTCTCAGTTTGCCTAAAGTCTTTCAATAGCTCTAATGGTTCAGCTTCAATTGTTTTGTTAATATCGAGCCAGCCAATTTCTTTGTCTTGATTTTTGTAAACTTTTGCTCCTAAAACATCGGCCAGCAGCTGTGCTCCCAAACAAACACCTATGACTTTTTTCCCTTTTTGCAGAGCCTGCTCAATAAACTTTTTTTCCTTGTTCAACCAAGGGTATTGTACTTCGTCGTGCACACCCATTGGTCCGCCCATAATTACAAGCAAATCACAAATTTCCACAAATGGGAGTTTGTGGTCCTCAAAAAATTTTGTTCCTGTTAAGCTATTGCCCGGTTTTTTAAACAAGGGCTCAAGTATACCCAAACCTTCAAACGGAACATGTTGAAAAAAATGAATTTTCATATTCTGGCAAATAAACCCATAAAACTACTCACTTATTAAGTCTCCTCAAAAAGGATTTGAAAATATAAAGTTGATTAAAAGCAATAACAGTTTTTGTATTTGAATAGTTAGTAGAGATATGGTAAGAAATGTCAAAATATGCTTTTTATCCATAAAACAGCCCTTTTGGTCTGCAAGAACAGATTTTAGGCTGAATTCTTTTTCCTAAGCTGGTGACTCTCAAGTCGGAATTTGGATGATTTTTGGACTCCATGCCTCAGATCAGGGAATTTTGGCAATAGTTGAATTTTAACGTTTTGTAGCAATAGAAACTATGAAAGCAATCTGGAATGATAAAGTAATAGCTGAAACAGATCAGATTTTGGAACTGGAGGGCAACGTTTATTTTCCGCTTTCCAGCTTAAAAACAGGGTTTTTTCTGGAAAGCTCAACCCAAAGTGTGTGCCCCTGGAAAGGTAAAAGTCGTTATTTTCATATTTCGGCGAATGACCAAATCAATCCTGATGCCGCCTGGTATTTCCACCCTGCAGATGACAATCAGGAATTGCTAAAGAACCGAATTTGTTTTTGGAAAGGAGTAGAACTGGAAGAATCTTCTCCAATGTATAATGTCTGGTGTTCAGTAAAATATAGTATTTCACATTGGGCCGAATACTCTACATATTGGATAAAAAAACTAAATTCAGGTACTTAGTCTATGGTTATCTCAATTAATAGTATAGCAGCAGTTGTTTCCAATTGCTCTATTGCAACTGCCATAAATATACCAGATTCCGGGTTTTCAGTTATCCCAAAGCATTTTAACTGTCCTGTATAGGGTGTTGAGTTTTTTGTAAGGAATGTTTGTTGGCCGGGAATAGCCAGAGGCGTTGTTTCCTGGCCTCTTATGTTTTCAAATTGTTGACTCTCCCGGTGGTGAATTATTCCTTCATCTTTTTCATTTTTGCTAAGTCCAAACCACCAATCTTTGTAAACCAGACAGTCTTTTAGTTCTAAGGTATATTCTGTGTTTTCTGCAAATTTAAGTGTTTCCAGTTGCGGGAAAGGCGCCGATTCTGTATGGCCCTGAAAATATTCTAATGTCTCTTTTTTGTTAAAATACAACACCCTGCTTGTATTCTTTCCTTCTGAAATTAAAGCAAAATAGTCAGAACCGGTTATGGTAGTTTTAATCGCTGGTTCTTGAACTGAAAAGTCCTCATGCATTTCAAAAAGCATATACCAATCTGAAAGTTCTTTTTGCCAAACCAAGTGTTTGCGGTTATATGGTGTGGGCAGCTTGATCAACCAACCGGTAAATAGATTTTTTTCTTTACAAAACTCAATAGCAAATAGATGAGGATAATCATTTATATAAAAGCTGGTTAATGAGGAATTAGTATTTTCTTTGCCATAGCCGGGTAGTTCAATCTGATATTTTAAATTCAAATAGGGATCCAGGCATATAAGTTTGCTTTGAGTTGGCGACAGCAGGTAGGTCATTCCGTTTATTACTTCCAGTGCTTCAATGTCTGACAAGTTTTCCAGAACCTGATTTTTGAGTATTTCCGCTTTCAATCTTAAAATTATCTATATGAGCTAAGGGCTCAAGTTAGTAGTTTATTGCGAAGTTTTCATGCTCAATTCACCCAATAAGTCATAATATTTGATCGGCACATTGGCTGTTTGTTGTTTGGAAAGGTAAATGGCTATATTCAGCTCCAACAATCCTGTTTGTGTATCGTTTGCCAGCAAGGCTTTCAAAAAATGTGCATAATGGTCCGCAGGTACGTCGGTCAGATACTTGTCAAGCACAGCCTGAGCCTGATTGTATTGATTGTCTATAATATATAACTCTGCAATATGTGGTAACAAAGATAGTTGCAACGAATCTTCATTAAGTGCCATTAGAGACCATATTATACCTTTATGTAGTTGGCCTTCATTTAAATACGTGCTGGCGATATGCAGGTAGGCTCCTGATTTATCAAAAGGTCTGTATTCAGCCTCGGTATATAGTAGTTTTCTTGCCAGGTCATACTCCTGCATCTGCATAGTAAGCCTGGCTTTTAGGTTGTACCAGTCGGGCATATCAGGTCGTTTTTTCAGGGCATGATTTATATATGCCATGGCAAGGGCTGTATTTCCTTGTTTAAGTTTTCTTTCGGCTTTAGCTATAGCCTTTTCGCCGCTGCGGCTGGTATATCGTTTTATTCCTTTTCGCAATTTCCAATTATGCCTGATGGCAACAAAATGGCTGTCAGTTAGTACTGCGCTGCGGCTAAAACGATTCTGGTATTTGTATGCTGTGTCAAGCCAGTTAAGAGCCAGATTAGCTTCTTGCAATGATGCAAAACATTGCGCCATTTTATAGGCTGATCGTCCCGGCTTAATTCTATGATCCTGCAAATACGCCTGACTGGCCAGATTGTAATTGCCAAGTTGTTGATGTACACTGCCTGTAAGGTAATGTATGCCTGTTGGAAGAAAATTCGTATCCATGCCTTCAAAATAGGCCAATGCCTGAACGTATTGTTTTTGATTGAAAAAATAAATACCCGTCATGTACGGGTTGCCTTCAGGTATAGTAAGAATAGAATGAGTGTCCAATGATAGCCTTTTTTCGACTATTGAAATGGTATTTACCGACTGAGCTTTTGCTAGTTGCATTGTAATAAGAAGCAAAATACATATTCGGAAAATATCTGCCATCGCTAAGCCGCTTTGCTTTATTAGAAAGAACTGTTTGGTGCCTGAAATTGTTGAATGATGCTTTTTTAGCTAGGTTTGCTGTATGGTTTTAACGTTCAATAAATGAAGCGAATAGCAATAGGTGATGTGCATGGTTGCTACCTGACGCTTTGCGCATTGTTGGAAAAATTGAATTTACAGTCCGGCGATCAGGTTTGGCTGCTGGGTGATTTGATAAATAAAGGTCCACGCAGCAAACAGGTGCTTGATCTGCTTATTGCAGCTGACCAATTGCCTTATGAATTGCGTTCGGTTAGGGGTAACCACGACCAAAAACTATTGGATGTAAACAAGGGAAATGTTGTTGGGAAATGGCTGAAAAACGCACAGCTGCGTATAACATTGCAAAGTTTTGGTGTAAATAGTCCCTTTGAGATAGAAAGTAAGTACCTGCAGTTATTAGAATCTTTGCCGTATTTTGTGGAACTTAATACTAGTTTTCTTGTACATGCAGGCTTTAATTTCTTTACCAATCGCATAGATCTGGATAAAACCGCCATGCTTAATACCCGAAGTAAACCTAATTTGCAGAATTTACAGGGTAAAAGACTGATTTGCGGACATATTCCCCAACCGGTTTCAGTGGTAAAAATGCGTTTAGCCAAACAGGAACAGTTTGTACAAATCGATACCGGATGCCCGTATTACCTGACTCCAGATATGGGTGTGTTAACTGCTCTGGATATAGATACCTTGCAGTATTGGTTTCAAAATAATATAGATTTGCCTTATGAAGGAAGTAATTATTATCGCTAAGTGCTTGGTTTTGTTGGTTGTGCTGGGTTCGTGTTCGGCTGGTCATCAGTATATAACCATAGTCAATCGGTCGGTAAAACCTATAGAGGTTGTTTATACGCTGGTAGAAACCAAGCAAGGTATACTTTATGCAGAGCCAAAATTGGCGGATGCAGATACTAATAAATTGGATAGCAAAAAATTTGAACAAATAAACGATCTGAATACATTGAAGTATGAGGTAAAAGTGCTATTGCCATCCGGCAAAGTCCTTATAATTGGTAGTTTTGATAAGACTGACCTGGCAGGAGACCCTGAACAGATGAAATTTAAAGGAGGACGATACAACTTGACAGGCATAAAAGTAGCATCGGAAGGCGGTGAGGTAGAAAAAGACCATGATGATAGCAAAAGCATTTTTCAGTACGACAAAGACGGCAATTACAGAGTACTGATACTTGATTAAGTTAACCCCTATTTGGAAAATAGCCATTTGGGTGTAATGTAGCAAAAATAAATGGGTTGATTTTCTTAATCGATTATGCAAAACATATTTTCTATTGCTTAATTCGGGTTTAGATTGAAAAAATAAATATAGTACCATTAGTGGCAAAAATTGGACTTAACCTAGGTGTAAGATAAAAGTAATTTTTATATCAAAAAACTATCGTTATATTAGTTCAGAATTTGGCTCCCTTAAGCCGGTTCTGATACAGTAATCCCTTAGTTTCTGGAAATTAAATTTACGTAAAGTCTTTATTGGCAAAGAATAACTTAGTATTTTTGCCCTTTAACTTTGCTATACAAAAGTTGCATACTATCATATGAATAAGCTAACTATGAAAAAAATATTTACAATAAGTCTTTTGCTGGCTATTTTTTGTGCCAGTGGCGTGGTGAAAGCGGCGACTGTTACTTGGGATGGTGACGAAGATGAATTTTGGAGTAACCCGTTAAATTGGGATAGTGATATATTGCCATCATCAGGAGATTCGGTAGTAATACCTGCAGGGAATTATGTTGAAATAGATATAAATTCAACAATACAATCATTGACAATTTTAGGTGGTGTTTCTGGAAGTATTGATAATGATGTTGTTATTTCAGATAACATTGTGTTGACAATTTTAGAAAATTTACAAATAAATGGTGGTACTTCCAATCTTAGAGTAACTACTTTGCAATTTGGGAATAATAGTATTGTACTAGTAAAAAATTTGGAAATAAATGCTGGTGCAAATGTTAGAGCAGCAATTGATATGGGTGGTGACAATTCTGAACTTTATGTTTCAGGTAATTTTACACTTAGCAGTGCTTCTGGAACTTTAACTTCTTCTCCTAATAGCAGCGTAATCATCAATGGCTCCTCTGATCAATCAATAGCTATATCCGGCGGTACAAATGGTGTTAATTATTCCAACCTTATTATAAACAAACCTTCCGGGGTTGCTACATTTCTTAATTCAAGCGGGCAAATTAACCCGGCAGCTATTTCAAGCAGTCTGTATGTGCAATCTGGTACATTGAGCAATAATGGGTATTTATTCAATGGTAGCTTTACTTCAAGTCTGACGGTAGATGCCAGTGCTAAATTTCTTATAACCGGTACTGTAGGTTATCCTGTGTTTTCAGGTACCAACACTTTGGCAGACAATGCTACTGTTGAATTTGGTGGTACTAATCAAACCATCAGCCTACCTGCAGGTCAGCAGCCTAACCTGGTACTTTCCGGTAGTGGTACCAAAACATTGTCTGGCAATATAGCTGCCAATGACCTGGCTATTCAGTCCGGCGTTACTTTTGTAGCAGGCAACAACCTTATAGAAGTTAATAAAGATTTTATAACCGATGGTATATTCACACCGGGTATTTCTACAGTATCTTTTGTGGGTACATCAGCTGCTACCAAAGCAGGTAGTTGTCAGTTTTATAACCTTACCTTAAATAAGGCTGTAACATTTGCCGGTGCCGATACCGTGCAACATGTACTAAGTATAGCAGCCGGAGCTTCAAGTATTTCAGGATCTTTAGCTGTAAATCTAAACACCGGTTATGTAGATCCGGAAGCTACAGGTGGTACAATTGGTGGTACTATCAGATTCTTCAGACCGGCTAAATCCGCTGGTTATAACTTCTTATCGTTTCCGGTAAATACAACCATAGCGGCTGTAAAAGCCAATGGTTTTTCTCATGCATTTACCTTTGACCAGTCAAAACCTGCTGCTACTGCATTTACTACGGCTACCGGTTCAACTGCCTTTGGTAGAGGGTATGCTATGTATTCGGCTTCTCAACCAACAGTTAGTGTAAGTGGCGCTTATGACAATAGTATTACTAACCATGCTGTTACACTTAATTCAACCTTGCAAGGAGATCCAGCTGCACAGGTTGCAGGTGTTTCCGGTTTCAACCTTATTGGTAACCCGTATCCTTTCGAATTAGACTGGGATGAGCTTATGCTTATGCCTTCTAATGCATCAAATTTATATAAAGCCATGTATTTTTATCAGGGGTCGTCTTATTCTACCTATGTAGCCGGTGTTCCTGCGGGTCAAGGTTTTATACCGTCTTTCCAAGGCTTCTTTGTGTATATGGATTATAATTTCCCTGATGTTACAAGCACTTCAATTCTAAACCTGGACAGAAGTGCTGCAGTAGCCGGAACCAACCCATTGAGAAGAACTGCTCCTATCACCAACGTGTTAAAACTGACTGTAAGTAATGGTACAAACGCTGACCCTACTTATGTTCGTCTTACAGATGATGCAACGGTATCTTTTGATTCAGATTATGATGCCTTTAAGCTTAAAAATGGTGGGAATGTACCTAATCTTTATTCGTACTTAGGCAATGATATTTATTCCATTAATAGTGTACCTGCTTCGTTTGATACCTATAGCATGCCTTTAGCTTTTGAGGCAAAAGTTGCCGGTGAGTATACTATAGCTCTTTCAGAAGAATATACATACGATTTGCCTTATGAAATTTTATTAGAAGATAAGCATTTGAATGTTTTCCATTCGCTAACAGCAAACAGCCTGTATATTTTCACAACTAATTTAACGGAGAATGCCGGAAGATTTGAATTACATTTTGGCAATCCTACCATCACATCCATAGGCACTGCTGCTTCTGAGAAGAAAGATTTTAGAGTATTCTGCAATCAAAAAACAGTTTCTGTAGAAGGGTTTAGAATTGAAGGAGCTTCTGACATAGCCTTGGTTGATCTTTCAGGCAAACATGTTGCCGAGTACAAAGATGTGGATTTAAAAAATAAAATATTTACATTTGATACTCAGGTTAATTCCGGAGTATATTTTGTTCGCATACAAAATGGTGAGCATGTATATTCAAGCAGAATTGTAATAGGAAATTAATACTATGGTAATGAAAATTTTTAAGACAATATTTATCCTAATTGCACTATTTGCCTCGTTAGTAGGTGTAGCCGGTCTGGGCGGAGGCACTGGGAATGAAACCGGTGGTTTTGGGGCTGAAAATTCTGGAAATAGTGGTTTTGGGGCTGAGAGTTTCGGATCTGAATCATTTTCAACATTGAACCTTGGTAACCCGCCTACAGGTGGTGGCCCGGGTGGTGGTCCGATATTACCTCCTGTTATCCCGCTAGACGGTGGTGCTTCTATACTTATAGCACTAGGTTTAGGTATTGGTGGTCGTAAAATTTATAAAAAAGTAATTAATTTATGAGTGTACTCCTTACCGTTAAGGAATTAAGTAATAAAACACAGAAATTTAGACCGCTTTTGCTATTTGTAGTAAAAGCGGTTTCTGTTTATACCATTCTCAATGTATTGTATACCGGTTATGTTGGCCTGGCTGACCCCCGTGGTACATATACCTTGCCTTCGTTTTTGCAAAGTTGGAATCTAGTACTGCTGATTACCCAGGCACATACTTGGGTTTCATCGTTGGTACTTAATCTTATGGGATACGAAACAGTGGTATTTGACAAAACGCTGCTTATAAAAGGAGCCAGTGGAGTTCGTATCGAGTTTGCCTGTTTGGGTATTAAGCTTTGGATAGCTCTGATCGCTCTTATTATGTCTTTTCCTATTCAGGTGGCTTCTGCCTTTAAAAAGCAATTGCTGGGAGCTGCATTGGGTGTAATGGTTATATTTCTGATGAATATTGTGCGTGTTGTATCCATTATCCTAACCAACCACTATAACAATAGCATGACACAGACTATACATGATGTATTCAATAATGTAGTGTATGTGTTTATCTTTGTGTATTTTCTGCTTTGGATTAATTATTTTTCAAAGAAAACTGAAGCAGTACCAAAGTAAATTGCTGGTGCTCCAAACTCCATACTTCACACTCTCATCTCTATTCTTCTTCCGCCGCTAATTCAAACGAATGGTTGTAATTGGTTCGCACAAAATTGCACCAATTGCAATCTGCCTTACCACATCCGGTTTTGAAATTTAGGGCCATTATATTATCATACGTCTGTTTGATCTGAGTTTTTACAAAAGAGATATCTTCGGGTCTTACCACCACATTGCCTCTGGAAAAGTTGTTTTTATCGTCCGGTTGCACAAAGTTCATTTCGCCGGAAACCATAGTATAGTTGCTGCTTTTGTCATTGTCGAGTAGTATTCTGTAAAACACAATTTGACGCCAGTAGTCACCACCAAGAGGTTCTTTGTCGTCCGGTGCTTTTAGTTTCTTTATTGCATTTTTTAGGTTGCCGGTTTTGTAGTCAACCACATGCACATTTTTGCCCTCTAATTCCAGTTTGTCCAAGGCACCGTTTATTGGCACTCCATCAACTTCGCAATTGGTAATACGGTATTCTGTTCGGGTGTTTTTGCTCCATTTGTCTATATATTGTTCATAATAGGCCGGAAGTATTTTGTGTGCATATTCTATTTTGCGGGCAAATTGGTCTTTTGTAAAATGACTTTGGTATTGGTACAATGCTGAGTCGAATAATTGTAACAGCGTTTCAACAGGCGGAAATTCTTTGTTGGCAGACTTACTCATGGCAACAAAGTATTGTTCCATAGCCTGATGTATGGCATTTCCAAAACCTATACTCTCGCTTCTGGCTGATGGTACTTTGAGGATGTTTTCGAAGTAAAACCTAATAGGGCAGTCCAGGTATTTGTTTAGGTGGGTTACACTCATGGAGTATTTTTGAAGTTCTGCTTTAAGGAATTCTTCATCCAGGTAATGTAGCTCAGTTTTTACCTGTTCCATCATTAAGGCCGCCTGATACTCCAATACCTGATCATTTGACAATGATACCTGCTTAAATTGTACTAAGTCTTTTTGGTTTATCTCTGCAACAAACTGGCTGGCTGCAATCTCTTTGCCATCTGCCTTTTGGGCTGCATAACTTATATGGAGATCTGTTTTGGCACGAGTCATGGCTACATAAAATAGCCTTCTGTTTTCTTCGGTTTGTTGGGCTTTTTCGTCCTCGGTATGTTTTCTGGGTAGCTTAAAATTGCCACCTGATCTGGACTTGTCCCAGGTATCGGCATTGCATCCTATTAGGTATACTTCTTTAAACTCAAGACCTTTGGAAGAGTGTGCAGTAATAAAGTTTATACCTTTTTGATTATGTATAATTTTGGTGAGGGGTAATGGAATAGTATGATTTTCCATTTGTTGCAAGGTGCTCAGAATATGACCCAGATTGCGAAATTCTGCTTTTGCACATTCAGCTTTTATAAAGTCAAAAAACGTAGTGATAACCTGCAGATTCCATGCTTTTTCGCCTGATTTCATAGTCCAGGTAAGTATTCCACCTCGTGTAAGTATTTTTTCAAATAGTTCCTGTACGGTAGTGTTTGGTATTTGACCAATCCAATACGTTAGGTTTACTTCCAGAGTAGAAATGGAAGAAGCGGTTTGCAAATTTAATCGGAACAAGGTTTCTCGGCTGGCCAGTATGGTTCTCCAGGTTTCCTGTTTGGTCTCGCGTTTCCTGTTATATCGGTTTATGATGGCTATATCTCTTGGGCTGATATTGAAATATTCCATATGCATAATCTCGAAAAGGAGATGTTCTGCAGAGTCGGGCTGGTTATATTCGTCCCAAACATAGGTAAGCACCTTGATCAGGTTGCGTACCAGAGGTAGGTCAAGTATATTTACTCTTCTGTTGATATTTAAAGGAATATTGCTGGCCTCCAGAAAGTTTACCATATTGGCAGCTACACTGTGATTGCGGTATATAACTGCTATTTCTGACAAGTCTTGATCGGCTTTGTGTTTTGCCATTAACTCCTGGCAAATTGCGGCTTCTTCATGTGAGGTATTGAAATACTCGGTAATTGTTGGTTTGTTATTTATTGCCTGAAAAGCAGGGTTTGAAGCTACTAAATCTTTTGTAAGGCCGTCTATCAGATTGACCAGTCTGGATTTGTTGTTGCTTATTAGCGCTCCTGAAGCATCCAGTATAGGTTGAGAGGAACGATAGTTTTCCTCCATCATGCAAATGGTAAGTCCATGGTCCTGATATTGGTCACGGAAGTTTTTCAGGTTATCGACTTCAGCACCCTGAAAGCGGTATATAGTCTGGTCATCGTCACCTACCACAAAGGCGTTTGGGCTGTCCCAGTAACTGATAAGAGCATTGAGTATTTCGGTTTGAGCGCGACTGGTATCCTGAAATTCGTCTACCAGAAAGTACAGATATTTTTCCTGATACCTGGCAAGAAGGGTAGGGCTTTCGGCAAATGCTTTCAGTACCCAGAGTATCATGTCGTTGTAATCGTACTTTTTGTCACGCAGCATCATTTGTTGAAGCGTGTCAAAGCTTTGAGCGGCGGCTATGGTTTTTTCTATTGCTTCTTTTACAGGAGTATATAGCCTAAGGTTAAGATCTCCTGCTTTGATGCCTTTTTTATCATTTTTATTTTTATAAATATAGGCTTCGTCTGATTTTAAGTCTTCCAGGTATTGGTTGCAGAGTTCGATAAAGTAGTCGGGTGTCCAGGCTTCTTTTTTCATTTCAGCATACAGGTTCTGCAGCCATCGGGTATAAAAGAACTCTTCGCCGGTTAATCGTTTTATTGGATTGTCGGATTTGAAACTGCGAATTAGTTCGTGAAATAAATCGATGCTTTCCAGGTCGCTTATTGGCTGTAGTCCTCTATATCCAAAAAACTCCTGATTATCCTGAATTACCTGATTGCAAAAGCTGTGAAACGTATAAATATGTACTTTGTACGCATCAGGACCAATGAAGTCTTGCAAGCGTTTGCGCATGGCGATAGTGCCGGCATCGGTATAAGTAAGGCAAAGTATATTGTGAGGCTGTGTATCACTGTTGAGTAAAATATTACCAATTCGGGCTGAGAGAATCTGGGTTTTTCCTGTGCCTGGTCCGGCTATTACCATTACCGGTCCTTCGGTGGTTTCTACAGCATGTTTCTGTACTTTATTTAGCTTGCTTAGGGCTTCCTGAAATTGCTGGTTGTAATCTGTAAGGGTGTTCATCTGGTCTCGAAAAATTTTAAACTGCCCGGGTATACCGACTCTTCAAGTTAGAAAAAATAGAAGGGCAGGGGAAATAAAAGGCAAAAAAAAGCCGGACTTTTCAGACCGGCTTTCCATGAAGTATTATAGTTTTTCTTAGAAGAATTTGTATCTGGTATCAGTTACATCAGAAGCTTTTTTGATAGACTCGCTGATCATGTATTCTGTACGTCCACCTCTTTGTTGTGCAAGTTGGTTTTTGTTTGCTGCATAATCTGCAACTTCCTGAACAGGGTCTATGCTAACTAGTTCTATTATAGATACATTGCTTTGTCCTGCAATTGGGCCACTCTTTTGGTTAGGCTTTAATCCAAATATTCTACCTACAACAATTGGGTCATAACCAAGTCCGGTTACATAGTTGGAGTTCATGGTTACAGCTTCGGCCATACCGGCAGATGCGCCAGAGCCATATTTAGCAGCTATTTCTTCGAAAGTGCCATTTAAACCTTTTAGTTTTTCAGTAATTATTTCGGCTTTCTTCTCCATTCTTACTTTGTTGGCAACTTCGTCTTTTACGTCTTCAAGGTTTGCTGTGCCTTTGTCTTTGGCTGTTTTAAGTACTGCAATTACGAATTGGTCGTCTATAGTCATAACCTGAGAAACATCGCCAGGCTCAGCATCGTTGTAAGCCCATTTGATAAGCTCTCTGGCGTTACGCATAGAGTTTAGGTTTCTGTCGTTTTGTCTAAGGTTGTTTGCTGCAGTAACTGTAAGAGCAGGGTTTTCTTTTGCTTTTGCATAGAAAGCTGCACTATCTGACAAGTCAGCGGCAAAGCTAACTGCAGCCTGATATACAGCTTCTTTAGTTTCTTCACTGTAGGAAACAGTTCTGTTTACTTCAGCAATTTTGTAAAGCTTCTTGGTTTTAGGCTCGGTTACTTTTACAATATGGTATCCAAAATTGGTTTCTACCAGGTTAGGAAGCAAGCCGGTTTTTGAGGCCCCAAAGATTGCATCATTAAACGGTCCAACCATCATACCTTCTGTAAACCAACCCAGGTCGCCACCTTTTGGAGCTGTACCATCAGTTCCAAATTCTTTCGCCATTTCTTCAAAAGAAGTACCGCCTTTAATGTCATTAAGTATCTTTTGAGCTTCAGCTTTTGCCTTAGCTTTAGATTCAGGATCTTCTCCGGCAGCTCTGAATAATATATGACTTGCTCTGGCAGAGAAAACGGTATCTTCTTTCTGACCAAGTACTTTGTATAGTTTAAAGCTGTTGTTTAAAAGATAAGGACCGTATACTACACCTTGTTCCGGAGTGCCTGCATTTTGAAGGCCTTCTGCAAGTTCGCCCATTCTGGAATAGGTAACTTGTACAGGTTCGTCAGAATTGAATTGAACAAATGATGAGTCGTTGTCTGTGCTTTTGAACTCAGAAGCTAAAGCTTCTAAATCTTTGCTAAGAGCCATTGAGTCAGCTTTGGTCGGTGTAACAGAAAATACTACATAATCCAACGAACGGCTAGCTTCAGTCTGATAGCTTTTTGAATGCGTGTCGATATACTTCTGTAATTCGGCATCTGTTACGGTTACTGTAGAATCTGCAATGTTGAAGAATGGTACAGTAACATATTTGATAGTAGCTTTTTGCGTGTTGGCAGCCTGGTCTCTTTTAGCTTCGGCTGTTGTAACGTAATCAGTCTTTTTTAGCAGGTTGGTGTATTTTTCTCTAATACGGATTTCAGGTAGTTTGTAATCTATATAGTTCCAAAGTGCCTGATCTTGTTGCGGATAGTTTTGCAGATTGGCAGTGAAATTTTCAACCATACTTTTGTTGAAAGTTTCAGGGTTGCCAAATAATTGTTTAACCACAGGATGTATAAAATCACCTTTAGCCAGATCTAACCACTCTTCGTCGGTTACGGTTAGGCCTAATTTTTCAAATTCCTCACGGTATGAGTATTCAAAAATAAGTTGGTTCCAGGCGGTTTCCTGAATCTGAGCTCTGTCATTTTCAGTAGCAGCTCTGTTGTTTTGCATGGCAAAGTTTTGCTCTGCAATAGCAAGTTGTTGTTGGTATTCTTCAATACTAACGTTGTGGCCGGAGATTTCTCCAACCTTGTTGTCAGAACTTTTTAGAATTGAGTTTTGACCAAAAAACAGGTCAGTAGCCAAGAATAGTAACAGAGCAACCACCACGGTTCCTACTACAATTCCTGATCTTTTGTTGATTTCGTTAAATATTGCCATTTCAAATATTTGATAAAAAGGTATGCAAAATAATTAGATAAAAGCGTAAAAACAAAATTAGGCGAGGCTTACACGCTATTCATTTGAGATTATTTATTGTCTGAGTTAGTGGATTTTGAAGCACTAAGTCTGTAAAGGCTAAAAATCAGTATCACCAACATGAATATCCAGTAACTATTCATAAATCCGTTGTACACACTTTGGTGAATTCCAACAGCAAATAAAAATATCAGGATTGAGAAATATATTGTTTGTCGGAGGCTCATTCGCAATCTAAGAATATGTTAGCTGAGGGTTTTAATATTTTGTAAGTAGTAAAGTCTTCACTGGCAATCATGCCATCGCCGGTCAGAATTTCACAAGGGGTTTCTATACGAACAAATTTATCAGAAGTGATTTTTTCTTCTGCAGGTTTCCATATCAGTTCTTCTGAGGAAAGTTTTTTATTTTCTTCCAGACTTTTTACCACAACATTGCCGGTAACAACATAATGATCTTTTTCTTTTACATATCGGGCATGGTTGCCGGTCAGTGTAGAAGTTTTCTTTTTAGTTTTCAGATCATAAAACTCCATATCAATTCCTTTGGGAAACTCTTTGTCCCCATTTTGATAGTCAAATTCCTTAGGAGCCTGAACCTTGATTTTAAGTCTGGAGGAGTCCGTGTATAATGTTTCCATATGATACACGGTCATCATAGGTCCTAAATACGGATCGGGTACAAATTCTTTTTTCTTAGTACAGGAGGTTATTGCACAAAGTACAACTACAGCCGTAAAAATATATTTGCTAAACATATATTATTGAATTCTTCTACGGGTAAACCACTTGTCGTTAATAAGTACACCAGCTGAAAGATTTACATAAAACTCACCACCCGGATTGAGGTCTTTGCTTCCTTGCATACCGGTTGTAACAGCAAATTGAATTTTGGCAAGTGGCTGATTTTTGTCGGCAGGATTTAGCCTGGCAACCGGCACAGAAGCTCCAATACTAAGTGAATAATCATAAATATTGTCGCCATTGATAAGATATGGCAATTGAGCTACTGCAGCACCAAGTCTGTAAGTTGGAGTTTTAGGAGTGATATTACCGTCTCTGCCCAGAAATTTGGCCTCACCGCCAGCAGATATTCTATACGAGTTGGTATAAGTAAAATCTGATCGGTAACTGGCTATTTCAGACCAGTCGCCATAGGAAAGATCTACACCAATAGTCCACCTGTTAGGTTTTTGTAAGGCAATGCCGGCGTTTAAAGTTTTAGGCAAATTGTTGCTTATGCTATTGGATGATACAGTGCTGTCGGATGTGATTAAGCCAAACTGATTTCTATTCTGATAGGAGAATGTAGCCTTTTCGCGTATGTTGGAAAAGAATTCTAATGAGGCGCCAATGTTTAAGAATAAACTTGAATCTGCCGATCCTTTTAAAGCAGTTGTGTAAAAAATGGATGGTTTGAATGAAAAACCTGTAAAATGTGATTCGGTGTTGTTGCCAAATGGAGTGCCGAAATTTAGTGTGTCAGCCGGTTTTAGTTGGTAGAATTGTTCGTTATTGATTTTTCCAAATACTAATCCACTCTGAAATCCAAAGGATAGGTTTTGGGATATATCAAATCCTGCAGATGCAAAAAAGTGATTGAGCCCTCCATTAATTTTTGACTGACTTTTGATAGCTGCAGTTGTGTTTGCCACTGAGTATTCATAAAAAGCACTGTACTGTGCTTCCGAAAGCGGTGTAAGGCCAATAGCAGTGGTTAGTTTTTGTGATAGGGGAAGTGCTAATATAAAATGCTGGTAGTTGACATATATGTTTGAATAACTGCCAAAAGAGGAATTTACATCACGATATCCACCGGTTACAGCACCTTCAAATTTGGTGTATTTTCTGATAGGTATTTTAATTATATCGCCTTCGGCAGGCTCGTCGTTTATTTTGTTTAGTATTCGGATTTCTTCTTCACTAACTGAGTAGGTTTTGGCAATAGAAAGTATGGTTTCGCCTCGTGCTGCAGTATGTGTTACCTTTCTGGTTCTGGAAAGAAGTGCCGGATTGATAATATTTAGGTATTCTTTATCGGTAAATGCCATTCCTGTTCCGCCCATTCCGGCATTTCGCACACTTTGCAAGGGTCTTAATTCTCCTATTCCAAAAGCAGAATAAGGGTTGTTTGTAGTGGAACTAACTTGAGCTTCAGCAAATCCGAAGGACATAAAGAATAAAAATAAAAACAGCTTAAGCTTTGAATACATTGTGTTCTAAAATAGAGTTTAAACCTATCAATACCAATTCAGGAACCGCAAAGATGGTTGCTTTTATATTGGTTTCAAAAAAAAAACAATCTCCACCGGTAATAATTATTTTACAATCCGGATGGTTTTGAGTATAAGCATCAATCGTTCCTTTTACTTCTGCCAGTACACCATGCAATACACCGCTGCTGATGGCATCATAGGTTGACTGCCCGGTTAATGGCGGTAAATTCATAGTTTCTATAAGCGGTAGTTTGGCCGTTTGTTGGTGCAATGCCTTGTATCGCATATGTATGCCCGGACTTATGCTACCACCTTTGTATATACCCTGATGATCAATAAAGTCAGAAGTAATACAAGTGCCGACATTAATAACCAGACAGTTTTGTCCGGCAAATTTTGCATAAGCCCCTGCTACGGCTGCAATTCTGTCGGTACCGAGTGTTTCCGGAGTTGAATATTGAATGGTAAAAGGAAGTGATGTATGTGCAGTTAATTTATAAACATTACGTTGGGAAAGCACTGAGGTAAAGTCTATATCTGAAACTGTAGAAATAATAATATGCTCAGATTTGGATATATAATCTGTAGAAAATTCTTTATTTGGAATAATTTTCATTTCTGATAATTGGCCGGACTGAAAATAGCCAATTTTCGTATTTGAATTTCCGGAATCTATAACCAGGTTCATGTTTCAAAGGTAATAATACTTAATCATAATATAGTACAGCTCATGAATTATCCTGACAAAGTAGTAATTGGAATTATGTCCGGCACCTCGCTTGACGGGCTCGATATTGCAGCTTGCAGGTTTGAGGGCGATCAGAATGGGTTTCGATATCAACTATTGGCAGCAGAAACTTTTGCATATACAGAGTTATTTAAAAAAAGACTAGGCAATTTGATGCAGGCCAGTGCATTGGATTTTGTAAAAACAGATGCCGAGTTTGGGTATTTGATTGGCAGTTATGTTAAAGAATTTGTAATAAAATATCAGGTGAAGCCTGATTTTGTGGCTTCCCATGGGCATACTATTTTTCACCAGCCACAAAACGGATTTACTACACAAATTGGCAATGGTTCATGCATTGCAGCAACAAGTGGTTTGCCTGTAATATATGATTTCAGGATGTTGGATGTGGCTATGGGAGGGCAAGGAGCGCCACTTGTCCCTATAGGCGATAAATTATTGTTTGCATCTTACTCACACTGTCTAAATTTGGGGGGAATTGCCAATATATCCTTTGATGACCATCGAGGACAGCGGCTTGCTTATGATATTTGCCCGGTTAATATTGTACTCAATACACTGGTTTCGGCTATTGGTTTGGAATATGATAATGGCGGAGCTTTGGCTGCCAGCGGAAAAACCAATCAGGACTTGTTGGAGCAATTGGAGTTACTGGATTTTTATATACAAAAAGGACCTAAATCAATGGGCCGCGAGTGGATTGATCGGGAAGTTTTGCCTTTGGTGCTTCAAAGTACATTGTCTTTGGAAGATAAGCTGAATACTTTTTGCCACCACATAGGAAAACGTATTGCAGCTGAAATCGGAGTGGGTAAAGACCAAAAGATACTGATAACAGGAGGCGGAGCTTTTAACAGCTACCTGGTGGAATGTATCCGAAAGTATACTAAAGGCCTGTCTGAAGTGGTAGTGCCGGAAGATGCCGGTGTTATTTCTTTTAAGGAAGCAATTATTTTTGCATTCTTAGGATATAGACGTTTGTTGGGGCTGCCCAATTGCCTTGCTTCTGTAACAGGGGCAAAGAAGGATGTAAGTGGTGGGACTGTGGTGGGTATATGAAGCTTGGAGTATGGAGTATGAAGTATGGAATATGAAGTATGGAGTTCAAAGTTTGGAATTAGGAGTTGACAGTTGTTTCAAACTCCAAACTCCCTTCTCTAACATTAATTCTTTTTCTTTTTGAGGCTAATAATGGTTTTGTTTTCCTCACCGTTTATCAGCCTTCTGATGTTTTTTTGGTGGGTAATAACTACTATACTGGATAGAGCAAATGCAAAAACGATCGCCAATGGTTCATCGGGTTTAAATCTCGGCATCAGAAATACAATAGGAAATGCCAAAGCCGCCAGCATAGAACCTAGTGATACATATTTTGAAATTATCAATACTATAAAGAATGTAGCAATACAGATAAGTGCAATAGTAAGGTTTATAGCCAATATCATACCTAGCAGAGTAGCCACACCTTTGCCACCTCTAAAATTGGCGTAAGCCGGAAAAATATGTCCCAAGGCAGCTCCCAGTCCAAAAACCAACATCCAAAGTTCTAGTTTGCCTTCAGAAATAATGCCGTAATGCAAGAGTATGTATACACTTTTGGTTGCCAGAAAACCTTTAAGTAAGTCAATAGCCATAACTATAGCACCTGCTTTTTTGCCCATTACTCTTAGGGTATTGGTAGCTCCGGCATTGCCGCTGCCATGTTCGCGGACATCCATATTAAAGAATGCCTTGCTATACCAAACGGCTGTGGGTATAGATCCAATTAAATAGGCGCCTAATATTCCTAAGGCTATGTATAAAATTTCCATGTACATTATTGAATCTGATTGTTAGATCAGGTAAAACGGTCGAAAATAGGCAAATTGTAAGCAACAAGAAATATTTTCCTGCATAATTACGCCTATTCTCTATTTTAGTTCTTATTTAAACAGGTCTTTCATTTTCTGCTGATCCTGCTGAAGTTGTTTTTTCTCTTCAATAGAATGTTCCTTCACTCCTCTGTTCAATTCAGGCTCTTCTATTACTGTGCCTTGTTTCTTTTTAGGTTTTGGCGTGCCGTCATCGTTAATTTCAGGCTCTTCTTCTATGTATTCAGGTTCTGGTTCTTCTTCAATATTGAGCTCTTCAACAGGCTCATCAGAAGTTTTTGGAGTTCTTTCAGGAGTAAATCCAGCCTCCGGGCCCAGGTATTTGCTTCTGAAATCATCACTGAATTTGTTTTTCTCCAAATAGTCAGCTTGCACAAAGAATAGTTTGTCTCTGCTTTCCTGCTCGCCTTTGGATCTTTTGGCAATGACTGAATTTACATCATCACCGGAAGTGGTAATGGCTACGCGGTTGTTGTCATATGTAAAGAAATACCAGTTGTTTGGTGTAGGCTCGATCAACAGGTTAACTACATCACCACTCAGGGTCTTGCGGATTTCTAAATATCCATTCATTACACGGTCAATATGGAATCCATTGATGTTGGCCACTTTTAGTTTGCTTGTGCTGTAGAAAGCTTTGTGGGTATTAGACCACTTCATGTCTACATTAGAAAGTACAATACCTTCAGCAAAGGTTTTGGATATTTCGTATAATGGAATTGGGCTGCCGCCTGATTTCTCGATATAGTTTTTATAATCTTTTGCACCTGCTATTTCTAATATTTTCAGGTTTGTTGCCCTTTCTATAGAATCTAATTTTGCCGGGTCCTGGATTAATTCGCTTTCATCGGGAGGTATAATATCGGCAACTATTTTCATGTTTTCGGCAATGGCAACAGGTATGGTTTTGTGCATAGTATACCTGAAAATCATCATGTTATTGAATGAGTAAAAACTTGAGTCAATTTCAGCATTTCCAGATCCGGAAGTGATAATGGACAAACCTTTGTTCTCTTCAATAAAATCGAGTTTTCCACTAAACTCTACGGTTGAGTTATTGTCGTCGTATATAAATATATTGCCCGGAACCATTTCCGGATTTTGGAATTTTTGTTCGGAAGCTACTTTAAATACAGAGGAATCCGGATGAGAACTGAATTTTAATATACCCTTGGAGGTAAATACATCAAAATCAGACAAAGAGTCCTTTTCCGAAATAAAAGTTGTATACAGGTCTGAATTATGATTGATACTCAAACCGGTTTTTAGCGGATTGCCATTGTCTGCTTTTGGGTCTTCCAATACAATTTTCACATCGGATGTGCCGTCGGTAGTGTATTGTAACCACTGCGAGTAACTAAGCGCACCTTTTAGGTCAAGTTTGATAAATCCGTCAAATATCAGATCTTTTTGGTCTGAGTGCATGGTTACTTTACCCTTATAGAGAATTTTTTTGGCAATTTCTATTGAGTCTTGTGGGTATATGAGACCTACTGCCACCGTTTTTTTAGCTTCAAAAACTCTGTTAAGGGCTATAACAGGTTCCATGTCAGGTGGAGAAGCAGGTTTTATGCTATCTGCCGGAAGTTCCGTGTTTTCAAGATCTTCTTGTCCTTTCTTAGACTTTTTACCTTTCTTCTTTTTCTCTTTTTTACTGCCCTTGGTTGATTTCTCCTTCTTAGTTTTTTTCTTACCGGTTTCTTGTTGTTTGTTTTGTGAGGCTGCAAGTTCTGAATCCAAATTGTCCTGTACGCCTAAAGAATCGGTGCTTTGTTCGCCGGATTCCAGCATTGCCTGTATGTCTGATGATGAACTGCCTTCATCTTCTTTTTCCTTTTTCTTGCTTGTTTTGGCTTTTTCAGTTTTAGTTACAGCCGTGTAGTTTTTGAACAAGAAAGAATACTTATCGCCACTGGCGTTGGTATAAGAGTACGTTGCATTACCTTTTAATCTGTAGCGCCCTTTGATATCAAATGTGCCGTCGTAAAGACTATGATAGTTGTTTATTGTATCAAACTCAGCTTTAGCATTGTATAGTGTTTCCATGGACGCATTTTCATGAATTACAACGCGGTTGCTGTCTGGGAAAATTTTACCATCTATAACATTAATATATGGAACACCTTCGATATATAGCGAAAGGGTCTTCATATCGTAGGTACCGGCTTTAGCATTGAATGCCAGCGAGTCCTGGTGCGGATGTGTTGAGTAGAAATATGAATTGGAGATATCCTCGCCTTCAGTTTTAAGTAATACTTTTTCGGCTTTTAAGTCCCAAAGTCCTTTTTCGATAGAAGTTTTATACTTCAGAAAAGGAAACTCTGTACTGGCAATACCGGCTATCTCCGGACCGAAGGTCGCTATTTCCTTTATCAGGTCAAACTCAAGCTTGCAGTCAGAGCTTCGTATAGCAGGTTTAGCAGGGTTTTCTGATTTAACTGTAAATGTAGAATTACGACCGTCGAATTTGTTTTCTTCGAAATGAAATTTGTTGGATGCTGAAACTGAGCCTCTTGTTTCCAATACACCTGAACCCAACATACCTCTTTCTGAAATAATGCTTGTACCGTTGAGTTTTGCGGTGTTGTTGTATAAGTTGAATGGACTGCTGATGTTGCTGATATTCATACTATCCTTTTTGGGCTTCCAGTTCATTTCGTATTCCAAAACGGTTTGGATTGGGAAGGTAATATCGGCTGTTAAATGTTCATTCGTACCGGCTTTGGTATCGGCATTGGTACCGATGGTAAGCACCGAATCGATAAAGAAGTGAAATTCCTGCGAATAGCAGGTGGTGTTGAGAAATTCTATTCTTCCATTACCGGTCAAACCACGGTTGTCCATTGTGATACGGTTAAAGAATTTCCCTTTTCCTTCATACAGCTGAAAACCACTTTCAGGAGCGGGATATTCAAAGCCCATAGAAAAATCGGGCATTACTACCAGCTTGGTGCTAAATACAGGAAATATTCCTCCTGATTCGAATTCACCGTCAAAGCCAATGGATTGCGGGTCGCTGCTGGCCAAACTGTCTACCGTAAAAGGAGGGATTTTGAAGCGAATAGTTGTGTCGTACACGCCACCGGCTATTTCTTCTTTGTTGAAAAATACGGATGCTCCGGTGTTTGCCTGGAAGATTGGGTATTCGGCATAATTAATTCTACCTGATTTGTTTTCAGGTCTGTTGATGTACAAAGTTCCTGAAGAATACCTAAGTTCATTTCCCAAAACCCTGGATTTTTTGGCTGCGTTGGGACCTTTTTCTTTAGGGTCTACAGCTGCCAGCTTGATTTTGTCAATTTCCGGCATATGCACCAGAAAGCTGTCGTAGTTGAATTCGAAGTTTTTGCCCTGAAACTGAAAGTTGGCTGTGTTGATATTTCCATCAAATTTGAACCCTCTGTTTCCTTTTATTACCAGTGTTTTGCTTTCCGGCACGATAAATATATTCAGAGAATCCATTACCCTAACTACATTTACTCCTCGCACTGTTAAGTCCTTATTATCCAGATCCAGAGTTGCATTGTTTCCGCCTGGTTCAAGCGATTCGAACGAAAGGTTGTCATAATCCTTCTTATCGCGGCGAGCCTCTACATAATGAATGGCTTTTTCGCGTATGACAATTTCGCCCGAGCGTGTATTGTAGTCTATAAATCCTAAACGCATCAGGTAGGTCATTGCGCCTCTGATGGTTACTTCTTCAAAATTGAATGTCTTGGCCAGTTCCTGAGTGGTAATTGGGGGATACTCTTTACTTTTGGTTTTGGCCTTTACTCCATCGGCATAGCCCATTAACATTTGTAAAGGGTGAAACCTGTAAATTCCCTGCATTCTGGCATATCGGTCACCTTCAAAAAACTCTTTGGATTCAAACTTTCCAGGCAATTCGTTAGCGGCGTTGGTTATCGAAAAATTGATAAGCGAAGTCTCAATATTCCAAATTAAGGCATCAACGGTTATTTCCATTTTGTGGTAAGTATCCACAAATGGTGTGCTTCGGTAGCCTGAGGTTTTGGTAAGTCGCAGGGTAGAAGTATTTTTTTTGTATTGTAGCATAGTACCCGGATGGTAAATAGAATCCTGGTCCTGATAAATTACGATAGAAGCAATATTGCCGTTAATAATCGAATCTGAAAACTCAAATCGGTTGGCAATAGCCTTGATTTTTACTTCTCCATTTCGTTTGATTAAAATTTTGGATTTGCCTTCGTCTATCGATGAGCTGTATAGCTTGCGACCTTCCAGAGAAAGCCCACCATAGTATTCAATGTTTTCGCCAATACCTTTGAGAGGTATATTGCTGGTAAATGATTTAAATCGAGGAAATTGAGAGGCCTCCGGGGTGACTCTCTTTTTGCTTTGAAATTCAAATACACCTTCAACCAGCGAGTCTGTTCTTTCCGGATAATGCAGTACAACCGGTTCAGCTTTGAAAGAAGGGCTTTTTACTTCAAAATTATATTCTTTTAGGTCTGCATAAATTTGCCCGGTTTCTAGGCCAGTACAATTCCAGTCAAATGTACCTCTATTGCCAACAAATACGCCGTTTTTTAGCAAAAGAGCTCCTGATGTTTTCTGTATCGAAGTGCTATCGTGTTGGGTAATAAAGGTTAAGTCTGCATCGGTTATTTCAATTACAGCGCCTTCAATGATGGGTTGTGCGGGTGCAGCGTAACCGATGTCCAAAAGACTGGAAGAGTTGCTTGCCGGGTCTGCTATACCAGCACCTTCTTCGTTGCTGCCTGCGTCATCCCAGCCACCACCCCAGCTGTCTTCAACTTTGTCCTGATTGTCCCAATCGTCAAAATGATCATCCGGACTGCCCCATCCGTCATCCTGAGGTTTGGAATCTTGTTGTTGAAGAGCCTGATCATAAGTATCCAGAGGCGAAGCTTCTGGTGCAGCTTCTTTATACCTGATTTTAAAAGATGGTGTGTTTACCATCAATTTGTTGTAGTGCGAAGCGTAAAACCAGTTGTTTTCAAGAAATCCGGCCAGGGTATGGAAGTATTCTGTTAGTGCTTTGGAGTCATAGTTTTTGAGGACCTGCTGGGTAACATAAAGTAGCGAATCAATATCTGAAGTAGAAAGACTCTTTCTGGATACACCGTAGGTTATGGCTGCATAAAAATCTGTAAAATGCGTGCTTGGTCTGAGTCTTTTCTTGGCCATATTCTGGCTAAGAGAAATTATTGTTTTTTTATTTCCTTCGCTAAGTCCGCTGCCCGACCATAAATTTTTAAAATCTGTAGCTACCTGTATTGAGTGCTCATTTTTGGTGTTAGCCAGAGTTTGGTCAACCGTTTGGATGAATTCATTCGGTTGATTTGAAAATACGATTTGAGCAAAGGAGGCAGATAGGTGAAGGGTAAAAAATATCGCCAATACTAATTTCAGATACTTAGCCATAAGGTAAAAATTATGATTTCGAAAGAACCAGGCAAGCCCAGTTGTTTTTGTAGGTGCTTTTTTCCGGTATTAAGTTAAATTCAGCAGCTCTGTTTGTAATATCATTTTCATCGATATTATAAAAACCACTTAACAGGAGTTTGCCTTTGGGTTTTAGTTTTTGAGCATAAAGTCCCATTTCCTGAAGCAATACATTTTTGTTGATATTAGCCAGAAGTATGTCATATTCATCACCGGGTTCAACAGTTTCGATTGTTCCCTGTTTTACTTCAATTCCGTTGCAATTGTTCAGATCTACATTTTCAAGCATATTGTTGTATGCCCAGTCTTCAATGTCAAAAGCCAATACTGATTTAGCACCGAGTTTTTCGGCAACTATGGCCAAAATACCCGTGCCACTTCCGGCATCCATTACTTTTTTGTCCTGATGGTTTAGTGCCAGCTGGTTTTCAACCATCATAGAGGTGGTTTCGTGGTGGCCAGTACCAAACGACATTTTAGGATTTATTATGACCTCTAATGGGATTTTGGGATCAGGTTCATGAAATGAAGCTCTAATCAGACACTGGTCGGCAACACGAACCGGTTCAAAATTCTTCTCCCATTCTTCATTCCAGTTTTTCTCTTCCATGTCAGAGAATGAGTAAGTACTATTGAAGAGGTCTTTATATTTTTCGGCTACGAATTTTAGTTCGTTCTCATTGAAATACTCTTTTGCTACGTAGGCATCAAGTTGATTGCCGTCGGTAGCAAAAGAATCATATTGAATTTCGCTTAGTTCCGCAATGAGAATGTCTGCAAATTCTTCAGGTACCGAAATGGTTACCTTGATATACTGCATCTGCGGGTTGGTTTGAGTTAGAATGATTTGGCAATGTCTATAAAGTCTCTTGACTTTAGTGAAGCACCACCAATAAGTCCGCCGTCAACATCAGGACAAGCAAAAAGCTCCTGAGCGTTATCTGGCTTGCAGCTACCACCATAAAGTATAGAAATGGAGTCAGCAACAGACTGACCATATTTAGAAGCCAGGTGATTTCTGATTTCTTTGTGCATTTCCTGAGCCTGAGCTGAAGAAGCAGTTACGCCTGTTCCGATTGCCCAAATTGGTTCGTATGCAATTACTACTTTTTTGAAATCTTCTTCTGAAAGATGAAAAAGGCTTTCTGTAAGTTGTTGTTTTACAAAATCAAAATGAATCCCTTTTTCTCTTTGTGGTAAAGTTTCACCACAGCAAAACAAAGGAGTAATTCCATTTTTTAATGAAATATTAACCTTTTCAGTCAATTCAGCATTGGTTTCGTGAAAGTATTCTCTTCTTTCGCTATGACCAAGTATTACATAACCAATGCCAAGGTCAGCAAGCATAGAAGCAGAAATTTCACCTGTGTATGCACCTGATTCTTTGCTGTGGCAGTTTTGTGCCCCAACAGAAACAGCACTACTTTCGGCAAGTTTATTTACAGCATCAAGATGAATAGCAGGTGTACATAAAATTAATTTTACATCAGAGCTTACCTCTGCTCCGGCCATGTTTACCACTTCTGAAGCTAAGGATTTTGCATCTGCCTGTAGCTTGTTCATTTTCCAGTTTCCGGCAACAATCTTTTTTCTCATTTTCAATAAAAAATTAAAGATTAAATAGTATGAATTCTACAAATATATACTTTTTCAGGCGGAAATTCAGGAATAGAAAAAAATACTGATTGATATAATTTGATTATTTCACAATTCGGAAATGTCAGGTTTTTTAATATTTAAAAAATGTAACTATCTAATTGTT
>Ga0101941_1000498_pt1 | contig 64660 bp, 53 predicted proteins | sample DewCreD2012metaG_3_FD_75242 | JGI IMG/M metagenome (GOLD analysis project Ga0101941, IMG submission 75242) | Hot spring sediment bacterial and archeal communities from British Columbia, Canada, to study Microbial Dark Matter (Phase II) - Dewar... ... | reverse complement strand
GCCGCGGGGGGACCGGGAGAGGAACGCGATCCAGGTCCCCCAGCCGCCGGTGGAGGCCACCAGGTCGGTCGCCCGCGGGATCCGCGGCCCCGCCCGGAGCCTCCCGGTCCCGAGCTCCAGCACCCAGAGCCGCTGGTGGCGGCGGGCGACGTCCGCGGCGTACACGAGCCTGCCCCGGAGCGCGAGCGGCTCGGCGGACGGCCCGGGGAGCGGCGCCGGGATCCGTCCGCGGACCCACACGAGCCCCAGCGCCAGCGTGAGCGCGAGCCCGCCGGCGAGCGCGGGCCGCAGGGGCCGCCGGAGGCGTGCGGGCGGCCGAGACGGCGGCGCGGCGGACGGCTCCCGCGGGGGCGGCTGGGACGGCTGCGCGGCGGACGCTTCGCGTGCGGACGGCTCGGCCGCGGGCCCCGACGGCCGGCGATCGGCGGGACGCGGGCCCGGCGACCGCTCCGGCACCCGGAACAGCGGCACCCCGCAGCGCGGGCAGTCGCGAGCGTCGCTCGGGCCCGCCCAGTCGCAGCGCAGGCAGACCGCCTGGCCCACGACTCACCCCGGGACGAGCAGCGGGGGCGCGAAGGGCCGCACGCCGTCCACGTCCGGGGCCCGGAGGGCGGCCAGCCGCCCCAGGCCGGGGAGCTCGAGGTCCGGCGCGATCTCGAGGAGCGGCACCAGGACGAACGCCCGCTCCGCGAGCCGGGGGTGGGGCACCACGAGGTCCTCGTCGACGATCCGCTCGCTCCCGTAGGCGAGGACGTCGACATCGATCGGTCGCGGCCCCCAGCGCTCCGCGCGCACCCTGCCCAGCGCGGACTCGACCTCCAGGCAGGCCCCGAGCAGGTCCCGCGGCGGGAGGGACGTGCGGACCTCGAGCACCGCGTTGAGGAAGTCGGGCTGCGGCGGACCGACCGGGGCCGTCTCGTAGACCCTGGAGGATCGGAGCACGCGGATCCCCTCCCGGGTCCCCAGGAGATCGACCGCCGACTGGAGGTTCGAGAGGCGATCCCCCAGGTTCGCCCCCAGCCCGAGGAACGCGGCCACCTCCACGTTCAGCGCCCCTCGTCGTCCCCCGAGGAGGAGGCCGCCGCGACCCCCTCGATCCCGAGCGAGCCCGCGGCCCGCGGCTTGTGGACCACGGCCGTGGCCCGCGCCACGCGGGGGAGGGCGGCGACGGCGTCCGCGACCGCCCTGGCGAGGGTCTCGAGCAGCTCGTACGAGCCCTCCGCCACCGCCCGCCGCGCGGTCTCGGCTACCGTCCGGTAGTCCACCGTGGACGAGATGTCGTCCCCGTCCACCTCGACCTCGACGTCGAGGTCCACGACGAACTCCTGCTCCCGTTCCTTCTCCTCGGGGTTCACACCGTGCCGGCCACGGGCACGGATCCCCGAGAGGAACAGCCGGCTCGTGCTCACCGTCCCTCCCTCGGCGGGCGTCGCTCGAGCGAAAGCATGACGGGTCCGGCCGGCGCGTGCGAGTGACGCGCCCCGAGGTGGCGGGAGCGGAGGAACTCCACGACCAGCGTGGCGACGGTGGGGGCGGCGTCCTCGGTGACGTGGTGCCCGCACCCGGGGAGGACCGCCAGGGCGGCGGTGGCGATCAGGTCCTGGAGCCGCTCCGCCTCCGCCACCGGGACGACGCGGTCCTCCTCGCCCCAGACCAGGAGCGTCGGCACCTCCCGGCGGCCGAGCTCCCCGGCCACCCGGTCGCCCACGCCCGAGGCTCCGATGAGGACCAGCGTCCGCACCCTGCCCCGGGCGGCGAGGACCGCCGCCGCGCCGCCCCCCGAGCCGTGGCCCACGGCGGCGGGGTCGACGGCCTCGAGCGCGTCGAGGAGCTCCCCGATCCGGTCGGCCTGGGCCTCCGGCCGGGGCGCCGTCCCGCCGGGGCCGACGAGGTCGGGCGCGAGCACGCGGAACGGAGGGGCGAGCGCGGGCACGTAGGCCCGCCACATCCCGGGCGACCCCTGGGAACCGTGGAGCAGGAGGACCGCGGGCGCCGTCGGTTCCCCGGCCTCGAGGACCGCCAGCTCGCCGGCCGGCAGGCCCACGCGGCGGATCCCGCCTCCGCGCACCGCGATCAGCCCCCGGCGCGGGCGATCGCGTCCACCACCCGGAGGGCCCGCACCGCCTCGCGGACGTCGTGCACCCGGACCACGTGCACCCCCCGGGAGGCGAGCCAGCACACGGCGCCGAGGGTCCCCTCGACCCGCTCGTGGGCCGGGAGGTCGAGGAGGGCCCCGATGAACGACTTCCGCGATGGGCCCACCAGGACCGGCCGACCCAGGTCGAACAGGGCGTCCACGTGGTGGAGCAGGAGGAGGTTGTGCTCGAGGGTCTTCCCGAACCCGATCCCGGGGTCGACGCAGAGCCGGTCGGCCTCTATCCCGGCGAGCATGGCGGCCTCGAGCCGCCCCTCGAGGAAGGCGCGGACCTCGGCGACGACGTCGTCGTAGCGGGGGTCCCGCTGCATCGTCTTGGGCTCGCCCTTCATGTGCATCAGGACCATCCCGGCGCCCGCGTCGCGGACGACCCCGAACATCGCGGGATCGGCCCCGGCCATCACGTCGTTCACGATCGAAGCCCCGGCCTCGAGGGCGGCGGCGGCAACCTCCGCCCGCCGGGTGTCCACGGAGATCGGGACGTCGAGCTCCGGGGCGAGGGCCTCGATCACGGGGAGGACCCGCTTCCGCTCCTCCTCGGGCGGGACCGGGTCCGAGCCGGGTCGGGTGGACTCCCCGCCCACGTCCACGATGTCCGCACCCTCCTCGACCATCCGCCGCGCCCGGGCCATCGCGGCGTCGGGGTCGAGGAACAGGCCACCGTCGGAGAAGGAATCGGGGGTCACGTTCAGGATCCCCATCACGAGCGTGCGCTCGCCGCAGACGAGCTCCCGCCGCCCGCACCGCCAGACGAGCCGCCCGGACCCCACGGAGCCCATGCTAGCCGGGGGGCGTGGGACCGCCTCGCCGAACGCCTCGGGTGGGCGAGGACCTGCGACCCGGAGTACCTCGCGCTGGCGGAACGGCTCGGGTGCGGGCCCCTCGCCCTGGACGCGCGGCTCGCCAGGAACCCGCGCCGCCTCCTCGGCCTCGTGCCGCCGGAGGCGATCCGACCGACGAGCGAGCTCGGGGCGAGGTCGGCAGTGGCCCAGATCCGCGCTCCCGCCGACACCACCGCACCGACGGAGGCCCGTCGGGCGGCGGCGACCACCCGGATGTCCGGACACCGCTCCGGCCGCCGGGTCGATGCGGAGCACGCGTGGGCCATGCAGCGGCGCCTCGCGGCCCATCGTCCAGAGCGAGCCGTCGTCGAAGAGGAGATCGTCGGCGACGCCGACCGGGAGGTCGAACGTCGTCGCCTCGTTCGTGTCGGGATCGACGCGGATCGTCCTCGCGGGGGTTCACGGCGTCGGCGACGGCGAGGACGCCGGGGTTGGGGCGGGCGGTGCCGGCGGCCTCGGCGAGGGCGGGGGGATCAGCGGGAAGTCCTGGACCGGGAGGCCGGCCGTCGCCCGGAGCATGAAGTCGTGCCAGATCGGCGCCGCGAGGACCCCGCCGAACCCCGGCCCGTGGTCGGGGACGTAGGGCATCGGGATCTCCGCCCGCGCGTACCCGACCCACACCGCGGCCACGAGCTGGGGGACGTAGCCCACGAACCAGGCATCGGCGAAGTCCTGGGCGGTCCCGGTCTTCCCGGCCGCGGGCCGCCCGATGTCCGCGGCGGTCCCGGTCCCGGCTCGGATCACCCCCTCGAGGAGCGAGGTCTCGAGCGAGGCCACCCAGGCAGGGATGGCCCGGCGGCACTCGGGCTCGGCCCGGTAGACGGTCCGACCCTCCCGGTTCACGATCCGGGCGATCGCGTAGGGCTCGCAGTGGACCCCGCGGTTGGCGAGGGTGCCGACCGCGGAGGCCATCTCGAGCGGAGAGACCGCCGAGGTCCCGAGCGTGAGCGGGCAGACGGGGACGAGCGGGCTCTCGATCCCCATCCGGTGGGCCACCCGGGCCACGTCGGCCGGCCCGACCTCGTCGATCACCTGGGCGAAGACCGTGTTCACCGAGTGCGCGGTGGCCGAGGCCAGCGTGTAGCTCCCCGAGCCCGGCTCCGCGTTCCGGAGCGTCCAGGTCTCCCCGCCCCCGCAGTCCGGGATGGTCTTCGGGGAGCTCCCGTCGTAGAGCCTGGTCGGGGGGATGCCCTCGAGGAGCGCGGCGGCCAGCGTGAAGACCTTGAACGCGCTGCCCGCGCTGCGCCCCCCGCCGGGGGCGGAGGCGAGGTCGTAGCGGCGGCGGCCGAACGGCCAGTTCCCGTTGGCCATCGCCAGGATCGCCCCGGTGCGCGGGTCGACGGCGACCAGGGCGGACTGCGGGAGCCCCGGGCCGGTCATCCGCTCCCGGAGCACCTCCTCGGCGATGGCCTGGAGCCGCGGGTCGAGCGTGGTGTGGATCTCGAGCCCCCCGCGGAACAGCCGCCGGCGGCGCTCCCGGAACGTGTCGCCGAACCGGGGGTCGGAGAGGAACGTCCGGATCACGTACTGGGTCCAGAACGAGGTCGGGCCGTGCGCCGAGCTCCCCCGCCGGGCGGCGGAGAGCCCGAGCGGGGCCCGGACGGCCCGCCGGTACCGCGGCTCGGTGATCCAGCCGAGCTCGAGCATCCGCCCGAGCACCACGTTCCGCCGGGCCAGGGCGCGGCGGGGGTGCCGGATCGGGTCGAACTCGGAGGGCCCGGCGATCATCCCCGCGAGCAGCGCCGACCGGGCCAGGCCCAGGCGGCGGACCGGCAGCCCGAAGTAGAACTCGGACGCGGCGGCGAGCCCGTAGACCCCGTGGCCCAGGTACACCTGGTTCAGGTACCGCTCGAGGATCTCGTCCTTCGTGAACGTGCGCTCCAGGCGGAACGCCGCCCAGGCCTCGGCCAGCTTGCGGCGGAGCGTCGGCTCGTCGCCGACCCCCGACATCCGGGCGACCTGCTGGGAGATGGTGGAGCCGCCCTGGACGATCCCGCCGGCCTCGAGGTTGGCGACGAGGGCCCGGAGGATGGCTCGGAGGTCCACCGCGCCGTGCTCGTAGAACCGCGCGTCCTCGATCGCGAGGACCGCGCGGCGGGTGAGCGGGCGGATCCGCCGGAGCGGGACCCACTCCCGGTCGTAGCCCCAGTACAGGTGCTGGAGGACGCTCCCGTCCGCCGCGTAGATCGTGGACCGCTCGGGGAGCCGGCGGAGGCGGAGGGGCTCGCCGAGGCGCGCGATGAACCCATCGAGGACCGCTCGATCGATCGCCTCGGTCGCCTCCCGACCCACGACCACGAGGGGCGCCGTCCCCGCCGCCACGAGGGCCGCGGCGAGGACGGCGACGGCCAGCGGGCGGACCCCCCGGGCCACCGTGCGGAGGGCGAGGACGGCGCCGCGACGGGGTGCCCCGACCGCCCGGCGGGCGACCGCGAGGACCACCTCACGCGGCCGGGCGGGCTCGAAGACGGGCGCGCCCGGGACGCGCCCGCCGGTCCCGACCTCCGGAACGTGGGCCCCATCCATCGAAGGTCGCGGGGACGCTCCCGGCGCGGCCTCCCCGCTCCCGGGCGCCTCCCCCATCCCCTATGGTGACTCGCTCGGGGCGGAGCGCGGTTCCCCGGGGAGCGGTGAGCCGTCGGGTATCGTCGGCGCGTGCGCCCCGAGCCGATCTCGACCACCCTCCGCCCCCGGCTCCCCACCGATCTCCGGCTCACGCTCGCGCCGCTCCGGCACGGGCCCGCCGACCCCACCTGGCGGATCGATCCCGACGGCTCGTGGTGGCGCGCGACCCGGACCCCAGACGGCCCCGCGACGCTCCGCTTCGAGCAGGGGCCCAGCTCCATCCGGATCCACGCCTGGGGCCCCGGGGCGGAGCGGGCGGTGGCGCAGGCGCGAGAGCTCCTCGGGGCCCGGGACACCCTCGAGGGCTTCGACCCGCCGCCCGGGCCGGTCCGCGACCTGCACCGGCGGCTGCCGGGCCTCCGCGTCCCCCGCTCCGGCGCGGTCCTCGAGGCGGCCGTCCCCGCCGTCCTCGAGCAGCGCGTGCCGGCCGAGGAGGCCCACCGCGCCTACCGCGAGCTGGTCCGGGCGACCGGGGAGCCGGCGCCGGGTCCCGCCGGGCTCCTGCTGCCGCCCGCGCCGGGAGCGCTCGCCGCCCTCCCCTCGTTCCGCTACCACCGGGCGGGCGTCGAGGGGCGCCGGGCCGCCGTGATCCGGAACCTCGCGGCCCGCGCCCCCCGCCTGGAGGAGGCGGCGACGATGGTCCTCCCCGAGGCCCGCATCCGCCTGGCGAGCTTCCCCGGCGTCGGCCCGTGGACCGCGGCCCGGGTCGCCTACGCAGCGCTCGGGGACGCCGACGCCGTCCCCACCGGCGACTTCCACCTGCCCCACGCCGTGGCCTGGCTCCTCGCCGGACGCCCGCGAGGGGACGACGACCTGATGCTCGAGCTCCTCGCGCCGTTCGCCGGGCACCGGGGCCGGGTGCTCCGGCTGCTCGTCGCGGCCGGGGTGCGGGCCCCGCGGTTCGGCCCGCGGATGCCCCTCCGCCGGATCGCGGCCCTGTAGGCCCCTCCCCGACCCGCCCGTGGCGGCCGGGAAGCCCCGTCCCCGCCCGAACCTACGACCGCTTGCCGATGTGGTTCATCGCCTCCTGGCGCGTGCGGGCGTCGGTCCGGAAGAGCCCCCGGACCGCCGAAGTCACGGTGACCGCGCCGGGCTTCTTCACCCCCCGCATCGTCATGCAGAGGTGTTCGGCTTCGATCACCACGAACACGCCGCGGGGCTGGAGCGCCCGGTCGAGGGCGTCGGCGATCTCGGTCGTGAGCCGCTCCTGGACCTGGAGCCGCTTCGAGAGGAGATCCACGAGGCGGGCGATCTTGGAGAGCCCGGTGATCCGGCCGTCCCGGTTCGGGATGTAAGCGACGTGGGCCCGCCCGTTGAACGGGATCAGGTGGTGCTCGCAGAGGCTCTGGAGCGGGATGTCGCGGACCATGATCATCTCGTCGTGGCCCGCGCCCTCGATCACCGTCACGATCTCCTCGGGCTCGTGCCCGATCCCCGCCAGGATCTCGCGGTACATCCGCGCCACACGCTCGGGGGTCCGCTTGATGCCCTCGCGGTCCGGATCCTCGCCGATCCCCTCGAGGATCAGCCGGACACCCTCGATCACCTTCGCCTCGTCGAACCCCACCGGCTCCATGTCCTCGGGGGAACTCTACCGGCTGGCGGGACGCGGACGGCGGCGCGCGTCACCCGAGGGTGCCCGGGCGCCGCTCCTCGCGCGAGCGGTCGTTCCGCCGGGCCACCGCCAGCCCCGCGGTCCGCTTGGCCACGTCCCGCGGCGGCCGCTTGGGGGTGTCGGCCAGCAGCCGGACGACCTCCTCCTTGTCGAGGGTCTCCCGCTCCATCAGCGCGGCGGCGATCTCGTCGAGCTTGGCCCGGTGCTCCTCGAGGATCTCGAGCGCCAGGTCGTGGGCCTCGTCGATCAGCCGCCGGATCTCGGTGTCGATCTCGAACGCCACCTGGTCGGAGTAGTCCGGGGTCGCCGCGATGTCCCGCCCCAGGAACACCTCGCCCTGCTTCTGGCCGAGGGTCAGCGGACCGAGCGTGTCGCTCATCCCGTACTCGGTGACCATCTGCCGGGCGATCCGGGTCGCCCGCTCCAGGTCGTTCTGGGCGCCGGTGGTGATGTCGCCGACCACGAGCTCCTCGGCCACCCGGCCGCCCAGGAGCATCGCGAGCTCGTCCGAGAGCTCCTCCCGGGTCATGAGGAACCGGTCCTCGGTGGGGAGCGTGAGCGTGTAGCCGAGCGCCCGCCCCCGCGGGATCACCGAGATCTTGTGGACCTCGTCGGTGTTGGGCAGCACGTGCGCGACGAGCGCGTGGCCGGCCTCGTGGTAGGCGATCACCCGCTTCTCCCGCTCGCTCATCACCCGGGTCTTCCGCTCGGGGCCGGCCATCACCCGATCGATCGCCTCCTCGATCTCGGGCATGCCGATGGCTCGCTCACCGCGGCGGGCGGCGAGGAGGGCCGCCTCGTTCAGCACGTTCGCGAGGTCCGCGCCGGTGAAGCCCGGGGTCCGGCGCGCGATCACGTCGAGGTCGACGGAGGGCTCGAGCGGCTTGCCCCGGGCGTGGACCCGGAGGATCCCCTTCCGCCCCTCCAGGTCCGGGCGGTCGATCACCACGTGCCGGTCGAAGCGGCCGGGGCGGAGGAGGGCGGGATCGAGGATGTCCGGGCGGTTGGTCGCAGCCATCAGGATCACCGCGGTGCGCTGGTCGAACCCGTCCATCTCGACGAGGAGCTGGTTGAGCGTCTGCTCCCGCTCGTCGTGGCCACCGCCGAGCCCGGCGCCCCGGTGCCGGCCCACGGCGTCGATCTCATCGATGAACACGATCGCCGGGGCCGACTGCTTGGCCTGCTCGAAGAGGTCCCGGACCCGGGCCGCGCCGACCCCCACGAACATCTCGACGAAGTCGGAGCCCGAGATCGAGAAGAACGGCACCCCCGCCTCCCCGGCCACGGCCCGGGCCAGGAGGGTCTTGCCCGTCCCCGGCGGCCCGTAGAGCAGGACCCCCTTGGGGATCTTGGCGCCCATCGCCTGGAACTTGGAGGGGTTCTGGAGGTAGTCCTTCACCTCCTGGAGCTCCTCCACGGCCTCGTCCACCCCGGCCACGTCGGCGAAGGTCGTCTTGGGCTGGTCCTTGGTGACGACCTTGGCGCGGGCCTTCCCGAACGACATCACCCGGCCCCCGGCCCCCTGGGAGCGGTTCATCACCCAGATCAGCACCCCGGCGATCAGGAGCACCGGCAGCACGACCTGGATCAGGGTGGAGATGAGCGCCGAGCCCTTCTGCGGGTCCACCGTGAGCGGGACCCCCGCGTCGTGGAGGAGGGCGGTGAGCTCGTCCTGGTAGTCGGCCGGGTAGGCGACCTCGTAGGCCCCGCCGTCCGCCATCTCGCCCACGAGGACCTGGTCGCCCTCCCGGAACTCCGCGGTCCGCACGGCGCCCGCCGCCACGCGCTGCTCGAACTCGGTGAGCGTGAGCTCGCGCCGGGGCTGGCCCCGGCCGAACAGCGACATCAGCAGCAAGAGCGCGAACAGGCCCGCGACGATGAAGATCGTCGGGGTCCGGGCCGCTCTGCGGAGGGGGCTCTCGGGAGAGGTCGTGGGTGCTCCTTCTCCTCGTTCCTCGGCACGGGGGGACGGTTCGGGGCCCGGGCGTGCCGCACCCGAGCCCTCGGCGATGGTAGCACAGGCCCCGGAACGGCTCGCCCCGCCCCTCGGCGGAGCCGGCACGTCGCCCCGGGCCCGCGGCCCCTCAGCGGATCCCGCTGTCCACGTGGAGCGTCACGCGGGCGAACGACCCCGGCTCCACCCGGACCGCCTCCGGCTTCGCCGTGGGCGGGCCGCCTTGGGGGACGATGGCGTAGACCAGGTAGGTGCCGGCGGGGACGACGAGGACGAAGGCCCCTTGGGCGTCGGTCCGGGCCTCGAAGACCCCGGCCTCGCCCACGGCCCGGACCCTCCCCACCCAGGGCCGGTCGGGGCAGGACGAGACCTCCGTCACGACCGGGCAGCTCGGCCCCGCGAGCACCCGCCCGACGATCCCCGAGCCCGGGGGCGGGCGGTCGCGGATCGCCTGGCACGCGAGGAGGAGGCCGAGGAGGAGCGCCAGGGCCAGGGATCGCTTCCCCACGCCCGTTCGACGCGCGGGCCCGCCGGCACGTTCCCGCCTCAGATCGCGGCCTCGGCGTAGGCCGACGGCTTCAGCGTGGCGATGTAGGGGAGGTTCCGGAACCGCTCGGCGAAGTCGAGCCCGTAGCCCACGACGAACTCCGGGGGGATCTCGAAGCCCACGTAGCGGATGTCGAGGGCCACCCGCTGGATCCCGGCCTTGACCAGGAGCGCGCAGACCTCGAGGCTCGCCGGGCGACGGCTGCGGAGGTTCCGGAGCAGGTAGTTCAGCGTGAGCCCGGAGTCGACGATGTCCTCGACCAGGAGCACGTCCCGACCCTCGATGTCCTGCTCGAGGTCCTTGAGGATCCGCACCACGCCGGAGGTCTGGGTGGCAGCCCCGTAGGACGACACCGCCATGAAGTCGAACTCGAGGGGCAGGCGGATGTGGCGGGAGAGGTCGGCCATGAGCACGAAGGCCCCCTTCAGCACCCCGACGAGGAGCAGGTCCTTCCCACGGTAGTCCTCGGTGATCCTGGCGCCGAGCGCGGCCACGGTCGCGAGGATCTCATCGCCCGTGATGAGGACCCGGTCGATGTCCTTCTCGTGCTCGCTCACGGGACCCGGCAGTGTATGGCCGGTCCCCGACCGGTGCTGGGTGAGCGCGCCGCCCTCCATCGGATACCCCTCCTCACGCCCGGCTGAGCGGGGTCACGAGCTCTCGGGGGAAGGACGAGATAGGCGAACATACCCCGCCTCGCGCGCCGCCTTCAAACCGGCCGACAGGTCGCGCCGCCGACCCGCGCGCCCGGCGGCGAGGTCGAGGACGGCCTCCACGTCCTCCCGGGTGGGCACCGTCCCGCAGCGCAGCACCGCCTCCCGCACGACCCGGCGCGCGATGGCCCGCGGCAGGTCGAGGAGCCCGGTGGCGGGGAGCTCCACGCCGCGTGGGACCTCCTCCACGAGCTCTGCGACGGCGGGGGCGGCCTGCCGGGCTAGCTCCTCGGCGTCCTCGCGGAGCAGGGCTGCGGTCCGGGCGAGGGGGGCGATCACCTCCCGCCCCGTGGCCCGCTCGAGGGCCGGGATCCCCCGGAGGCGGAGCGCGCCCCGGAGGAGGCGGACGTCCCGGTTCATGGGGTCCATCCGGGGCCGGAGCCGGAGGGCCCGGCAGAACGCTTCGACCTCCGCCCGCGTCACGTCCAGCAGCGGGTGGACCCACGGGGGGGTGACCGGGCGGATCCCGGCCATCGCCTCGAGGCCCGAACCCGTGATCGCCGCCATCAGCACGGTCTCGGCCTGATCGTTCGCCGTGTGGCCGAGGGCGATCCGCTCCGCCCCCGCCTCCCGCATCGCCTCCACCGACGCCGCCCGTCGGACGTCCCGGGCCCAGTGCTCCACGGACATCCGGGGGTTCGGCGGCTCCTCGGCGGCCATCGAGAGGAGCGGGAGCCCCAGGCGGTCCGCGATGCGGCGCACGTAGGCGGCGTCGCGCTCGGATCCGGGCCGGAGCCGGTGGTCGAAGTGGAACACAGCGAGCCGGATCCGGAACAGCCGCCGGAGCGCGTGGAGCGCGTGGAGGAGGCAGACCGAGTCGGGGCCCCCGGAGACCGACACAAGCACGGTCTGTCCTGGGAGGAACATCCCGTGCTCCCGCGCCGTGGCCGTCACCCGCTCGAGGACGCGGGCGACCGCCGGCGGACGTCGCATCAGGCCCCGGCGACCCGCTCCACCCACCGAGCCGGGGCCGCCACCTCGGCCAGGGTGGGCAGGTTCGCCGGCCCCTGCCACACGCGGTTGAAGCCCTCCATCCCGACGAGCTCGATCGTGCCGCGGACGAACCGCTCACCGGTCCCGTACTGCCGCGCCTTCTGGTCGAACCCGATGGCCTGCTGGAACGCCCGCTCGACGCCCCCCGCCCGCCGCCGGACGCGGAGGGCCCGGCGCATCCGCTCCACGTCCCGCACCCGCCCCGCGGCCACCACGTCCATCACGTAGCTCGCGTGCCCCTCGAGCAGCGACATCACGGCCTGCATCCGGGCGAACAGGTCCCGCTGCTCCGGGGACATGAGGAGGAACAGCACGCCCACGCCCCGCCACTCGCGGGATCCGTTCCGCACCTCCTCCACCGCCCGGCGCAGCTGCCGGACGAGCTCCCTCCCGTCGAGCGAGATCGTCGCCAGGTACTCGTCGACGAGCGAGCCGAGGTAGCCCCGGAGCCAGGGGGCGGCCGCGAACTGCACCCGGTGGCAGGCCTCGTGGAGCGAGATCCACAGCCGGAAGTCACGGGGTGGGAGCGCGAACCGGCGCTCGACCTCCGCGACGTTCGGGCCCACGATGTACACGGTCCCCTCGTCGTCGGGGGGCGCGAACACGTCGTACTGCCCGAGCACCTTCCGCGACACGTAGCCGAGGAGCACCCCGACCTGCGCGCCCAGCGCCTTCCGCCGGAGCTCCGACCGCCGCCGGTCGGCGACGATCCGGGCCGCGAGGGGCTCCAGGAGCCGCTGCAGGGCCCGGAGGTTCTGGTCGATCCACTCCCCCCGCGACATCACCCAGGCCCGGGCCCGGCCGCCGGGGGCCGCGAGCCCGGTGTAGCCGGTGATCAACGACTCCCCGTAGGGGACGAGCTCCGCGAAGTCCTCCCGCAGGCGGGCCCGCTCCACGGCCGATACACCCACCCCGGGCCCGCCGAGCCTCCGGCCGACGTCGCCCGCGACCGACCAGTCCGCCAACCGGGCGGAGGCCGAGCCCATGCTCCAGTCCACACCGGCCATCTCCGGGAACGCTACGCCCCGGCCTTCTTGCGCGCTGCGATCATGGCCGCCCGGCGCGCCTGCCCCTCGGCGACGCGACGGTCGGTCCCCTTCGCGAGCAGTTCCTCGAGGGTCCTTTCGTAGGTCTCCTGGTCCAGCGCGACCTCGTGCCGTTCCCTCGGCGCGGCCTCGGCCGGTGCCGGTGGCGGAGGAGGCGGCGCGGGAGCGGGGGCCTCGGCCGCAGGCGCGGAGGGGTCCACGGCGGCTGGGGCGGGGGGATGCGGTGCCATCGCGGGCGCGGAGGCCGGGGCCGGCGATGCCATCGCGGGCGCAGGGGCCGGGGCCGTCGGTGCCCTGGCGGTCACGGGGGCGGGCGGGACGGGGGCGGCCGCCGCCGGCACCGGGGGAGGCGCCACCAGGAGCGGCTCGACCTCCCGGAGCTCGACGATCCGCCTGGGCGGCGGCTTGCCGGGCACGACCGGTTCGACCCTGGGCCGCTCGACCTCCTCCTCCCGGGCGAACCGGGGCGCGTAGCGGAAGTAGGCGAGGCCGGTCCCGAGGACGATCAAGACCCCCAGGACGAACACGAGCACCGCGAGGCCGTACACCCACCCCCCGGTGTTCCGCACCGGCGTCGCGGTGGGGTCGAGGCTCACCTGGGCGAGCGCGGCGGGCGCGCCCAGGAACACGAGCGCGCAGCCGCCGAGCACGACGAACGGGGTGCGCCGGGGACGCATCGGCGGCGATCGTAGCAGACGGCCTGGGGAGGGTCCGATCGAGCCGGAGATGGGATTCGAACCCATGACCTGCCGCTTACGAGGCGGCTGCTCTGCCTGGCTGAGCTACTCCGGCCGGCCGAAGCGAGTCTAGCAACGGCCCTGCGCGGGCCCGGGGTACGGGCGTCAGGGGCGGAGGGCCTGGGCGAGGGCTCGGAGACGGAGCTCGACCCCTTCGAGGGGCCGGCTCCTTGCAGAGAGGTGCGAAGGCTTCGTAGCTCGAGGCCCTCGTACCACGAGGTCCTTGCAGATAGCTCCCGCTCCCGTGAGCACGCGGCTCCTCGACCGCAAGGATGCGCCGATCGGCTCGAGGCGGCCCGGGCCGACGCCCGGCGTGGGCGCCCGCGGTTCGCGGTCGTACGGGGGGGGGCGCCGGGCCTGGGGCCGGGCCGGCGTCGACGGAGCACCCTGGAGGGACGGCGTCCTGGGGTTCGACGTCGGCGACGTGCTTCGCGCAGCATCGAGGGCCGGGCGGCCGTCCGGAACGAAGCCTGGTCGTCCACGATCAACACGCGCACCCCCATCTCACCTCCCAGCCTGCCACGCGGCGGTCGCCGCGGCAGTGATGCTGGCACCACTTCACCGGTGCAGGGAGCCCCGCCCCTCCGCCTCCCCCGCCAGGCGGAGGAAGGCCTGCTCGAGCACCAAGCGGGGGTTGAGGTTGAGGTCCTCCGCGAGGGCCGCGCGGGCCTCCTCGATCGCGGCGACCGCCCGCGCGTCGGCCGCCACCGAGCCCCGGCCCGGGTCCAGGTCCGCGTTGAGCAGCAGATCCGGACCTCCGCCGAGCGCCGCCACCAGCCGGTCCCGCAGGAGCGCCGAGCACGCGAGCAGTACCCGGTCGAGGAAGTCCCGCTCGGCCCGCCGCTCCCGCCGCTTCTGACGGGTCTCGATCCGACGGACGGCGCCCCGGTACGCCTCCTCCACCCGCCCCCGCTCGTCGAGGAACGGCTCGAGTTCCGCCCGGAACTCCTCCGCGAGCCCCTTCCGGTACGCCTCCGCGGCAGCCAGGACCAGGTCCGCCGCCGCGAGGGCCCCGGCCGGACCCTCCCGGGCCCGGGCCATCGCGTCCCGGGCGACGTCCCGGAACCCGAGCCCCTCCACGGTCGCGAGCCGCCTGGCCCGGCCCAGGTTCCCTCCGGAGAGCCGCGCCGCGACCCGCGCCAGCTCGGGCGGCGCCCCCTCGCTGATCAAGGTCTCCACGACGAAGGGCTCGGCGAGGGGTCGGAACGTCACCACGTGGCAGCGCGAGAGCACGGTCTCCGGCAGCTCGTGCGCCCGCGCCGAGAGGAGCAGCAGGACGGCATCGGCCGGCGGCTCCTCCAGCACCTTGAGGAGGACGTCGGCGGCCGCCGGGTTCAACCGGTCGGCCTCCCGGATCACGAAGACCTTCCGGCCGGGCTCGGGGGGCGTGCGGTAGGCCGGGTGCCAGACCTCCTCCCGGACCGTCTCCACGTGGATCTCCCGGCCCTCGGGCTCCACCACGAACACGTTGGGGTGGCGCTCGGCGAGCGCGAGCCGACAGGCCCGGCACTCCCCGCACCCCCGCCGCTCGCAGAGGAGGGCGGCCACGAAGGCCCGGGCCGCGAGCTGCTTGCCGCTCCCCTCCGGCCCCGCGAACACGTACGCGTGGTGCGGCCGCGCCGCCGCCTGGGCCAGGAACGACACGGCCTGCTCCTGGCCGGGGACGCGCTCCAGGACCGGCGAGCCCCTCACCGCCCGTTCACCACCGTCCCTCACCCGGCGCCCTCCGGATGGTTCTCCTCGCGCTCCTTGAGCAGCCGGAGCAGGGCCTCACGGACCGCCGCCGCCACCTCCTCCTCGGGCCGGCCGGCGTCGACCACGACGAACCGCTCCGGGTGCTCTTCCGCGATCCTGAGGTACGCATCCGACACCTTGTCGAGGAACCCGGGCCCCTCGGCCTCGATCCGGTCGGGCTCGCGGCCGATCCGCCGGAGCCCCTCCTCGGGCTCGAGGTGGAGGAGGATCACGAGGTCGGGGAAGAGCCCCTGGGTGGCCCAGACGTTCAGCGTGAGGACGTCCTGCTCCCCGAGCCCCCGGCCCCAGCCCTGGTAGGCGAGGGAGGAGTCCACGTAGCGGTCGCAGAGCACCACCTTCCCCTCGGCCAGGGCCGGGCGGATCACGGTGGCCACGTGCTGAGCCCGGGCCGCGGCGAACAGGAGCGCCTCGGCCCGAGGCTCGAGCCTCCCGGTGTCGACCGAGAGCAGCAGCTCGCGGAGGGCCTCCCCGACCTCCGTCCCCCCGGGCTCCCGGGTCACGAGCACGTCGCAGCCGCGTTCGCGGAGGAAGGCCGCCGCCCGCTCGATCTGGGTGCCCTTCCCCGACCCCTCGACCCCCTCGAACACCACGAACAGCCCCGCGGCGGGCGGGCGCCTCAGCCGGGGCACGAGCGTGAGCGGGACCGGCTTCGACAGCCGGTGGCGGCGGAGGCCGAGCCGCGTGAGGATCCCCGCCGCGATGACCCCCAGGCCGACCGTGGCCAGGGCCAGGCGGGTCCCGGAGAGGTCGAGCCGCTGGCCGCCCACGTACGCCTCGTGGTCGCCGTAGATCGCCGCGAGGGCAGGGAACGCGACGAGCGAGACGAACAGCCCGAGGCGGCCGAGGACCGTGAGCGACCCGAAGGTCCGCCCCCGGTACTCGTCGGGCACGTTCTCCTGCAGGAGCACGTAGCCCGAGACCCACGTCGCGCCGCAGAAGAACCCGAGGACCACGGCCAGCACCGACGCCAGCGAGAGGTTCGGCATCGAGGCCAGGACGAACAGCGTGGCGGCCGCGGCGAGGAGGGACCAGGAGAAGACGTGGTCGATCTCAGCGGCCCGCGCCGCCCGGCTCACCGCGGCCATCCCCACGCCCATCCCGACCCCGAACGCCGTCACCAGGACCCCCCAGCCGGCGCTCCCCGCGCCGAGGGTCTGGGTGGCGAACACCGGGCCCAGCGCGAGCACCGCCCCCACCGCGCTGAAGGCCACCACGATCCCCGTGGTCATGGCCCTGGCCAGCGGGTGTTCCCGGAGGAACCGCAGGCCCTCCACGATGTCCCGTCCGATCAGCGTGAGGTCCACCCGGGCCGCCCGCCGAGCGGCCGGGGTGCGGATCGGAACCCCGGTGAGCATCACCGCGGAGAACAGGAACGTGCCGGCGTCGGCCCAGAGCGCGAGGGCCTCGGGCCGCGCGCCGAGGTAGGGGACCCGCGCCGAGAGCCCCTCCGCCACCCCCGCGAGGGCGGCGAAGGCCGCGCCCCCGAACGGGAGCGTGCCGTACGCGGTGATCAGCCCGATCGAGTTCGCGTTCGCCAGCTGCCGACGAGGCACGAGCCGGGGGAGGCTCGCATCGCGGGCCGGGGTCCAGAGCAGCGACAGGCACTCGATCGCGAACGAGAGCAGGTAGATCGCCCAGAGCTCCCCGAGGAACGGCATCGAGGAGTACATCGCGGCGCGGGCCACGTCGGCCACGATCATCACCTGCTTGCGATCCAGGCGATCCACGATCGCCCCGGCGAAGGGCCCGAAGAGGATCGCCGGGAGCATCCGCGCGATCATCACGCCGGAGACCGCGAACGCCGCGCCGCCCGGGGTGCGCCCCAGGCGGGCCACGAGCGCCGTCACCGCGACGAACCCCACCCAGTCCCCGAACGAGGACACCGTCATCGCGGCGAGGAGCCGGGAGAACGGCGGGTGGGTGAGGAGGTCGCGGAGGGTCGCCGACCTGGTCCCGCGGAGGGCCGCGACCTCGTCCGCGAAGCCCGCCACTACGCCTCCGCGGACCCGGCGGCCCGGACGCCGGACGCGGTCCCCTCGCCGGGGCCGGCGGCCTCCCCGGCCCCCTCCACGACCTGCCCGCACCCGGTGCACTTCCCGGACCCGTCCCGCTGGAGGACGAGGAGGGAGCCGCAGTCCGGACAGGCCTGCGGGAGCGGGCGCTGGCCCACCGTGAAGTCGCAGGCCGGGTAGCGGTCGCAGCCGTAGAAGACGCTCGCGCGCCGGCCGCGGCGGGCGCGCTTCTGCACGAGCTCCCCCTCCCCGCACCGCGGGCAGCGGACGCCGGTGCCGCGGTCCTCGCGCTTCACGTACCGGCACTCGGGATAGCCCGTGCAGCCCACGAACGGGCCGTACCGGCCCACCTTCCGCGCGAGCGGCCGGCCGCACTCCGGGCACCGCTCGTCCAGGACCTCCGGCTCGGGCCGCTCCCCGCCGTCCAGGTTGCGGGTGTAGCGACACTCGGGGTAGTTCCGGCAGCCGATGAACTTGCCGTGCCGGCCGAGCTTCACCACGAGCCGGCCGGGCTCCCGCCCCTCCTGCGGGCAGAGCGGGCAGAGCTCGTCCAGCTCCTCCTCGAACCGCTCGATCTCCACCTCGTTCTTCTCGAGGAGCCGCTCGAAGGGCCCGTAGAAGGCGTCGAGGACCTGGACCCAGCGGAGCCGCCCCTCGGCGATCTCGTCGAGCTCCTCCTCCATCCGCGCCGTGAAGTTCACGTCGACGATGTCGGGGAAGAACTCGGCCAGGAGGTCGGTGACGACCTCGCCCACGTCCTCGGGGTAGAAGCGCCGGTCCTCCAGGCGCACGTACCCCCGCTCGAGGAGCGTCGAGATGATCTGGGCGTAGGTCGAGGGCCGGCCGATCCCCAGCTCCTCCAGGGTCTTCACGAGCGACGCCTCGGTGTAGCGGGGCGGCGGCTGCGTGAAGTGCTGCTCGGGGAGGACCTCGAGGAGCCGCAGCGGCTGGTCGGCCCGGAGGCGCGGGAGCAGCGCCTCCCGGTCCTCCTCGGAGGGCTCGTCCCGCCCCTCGGTGTACACCCGGCGGAACCCGTCGAACCGGAGGGTCTGCCCGGTCGCGCGCAGGAGGTAGGTGGCCCCGTCCGCCGTGGCCTCCACGTCCACCGAGACCTGGTCGAAGACGGCCTCGCGCATCTGGGAGGCGACGGCGCGCTGCCAGATCAGGCGGTAGAGGCGGGCCTGGTCACGGTCGAGCGAGTCCTCGACCGCGTCGGGGTGGTACCGCTTCGGCGCGGTGGGCCGGATCGCCTCGTGCGCCTCCTGCGCTCCGCGGGCCTTGGTCCGGTAGCGGCGGGGCTTGGGCAGCGCGTAGTCCGGGCCGTACTGGAGCCGGACCACGAGGGCGAGCTCGGCGAGCGCGGCCTCGGCGAGGTTCACGGAGTCGGTCCGCATGTAGGTGATCAGCCCGACCCGGCCCTCCCCCGGCAGGTCGACGCCCTCGTAGAGCTGCTGGGCGATCGTCATCGTCTTCCTCGCCGAGAACCCGAGCTTCCGAGCGGCCTCCTGCTGGAGCGTGGAGGTCGTGAACGGCGGGGGCGGCGTCCGCCTCACCTCGCGTTCGCGCACCTCCCGCACGCGGTAGGCGGCCCCACGGAGCCGCTCCGCGTGGAGGGCGGCCTCGGCCTCTGTCCGGAGCACGAGCCCCTTCTTGTCGGGGGAGGCGGCGAGCCGCTCCTCCCCGATCTGGATCAGGCGAGCGACGAAGACCTCCTCGTCCCCGTCCGGAGCCAGGCGGGCGTCGATCGTCCAGTACTCGACGGGGACGAAGGCGCGGATCTCCCGCTCCCGGTCCACGATCAGCCGGAGGGCCACGGACTGGACCCGGCCGGCGGAGAGCCCCGGGCGCACCTTCTTCCAGAGGATCGGCGAGATCCCGTAGCCGACCAGTCGGTCGAGGATGCGGCGGGCCTGCTGGGCCTCGACGAGCCGGAGGTCGATGGCCCGAGGGTTCCGGAACGCCTCGAGGATCGCGTCCCGCGTGATCTCGGTGAACGTGACGCGCTTGGCCTCCTCGGGGGACACCCCGAGGACCTCCGCCACGTGGTAGGCGATGGCCTCGCCCTCCCGGTCGAAGTCCGTGGCCAGGACGAGGTCCCCGGCCCGGCGGAAGGCAGCGCGGAGCTCCCGGACGGCGCGCTGCGAGTCCTCCGGGACCACGTATTCGGGCTCGAACCCACGTTCGGTGTCGACCCCGAGCTTGTTCTTGGGGAGGTCGCGGATGTGCCCGTAGGAGGCCCGGACCGTGTACCCCTGCCCAAGGTACCGCTCCAGGGTCTTCGCCTTGGTGGGCGACTCCACGACCACGAGCGTCTTCGCCATGGTCTTCCTCACGCCTCACGGACCGCCGACCCGCCCGGGACCGCGGCCCGCCCTCCGGCGGCCCACGGTACCACCGCCCCCCGCGGTGTCGAGCGAGCGGCCCCACCCGGGGATGCTACGGTGGGCCGGCCGGAGGGCGGGGTGTTCGAGGCGATCCAGGGCTTCATCGTGGACGAGATCGGCCGCTACGGCTACGCGGCGGTGTTCGTCCTCATGGTGCTCGAGTCGGCCTGCATCCCGATCCCCTCCGAGGTCACGATGCTGTTCGGTGGGGCCCTCGCGAGCCCCGCCTTCTCCGGCTCCGGGCGGGAGCTCGACCTCGTCCTGGTCTCCCTCACCGGGGCCGTGGCGAACCTCGTGGGCTCCTGGCTCGCGTACTGGGTGGGGTCCGTGGGGGGCCTCCCGCTCGCCCGGCGCTGGGGACGCTACCTCCTGGTCCGCCCCCACGAGATCGACCGGGCCCACGAGTGGTTCGAGTGCCACGGCGAGGCCGCGGTCTTCTTCTCCCGCCTGCTCCCGGTGATCCGCACGTTCATCAGCCTCCCCGCCGGCGTGGCCCGGATGCCCTTCGGGCGCTTCAGCGTCTACACCCTGCTCGGCTGCCTCCCCTGGACGTCCGCCCTGGCCGGCATCGGCTACGTCCTCGGCGAGAACTGGGCCGCCGCGGAGCGGGTCCTCCGTCCGATCTCGTGGCTGGTCGCCCTGGCCCTCGCCGCCCTCGCGGCGTCCTGGGTGGTCCACAGGGTCCGCCGGATCCGCGCCGAAACCCCGGATCGCGACTGACCCCATGGGCCCCGACCCGACCCGGCGTTCGCTCGGGCGGATCCCCCGCCGCGTTCGGCGGGCGCTCGAGGGGATCCCGGCTCGCGTTCGGCGGGCCCCCGGGCTCGGCCTGGCGATCGCCGTGGCCGAGCGGGCCTCGCGGGACGCTGTCGGCATGCTCGCGGCGGCCCTCACCTACTACCTCTTCCTGTCGCTGTTCCCGCTCCTGCTCCTCGGGCTCTCCGTCCTCGGGTTCGTCCTCTCGGACCCCGCGGAGCAGGCCCGCTGGGCGGAGCGGCTCGCCGGCGCGGTCCCGGGGCTCGAGCCCCTGCTGGGACGCAACCTCCGCGCGGTCGCCCGGGGGAGGGCAGGGGCCGGGGCGATCGGCCTCGCGGGGCTCCTCTGGACCAGCCTGGGGACCGCAGAGGCCGCCCGCGAGATCCTCGCGCGGGTGTTCCGCCGCCGCCCCACCGGCAACCTGCTCCTGCAGAAGCTCCGGTCCGCCGTCTCCCTGGGGCTCGTCGGGCTGGTCGCCCTGGCGTCGACCGCGGCGACCGCGCTCCTCTCGGGCGGGGCGGCCGGGCCGCTCCGCCCGCTCGGCTACGCCGCCACCTTCGCGCTGGACATCGCCCTCTTCCTCGTGGTGTACCGGTACCTGACGCCCGGGCCGGGCCCGCCGTACCGGGACCTGCTCCCGGCGGCGCTCGCGATGGGAGCGGGGTGGAACGCGCTCAAGGTCGCCGGCACCTGGTACGCCCTCCGGGTCGTCGCGCGGGCGTCCGCCGTGTACGGCGCGTTCGCCGCCGCCCTCGGGATCCTCGCCGTCCTCCACGTGGCCACCCGGGTCTTCGTCTACGGGGCCGAGGTGGCCGCGGAGCTGATGGAGCGTCGGGGCCGCCTCGCCGCGGAGGGCTGACCCGCTCCACGGCTACGCCAGGTCGATCTCCGCGGCGACCTCCTGGAGCCCCTCGATCGCCACCGCCAGGAACTCGTCGAGCGGAAGCCCGAGCGAGCCCTCGACCGAGGTGACCTCCTCGCGGTTCACGCCCGGGGCGAACGCCTTCTCCTTCAGCTTCTTCTTCACCGAGGAGACCTTCATCCCCCGGGCCCGCTCCGGCCGGACGAGGGCGGCGGCGACCAGGAGGCCGGCCACGGCGTCGGCGTGGACCACGGCCCGCGACATCCGGTCGGTCCGGTAGGCCTCGTGGGCGTGGGCCAGGACCGCGTTCACGACCCGGTCGTCCACGCCGGCCTCCCGGAGCCACTCGGCGGCGAGGAACCCGTGGCGGTCAGGGTCGTCGTGGGTCCGGTCCCGGTCGAGGTCGTGGAAGAGGCCGGCCAGGCCCCAGAGCTCCTCGTCCTCGCCGAACCGGCGGGCCAGGGCCCGCATCACCCCCTCCACGGAGATCAGGTGGCGGACGGTGGTCTCCTTCTCGGCCTTCTCCCTCACGAGGGCGAGCGCCGTCGCACGATCCATCGCTCCTCCTCCAGCGGGTAGGGGACGCTCGAGAGGATGACCCGCGGCTCGGTGAGCAGCAGGCGCTTCACGAACAGGGCGTTCTGGTTGTGCAGCAGCACGTGGCGCCACCGGGCCACCACGAACTCCGGGAGGACGACGGCGCACACCGCCTCCGGGGTCGCGGTCACCCGCCGGACCTCGTCCAGGATCGGACCGGTGAGGTCGCGGAAGGGGGCCTCCACGACGTCCAGGGGGATGCCCGGGTCGGCCCGCTCCCACTCTTCCTCGATCACGCCGGCCTCGTCGGGGTCCAGGCTGAAGTGGACGGCTCGGGTCTCTTGGGCGCCCAGGGTCCGCGCGTAGTTCACGGCCCGGATCGTCGCGTCGTGCACGGCCGAGACGAAGACCAGGGCCACGGTCCGGGTCGGGATCAGCGGCCGCGCGTCGACGCCCACCGGTCTCCCCCGCTCCACGAGCACCGGGACGTCGGTCACCACGACCCCCGCCTCGCGGAGCAGCCCGGCCCTGAGCCGCACGAGCGCGCGGCGCCGGAGGAGGTAGAGGGCGAGCGACTCGCCCACGAGCTCGGGGATCACGACCGTGACGAAGTCGCGCGGTCCCCTCGGGATCTTCTCGAGGAACGCCCGTACCGCGCCCAGGACGTCGGGGCCCGCCGGCAAGGGTTCCAGCTCGGGCCCGGCTCCGCCGGAGAGCGTCCGCCACCTCGCCCGGAGGTCCTCGAGCGTCGCCTCCTCGCGGATCGGGGTGACGGCTCGGAGGTCCCGGGGGCGGAACGACCGGACGTAGCCGAGGGCCTCGGCGGTGGCCGCGTCCACGTCCCGGACCAGCAGCACCACGTGGTTGGTCCCGACCTCGCCCGGCCGCACCGCCCCGCGTCGGAGCTGCTCCCGCACCGAGGCGTAGTGGCGGTGCACGGCGAGGAAGCCGGAGACGATGACGGGGATCGCCGCGATCACGATCCAGGCCCCGTGCAGGAACTTGGTGGCCGTGATCACGACCAGCACCACGCCCGTGGTGAGCCCGCCGACCGCGTTGATCGCCATCGCCCGCCTCCACCCCCGAGCGGCGGCCTCGCCCCGCTCGCGCTCCCGCAGCCAGTGCCGCACCATCCCGAGCTGCGAGAGCGTGAACGAGGTGAACACCCCCACCACGTAGAGCTGGATCAGCCGGCTGACCTCGGCGTCGAACGCCACGAGCAAGAGCCCCGCGAGGGTCGCGAGCGTCAGCACCCCGTTCGAGAACACGAGCCGGTCCCCTCGGTTCATGAACCGCCGCGGCATGAAACGGTCCCGAGCCAGGATCGCCGAGAGCCTCGGGAAGTCCTGGTACGCGGTGTTCGCCGCGAGCACCAGGATGGCCGCGGTGAAGGCCTGGACGACGTAGAAGCCGATCCCCCCGCCGAAGACGGCGTCGGCGATCTGGGCCACGACCGACCGCTCCTCGCTCACGGTGATCCCGGGGACGTGGGTGGCGAGGAACGAGATCCCGAGGAACATCGCGATCGCGATCGCCCCCATCATCGCCAGAGTGTCGGCGGCGTTCTTCGCCTGCGGGCGACGGAACGCGGGCACCCCGTTCGAGATGGCCTCCACGCCGGTCAGGGCGGTCGAGCCCGAGGAGAAGGCGCGCAGGATCGTGAACGCGCCGACCGGCCCGGCCGTCGCGGCCAGGTCGGGGTGGGGCGGGACCGGCGACGCGCTCGGGCACGCGGTGGCGCATCGGGCCAGGCCCACGGCCACCATCCCGAGGATCGAGGCGATGAACGCGTAGGTCGGGATGGCGAAGAGCGTCCCGGACTCGCGCACCCCCCGGAGGTTCGCCAGCGTGATGAACGCGACGAACCCCAGCGCGAGCTCGACCCGGTGGGGCAGGAGGGCGGGCCGGGCCGAGGTGATCGCGAACACCCCCGCCGCCACCGAGACGGCCACCGTGAGGACGTAGTCGGTCAGCAGGGCCGCCGCCGCGACCAGGCCCGGGAGGGTCCCCAGGTTCTCCTTGCTCACGATGTAGGCACCCCCGCCCGAGGGGTACGCCCGGACCGTCTGCCGGTAGGACGAGATCGCGACGACCATCAGGACGGCGATCGCGAGGGCGATCGGCATCACGAAGCGGCGCGCCGACGCCGCCGCGGTCGCGCTCGAGAGCACCAACAGGATCTCCTCGGTCGCGTAGGCCACCGAGGAGAGCGCGTCGGAGGAGAAGACCGGGAGCGCGAGGACCTTCGGCAGCAGCGTGTGCTCGAGCCGCGCGCTCGCCATCGCGCGCCCCACCAGGATCCGCTTGAACAGGCCCCCCCGGCGCCGGGGCGGGAGCGTCGCGACCCTCACGACGCGCCCTGCTCCGCCGCCCCGGCGCCCAGGTGGTAGGGGATGCTCGTCACCACGACCCTCGGTTCGTACAGGAGCAGGCGCTTGAAGTAGAACGCGGTCTGGTTGTGCAGCACGTGTTCCCACCACCGTTGCACCACGAACTCCGGGAGCACGACGGTCACCACGGTGTCCCCCCGCCGGGTGTGGGAGCGGACCTCCTCGAGGAGCGGCGGGCCCAGGTCGCGGAAGGGCGCCTCGACCATCGCCAGGGGGACGTCGATCCGCCGGCGGTGCCACTCCTCGATCATCGGCCCGATCTCCTCGGGGTCGGTGACGAAGTACAGGGCCTCGAGGACCGCCGGGCGGAGCGCCTTGGCGTAGACGAGGGCCCGGACGGTGGCATCGTGGACCGCCGACACCGGCACCAGCACGACGCTCCGGCGGAGCTCGACCGCGTGCTCCCCCCGGATCGCGACGAGCGGCTCCTCCTCGGGGAGCAGCGGGACGTTGGTCACCACCACGCCCGGTTCGAAGAGCAGCGAGGTCTTGAGGAGGAGCGAACGTCGCTCGCCCAGCGGGCGGAGCGGCGACCGGCGGCCGACCCGCTCTGGGATCACCACCGTCACGAAATCGTCGGGTTGCCGGGGCATCGACCGGAGGTAGGCGCGAAGAGCCCGGACCGGGTGCTCGGCCGCCCCCGGCAGCCGTTCCAGCTTCCCGAGCCGGGGCGCGAGCGTGGCCCACCCCGCGGCCACCTCCTCGAAGGCCTCGGGTGGACCCAGGTAGAGCGGCACGACCCGCTCCGGGCGGACCGCGAGGAGGTACGCGGCGGCGTCGGCCGTGGCCGGTCCGAGGTCCGGGACCAGCACGAGGAACGTCGTGCGCGCCTCGACGTCCGCCCGGAGATCCCTGGCGCGGAGGAGCCGCCCGGTCCGCTCGTAGTGCCGATGCACGGCGAGGAAGAACGAGACGATCACCGGCATCGCCGCGATCACGATCCACGCCCCCCGGGTGAACTTGGTGAGCGTGACGATCACCAGGACGACCCCGGTGACCGCCGCCCCCACGCCGTTGATCGCGGCACCCCGCCGCCACCCCGGCTCCCGCCGGGTGATCCACCGCCGGACCATCCCGGCCTGGGACAGCGTGAACGCCGTGAACACCCCGACGACGTAGAGCTGGATCAGCCGGGTCAGCTCGGCGTCGAAGATCCAGATCAGGAGCCCCGCGAGCGTCGCCAGGGCGATGACGCCGTTCGAGAACACGAGACGATCGCCCCGGTTGCGGAACTGTGCCGGCATGAACCGGTCGCGGGCCAGGATCGACGAGAGCCTCGGGAAGTCCTGGTACGCGGTGTTCGCCGCCAGCACGAGGATCCCCGCGGTGGCCGCCTGCAGGAGGCCGAAGGGGACCCCGTGGCCGAACACGGTCTCCCCGATCTGGGCCAGGACCGAGGTGTGGAGCGCGATCTCGTGGTTGGTCCGGACCTGGAGGGCGCCCGCGAGCCAGGTGATCCCCAGGAACATCGTGACGCTCATCGCGCCCATGATCGCGAGGGTGGCGGCGGCGTTCCTCGCCTGGGGCCGCCGGAACGCGCCCACGCCGTCCGCGATGGCCTCGACCCCGGTGAGGGCGGTGGCCCCCGAGGCGAAGGCCCGGAGGACCAGGAACCAGGTGAGGGGCCCCTCGGGCGGGAGCGGGAGGTCGGCGGTCTCGGCCACCGGGCAGCCGGAGAGGCACCGGGCGAAGCCGGTGGCGAGCGTCGCCCCCACCATCGCCACGAACCCGTAGGTGGGGATGGCGAAGAGCGTGCCGGCCTCCTTCACCCCCCGGAGGTTCGCGAGCGTGACGAACCCCACCAGGGCGAGGGCCATCCCCACCCGGTGGTCGCGGAGGGCCGGCACCGCCGAGGTGATCGCGATGGTCCCGGCGGTGATCGAGACCGCCACGGTGAGGACGTAGTCGGAGAGGATCGCGGCGGCCGCCACGAGCCCGGGGAGGGTGCCCAGGTTCTCCCTGGCCACGATGTAGGATCCGCCGCCCCGCGGGTACGCGCGCACGGTCTGCCGGTAGGAGGTCACGACGACCACGAGGAGCGCCGCGATGGCCAGGGCGATGGGGAGCCGGAGCGAGAGGGCGCCGGCCCCCGCGAGGACCAGGACCAACATCATCTCCTCGGTCGCGTAGGCGTTCGAGGAGAGGGGGTCGGAGGAGAAGACCGGGAGCGCGAGGACCTTCGGCAAGAGCTGGTGCTCCTGCTTGTGGGTGGCGAGGGCCCGGCCGACGAGGACGCGCTTGATCACGTCCCTGGCGGGCGGACGGGGCCGGACCGTGGCGGGCATGCGACGCAGGGTAGCGGGGGTGGGCCGCGGGGTCGAGGCACCGCGCCCGGCTCCCGACGCGTTAGGCTAACCGCTCGTGCGGGTCGTCATCATGGGTTGCGGGCGGGTCGGCTCCCTCCTCACCGTGGAGCTGGCCAAGGCCGGCCACGAGGTCGCGATCATCGACAAGCGGCCCGAGGCCTTCGAGCGGCTCCCGCCGGGCTTCGAGGCCCGGACCGTCGTCGGGATCGGCTTCGACCCCGAGGTGCTCGAAGAGGCGGGGATCAAGGACGCCGACGCCTTCGTCGCGGTCTCGAGCGGCGACAACTCCAACATCGTGTCGGCCCGGGTGGCCCGCGAGCACTACCACGTGCCGGTGGTGATCGCCCGGATCTTCGACCCGCGCCGGGCCGAGATCTACGAGCGGCTGAACATCCCCACGGTGGCGAGCGTCCGGTGGGCGGTGAAGCAGATCATGGCGATGCTCTTCCACGCCCGGGAGGAGATCAAGGAGACCCTCGCCGGCGGCGACCTGTTCCGGATGCGGGTGGCGGTGCCCCCGCACCTCGTGGGGAAGCCGGTGAGCGCGCTCCAGGTCCCCGGGAAGATCCTCGTGGGGGGCGTGGACCGCGGCGGGCAGGGGTTCATCCCGGTGCCCTCGAGCACGTTCCAGGAGGGCGACCACGCCCAGCTCTTCGTCCACCGGGAGGCCCTGGAGCTCCTCGACGAGCTCCTCGAGGCCCCGGCCGAGCACTGACGGGGGACGGCGATGCGGGTCGTGATCAGCGGCGGCGGCGCGGTGGGCCGGCACCTCGCCGTGGACCTCGCCGAGCGCGGCCACCAGGTCACGGTCATCGAGCAGGACCGGACCACGGCCGAGCGGCTCCAGGCCATCGCCCCGGGGGTGAGCGTGGTGCTCGGCGACGCGTGCGAACCGTGGGTGCTCGAGAAGGCCGACCTGTCCACGGCCGACGTCCTCGTCGCCGCGACCGGCGACGACGAGGACAACCTCGTGACCTCACTCCTCGCGAAGCAGGAGTTCGGCGTGCCCCGGGTGCTGGCCCGGGTCAACCACCCCCGGAACGAGTGGCTGTTCAACGAGCAGTGGGGGGTGGACGCGGCGGTCTCGCCCCCCCACATCCTCACGGCCCTGGTCGAGGAGGCGGTGACCGTGGGCGACCTGGTCCGCCTGATCCGCCTGGAGGGCGGCAGGATCGCGATCGTCGAGATGACGCTCCCCGAGGAGTCCCCGAACGTGGGCCGGCCCCTCTACGAGCTCCGCCTGCCCCCCGACTCCGCGATCGTCGCGATCCTGCGAGAGGGCCACGTCGTGATCCCCCAGCCGGAGACCGTGCTCGTCGCGGGGGACGAGGTGGTCGCGCTCGCCGCGCCCGAGAGCGAGGCCGCCCTGCGGGCGGCGGTGGTCGGGGAGGGCGTGACCGGACCCGCTCGGCCCGAGAGCCCGGAGGGCGGCGCCTCGATCTGAGGCGCCGTTCAGGCCGCGAACTCGAAGCTCGGGTTCACCATCTTCCGCGCCCCACGCTGTTCCCCGACCACCCCCTCCACGACCACCCGGGTCCCGAGGGTGAGGCCCGGGATCTGGCGCCGGCCCATCCACACCACCGCCAGCTCGCCGGTCCCGTCGGTGATCAGGGCCTCGAGCGACTCGAACCCCTCCACCGGCCGGACCGTGATCCGCTTCACGACCCCGGCGAGCTTCACCCGCTTCCGGAGGGGCGCGTAGGCGATGGGGACAACGTCGGGGACCGTGGCCGCCCAGGCCCGGATCTCCTCGGCCAGGCGTTCCTCGTCGGACTCCGTGAGCCGGTGCAGGAAGCGCCGGAGCCGGGCGACCATGCCCTCAGGGGACCGGCGCGGTCTCCCGCGACGGCGCGGGGACCAGCGCTTCCGCCCGCCGGGACTTCGAGTACCAGATCGCGGCGGCCAGCGCGAGGCCGGCGGCCGCCGCGACGCCGATCCGGAGGGTCGGCTCGTCGGCCAGCTGGACCACGAGCGGCGCGATCAGGAGCGCCACCAGGTTCATCACCTTGATCAGCGGGTTGAGCGCCGGCCCGGCGGTGTCCTTGAAGGGGTCGCCGACGGTGTCCCCGATCACCGCGGCCTTGTGCTGGTCGCTCCCCTTGCCGCCGTAGTGGCCCTCCTCGATGTACTTCTTGGCGTTGTCCCAGGAGCCGCCGGCGTTCGCCAGCATCACGGCCAGGAGCTGCCCGGTGAGGATGGCGCCTGCGAGGAACGCGCCGAGGGCCTCCGCCTCGAACAGGAACCCGACCACGATCGGCGAGAGCACGGCGAGGAGGCCCGGCGTCATGAGCTCGCGGAGCGAGGTCTTCGTGCAGATGTCCACGACGCGCGCGTAGTCCGGCCGCTCCTTGAAGTCCATGATCCCGGGGTGCTCGCGGAACTGCTTCCGGACCTCGACCACGACCTGCGAGGCGGCCCTCCCCACGGCGCGGATCGCGAGCGAGGAGAACAGGAACGCCACCGATCCGCCGACCAGGAGCCCCACCAGGACCTGGGGCTGGTCGACGCGGATCCCCAGGAACCGGAACCCGGCCTCCTTGAGCGCCTCCTCGAACGAGCCGAACAGCGAGGTCGCGGCGAGGACCGCGGTGGCGATGGCCATCCCCTTCGTGATCGCCTTGGTCGAGTTCCCCACGGCGTCCAGGCCGCCCAGGATCTCGGCGGGCCGGCCCTCGAACTCCCCCGACATCTCGGCGATGCCCTGGGCGTTGTCGGAGACCGGGCCGTAGGTGTCCATCGAGACCACGACGCCGACGGTCGTGAGCATCCCCATCCCGGTGAGGGAGATGAAGTAGAGCCGCTCGGCCGTCGTATCGCCCAGCAGGAACGCGGCGATCACCGAGCCCGCGATCACGAGGATCGCCCACACGGTCGACTCCAGGCCGACCGAGAACCCCGAGAGGATCGTCGTGGCCGGCCCGGTCACGGTGGACTCGGCGATCTCGCGGACCGGCCGGTACTTGGTGTCGGTGAAGTACTGGGTGAGGACCTGGATCACCGAGGCCAGGACCAGCCCGAACAGCACCGCCCAGGCCGGGCGGAGGTCCTTCATGTAGACCGCGGAGATCACGAACACCGCGGCGGCCGAGAGGGCCGCGGAGAGGAAGAACCCCCGGTTGATGGCCTTCATCCCGTGTTCGGTCTCGCTCCGCGGGGTGACCCCGAGGATCCCCACGATCGAGGTCACGACCCCGACGGCGCGGACGAACAGCGGGAACATCACGCCGGCGATGGCCCCGACCTCGCTCCCGGCGAACGCGGCGGCCCCCAGGATCAGCGACGCCACCAGCGTCACCTCGTAGGACTCGAAGAGGTCGGCGGCCATCCCCGCGCAATCCCCGACGTTGTCGCCGACGTTGTCGGCGATGGTCGCGGCGTTCCGGGGGTCGTCCTCCGGGATCCCCTGCTCCACCTTCCCGACGAGGTCCGCGCCCACGTCCGCGGCCTTCGTGTAGATCCCACCGCCGACCCGCATGAACATCGCGAGCAGCGCGCCGCCGAACCCGAAGCCCACCAGCACGCTGGTCGCGTCCTCCCGGTAGACGAGGAGGATCACGGTGGCCCCCAGGAGGCCCAGCCCCACCGTGAACATCCCGGCCACGCCCCCCGCGCGGAACGCGATCCGGAGCGCGCGGCGCAGCCCCGACTCCCGGGCGGCGTTCGCGGTCCGGACGTTCGCCCGGACCGCGAGCCACATCCCGGTGTAGCCGGTGATCGCGCTGAACCCGGCCCCCAGGATGAAGGCGAGGGACCGCCCGAGCCGGAGGAAGAGCTCGCCGTGGCGGGCGTCCTCGGGGACCGGGAGCGCGAAGAAGATCGCCACCGTGAGCAGCGCGAGGAAGACGCCGAGGGTCCGGAACTGGCGGTTGAGGTAGGCGCGGGCCCCTTCCTGGATGGCCCGGGCGATCTCCCGCATCTTCTCCGTGCCCTCGGGGGCGGCGAGGACCTCGCGGACGAGGTAGTAGGCGAACAGCAGGGCGACGAGGGAGATCGCGAGGACCACCCACAGGGCGTTCCGCTCGAACGCCCCGAAGACGGCCTCGATCGCGCCGCCCTCTTGGGCCAGGACGTGCATGGAGCCCTCCTCGAAGTCGCAGGTCAGGGGCGACGTGCCCGCGGGACGCCCATCATAGCTCCTCGGACGGAGACGCGGCCCGGGCCCGGGTGATGGAGAGGAGCCCGAACCCGAGGGCACCCGCCACGACCGAGGCGGCGAGGATACCCACCTTCGCCTCCTCCACCAGCGCGCGGTCCGCGAACGCCAGCTCCGTGATGAAGAGGGACACCGTGAAACCGATGCCGGCCACCGCCGCGGTCCCCACGACGTCCGAGCGATCGGCCCCCGCGGGCAGCGGGGCCAGGTGGAGTCGGGCCGCCCCGAGGGTCGCGACGCTGATCCCTACGGTCTTCCCCACCACGAGGCCCAGGAGCACGCCGAGCGTCACCCGGCTGCCGACGGCGCCGCGGAGCGCCTCTCCCGAGAGCCGCACCCCGGCGTTGGCCAGGGCGAAGACCGGCACCACGACGAAGCTCGTCCAGGGGTGGAGACTCGCCTCGACCCGGGCGAGCGGGGACACCGCCTCCCGCGCGAGCCGCGCCAGCTCGAGCCACTGCGGCGCGTCGGCGTCGGGGGGTGAGGGCTGATCGGAGGTCTCGTCGGCGACCCGGTGGGCCTCACGGCTCACCGTTCGGGGCCGCTCGAACGCGACGGCCGGCGTGAGCAGCCCCATCGCCACCCCCGCGATCGTCGGGTGGACCCCCGAGGCGTACACGGCGATCCACAAGAGCGCCCCGAGCGCCACGTGGACCGGCGCCGACCGCACAGACGACCGCCACGCCGCGGCGATCAGCCCGCACACCCCCGCGGCGGCGAGGAGGGGTCCCCACGCCACCCCCTCCGAGTAGAAGAGCGCGATCACCACGATCGCGCCGATGTCGTCCACGATGGCGAGGGCGAGGAGGAACGGCTTCAGGCCCGACGGAGCCACCTTCGCCGCGAGCGTGAGCACCCCGACCGCGAAGGCGATGTCGGTGGCCATCGGGATCCCCCAACCGCGGGCTGCCTCCCCCCCCGGGTTGAGCGCCAGGTAGATGAGGGCCGGGACCACCATCCCGCCCAGGGCGGCGATCGCCGGCAGCGCCGCGGCGCGTGGCTCGCGGAGCTCCCCCGTCACGAGCTCGCGCTTGATCTCGAGCCCGACCACGAGGAAGAACAGCGACATCAGGGCATCGTTCACCCAGTGGCGGAGGTCCTCCGAGATCCCCCACGGCCCCAGGCGGATCGAGAGCTGGGTGTGCCACAGGCGCTCGTAGCCCGCGCCCCACGGGGAGTTGGCCCAGGCGAGCGCCGCCACCGCCGCCGCGAGCAGCAGGACGCCGCCCGCGGACTCCTCGTGCAGGAACGCCTGGATGGGGCGGACCAGCCGGCGACGCAAAGGGCCCTCGCCCTGCGCCCACGTCCGCCGGACCTCGGCCCGCTCGTTCGTCCTGTCGGCGTGCGGCACGGCTCCCTCCACGCCGACCAGGCTTCCCGGCACGCCCCACGGAACGCCCGCCATCCTACCCCGCGCCGCCGCGCACCGGTGCGGTACCGTGGTGGAGGTTCGGCCGTGGAGGGCCATGGTGCGCGGATCCGGGCGGAGCAACGCCGTCGTCCTCGCGCGATGGGCCGTCGCCGCCGCGCTCGTCCTCCTCGCGGGAGCGGGGGACGCGGCGGCTCGGTCCCCCGGGATCCTGGTCGCCGAGGTCCGGGGGGTCATCACCCCCGTCATCTCGGAGTACCTCCGCGACGCGACCGCCCGCGCCGAGCGGGAGGGCCACCGAGCCCTGCTCGTCGAGCTCGACACGCCCGGCGGGCTCGACGCCTCGATGCGCGAGATCGTCCAGGCGTTCCTCGGGGCTCGGGTCCCGGTGATCGTGTACGTGGAGCCGCCCGGCGCCCGGGCCGCTTCCGCCGGCGCCCTGATCACGATGGCCGCCCACGTCGCGGCCATGGCCCCAGGCACGGTGATCGGAGCGGCCACGCCGGTGGACCTCCAGGGCGGGGACGTCGCCCGGAAGGTGATCAACGACGCCGCGGCCTACGCGGTCTCGATCGCCCGGGAACGCGGGCGCGACGAGACGTTCGCCGAGGAGGCGGTGCGGGAGGGGAGGTCCGCGACGGCGGAGGAGGCCCTGGGGGTGGGCGCCATCGACCTGATCGCGGAGAGCCGCGGGGCGCTGCTCGAGAGGGTCGACGGGAGGACGGTCGAGATCGCCGGAGGCGAGGTCGTCCAGCTCCGGACCCGGGGGGTGCCCCTCGTCGAGCACCGGATGGGCCTCTCCCAGCGGCTCCTCCAGTGGCTCGCGGATCCGAACCTGGCCTTCCTGTTCCTCTCCCTCGGCACGCTCGCGATCATCTACGAGGTGGCGAACCCGGGGGTCGGCTTCGGCGGGATCGTCGGGGCCATCCTCCTGCTCCTGGCCTTCGCCTCGCTCTCGGTCCTCCCGGTGAACGTCGTCGGGATCCTCCTGCTCGTCCTCGCGCTCGGGCTGTTCGTCGCCGAGCTCTTCGCTCCGGGGATCGGCGTGTTCGCGGCGGGGGGGACGATCTCGCTGATCCTCGGGGGGCTGTTCCTCTTCCGGGGGTCCCTGGGGATCGACCCCGTCGTCCTGCTGCCCACGGCGGTCGTGGCGGGTGGAGGGGCGGTGCTCCTCGGCCGGGCCGCCTGGCGCAGCCGGCGGCTCCCCCCGGCCACCGGGCCGGAAGCGCTTATCGGGCGGCGGACCGAGGTGCGCTCCGTGGATGGGGCCAGGGCGGAGGTGTTCCTCGAAGGGACCTGGTGGGGAGCGCGGGCACGGGCCGGCCGCCTCGAGGTCGGCCGGCCGGTGCGCGTGGTGGGGGTGGAGGGACTGACGTTGATCGTCGAGCCCGAGGAGGGATCGCCATGAGCACGGAGACGTTCTACGCGGTGCTGGCCGCCCTGGTCCTCCTGGTCGCGATCGTGGCGGCCGCGGTGAAGATCGTGCCGGAGTACGAGCGCGGCGTGATCCTCCGCCTGGGGCGCGTGATCGGGGCGAAGGGGCCCGGGCTGTTCCTGATCATCCCGATCGTCGACCGGATGATCCGGGTCAACCTGCAGACGGTCACGATGGACATCCCGCCGCAGGACGTCATCACCCGCGACAACGTGACGGTCCGGGTGAACGCGGTCGCCTACTTCCACGTGGTGGACCCGGTGAAGGCGGTGATCAGCGTCCAGCGCTACCTCATCGCCACCTCGCAGATCGCCCAGACCACGCTCCGGAGCATCCTGGGCCAGGTGGACCTGGACGACCTCCTGGTGAACCGGGACGAGATCAACCAGCGCCTCCAGAAGATCATCGACGACCTCACCAACCCCTGGGGCGTGAAGGTGACGCTCGTCGAGGTGAAGGACGTCGAGCTGCCGGAGACCATGCGCCGCGCCATGGCCCGCCAGGCCGAGGCGGAGCGGGAGCGGCGGGCGAAGGTGATCCACGCCCAGGGCGAGTTCGAGGCGGCCGAGACCCTGGCTCGGGCCGCCGAGGTCCTCGAGCGCCATCCGGCCGCGATGCAGCTCCGGATCCTCTCCACGATGACCGAGGTGGCGGCGGAGAAGAACTCGACCCTCATCTTCCCCCTCCCCATCGAGCTGCTCCGGCTGCTGGGGGCGGGCACGGAGCGGGGCGGCACCGAACGCTGAACCGATCGGGGCTGGGCATCCCTCCCTCGGAGCGAGGGTGCTTGCCCGGCCCTCCGGCCGGTGGCAACGTTGGTGCCGGCCGCGCGGCCCGCTACCCTCTGCGGCGTTTTGGCCACCGGGAAGCATCGCGCGAACGGGAGGCGCTTCCCCACCTTCGGGGTGGCGGTCGGTGCCGCCGTCACCCTGACGGTGGCGGTCGCGGGCTTCCTGGCCCTCGGGGGCCGAGCCCCCCTCCCCGGCAGGACCGAGGGGCCCTCCGAGGAGATCCCCCCGTTCGAGTTCGAGCTGCGCCGGGCCGTGGCCGTGCCCACGACCGACGCCAAGGCCACGGCGTTCCGGGCCCAGGCCGAGGCGGCCGCCCGGGCCGCGGGTCGGGTCCTCACCGACCTCTACGTCGCGGCGTTCCTCGACCCGGCCAACCGGCGGGAGGCCTCGTACGCGGAGGCCTGGGAGCTCTTCGAGGAGGCGGCCCGGGCAGCCGCGGAGCAGGACGCCGACGTCCTCACGGCCGGGGCCCTGGGGCCGGCGCTCGAGGAGATCCTCCCGGTCCAGGGCCGGCTCGCGGCCAAGGTCCTGCTCGACGATCGCGGGCATCCCGTCCTGGTCGTCGCGATCGTCCGGTTCACCGCCGAGGCGCGTGGCGAGGACGGGTCGACCGCGGCCCTGCTCTCGACCGGCCAGTTCTTCCTGCGGAAGGACGGCGGCGCATGGCGGATCTCCTCCTACGACGTCGAGCGCGCCGACCGTGAGCGGCCGGTGGCCGGGCCGAGCGCATCGCCGTCGGGGGCCGCGACGTGAGGCCCGGCGCGGCGGCGAAGCGGGCCGCGGCCCTGGGGCTCGCCGGGCTCCTGGCCTGGGTGGCCGGGGCCTCGCTGGGGGCGGCGCCCTCGGGCCCGCGCGCGGCCGCGGCCCCTTCCTTCCTCCAGGTCGGGCGGGCCCACGCCGAGTTCACGCCGGTCCTCGATGGGAGCGAACCGATCTTCGTCGTGTTCATCGGGAGCGACGCCCGGCCCGGCCAGGCCGTGGACGGAGAACGGGCGGACTCGATCCACCTCGTCGGGATCGACCCCGCGAAGGGCCGGGCGTCGATCCTGGGCTTCCCCCGCGACTCCTGGGTGGAGATCCCCGGGTACGGCACGGACAAGATCAACGCCTCGATGGTGTACGGGGGGCCGGAGGCCGTCGTCGCCACGGTGGAGGCGCTCACCGGGATCACGGTCGACTACTGGGCCCTGGCCTCGTTCGAGGGCTTCCAGGCGATGGTGAACGACGTCGGTGGGCTCGTGGTGGACGTCCCGTACCCGATGTCCGACCCCTACGCACGGACGAACTTCGAGCCAGGGCCCCAGCGGCTGCACGGCCACGACGCGCTCGCCTTCGCCCGGGACCGCCACAGCCCGGCCTCGGGGGACTTCGGGCGCTCCGAGAACCAGGGGCGGCTCATCCTCGCCGCCCTCGCCCAGTTCCGGAAAGAGTTCGCGAAGGACCCCAGCCGGCTCCTGACCTGGGTGGCGGCCGGCCTGCGCCACGTCCAGACCGACCTCGGGATCCGGGAGGTCCTCGACCTCGCGTTCACCGCGTCCCGCATCAACCCCAAGCGGGTGGAGAACATGGTGGTCCCGGGCTCTACCGGCATGGAGGGCGGGCAGAGCGTCGTGTTCCTCTCGAGCGCGGCGATCCCGATCTACCGGGACATGGCCGACGACGGGTTCGTCTCGAAGGCCAACGTGCCCCCCTCCCCGGAGCTCGGGTAGGGCGGGGCGGTCGCTCTGGTAGCGTTGCGCCGAGGCGTGGAGGAGGAGAGGGCCGCCCGTTGACCGAGCTCCGTGAGGAGCTGCTCGACTTCCATCCGGCCAGGGCGCGGGCGGGGATCGCCCTCGCCCTGGCGGCGACCGCGCCGGGCGTGGCGCTCCGGCTCAGCGGGGCGCACGTCTCGGACCCCATCGCCGCCCTCCTGTTCGGCCTCGCCATCGTGGGCGCGGCCTTCCTCCTCTCGTGGGCGGCGGAGGTGGCCCAGCTCGACATCTCGGCGGGCCTGGCGATCGCCCTCCTGGCCCTCATCGCCGTGCTCCCGGAGTACGCCGTCGACTTCGTGTTCGCCCGGAAGGGCGGGAACGACTTCGAGCTGTACGGGGAGGCTTGCAAGGCGGCCGGGGTGGCCCGGGAGTCGAACTGCTCGCTGGCGCTCGCCAACATGACCGGGGCCAACCGGCTCCTGATCGGCGTCGGGTGGTCGCTCGTGGTCTTCATCGCCTGGTACCGCTCGCGCCGGGCGGCTCGCCCGACCTCGGGGATCGCCCTCTCCCGCCCCCACGCGGTCGAGCTCTCCTCCCTCGCCCTGGCCACCGCCTACTCGCTCCTGCTCCCGCTGAAGCGGTCGGTCACGCTCGTCGACGCCGCGGTCCTCGTGGGCATCTTCGCCGCGTACACCTACCGCGTGGCGAGGGCGCCGGCGGAGGAGCCCCACCTGGTCGGCCCGGCCCGGTACCTCGGCACGTTCACCACGGCCGGGCGCCGGGCCTCCGTGGCCGGCCTGTTCCTCCTCTCGGGCCTCGTGATCGTCCTCGTGGCGGAGCGGTTCGCCGAGGCCCTGGTGGCCACCGGCGAGGCCCTCGGGGTCAGCGAGTTCCTGCTCGTGCAGTGGCTCGCCCCGCTCGCCTCGGAGGCGCCGGAGCTGCTCGTGGCCACCCTGTTCGCCTGGCGGCTGGAGACCGACTCGGGGCTCGGGACCCTCGTCTCGTCCAAGGTGAACCAGTGGACGCTGCTCGTCGGGACGCTCCCGATCGTGTTCGCCTTGGCTTCGGGGAGCACCCACGGGCTCCCCATCGACGTCGTCCAGCGCGAGGAGATCCTCCTCACCGGCGCGCAGTCGTTCCTGGCCGTCGCGGTGCTGGCCAACCTCTCCATCTCGGAGCTCGAGGCGGCGGCCCTGTTCGGGCTCTTCTGGGCCCAGTTCCTCCTCGGCGCCGTGCTCCCGGAGCGGCTCCACGGACTCGAACGGCTGGCGGTCTCCGCCGCGTACCTGGTTCTCGGGGCAGCGGTCCTGGTCCGGGACCGGGGACGCCCGTCCAACCTCCTCCGCGCGGGGCTCGCCTTCGCCCCGGCCGGGTCGGACGAGGGCGGACGGAGCCCCGCCGAACCCCCAGGGGGTCGGTGAGCGGTGGCGGTCGACGCCTGGGCCTGGGTGGCCTTCGTCGCGCTCATCCTCATCCTGCTCGCCCTCGACCTGTTCGTCTTCCACCGCGAGGCCCACGAGGTTTCGTTCCGGGAGGCCACCCTGTTCAGCGGCTTCTGGATCGCCCTCGGCCTCGCTTTCGGCGGCGTCGTGTTCCTGTGGATCGGACCGGTCGCCGGCGGCGAGTACCTGGCGGGGTACCTGATCGAGAAGAGCCTGTCGGTGGACAACATCTTCGTGTTCGCCCTGCTGTTCACCTACTTCGCGGTCCCCGCCAAGTACCAGCACCGGGTCCTGTTCTGGGGCATCCTCGGCGCCCTCGTGTTCCGGGCCATCTTCATCGCGGCAGGCGTGGCGTTCCTGGAGCGCTTCCACTGGGCGATCTTCGTCTTCGGTGGGCTCCTCGTGATCACCGGGGTCCGGATGGCCCTCCACCGCCACGAGGAGATCCACCCGGAGCGGAACCCCGTCCTGCGGGCGTTCCGGAGGATCGTGCCCATGACGCCCGCCTACCGAGGTCAGCGCTTCGTGGTGCGCGAGCACGGGCGGCTCATGGCCACCCCGCTCATGGCGGTCCTCGTCCTCGTCGAGACCACGGACATCGTGTTCGCCGTCGACTCCATCCCGGCCATCTTCGCCGTGACCCGGGACCCGTTCATCGTGTTCTCCTCGAACGCGTTCGCGATCCTCGGCCTGCGGGCCCTCTACTTCATGCTCGCCGGCATGATCAAGCGCTTCGTCTACCTGAAGTACGGGCTCTCCGTGATCCTCGTCTACGTGGGCATCAAGATGCTCGCGAGCGACGTGTACGAGGTGCCGATCTGGGCCTCGCTCACCGTGATCGCGGTCGTGATCGGCGCCGCCGTCGCGCTCTCGCTCCTCCGGACCGCCCCGCCCCAGGTCGCCGAGGCGGCGCGCCGGGCACAGCCCACCCCGCCCCAGGGGGATCCCTCCCACCGATGAACGTACTGGTCGCGTCCGACGGCTCGCCCGCGTCCGAGGCGGCCGTCCGCCTCCTCGCTGCGCTCGCCCGACGGGGCGCGGTTCGCTTCCGGGTGTTCACCGTCGCCAGCTTCGACCTCGCGCTGGCCCTCGCGGAGCAGACCGGCCGCTACGACGAGGCCGCGGCGCTCGAGCGGGCCCGGGCCATCGCCGAGGCGGCGGCGGCGAGCCTCCGCGACGCCGGACACGATGCGTCGGCGGAGGTCGTGGAGGGCCATCCCGCGACCGAGATCCTGGCCGCCGCCGAGCGGGCCGATCTCGTCGCGGTCGGCGCCGGCCGGGAGCGATGGCTCGAGATCCTCCTGCTCGGGAGCACCGCCCACGAGGTGTTGCTCCACGCGCCCTGCCCCGTGCTCGTCGTCCACCGGACGGCCCGAGACAGGGGCATCCAGGTGCTCGTGGCGACGGATGGGTCCGAGGCGGCCGACCGGGCGGCCCGGACGTTCGCGGAGCTCGCTGACCCGGGGAGCTGCACCATCCGCGTGGTCTCCGTCCACCGGCCAGAGGGCATCCCGGTTCCCACGGCCGTCCAGCGCGGGGACGCCCTCGCCGCTCCCGAGGCGCGATCCGCCGCGGAGCGAACCGCGGCGATCCTCCGCGGCTCCGGCTTCTCCGTCGAGGTCGGGCTCCTGGCCGGTCCGCCGGCCAGCGCGTTGCTGTCCGAGGCGCGCGCGGTCGGCGCCGACGTCGTCGTGGTCGGGGCGCGCGGCCTGGGGGGCCTCCGCCGCGCGATCGGCTCGGTCAGCGACAAGCTGGCCCGCCACGCGCCGGCGACGCTGGTGGGACGCTGACCCGGCCCGATCCTCCGAGGCCCGGGCACTGCGGCGCGGGCTAGCATCGGGCCGTGGACGTCCGCGGGTTCCTCGACGAGCTCCTCGCGGAGGAGGAGGCGCGGGCGTGCCTGGTCCACCTGCGGGAGCTGCCGGCCCGGGAACCCCGGCTCGCCCCGCTCGACGGGCTCCCGGAGGTCGTGGCCGACCGGCTCCGCCTCCTCGGGATCGAGGGGCTCTACCCGCACCAGCGCCGGGCCCTGGACGCCCTCCTCGAGGGGAGGAACGTCATCCTCGCCACCGGGACCGCCTCGGGGAAGACCCTCGCCTACAACCTGGCCTTCGCGACCCTCGCGCTCGCCGACCCCAAGCGGACCGCGCTCTACCTCTTCCCCACGAAGGCCCTGGCCCGCGATCAGCTCCGCCAGCTCCGGGAGCTCCGGCTCCCCCAGCTCCGGGCGGGGGTCTACGACGGCGACACGCCCCGGGCCGAACGACCCCTGATCCGGCGGAACGCGAACGTCGTCCTCACCAACCCCGACATGCTCCACGCCGGGATCCTCCCCGACCACCCGCGGTGGGCCGACTTCTTCCTCCGGCTCTCGCTGGTCGTGGTGGACGAGGCCCACGTGGCGCGGGGGGTCTTCGGCTCCCACGTCGCCCTCGTCCTCCGCCGCCTCCGCCGCCTGGCGGCCCGCTACGGCGGGGAGCCGCGGTTCGCGCTGGCCTCCGCCACGATCGGGAACCCGGCGGAGCTCGCCCGCCGCCTCGTCGGCCTCCCGTTCGAGGCCGTGACCGAGGACGCCTCCCCCCGCGGCGAGAAGCTGTTCGCGCTCTGGAACCCGCCGGTCGTGGACGAGGGGTCCGGCGCCCGCCGCTCCGCGCTCTCGGAGGGGTCGTGGCTCCTCGCGCGGCTCGTGGAGCGGGGGGTGCGGACGATCGCGTTCGCCCGCTCCCGGCGGGCCGCGGAGCTCCTGGCCGAGTTCGCCCGCCGGGAGGTCCCCGTCGACCTCCGCGGGAGGGTCCGGGCCTACCGGGCCGGCTACCTCCCCGAGCTCCGCCGCGAGCTCGAGCGGGCCCTGGCCACCGGGGAGCTCCTGGCGGTCGCCTCCACCACCGCCCTCGAGCTCGGGATCGACATCGGCTCCCTCGACGCCGCGGTGCTCGTGGGCTACCCGGGGACCCGGGCCTCGATGTGGCAGCAGGCGGGGAGGGCGGGGCGGCGGGAGGAGGCCTCGCTCGCGATCCTCGTGGCCCAGGACGACCCCCTGGACCAGTACCTCGTCGCCCACCCCGAGGACCTCTTCGACCGCCCGCCGGAGGACGCGGTGATCGACCCCGGGAACCCCTTCATCCTCGAGCCCCACCTGGCCTGCGCGGTCCGGGAACAACCCCTGGCCGAGGAGGAGACGGCGTTCTTCGGGGAGGGCGCCCCCGCCGCGCTGGCCCGGCTCGAGGAACGGGGGGAGGTGGTCCGCCGGGGCGGCCGCTACCACCACCGCGGGCGCGGGTCGCCCCACCGGGCGGTCGACATCCGCTCGGCCTCCGGCCGGACCTTCGCGATCGTGGTGGCGGGGACCGGGGAGCTCCTGGGGACCGTGGACGAGGCGCGGGCCCACGGGCAGGTCCACCCCGGCGCGGTCTACCTCCACCAGGGCGAGCAGTACCTGGTCCGCGAGCTCGACCTCGAGGCCGCCGTCGCCCTCGTGGAGCGGGCCGACCCCGAGTACTACACGCAGGCCGCGGACGTCACCGACCTCGAGGTGGTGGAGCCGCTCGAGGAGGCGAGGACCGGCGACGTCCCGACGTTCCACGGCAGGGTCCGGGTCACCGACCGGGTCGTGGGGTACCGGCGGGTGCTGGTGGCGACCGGCGAGCTCCTGGACACGGTCCCGCTCGAGCTCCCGCCGCAGGAGCTCGAGACCCGCGCGGTGTGGTGGGCGATCCCGGACGGCGTCGTGGATCGCGCGGGCATCTCCCCCGCCGTCCTCCCGGGCGCCGCGCACGCCGCCGAGCACGCGGCGATCGGGCTCCTCCCCCTCGTCGCCACCTGCGACCGGTGGGACGTGGGCGGGGTCTCCACCCCGCTCCACCCGGACACCGGGACCTGCGCGATCTTCGTCTACGACGGGTACCCGGGCGGCGCGGGGATCTCGGAGCGGGGTTTCCGGGCCCGGGAGCGGTGGCTCGAGGCGACGCTGGAGACCGTCCGGGCCTGCCCCTGCGCCCGCGGGTGCCCCTCCTGCATCCAGTCCCCGAAGTGCGGGAACGGGAACGAGCCCCTGGACAAGCAGGGGGCCGTGGCCCTCCTCGCGGCGATCCTCGGGCGGCGCTGGGGCTAGCCCCGCCGTCGTTCCTCCCTCGCGCAACGAGGGACCATCGGCGGGTTGACTGCGGAGCGCGGCCGGGGGACGCTTCGCCGTGAGCCCGGGAAGGCGCGATGGCGTCCCTCGGAGCCATCCGAGCCGATCCGCCGCGTCCGGTAGGGGGGACCCGCGGGCCCTCCCGACGGATACGCTTCGGGCGTGCGTCCCTACGTCGCCGTCTGCGGCCCATCCGCGGCGACCCCGGAGGAGCTCGCCTGGGCCGAGGAGATCGGAAGGCTCCTCGCGCGGGCCGGGGCCGTGCTCGTGTGCGGGGGGCTCGGCGGGGTCATGGAGGCCGCGGCCCGGGGATGCGAGGCGGAGGGTGGGACGTCGGTGGGGATCCTCCCCGGCGGGGACCGACGGGCCGCGAACCCGCACCTCACGGTGGCCGTGGCCACCGGGATGGGCGAGGCGCGGAACGCGGTGATCGTCCGGACCGCGGACGTGGTGATCGCGATCTCCGGGGAGTTCGGCACGCTCTCCGAGATCGCCCTGGCCCGGAAGATGGGCAAGCCCGTGGTGGGCCTGCGGACGTGGGAGCTCTCGAAGGCAGGGGCGCCGGTCGAGGTGGTGGTGTCCGTCGCCTCGCCCGCCGAGGCGACGGCGGTGGCGCTCCAGCTCGCGTCGACCCCGGGCGGATCCTCCCGGCCCGGAGGGGGCTAGCCGCCGTGGAGCAGCCGGCCGCCGAGGGCAAGGGCGGCCCGCCGCTCGCGCGCGTCGATCCCCACCGCGAGCAGCACGGCGAGGTAGGCAGCGCCCCCGACGATCGCCATCGCCGCCAGATCCACGAGCCAGTGGGCGTCCGGGATCAGCGCGTCGACGGCCGCGATCGTCGCCCCTCCGACGGCGGCCGGAGCCAGCAGCCGGAGGTAGCGCCGGTCGTACGGCTGGATGCCGACGAAGCGGCGGACGAGGAGCAGGCGCGCCAGGTTGGACGCCACGAGCGTGGCGGCCTGCGCGACCGCCGCGCCCTCGATGCCCAGCCGGGGCGCGAGGACCAGCGCGAGGCCCACGTCGAGCGCGATCGAGCCCGCGTAGATCGCGAGGTCCCAGCCGGTGCGCCCGACCATGATCAGGATGAACCCGGCGGCCCCGACGCCGACGTTCACGAGCTGGCCGACGAGGAGGATCCGGAGGGCGAGCGTGCCGGTCTCGAACCGGGCCCCGAAGGCATGCAGGGCCTGGGCCGGGGCCACCAGCAGGACCAGCAGCACCGGGATCGTCGCCGCCACGGTCCAACGGGTGATGGTCTTGTAGAGGCCGTCGAGCTCCTCGGTCCGCCCGCGCGCGTGCAGGTCGGCGACGTAGGGGCTGAACATGTAGCTCACGGCGGTGAGGAACAGGACGAGGGCGAACCCGACCTGGACGGCCGCCGCGTACACGCCTCGCTCGTCGGGCGCGAGGTACGGGTAGGCGACGAAGTAGTCCGCACGGAACAGGAGCTGCGAGAGGAGGGCGGCGGGCGCCCGCGGGGCGCCGAAACGGAGCAGCGCTCGGACCTCACCGGGCTCGGCCGGCATCCGCCCGTAGGGGCGCGCCATCCGCCTCCAGAGGAACGCCGCCGCTGCCGTCGCGGCGATCCACGAGAGCGCGTACGCCGCGACGGTCGCCGTCACGGTCTTGGAGAACGCCCAGGCGGCGAGCGTGAGGACGAACCAGAGCAGGGGCTGGCCCGCCCACTGCACCACGAGCGTCGGCCCCATACGCTTCAGGCCCCGGGTGGCCCCCAGGTACACCTGGGAGAGCGCCACGAAGGGGAGGGCGACCGCGGCCGCCACGAACGCCTCCCGGGGCGTCCCGGCGAACCGCTGGGAGAGGGCCCCGGCGCCGAGGACGACCGCCGCGCCCGCGGCGACGCTCGCCGCGGCGGCGATCGCCGCGGCCCGAGAGACCACCGCGCCGATCCTCCCCGCCTCGCCCTTGCCCACGTCGATCGCCACCCGGCGGACGGCGGCGTGGTCCATCCCGAAGCGGGTCCCGGCCCCTGCGATGAACGCGAACTGCGTGGCGAGGGTCACGACGCCCAGGGCGCGGCGGCCCTCCTCCCCGAAGGCCCGGGCGATGAGGACGTTCATCCCGAAGCTCGCGAGGACGAAGATCGCGAGCCCCAGGACGTTCTGGCCGGTCCCCGCGAGGATCCGGGCGCGATCCGAGACCCGCCCCGCCTCGGCCGCCACCCCGCGCAGCGTGGTGGGCGGGGTGACGTCGGGAACGGCGTCCGGGTCCACGGGCAAAGTATCCTCGACCGAGCGCGCCGCGGGGGGCATCTTGGTCGATGCGACCGAGGAGGCGGAGGCGGTCCTCGATCTCCCGGGCCTCGGGCTCCGCCAGGGGCCCCCGCGATCGAGCGGCTGGGCCAGGTGGACGCGGTACCCGTCGGGGTCGAGGACGCAGGTCTCCCGCTCGCCGACCCCGAACCCCGCCACGTCCCCGGGCTCCTCGTAGCGGAGCTCGAGGCCGAGGGACCCGCGGCTACTCGAGGTAGCCGAGCCCGCGGAGGTGCTCTTCCATCTCGTCGGCCTCGGCCGCGGAGACCGTGGGACCGTCGTCGGTCGCGGCCTCGGCCGCCAGCTCGCCTGCGGCGACGCCGGCCCCGGCGCCCACCAGCTCGTGGAGCACCCGTCCGGTGTGCTCCACCGTGGTGGAGGCTCCCAGGGCCGCGAGGATCGTGGGGGCCAGGTCGACGAGGCGCGGCTCCCCGTCGAACGGGCGGACCTCAGGCCCGGCGGCCACGATCACGCCCTCCGGCCGGTGGTCGCCCGAGACCCAGTCGGCGTCCTCGAGCGCGCGCTTGGCGTGGGTGAGCGAGTACCCCTCGGCGGGCTCGAGCAGGATGTCCGGGGCGCGGTCCGCGTACCGCCCCTTGAACACCTCCTCCCGCCGGCGGACCGCCTTGAACGGCGACCGGCCGGTGGCCGGATCCCGGAACGAGGAGAGCCGCTCGATGAGCTCGTCGCGGAGCCGCTCGAAGTCGGCGGGGTCCACGATCCCCGCGGGCTCCCTACCCGCGAGGTTGATCGAGACCCCCTCGCCCGTGGACCGGATCGAGGTGTAGGCCCTGGTCTTCTGCCAGTTCACCGCCTGCGGCAGCGACACCTTCCCGTGGAGCCCCAGCACGTCGTAGACCTTCCGCGCGACCTGGCGGACCACGCCCCACTGCATCGGGCCGAACACGATGTTCGACGCGGAGAACTCGAGGTAACCGAGCTTCCGCAACAGGTGGTCCATGTGGAGCGCTCGGGTGCACGACTGGAACCCGTGGTCGGACATGAAGATCACGAGGTCGTCGGGGCGGGCCCGCGAGAGGAACGACCCGAGCGCGTCGTCGAGCTGCCGGTAGACGTCCCGCACCCTGGCCGCGAGCTCCGTCCCACGGAGCTCCGGGTAGGCCGGGTGGTCGGGAGAGACGTACTGCGAGAGGCAGTGCTGCGTGCGATCCACCGAGACCCAGACCGAGCAGAACAGGTCCCAGTCGACCTCGTCGAGGAGCCGTTCGCAGGCGCGGATCCGCCGGCCCGTCACCTCGAGCGCCTCCTCGAGGTAGGCCTCGGGCCGGTGCCGGAACGTGGTCCACGACATCCCGTTGATCGGCCAAGGGGTGCCGGCCACCTCGAGCTCCCCGGCGAGCTCGGGGGGGTGGGTGAACGTCCTCCCCTTCGGGAGGACGCCGCCCGCGATCACCTTCCCACGGATCGCGGGGGGCGGGAACATCAGCGGGACGTCCGCGTAGACCGCCGTCCTCCCCGCGGCCGACAGGTCCTCGACGAACGTCCGCTCCTTGATCGAGCGGTACGTGACGGGGAACTGCTTGGTGCTGCCCGGGATCCGTTCCAGGATGTCGTAGACGCCGTGATCGGCGGGGTCCACGCCCGTGAGGAACGAGGGCCAGGCGGCCCAGGAGTGGGTGGGCACGGTTGACCGGAGCACCGCCCGCTGTCCGCGGTCGATGAGGGCCTGGAGGTTCGGCAGGTCCCCCCGCTCGAGCAGGGGGTCCAGGATCCGCCAGTCGGCCCCGTCCCATCCGATCAGCAGCACTCGACCCATGCGCGCGCCTTCCTCAGGTGCGGTCGTCGGAACCCGGGCAGTCTACCGGAGCCACCGAGGGGGCCGCCGTCCCGGCTCGGGGGGCCGCTCATCCCACCAGGCTCGCGGCGCGGCGGGTGGACGGGAGGCGCAGGCGGCGCGGGAACCGGTCCACCGCCCCCGCCAGGCGCCGATCCGAGCCGTAGACGAGCAGCGCGAGCATCGCCCCGTAGATCGGGAGGTGGCCGATCAGCTCCTCGGCGCCGAGGAAGAACAGGGTCGCGTTGAACGGGATGCCCGCGACGATCACCGCCGCCTGGGGCAGCGTCCCGGAGATCAGCAACAGCCCGAACAGCAGCTCGATCGCGCCCGCGATCCGTACGAACGCCACGTCGCCCACGTCGAGGCCGAGCGTCCGGAGGAGGTTGAACGCCGGGAACCGGTCGAGGAACGCGAGGGCGAGGGCCGGGCGCGCCAGCTTCTCGGTGAAGGCCAAGACCACCAAGGAGCCCCCGACCAGCGAGCGCAGCCAGAGGACCGCCCGCTCCACGAGGGCTGGGGCCACCGGGGCCGCTCCCCAGCGGTCCGGCCCCGGGGGCAGGAGCGCGAGGAAGAGCGCGATGCCCAGGAGGTCCATCCGTTCGAGGACCGGCACGACCCCGTAGCGGACCATCCCGAGGGGCCCGGCGGCGACCACGGCGAACGCCGCCGGGCGGATGCGGAACCCGCTGATCAGCCAGACCCCGAGGACCCCTTCCGCGATCCGGAGGAGGGCCCCCGCGGGGCTCTCGGGGAGGGCGAGGGCCGGGGCGAGGTAGGTGTTCCGGGCTGCCTGCGCGAGGAGCGAGACCCCCGCGTGGATCGCGAGCAGGCGCGGGACCCAGGGCGACAGGCGGCCCAGGGACCCGAGGAACGGGAGCTCGGGGCGCGGGAGGCGCCGCCCCACCGCCCGCCACAGCACGGCCGCGAGGACCGCGGCCACGATCAGCGCGAGCGTCGCGGGGCGCGCGGCGAACGCCCAGTCGTAGGGAGGGCGCTCCTCCGTGAACCAGGTCTCGTGGGCGAGGACGCCGGGGATCCTCGGCACGGTCCCGAGCCTACCCGGAGCCCGAGGTCCGCCCCGCCCCGGACCGCTCCATCAGCGGGCCTGGGTGGGGCGGGCCGGGCGCCTCACGGCTCCGGGATCCACCGGTAGCCGAGCCCGGTCTCGGTGAGGATGAACCTCGGGTGGGCGGGGTCGTCCCGGAGCTTCCGCCGGAGCTGCTGGACGTACACGCGGAGCAGGTGTGCGTCGTGCTCGTAGGCAGGTCCCCACACCCTCCGGAGCAACCAGGCGTGGGTGAGCAGCTTCCCCGGGTTCGTGACCATGGCCTCCAGCAGGCGGAGCTCGGTGGCCGTGAGGTGGATCGGTTCTCCGTCGATCCGCACCAGCCGCCGGGCGAGGTCGACCTCGAGGGGACCGAACCGGAGCGTGGCCTCGGCCGCGGCCGGCCGCGCCCGCCGTCGGACCGCCCGCAGCCGTGCCAGGAGCTCGGGCATCGCGAACGGCTTGACCAGGTAGTCGTCCGCCCCGGCGTCGAGCGCCGCGACCTTGTCCTGCTGAGCGTCGCGGACCGACAGCACCACGACCGGCACGTCGGACCAGCCCCGGAGGCGGCGGATCACCTCATGTCCATCGATCCCGGGGAGCCCGAGGTCGAGGACGACGGCGTCCACCGCGCTCGCGGAGAGGACCGCGAGCGCGGTCTCCCCGTTCCCGGCGGTGAGCACCTCGTAGCCGTGGGTCCGGAGCCCGGTCCGGAGCGCCCGCAGGATCTGCGGGTCGTCGTCCACCACGAGCACGCGCTCCGCCGCCATCACGCCGAGAGGGGGAGCTGGAACACCACGGACGTCCCGCCCCCCGGGGCATCCTCGATCCAGATCCGGCCGCCGTGGGCCTCGACCAGGGCCCGGGCGATCGAGAGCCCCAGCCCCGTCCCGCCGTCGCGGGACCCGCCGCGCACGAAGGGCTCGAAGACCCGCTCGCGGTCGCCGCGGGGGATCCCGGGCCCGTGGTCGGAGACCCGCACCTCCACCCAGCGCTGCCACCGGGCGGCCGATACCGTGACCTCCGAGCCCGGCGCATGCTGCACCGCGTTCTCGAGCAGGTTCCCGAGCACCTGGTCGATCTGCCCCACGTCCATGGGGACGTCCGGGAGGTCCTCCCGGAGCAGGAGCCTGACCCGCCGGTCCCGCAGCATCGGCTGGAGCCGAGCCACCGCACCCTCGACCACGTCGGCGATGGCGGCGGACCGCTTCTGGGGCGCGAGGGCGCCCGCCCGGGCCCGGGCGAGCTGCATGAGGTTCCCCACCAACCGGTTCAGGCGCTCCGCCTCCTCCCGGATCGTCTCCAGGGCCTCCATCCGGTCCGCCTCGGTGAACCTCGCCGACCCGTCGAGGAGGTTCGTGACGGCGGCCGTGATCGAGGCGAGCGGCGTCCGGAGGTCGTGGGTGACGGCGGAGAACAGCGCCGCCCGGAGGGTGCTGGCCTCGGCGTCGGCCTGGGCGCGGCTGGCCTCCGAGGCGAGGCGAGCGGCTTCGATCGCCAGCGCCACCTGGGACCCGAGCGACCGCCCGAAGGCCCGGGCCGCCTCCGGGATCGCCGGCCGGCGCGCCGAAGGGACCATCCTGATGCGTCCGACCTCACGGTCCCTGGTGCGCATCGGGACGATCGCCTCCTCCCCGGCCGGAGCGACCTCCCCCTCCACGGCCAGCCGAGGGACCCCCTCCACCTCGACCTCGCACCGGGCGAGGTCGAACAGCGCCACGGCGGCGCGGGCCGCGTCCCGCACGACGGCCCCGATCTCATCGCCCGCCAGCAGCCGCTCCCCGGCGACCTGGAGCAGCCGGGCCTCCCGCTCCCTCCCGAGCGCCGCCTCGCGCTCGCGGAGCGTCCTGGAGAGCAGCGTCGCCGCCCCCGAGGAGACAGCCAGGAACACGACGAGCGCCACGAGGTCCTCGGCGCGCTCGACCCGGAGCGTGTGGACGGGCTCGGTGAAGAAGAAGTTCAGGCCGAGGAACGAGAGGATCGCCGCCAGGATCCCGGCGGGCGCGCCGCCGAGCACCGAGGCGCCCATCGCCGCCAGGACGTAGAGGAGCGCCGCGACGGTGGGCGAGACCCCTCCCGGGAGCAGGGCGAGGGCGGTGATCGCGAGGGGCGTCCCGACCCCCGCGAGCAGCATCCGCCACCGCTCTCGCCGAGATCCTGACCGCGCGATGTCCACGAGCTCCAGCGTCGTACGTACCGTCGGACGCGACAACGGGGCTCGGCGATCCCTGACGGGATCCTGACGGTGCGCCCCGCCGCCTCCGCCGAGCCCGTCCCACCCGGAGACGCGGCGCGTGGCCGGACCGGGCTCGACCCCTCGGCCTCAGGCCCGCCGGCCGCAGGCGCAGCGCCCGCCGCAGGCGCACCGGCCGCCGGACCCCTCCTGGCCGGCCATGGCGAAGGGCGAGATGAGCCGCGTGACGGACGAGCTCCCGCAGGAAGGACACGCCGGGTCCGCCGCCGTCCGGGCCAGGAGCTCCTCGAACCGGTGGCCGCATCCCTCGCACGCGAACTCGTAGATCGGCATCGGAGGAAGTCTATGGCGGCTCGGGACGGGGAGGGCGCCGAAGGCCACCCATCCCCTGAGGGGATCCTGACGTCTCGAGGCGCCTCCATGACGTCCCACTGACGGTCTCGTGCCCAGGATGGGGTGCGGGATGGATGTTCCGACCCGGCTCGCGGGAACGGCCAAGCGGATCCTCCTCGGTCCCCCGCTCGCGACCGAGCGTCTCGAACACGAGCGGCTCGGCAAGCCCACGGCCCTGGCCGTCTTCGCCTCCGACAACCTCTCATCGGTGGCCTACGCGACCGAGGAGATCCTCCGGGTGCTGGTGCCGACGGTGGGCGCCGCCGCCTTCGGCCTCGTCCTGCCCATCACGATCGCCGTGGTAGCGGTGGAGGCGATCCTCGTCTTCTCCTACCGACAGACGATCAAGGCCTACCCGAGCGCGGGCGGAGCTTACGTCGTCACGCGGGACAACTTCGGCCTCCTGCCCGCCCAGATCGCCGGGGTGGCGCTCCTCGTCGACTACGTGCTCACCGTCGCCGTGTCGGTCGCGGCCGGGGTCCAGGCGCTGAGCTCCGTGGCGGACGTCGTCCACCGGCACAGGGTCGAGCTCTCCTTGGCCTTCATCGCCCTCCTCACGTACGGGAACCTGCTCGGCGTCAGGGAGTCCGGCCGGATCTTCGGCCTGCCGACCTACCTCTTCCTCGCGAGCCTCTGCCTCACGATCGTCGTGGGGATCGCTCGGGATCTGATGGGCGATCTCCACCCCCTCCCCGCCCACGCCCCCGGCCTGCTCCCCCTCGGCGCCGCTCCCGTCGGGGTCTTCCTCGTGCTCCGCGCCTTCGCCTCCGGCGGCGCCGCGGTGACCGGCGTGGAGGCGATCTCGAACGGCGTGCCCGCCTTCCGGAAGCCCGAGTGGCGGAACGCGCAGATCACCTTGACCTGGATGGGTGCGATCCTCGGCTCCGCCTTCCTCGGGGTTTCCTACCTCGCCCACCGTCTGCGCGTCGTGCCCGTCGCCGACGAGAGCCGATCCGTCCTCTCCCAGATCGGTGAGGCTGTCTACCGCGGGATGCCGCTCGGGCGCGCCGCCTACCTACTGCTGCAAGCCGCCACCATGAGGTAACGTCCTTCAACTTGCTGACTTTGCCAGCTGAGGGGCACCTCTCCACCGTTCGTTCATCTCCTCCGTCACCCCGAACATGATCCGGTCCGCCGAGGCCGCGTTGACGTACACCCCCATCGGCCTGGTCCTCCTCCGAACCTCCCGGAAGGCCCGCTCGAGCGCGTTCGTCGTCCGGATCTTCTTGTGGTCCTCCTCGGGGAAGTCCAGGTAGCTGAGGCACTCGTGGAGGTCGCGGCGCAGGGTGCGGCAGGCCCGCTCCTCCTCCACCCACCACTCCGCCTCGAAGGCCTTCACCGCGGCCAGGGCCTCCCGCCTCGTGGCTGCGGCCCAGATGGCCCGGAGGCCCCTGGCCACGGCGGCCTTGTTCCTCCTCTTGCAGGTGGCCAGGACGTTCCGGATCTTGTGGACCAGGCACCGCTGCACCCTCACCAGGGGGAAGACCTCGGCCACGGCCTTGCGCAGGCCCTTGCTCCCGTCGATCGTGATGAGCTTGAGGGCCTTCCCCTTCAGGCCCCGAGCCTTGAGGTCTTCCAGGAACGCCCTCCAGGCCGCGGCGGACTCCCCCTCGGCGAGGACGAAGCCCAGGATCTCCCGCCTCCCGTCCCCGTGGATCCCGTAGGCCACCAGGAACACCTTGCCCCGCACCCCGACCTCCATGACCTTGGCCGAGATGCCGTCCAGCAGCAGGTACCGCACGGTGTCGGGGATCTTCCTCCCCCGGAACGAGGCGACCTCGGCGTCGAGGCGCTTGGTGATCTCCGAGACCTGGCTTCGGGACAGCCCGATCCCGAACAGCTCCTCGGCCAGGCTCTCCAGCCGCCTGGTGGACACCCCGGCCAGGAACAACCTCCCGATGGCCTCGTCCAGCTCCACCTGGCGCCGCCCCCAGCGGTCGATGATCTCGAGCTCGTAGGAGCCCCCGGCGACGCGGGGGACCCGGATCACGACCTCGCCCCAGCGGGTCTTGAGCCGCCGGGCGTAGGACCCGCCCCGGTGCCCGTTCCGGGACGGGCTCCGCTCGTAGGCGCTTGCGCCCAGCACCTCGGTCCGCCGGGCCTCCAGGAACTCCTCGATCAAGGACTTCACCAGCGCCGTGATGCGCTCGGCCACGTCGTCCCAGAACAGCCTGGCCAGGTTGGCGATGAGCTCGAGGGACCGGCCCGCCTCCTTCTCCGCCGTCTGCTGCCGTGCTACCTTCGCCATCGGGCACCTCCTCCCGTCGATCGCCCTGATCAACGTGGAGTGTGGTGCCCCTCCTCGCGAAAGTCAGCAATCATCCGGACGTTACCCCACCATGATGATCCTCGTCCTCGCAGCCAACACCTCGTTCGCCGACTTCCCACGGCTCGCGAGCTTCCACGCGGGCGACTCGTTCCTCCCTCGCCGGTTCACGAAGCGCGGACACCGGCTCGTGTTCTCCAACGGGATCATCGGGCTCGCGGTGGCCGCCTCCCTCGTCACCGTCGCCTTCGGGGCGAGCGTCACCCGCATGATCCCGCTCTACGCCCTGGGCGTCTTCACGTCGTTCACGCTCTCGCAGGCGGGCATGGCCCGCCGTCACCTTAAGCTCCGCGAGCCAGGCTGGCGGTTCGGGCTCGCCATCAACGGCCTCGGCGCCGTGGCGACGTTCGTCGTCGACGTCGTCATCGCGATCGTCAAGTTCGCGCAGGGCGCGTGGATCGTGATCGTCGCGGTGCCGATCTTGGTGGGGATCCTCGTCCGCGTGAACCGCACGTACGAGCTCGAGGACGACGAGCTCCGGAAGGGCCTCGCTCCCCCCTCCGGCCCGCCGGCCCCTCTCGCCGCCGTGGTCCTCGTCGAAGACATGGACGCGAAGACCCTCCACGCCCTCCAGTACGCACGCTCCTTGCGGCCCCGGGAGCTCCACGCTCTCCACCTCGGAGACGGCAGGGGCGACGACCTCCGCGCGCGGTGGGCCGGCATCGTCCCCCAGGTCCCGCTCGAGGAACTCCCGAGCGGGCCCGGCGACCAGCTCGAGGCCGTCGCGAGGTACGCCGCTCGGCTCGCGGCGTCGGGGAACCGCGTGGTCATCGTCCAGCCAGCACCCGCCCGCATGGGGACGCTCCAGCGGCTCCGACGCGGTCGGACGGGGGCGAGGCTCGCGACCCTCGTGGCGGATCTCCCGGGCGTGAGCGTCGCCGTGGTCCGCGACCACGGCGGACCCGGGCATCCCCGGGAGCCGGGCGGCGGCGTGCGCGTGATCCCCCGCCCCTTCCACGACGTCATCCTCCTCGTGGGGGACCTCGACCGGAGCGTCATCGAGGCCCTCGCCTTCGCCCGGGCGATCCAGGCCGACCGGATCGTCGCGCTCCACGTCGCCGTGGACCGCGCGCACGCCCACCGGCTCCTCGAGCGATGGGCCGAGGTCGTGCGCGAGGTCGACGTCCCGCTATCCATCCAGGACTGCCCGGACCGCGTGATCGGTCGCGAGGTCCGTCGCTTCGTGATGGAGCTGCTGGAGCCCGACCGGGAGATCACCGTGGTGCTCCCGCGCAGACGCTGGCCGGAGCTGTTCCAGCGCCTCCTCCACGACCGCACGAGCCGCGAGATCGCGGCCGCCCTCCGCGATCTGCCGCACGTGGATCTGGTCGTGATCCCCTACACGGTGCGCACCACCCGGGCCAGACGCGCCCCCGCACCCCTCGACCCGGCCCCGAGCGCGCCGGCCTCCGCGTGAGTCCGAGGCCGGCCTGACCGGAAGCGCGGTCGAGCCGCCAGAGCACGCTTCGAGGGCTATGCTCCGAGCGGTGGCCCTGTATCGCGTCTTCGAGGACCCGCTCCCCTCGCTCACGGCCCCCGCGCTCGTCGCGGCCTTCGACGGGTGGATCGACGCGGCGGGAGCTTCGACGGCGGCCGCCGCCCGGATGGCGGAGGGAGGCCGCACGCTCGCGACGTTCGACCCCGACGCCCTGTGCGACTACCGGTCGCGCCGTCCGGTCCTGGACGTCGTGGACGGAACGCTCACCGGACTCACCTGGCCAGAGCTGTCGCTGCGGCAGCGCCGCGTCGGGGAACGGGACCTGCTGGTGCTCTCGGGGCCCGAGCCCGACCTCCGGTGGCGGGAGCTCGGCGCCGACGTCCTCGAGCTGTGCCTGCGCCTCGGCGTCGTGGAGTGGGTCTCGATGGGCTCGCTCCCGGCCGCCGTTCCCCACACCCGCCCCGTCCCCGTCCTGGGCACCGCCTCGAAGCCCGGCCTGTTGCCCGACGACGTCCCCCAGGGCCCATCCGGCCTCCTCCGGGTGCCCTCGGCGGCGCTCAGCGCCGTGGAACTCGCCGTCGCGGGAAGCGGGATCCCGACCGTGGGCTTCTACGCCCAGGTCCCCCACTACGTGGGGTCGGCCTACCCGGCGGCGGCCATCGCCCTCCTCGAGCACGTCGGACGGCACCTGGGGCTGGTCTTCGAGGTCGCCGACCTCCGACACGCGGCCGACGCCGCGCGGGAACGCCTCGACGCCGCCGTGGCCGCCGACGAGGAGTCCCGGGCCTACGTCGCGCGCCTGGAGCTGATGGCCGACCAACAGGGGCGGCCGGCGGGAGAGGACCTGATCGCCGAGATCGAGCGGTTCCTCCGCCAGCGCGCGGACGGAGGCGCCGAGGGCGAGCGCCCCGGCCCGACCTGAGCGCTGAGCCCGACGGGGACCACCGGTCGCACCGCGCCCGCGGTGGGCGCGGGTACGCCGAGGAGTCCCCCTCGGGCCCCTCCCCCGCGGCGGCCGGGCTATCGTGGTCCGCGTCGTGCTCAGGGATCGGCTCCCTCGTCTCGCCCTCGCGGCGCTCCTCGTGGGATCGGGGTGCACCGCACCACGGGACACCCCGGTCCCGCCTCCCGCGCTGGCCCCCCCGCGCCCTCCTCGCCCTCTGGCCGGAGCACTCCCCCGAAGCTGCGGCACGCGTCCAGCGCCTGGCTGACGGCGGAGACGGATCGGTCCGCTGGCGCCTCGAACCGCGCGCCGTGGCGCTCCGGTTCGCCCGCGCGGTGCTCGGCTGGCCGCACCCGGTGGTGGCCCGTGAGCAGACCTGGCGGGCGCTGAACGGCGTGGAGCTCGCCCGCGTCTGGCTCTGCCTACCGACCGGCTGCCCGGCCTCGGGCCCCGCGTTCCACGAGGAGGTGGTCCTCAAGCGGGTCGTGCGGCCCGGGCCCGGCGGTATCTGGAGCGTGGCCAGGGTCAACAGCGCCCGCCTCCAGTTCGCGCCGCTCCTGTTCCTCCGGGTCCGCGACGTCGAGGTGCCGGCCGGCTACCGGGTCCGCCTGCTGTCCCCGGCCCCCCGGATGGGTGGGCTGCCGGAGGGCACCACGGTCGTGGCGGGATCGGTCGCCTGGACCACGTGCGGCGCGGTCACGGAGACCTCTTCGACCAGGCTCTGGCTCCGCCAGGCCAGGTTCCAGGTCGCGACCAGGGGATGCGACCCGGGCGGCGGGATCGGCGCCCCCGTCCCCGGCTACGTCTTCGCGCTCCGGGCGAGCGGCGCGGGCGACCCCGGGGCGCTCGCGGCTTCGTTGTTCGACCCCCGGACGCCACGGGAGCCCGCGGTGCGGCTCCTCGACCTGACCGCCGCCGCCGTACGGTTCCTCCCGCGAGACGGGCCGATCCCCCCGCCCCCGCCCCCGTGGCTCCAGGACGACCCCCGGACGTACCGGGTCTGCCGGGGACGCGACCTGGCGGCCGCGGAGCCATCGTTCGAGCCCGGGATGCCGTTGGGCCTGGGCGGCGGGCTCGGGATCGGGGTCGAGATCCACCGGCGGGGCGGCGGACCCTGCCGGGTGCGGGCGAGGCTCTCCCTCACGCTGGAGGGACCCGACGGGCGGCCGCTCCCGATCAGCGGGAACGGCCTCGCCGTCCCGGTCCGGGGCATCCTGCCGCTCCAGGAGGTGAGGGCCGGCTGGTGGCTCCGGTCGTGGTGCCGGCGCGGGCCGCTCGGCGACCGGGTCGTGTTCCGGATCTCCGGGCTGGGCAGGGACCTCGTGGTGGCCCAGCCGTTCCTCCGCGTGCCGTGCGCAGGTCCCGCGGCCGCTGGCGCGCCGTCGCTGGAGCCGTTCCCGGGCCCCTAGGAGCCGGCCCCGCCCGCCCTCGGCTACCATGGCGCGGCCGTGCGCCGCGCCGAACCCACCGAGAGGACCCGCGTCCGCCGCCTCCCCGAACGCGGGGTCTACGACCGGGCGGTCATCGACGCGATCCTCGACGAGGCTTTCATCTGCCACCTCGCCACGCTCGTGGGCGGCTCTCCACGGGTGATCCCCACGATCCACGCCCGGGTGGGCGACGCGCTGTACGTCCACGGCTCCCCCGCGAGCGGGACGCTCCGCGCCCTCCGCGAGAGCGCGGAGGTGTGCCTCGCCGCCACGCTCGTGGACGGGCTCGTGCTCGCGCGCTCCGGGTTCCACAGCTCGATCAACCACCGCTCTGTGATCGTCTACGGACGGGCCCGGGAGGTCACCGACCCCGAGGAGAAGCGCCGGGCCCAGGAGGCGCTGGTGGACCACGTCGCCCCCGGGCGTTCCGCCGAGGTCCGCCCGCCGACCGATCGTGAGCTGCGACGGACGGCGATCTTCGCGACCCCCCTCGACGAAGCGTCGGCCAAGGTCCGGACCGGACCGCCCGAGGACGACGAGGAGGACCTGGGCTGCCCGATCTGGGCGGGCGTCCTCCCGCTCCGGACCGTCGTGGGGCCGCCCCAGGCCGACCCCCGCCTCCCGCCGGACATCGGGCCCCCCGAGAGCGTCCTCCGCTACCGGCGGCCCGGAGCGCCGGGCTGAGCGGCCGCGGCGGGAGACGGCCGAGCGCGTCCTCCCGGTTTGACGCGGCCGCGCCCGCCGTGTATATGTCGGGCCGATATATCAGCTCGTTATATCGATGCGATACAGATGGAAGGACGACGAGGGATGCTCGAGCTCGCGGTCCTCGGCCTGCTGAAGGAGCGCGCCATGCACGGCTACCAGCTCTCGAAGCGGCTCACGGACACGCTCGGGGGGTTCTGGCGGGTCTCCTACGGCTCGCTCTACCCGAGCCTGCGTCGGCTCGAGCGCGAGGGGGCGGTGGAGAAGGTCTTCGACGAGCAGGCCGTCGGTCGCCGCAAGAACGTGTACCGGATCACCGAGAAGGGCGAGCGCCTGTTCCTCGACCTCCTCCAAGAGGCGGGGACCGAGAGCCCCGAGGAGAACCGGTTCCGGGTGCGGCTCGCGTTCTTCAAGTACCTGGCGCCCGATACCCGGATCCGCCTCCTCGAGCGGCGCCGCGCCTACCTCGAGGAGCGGCTCTCCACGATCAAGGACATGCTCCAGGCCCGGCGGGAGCGGTACGACACCTACACGCTCTCGCTGATGGAGCACGGCCAGGTCTCCACCGAGCAGGACATCGCCTGGCTCGACGGGCTGATCCGAGCCGAGCGGAACCGCGCCGGGGGCGCCGAGCGACCCGAGCGCCGCCGGGCGCTGCGGAGGAAGGAGCGCACCACATGAGCAAGGTCAGGCTGGCCATCGTCGGCGTGGGCAACTGCGCCTCGTCGCTCGTGCAGGGCATCGAGTACTACCGCGACGCGCCCGAGGACCAGCGCGTGCCGGGCCTCATGCACGTCCGCCTCGGGCCGTACCACGTGCGCGACGTCGAGGTCGTCGCGGCCTTCGACGTCGACGCCAAGAAGGTCGGCCGGGACGTCGCGGAGGCCATCTTCACCGAGCCGAACAACACGATCCGCTTCGCGGACGTCCCTCCGACCGGCGTGACGGTCCTCCGGGGACCCACCCTCGACGGGCTCGGGAAGTACTACCGCGAGGTCGTGACCGAGTCCGACGAGCCCGAGGTCGACGTGGCCGCCGCCCTCCGGGACGCCGGGGCGGAGGTCGTCGCCTGCTACCTCCCCGTCGGCAGCGAGCAGGCCGTCCGGCACTACGCGCAGGCGGCGATCGACGCCGGCTGCGCGTTCGTGAACTGCCTCCCGGTGTTCATCGCGAGCGACGAGGGCTGGGCGCGGCGGTTCGCCGAGGCCGGCCTCCCGGTCGTGGGGGACGACATCAAGAGCCAGGTGGGCGCCACGATCGTCCACCGGGTGCTTGCCAAGCTGTTCGAGGATCGCGGCGTGCTCCTCGAGCGGACCTCCCAGCTCAACTTCGGCGGCAACATGGACTTCCTGAACATGCTCGAGCGGGAGCGGCTCGCATCCAAGAAGCTCTCGAAGACCCGGGCCGTCGCCTCCCAGCTCTCGCGCGAGATCGGGGAGGGGAACATCCACATCGGGCCCTCCGACCACGTGCCGTGGCTCGAGGACCGGAAGTGGGCGCACATCCGGCTCGAGGGGCGGGAGTTCGGCGACGTGCCGATCTCGATCGAGCTCAAGCTCGAGGTGTGGGACAGCCCGAACTCGGCGGGGGTGGCGATCGACGCGATCCGCTGCGCGAAGCTCGCGATGGACCGCGGCATCGGCGGCCCCCTGATCGGGCCCTCGGCCTACTTCATGAAGTCGCCGCCGGTCCAGTTCTCGGACGAGGCGGCCCGGGAGATGGTCGAGGCGTTCATCCTGGGCGACGACGGTTCGACGCACGCGGACTGGACGGCGTTCTTCGACCGCCAGCGCACCTAAGCCGGGCGGTTGCCGACCAACTTGTCGCTCCATCAGCTCGGTGGACAGCGCGCCTTCGGCACGCACCCACGACGAAAGCCATGAACTTCGCCTCGAAGGGCTGCACGATTTGACACTCCTCCTTGCGCCGGTTTACCGTTCGCGCAAACTCCTTGCCGGAGGTAGTACGGCAGTAGGTTGGAGCCTCGGGAGGCGGCCATGGCGCGAGGACCAGTCAGGGTGGGACCGCCCAGCGGGTGGATCACAGCGATCATCGCTTCGATCGCTCTTCTCTCTCTCTCTCGCCCGCCCTCGGGGACCCGGGTGCCGAGAGCGCGGGTGTTTCGATCACTTTCGTAACGCCGGACGGGATCCCGTTCGCGAACTCTCCGATCATCATCTACCAATGGCCGTTCGACCCGCCGCGCTCGTTCGTTCCACCCGTCCTCGCGAGTGGGACGACCGATGCGTCGGGCGTGTTCTCTTCCCAGCTCTCCGCACGGGATGTCACAGGCGTCCAGGGGTCCTGGGGTGACGGACAGGCCACCCTCGTCAACGCGATCGTGAAGGCGATCGACCCCACGAATCGCTGGATGGTCCGTTACGACGTGGTCCTTCCGCTGGACGCGTTCTACTCCGACACGCTCACCGCGAACATCGATCTCGCTGCGGCGTGGCCAGAAGGAGCTACGCTCAGAAGGTCGACCGAGGGACGCGAGCTGCTCGAGATCGCGCAGATCCATCTGATACGTCAGACGCGCTGCAAGGACCGCGTTCGCTGCCCTCGTCCGACAACCATCGTCGGCGAGACGACGCGCGAGGTGAAGGTGCTCGAGATGCACGTCGGAGCGGGGATGCGAGGCACCTTCACCTACTCCGCGGGGCAAGCCACCTATGGCGAGACCGCGGTCAAGGTCGGAACCAGCTCCTGGAACGTAAGGGGGGATGATCCTGGAGGAGACGGACCGGGGTGCTTCGGCTTCGGTCGTCAAAGACGGAGGCTACCACCAATTGCGATACGCTAACTACCGCTTCTACGAGTATGCGGAACAACCGGCTCACGGCGGGAACGTCGTTTACACGTGGAGGATCAACCACTGGACCGGCGGCCTGAACCAGTACTCAAGCGCGAGCCAACCGGTCTTCGATCCCAACTACGCTCAGGTTCTTCCTTCCGGCGGGGCCACGCGCGACTTCGGACAGTACAAGGTGTTCGGAGGCGGTTTTACGTTGGCAGGCCTTAGCCTGAAGTCCAAGGCGCAGTACTACCCCAACACCAAGATGCGCTGGGAGCGGATCTCCGGATGCACCAGTCCACAGCAGCGGTGGCTCTACGGCCAGGGCGCCGACTGGACCATCGCCCCGACCGTGTATGCCACTTGTCGATGAGGCGACAAGCGCTCCGTCTAGCGGTCAGCGGGGCCCTAGTGCCGTCGCCTGCGGCGCCCCGCCGGGCCCCAGGGAGGGGGCGGCGCTCCGACCAGCGTACAGCTCGCAGCTGCGGATCCGCCCCGTCCCTCCGGGTGAGGAGTGGGTGCTGATGGCCGCGACGATGGTGAACACGAGCCCAGCACCCATCGTGGTCTCGGGCATCCACCTCCAAGGTCGGGGGCTCGGGAACGTCGTCCAGCTGCGCCGCGTTCGGATCGCTCCACTCACCCCCCAGCCACCGCCCTTCGACACAACGCCTGGCGGTGTCTACAAGACGTACCCGCCGGCGATCCTCGTGGCCGGCGAGGCGACGTGCCGAGTCCAGGTGCTCGCCCCGGTAGCAGGATACGTCCTACCGCCGGGGGCCGAGGCCAGGATCCTGACCGTCCTGCGTGCGGGACAGCCAGGACGGTTCCGGATCACAGCACACGTCGTAGAGTACCGGCAGCGACGTCAACGATACGTGCAAACGCTCCCCGTGGGTCTCGCTGGCGTGGTCTCGCAGAGCGCGGAGCCGATGCGCCCCTACCCACAGGAGCAGGCGTGTGCGTCCGAGACCACGTTCCTCCCCTCCGGTATCCCCTCCGCGCTCCCCTCCTGAGCAGCGACCCTCAGCCCGCCGGTCGCCCCTCGTACCATCGGCCCGTGAGGGGTTCGCTCGACCGGGCCCGGGAGGCCGTCCGCAGCCCGGACTTCCGCCGGCTGCTCCTGATGCGCCTCGCGAGCCAGTTCGGCGACGGGCTGTTCCAGGCCTCGCTCGTGGCCGCGGTGATCTTCGCGCCGGAGCGGCAGACGACGGCGGTCGGCTTCGCCAAGGCCACCGCCCTGGTCTCCCTCCCGTTCTCGGTGATCGGACCCTTCACCGGCGTGTTCATCGACCGGTGGCCCCGGCGGCGGATCCTCGTGGCGGCCCCATGGCTCAGGGCGGCCGCGGCGCCCCTCGTGCTCGCCGACCCCGAGGCGTCGGCGCTGCCGTTCTACGCCGGCGCCCTCTGGGTGCTCTCGGTGAACCGATTCTTCCTCGCCACCGCCCAGGCCGTGGTCCCGCGGCTGGTCCCCACCGAGGACCTCCTCGTGGCCAACTCCCTCGCCACGGTGGGGGGGACGGTCTCGCTCCTCGCCGGGGTCTTCGCGGGCGGCCTCCTCGCCGACGCGCTCGGCACCGCCCCGGTGATCGCGGCGGCCGGCGGGCTCTGGCTCCTCGCGTCGGGGCTCGCGGCACGGATCCGTTCGGACCTCGTGCCCCACGCGCTCCCGGCCGCGACCCTCGGCCACGAGCTGCTCCGCGTGGGCCGGGAGTTCCGTGAGGGGCTCGCTCACCTGCTCCGCGCGCCCCGGGCGGTCGGCCCCATCGCGTCGATCGCCGTGGACCAGTTCGGCCAGGGCCTCCTCCTCGTGTTCTCGCTGTTCGTGTTCCGCGACATGTTCCGAGAGGGGGTGGGGTCGTTCTCCTGGCTGATCGGGGCGGGGGGCGCCGGCGTGTTCCTCGGGATCATCACGGTCGGGGAACTCGAGGAACGGTTCCCGAAGGAGTGGATCGTCTCCGGCGCGTTCCTCCTCGGGGGGGCGAGCGTGGCCGCGGTCTCGCTCCGGACCACGGGCCCGATGGTCCTGCTCGCGAGCTTCGTGGTGGGGCTCACGTTCGCCTGGAAGAAGGTCCCGGTCGACACGATGGTCCAGGAGGCGGTCCCCGACGCCTTCCGGGGGCGGATCTTCGCCGTGTACGACGTCGCCTACAACGTCGTGCGGCTCCTCGCCGCGGTGGCAGCGATCCCCCTCCTCCCGGCCCTCGGGCTGCGCGGCTCGGTGGCGGCGATCGGGGCGGGGTTCCTCCTCTGGTCCCCGGTGCTGCCGCTCTGGGTGCGCCGGGTCCCCGGGATCGTCCTCCGGTTCTACGAAGGAGCCCGGGCCGAGGAGTGGCCCAGGGCGGTGGTCTGGGGTGGCGTCGAGGAGCCCGTGGAGGTCGCGCGCTCGTGGCTCGAGGAGCGCGACGGGCTCCGGCGCCGCTGCTTCACGCTCCGGCTCGCCGACGGGACCGTGATCGACGTGTCCCGGGCGGAGCCCGACGGCGCCTGGCGCCTCGACGCCGAGCGCTCCTGATGCGGATGCCGTCCCGGCTCCGGGTCTTCACCGGCCCTCGCATCCGAGCGAGGCGTACGGGCCAGGTCGGTCACGGTGTCGGATGCGCTTCGCGGCCGAGGGGCGCGGGGCGGCCGAGGAGGAAGCCCTGGGCGATGCGCACCCCCAGCCCCTCCAGCGTGCGTAGCTCGGCCTCGGTCTCCACGCCCTCGGCCACGATCGCGCTCCCGGTCTCCGCGCCGAAGCGGATCAGCGCCGCCGCGAGGTGCCGTTTGGCGCGGTCCCGGTCGATGTCGCGGGTGAGGCTCATGTCGAGCTTGATCAGGTCGGGGGCGAGCCGGAGGATGTGGGTGAACGAGGCGTACCCCGCCCCCGCGTCATCCACCGCCAGCCGCAGCCCCTCCCGCCGGAGCTCGTCGAGCCGGCCCCGGAGCTCGTCGTACCCAGCGACCGCCGAGTGCTCCGTGATCTCGACCACCACCCGGTCGAGGGGCGCGGGGGCCAGGACCGCCTCGAAGCCCTCGGCGAGCACCGCGGAGGCGGAGAGGTTCACCGCGAGGAACGCGTGCGACGGGAGCGAGGCTAGGTCCCGGACGGCGCGGGCGAGGGCCGTCAGCTCGAGGTCCCGCGCGAGTCCGACGCTCTCCGCCTCGGCGAACCAGGCGGCCGGCCCGCGCGGGGGGTCTTCGCGGAACCGAGCCAGCGCCTCGAACCCCACCGGCCGCATGCCCTCCAGATCCACGAGCGGCTGGTACACGATCGAGAGCGCGTCCCCGTGCAAGGCTTCCTCGATCCGCCCCCGGACCTCCTGGCGGTGGCGGAGCTCGTCCCGCTCCCGCTCGATGAGGTTCGCGGCCACCTCGGAGAACGCCCGCATCACCGCCAGATCGCGCTCGGTGAGGGAGTGATCGGGCTCGGTGCTAAGCAGCAGAACGTCCCGTACACCGAGCCGTCGGAGAGCACGATCGGCACGCTCAGGTGCGCTCCCACGGGTAGGGCGGCGGTGACCGGGAGCTCCGCCGCCGCCGGCACCGTCCCCGCGTCGCGGATCAGCTGAGGGAGGCGCCCGTCGACCACGCGCTGGCAGTACGTCTCCTCGAGGGGATCGCTCCGGCCAACGTGCACCGGCCCCGGCCCCACGGCGTCCACGCACCGGAAGATCCGTCGGGTTCCGGTGAACTCCGAGACGAAGCCGACCTCCATCCCGAGGTGGGCCCGCACCGCCCGGAGGATCCCGCACAGGGCCCGGTCCGTGTCGCGGTCCCCGGCGTCGGCCACCAGGACGGAAGCGAGCGCCGGACCGGCTGCGTCTACCTCGACCACCCTCACCCCCGGCTTCCTCCCGATGCGGGAGGTATCGACCCTTCACGCCCCCGCCTTGAGCGACCCGCGATGCGGCGCCGGGGGGGACCTACCGTCCCTCCCCGCGCCGTTGCCCGCGGAGGAGCCCCCGGGGCCGGGGGCGATGAGCGCCGAGCCCTGGAACCCCAGGGCGCATGCGGCAGGTCATCCCTTGGGATGGTACCGCCCCGGGCCCTCGTGCTCGTGCTGACGATCGCCGCCCTCTGCGCCCCTCGCGGCGGATCCCTTCCGGCCTCGCCCGAAGGGCGCCCCGAGGTGGCGAGCGCCACCCGAGCGGAGGACGCGGCGGCGAGGGCGCCGGAGGCCCGACCGCCTCGGCGCCCTCACGTCTGGCGCCGCGCGCTTCGACGGCCGTCCCCCGGGAGCCTACGCCCCTGGACGATCTCCCCGATCCGGGGGGAGCTCCGCCAGGCGCTGGTCCCGCGGAACTGGCGGCCCGGCTGCCCGGTCCCCCTCGAGGATCTCCGCTGGCTGACGGTGGCGTACCGGGGCTTCGATGGGCGGCGGCACGTCGGGCCGATCGTGGTCCACGAGACCGTCGCCGAGGACGTCCGATGGGTCTTCCGCCGCCTGTACCGGGCCGGGTTCCCGATCAAGCGGGTGGCGCTCCCCCGCCGGTACCGCGACCTCCCGCGGAGCGTGACCTGGGACGACACCCGGAACGTGACGTCGGGCTTCAACTGCCGCCCCGTGACCGACGGTACCTCCTGGTCCCAGCACGCCTACGGCCTGGCCATCGACATCAACCCCCTCCAGAACCCCTACGTGCGGAGCGACGGGTCGGTCCTCCGGCGCGCCGCGCTCCCCTACCGCGACCGGACCCTGGACCGCCCGGGCATGATCCACGAGGGCGACGTGGTCGTCCGGGCCTTCGACGCGATCGGCTGGGGGTGGGGTGGCCGCTGGCGCACCCTCAAGGACTACATGCACTTCTCGGCCACCGGCCGCTGACGGGGCGCTGCGGGGGCTTCGAGCCAGCGCGACGGACCGGCCGGGCCGGGGGACCCCGCTCAGATCAGATGAACAGCTGGATGTCGGCCTCCTTCATCTCGAGGAGGGCCGTGGCCGCCCCGATCGGCTCGGGGAGGCCGTCCAGGAGGTGCTCGCGCTTGAGGCCGAGCATGTCCATCGTCATCTGGCACGGCACGAGGTTCACGCCCATGTCCCGGGCCATCTCGAGCAGCTCCGTGGGGTGGGGGGTCTTGTAGTCCCGGGCGAGCTTCGAGAGCATCTTCGGCCCGATCCCGGCGAAGTTCATCTTGGAGAGCTTCGCCTTGCCCACGCTCCCCGGGTTGTAGATCGCAAGCATCCGCTGCATCCAGTTGGACCCGGTCTTCCGTGCGTACTCCGGCTTCACGAGCGCGAACAGCCCCCAGAACGTGAAGAACACCGTGGCCTGCATCCCCGAGGCGACCGCGGTGGTCGCGAGGATCAGCGTGGGCCAGATCCGGTCGAGGTCGCCGGACCAGGCGATGATCGTGATCTTGCTCGGCCTCCCGTTGCCCTCGCTCATCGTCCCAACCTCACACCTTCCGGATGCGGTAACGGAAGACACCGTCCTCGCCCCGCTCCCGCTCGAGCAGCTCGTTCCCGGTGAGCCGGGCCCAGGCCGGCACGTCCGACCAGGAGCCGGGGTCGGTGGCGAGAAGCTCGACGACCTCGCCGGCCGAGAGGTCCTTGAGGGCGCGGGCGAGCGTCACGAGCGGTCCGGGACAGGACTGCCCACGGGCGTCCACGGACCTCGGCGCGGGCTGCACGACGTCCTGGCGGCTGCTCTCGATGGCGGTGGAAACGTCCATGACATGGGCCTCCTCGGCGGGAGATGGGATCCGGTCGGGGGCGGGTGCCGTGCGGGCGGCTAGGCGCGGGCGCCGCCCGGCACCCCGGGACAGCAGCACCGGCAGGGGATCATGATCCCCACGAGGCCACGGCACCGCGTCCTGATCATCCGAGGGGAATCCTACCCTCCTGGTGGGAAAGACCGCAAGCGGGCCGCTCGCCAGGGTGATCCCCACGCGATCGCCCACCGCGAACACGTCCTCGAACCGCGTCTCGAGCGTGCCCGGCTCGACCTGCACCCAGCCCCCCTCCTCGCCCAGGGAGGCCGGCTCGTAGGGGGCCGGCGGGCAGGTGTAGGGCGCCCCGAGGATCCCGATCGCGAGGCGCCCGCCGGTCAGCGCCGCCAGGCACCCGGCCGCCCGGGAACCACGGCGGGGTCGTAGGCGT
>Ga0101941_1000496_pt1 | contig 64938 bp, 57 predicted proteins | sample DewCreD2012metaG_3_FD_75242 | JGI IMG/M metagenome (GOLD analysis project Ga0101941, IMG submission 75242) | Hot spring sediment bacterial and archeal communities from British Columbia, Canada, to study Microbial Dark Matter (Phase II) - Dewar... ... | reverse complement strand
CGGCGTGTGAGCGCACGGGTGTCGATGCCGTGAATGCCGGGGATACCCTTTGCCTGCAGGTGCTCGCGCAGGCTCCAGCGAGCGCGCCAGTTGCTGGGATGCTCACACGCTTGCCTTACCACCAGCGCAGAGACCTGAATACGCCGCGATTCATCGTCCTCTTCATTGATTCCGTAGTTGCCGATGAGCGGATAGGTCAGCGTGACAATCTGCCCGGCATACGAGGGGTCGGTGAGTATCTCCTGATAACCGGTCATGCCGGTATTGAAAACCACCTCGCCCACTACCGTACCGGGCGCGCCGATCGCCTCGCCCTCGAAGGTCACCCCATCTTCCAGAGCCAGCAACGCCTTCATGCAAACCTCCCTGCGACCACTCTGCCGCCGAAAACGGTAGCCACCACGCGCAGTTGCTCCCACTCCTCTACCGGTGTAGACGCCGGGTCCCTGCTCAACACCACGAAGTCTGCGTGTTTGCCCGCGCCCAGCGAGCCGGTATGCTCTTCATCATGCACCGCGCAGGCAGAGCCTTTCGTGTATAGACGGATAGCGGTTAACGCATCCACACGCTCGGTTTCGCCCAGCACCACACCAAGCGGTGTTTTGCGCAGTATCGCCGCGCGAACGCCATCCAGCGGCGCACCCGGCACCACCGGACAATCGGAACTGAACGCCACAGATACGCCCGCTTTTAACAGAGAGGCTACCCGGTTCAGACGCCTCGCCCGTTCCTCGCCTAAGCCGTAGCGGTAAGCGTCTCCGAGCCGCGCAACAAACTCCGGCTGCAGCACTGCCACTACGCCCAGCTCCCTCAAGCGGGCGACCAGTGCATCGTCCAGCAGCATACAATGCTCTATGCGATGGCGGATGCCGGTGCGAGGATATGCTTTCATCGCCTGCGCATACAGGCGCAGCACCGTTTCTATCGCGCGGTCGCCGATGGCATGCGTGGCGATTTGCCATCCGGCTCGGTGTGCGCCCATCACGTACTCTTCGAGTTCCTCTTCGCTATGCAGAAGCATCCCCGTCGTGCCGGTATCCACGAACGGCTCCTTCAGGGCGGCAGTACGCGTGGTGAGTGCACCATCAGAAAACACCTTCGCGATACCGATGCGTACGCCATCACTGCCCGTACGCACGTCCTGGGGGTGCATCCACGCGCCATCTCGCTGCAGTGTGCTCGCCAGTATCATCAGCGTAACACGCAGAGGCGCGCCCTCGCTCACTGCTTGCGCGTAGGCGGCGATTTCCCCTTGCAGGTCGCCCCAGCCGGTGCTGGCGTCCGCTGCGGAAGTAATGCCCTTCTCTGCCATCGCCTGCGCTGCCAGATGCACTGCCCTGACTCGCCGAGCGTGGGAAAGCGGCGGCTGGTGCTTGGTGACCAGGTCCACCGCGCTCTCCAGCAAAACGCCGGTTGGTTCGCCCTGAGCGTCACGTTCGATAGTGCCGCCGGGTGGGTCAGGCGTCTCGCGGGTGATGCCGGCGATTCTTAGCGCGACGGAATTCGCAACCCCGCCATGCTTGCTGGTATGTTCGATGAACACCGGTTTCTCAGTGCTCACCCGGTCCAGGTCGTGACGGGTGGGGTGTCTGCGCTCCATCATGCGGTTCTGGTCATAGAAACTGCCTGTAATCCACTCGCACTCCGGATGTTCCTCTGCCCAGCGACGCAGCTGCGCGATGAGAGCGGGGATGTCCGGCGCGCGCTCGGGGCTGAGGTCCGCCGCGCTCAGGTCCAGACCGTACGCCAGAATATGGCAGTGACAATCGTTGAAACCGGGCACCACAAACAGCCCACCGCCGTCCACGCGCCTCGCCGACGGATAGCGCGCGAAGAGGTCATCCGCCTCGCCGACCGCCAGAATCCGCTCGTCCTGCCACACCATTGCGCTGGCAACGGGCTGGCTGTCGTCCATCGTGTAGATGGTCACGTTATGTAAGAGCGTTTCGGGCATTTATTCTTCTTCCCCCGTAGCCGCAGTCCTTAGCCTGCGCCCAACGCAACCTGAAAGTTGCGGCTACATCCCGTGTCGGTACACCGCCTTCCCACCAACCATCGTCAACACAGGTTTGCCCTGCAGTTCCCAGCCCTCAAAGGGCGTGTTGCGCGATTTGGAGCGGAACTCGCCGGCACGTACCGTCCACCTTCTATTCGGGTCAAACAATGCGATATCCGCCGGCGAACCCGGTCGTAGCGTGCCGCCCGGCAATGCCAGTACCTTCGCCGGCTGGCAGCTCATTTTATCCACCAGCGCACTCAGGCTCATTTTACCGGTGGAGACCAGCTCGGTGTATGAAACGGCGAAGGCGGTCTCCAGCCCAACGATGCCGAAGGGCGCCAGCGCAAACTCCTGCGCCTTTTCGTGCGAGGCGTGCGGGGCGTGGTCGGTAGCAATAGCGTCTATCGTGCCGTCCAGCAGCCCTTCGATAATGGCATCGCAGTCCTGCTGCGTGCGCAGGGGCGGGTTCATCTTGGCACTGGTGTTGTAGCCCATGCACGCCTCGTCGGTCAGCGCGAAGTAGTGCGGACAGGTTTCGGCGGTAACCGGTGCGCCCTTCTCCTTCGCCCAGCGGATGATGCGCACCGCACCCGCAGTAGACACATGCAGGATATGCAACCGACACCCTGTATACAGGCTCATCAGGCAGTTTCGCGCCACCTGCACCTCTTCGGCAACGGAAGGCATCCCACGCAACCCCATGATGGTGGCGGTTAACCCCTCGTTCATGCAGGCGTCCCGGGTCAGCGATTTGTCCTCGCAGTGCGTCATTACCGTCAAACCCAGCTGGGCGGCGTATTCCATTCCACGCCGTAACACCTCCGCCGACTGCAGGGGGTAGGCATCATCGGTTACCGCTACCGCCCCCGCCTCTTTCAGCGCGGACATCTCGGTCAAGCCCTCTGGCTGTAAGCCCTTTGTGATGGCAGCAACGGGGTACACCCTCGCAACGCCCACTTCCTCTACCCGCTTCAGCAGTCCGCGTATCACCGACGGCTCATCCAGAGGCGGGTCGGTGTTGGGCATACAGCACACCGCGCTGAATCCCCCCGCTACCGCCGCCGCGGTTCCTGATGCCACATCTTCTTTGTACTCGTAACCCGGTTCGCGCAGATGCACATGCAAATCAATCAACCCCGGTGTAAGAACCAGCCCCGAACAGTCTATCACCTCACAACTGCCCACGTCGTAGGGCGTGCTGTCCTCGGTGATTGCCAGCACCTTGCCCTCGTCCACCACCACATCCGCTATTTTATCGATACCCTGCGAGGGGTCGCACACGTGCGCGTTGCGAAAGATAGTTCTCATGCTGACGCCTCCCCGCCCAGAAGATGGTACAGCACCGCCATCCGGATGGCGACGCCGTTGGTCACCTGCTCCAGTATCACCGAGCGTCCGCTGTCCGCCACATCGTCGGCAATCTCCACGCCGCGGTTCATCGGTCCCGGGTGCATCACAATGCAGTCGGGTTTCGTCACTTCCAGCGCTTTTGCATTCACGCCCCAGCGTTGCGAGTACTCGCGCAGGCTGGGCAGTAAGCCCCGTTCCATGCGTTCCTGCTGCAAACGCAACGCCATCACCACATCTGCGCCTTCTATCCCTTCACGCAGGTCGGTATACACCTCGACGGGCAAACGGTGCACATCGCGCGGTAGTAACGTCGCCGGTGCAACGAAGCGCACCTTCGCGCCCATCTTGGTCAACCCCCACAGGTTACTCCGCGCCACCCGGCTATGTGTGATGTCGCCCACGATGGCGACCGTCAATCCTTCCAGCCTTCCCTTGTGTTGCCGGATGGTGAGCATATCGAGTAGCGCTTGCGTGGGGTGTTCATGCATTCCGTCGCCTGCGTTCACCACGGGAATGTCCAGTGCCTGCGCGACCAGATGCGCCGCTCCCGACTGCGGATGGCGCATGACCAGGCAGTCAATCCGCATCGCCCGCAGGTTGCGTGCAGTATCCAGCAGGCTCTCCCCCTTTTGCACGGAGCTGCTCGCCGCTGCCACGCTGGTGGTATCCGCCGACATGATTTTGGCGGCGTTCTCAAACGAGACGCGCGTGCGGGTACTGGCTTCATAGAAGAGAGTGACTACCTGCCTGCCCCGCAGAGTGGGCACCTTTTTCACGGGGCGTTCCAGAATCTCTTTGAAGGATTGCGCAGTGTCCAGCAGCAGACGGATGTCTTCCGGCTCCGTCTCACGCAAGGTAATCAGGTCGGTTAGCATCGTCATCGCTCCTCGTCAGGTTTGCGAATGCACACGGAGTCCTCGCCGTGCAGCTCTTCTAACCTGACCTCTACGAACTCCTGCCGCGCGGTCGGCAGATTTTTACCCACGTAATCGGGGCGGATGGGCAGTTCACGATGCCCACGGTCAATCAGTACCGCCAGCTGCACGCAAGCAGGGCGTCCGAGATCCATCAGGGCAGTGATAGCGGCGCGAACGGTGCGTCCGGTGTATATCACCTCGTCCACCAGCACTACCTTCTTATCGGTGATGTCCACGGGGATGTGCGTCGCGCCGATGTCGGAAACAGCGTGTGTACGGTAGTCATCGCGGTAGAGAGTAATATCCAGCTCTCCAACGGGCACAGCCGTGCCCTCAATCTGTTCGATGAGTCGGCTCAGGCGGTGCGCCAGGGGTGCCCCTCGTCGCAGGATGCCCACCAGCACCAGATTCTCCGCGCCCTTGTTGCGTTCCAGAATCTCATGGGCGATGCGGGTGAGTGCGCGCCGCATCTCGTGGGCATCCATCACTTTCACTTCGGTGGGCATCACTTGCCTCCTTAGCAGAACGATGACAGCGCGGGCGGCAAGGAGAGGTGCAGCACGTGTGGAACCGATGCATCGCTCCTTGTCCGCCTCGCTGGACGGACTTAAAGGAACCCGTTGCATAGAGTATAACGGATGTCGGCACGGTTTGTCAAGCGCAACGGCGAATGTGGTGTTATAATGGACGCTGGATACACTCAGGAGCCTGGAGGATAGTGCATGATTTGCGTTATCGGAGGGGCGGGCTATATTGGCTCGCACTGTGTGAAGCGGTTGCTGGAGCGTGGTTACGAGGTGGTCACCCTGGACAATCTGGAAGCAGGGCACCGGGCGGCTGTTGTCGGGGGCGAGTTCGTGCAGGGCGATTATACCGACCGTCAGACACTGGACACCCTGTTCACCAGCTACCCTATCGAATGCGTGATGCACTTCGCCGCGTATGCCTCTGTCGCCGAGAGCATGACCGACCCCGCCAAGTTCTACCGTCTGAACGTGGTGGGCGGATATACCCTGCTGGAAGCGATGCGTGCGCATCATATCCCCTACCTTATCTTTTCATCCAGCGCAGCCACCTACGGGGAACCCCGCCAGATACCCATCCCTGAAGACCATCCGCAGGAACCGACTAACGCCTACGGGGAGACCAAACGCGCTTTTGAGCAGATGCTACGCTGGTACGATGTGGCGTTTGGCTTGCGCTCTATTAGCCTGCGCTACTTTAACGCCGCCGGTGCGGACCCGGAGGGACAGCTGGGCGAAGACCACCATCCCGAAACGCACCTTATCCCGCTGGTGTTGCTGACTGCGCTGGGCAAACGCCCCGTCATCAAGATATTCGGCACGGATTACGATACCCCCGACGGCACCGCCATCCGCGACTATATCCACGTCACCGACCTGGCGGATGCGCACATCCTTGCGTATGAGGCGCTGAAGCGCGGCGCGCCTACCACCGCCTACAACCTGGGTAACGGCCTGGGCTATTCGGTGCGCGAGGTTATCCGCACTGCCGAAGAAGTCGTTGGGCGTTCTATCCCGCAGGAGGAGGCTCCTCGTCGCGCAGGCGACCCCGCCCGGCTGGTGGCGAGCGCAGACCGCGCCAAACACGAGCTCGGCTGGCAGCCGCAGTACGCCGACCTGCGCACCATCATCGAGACCGCCTGGCGGTGGCACTCCACCCACCCGGATGGCTATGGTGACAGAATGTAGCTACTCTACCCGCCGGAACTTGCTGATGCGCCCATCGGAGACCCACTCCACTACGTAAAGGTCCCCGCGCGCATCCACACATGCTGCGTGGGGGGAGATAAACACACCCGGCTGCCGGTCAGAATGCGCAATGTTCGGGTAATCCGGTCGCTCCCATACGCCCGGGTTATCGCCGAGGTGGGTTATCAAGCGGTTGTCGCCGTCCAGAATGGTCACCCGCCCGTGCAGGTCAGGGATAATCAGAGCCTCTCCGTCCTGAGCGAAGCCGCACGGATAGCGCAGGTTCTCGGTTACCGTATCCAGCAGGCTTCCATCCAGGTCGTAAATCTGGATACGCACGTTTGCCCTGTCTGCTACCAGCAGGCGTGCTTCGTTCCGGCGCGTATCCACCCAAACGCCGTGTGGGCAGTTCATCCTGCCGGGTTCCGCACCCTGCCCGCCCCAGGATTGTACCCACTCGCCCTGGGACGTGTAGCGATGTACATAGTGTTGTCCATAGCCATCGCACACGTAGACATCTCCCTGCGGGGATACCGCTACTCCTGTAGGCAGATACAGGTCATCCGAGGGATAAACCTCTTGCAGAGGTGGGGTCGGTAGACGCAGCACCTCCTCGCCGTACGTAGTGTACTTCGCCACGCGGTGCAGTGCGTAGTCCGTGAGCCAGAGAAACTCTTCGTTTCCCTCGCGGGTAAGGGTCATGCCGTGCGCGCCTGCTGCGAACTGCTTCCCCCATGAACGCAGAAAGTGACCCTCAGGGGAGAACTGAATCACCGCATGTTCACTCTGGTTGAACACAAAAACGTTGTGTTGCGAGTCCGTTGCTACGCCGTGTGTATAGCCGAGCGACACTCCTTTCGGCAGTTTCGCCCAGCCATGCACCAAGCTATACCGATACGAACCTCTTGCCATTGCCATCGTTGTTTTCCCTCCTTCATGAGACGCTTGGTCGCGAATGGCTTATTATACCATATGAACAGGGGTACTCTGTAAAGGGTAATCCCCGCCTCAAAGCGAACAGAAAAGCGGATACGGAAAGGGGGTGTCTCTATGAAGCTGGGATTTGTGAGCGCGATACTGCCTGACCTTTCACTGCAGGAGGTGTTGCAATTTGCTGCAGAGGAAGGCTTTGACTGCGTAGAGCTGATGTGCTGGCCCGTTGGCAAAGCGGAGAGGCGTTATGCAGGCGTCACACATATCGATGTCGCTACTCTGGACGATGCAAAAGCAGCCGAAATCAAATCGCTGTGCGAACGCACCGGCGTCACCATCAGCGGGCTGGGTTACTACCCCAACGTGCTTTCTCCCAATCCCGACGAAGCCAGCGCGTGTCTGGAGCACCTGAAGAAGGTCATCACCGCTTCCGCCAGATTGGGTATCGGTCTGGTGAACACCTTCATCGGGCGCGACTGGACACGCTCGGTGGAAGAGAACTGGCCGCGTTTTCTGGAGGTCTGGAGACCGCTGATTGCCTACGCAGAGGGGCTGGGCGTGCGCATCGGGATAGAGAACTGCCCCATGCTCTTTACCCGCGACGAGTGGCCTGGCGGCAAGAACCTCGCCACCTCGCCTGCTATCTGGCGCAAGATGTTTGCCGAGATCCCCAGCGACCACTTTGGTTTGAATTTTGACCCCTCGCACTTTGTGTGGCAGCAGATGGACTACCTGAAGCCCCTGCGCGAGTTCAGCGCAAAGCTGTTCCATATCCACGCTAAGGACGCCCGCGTGGACAAACATCGTCTGGATGAGGTGGGCATTCTGGCGACTCCTCTGGAGTACCACGTGCCCAAACTGCCCGGGCTGGGCGATGTGGATTGGGGCAAATTCTTCTCTGTGCTCAGCGACGCAGGCTACGAAGGGGCTGTGTGCATCGAGGTAGAGGACCGTGCCTACGAGAAGACCCTCGAAACCCGCAAGCAGGCACTCCGGCAGTCGGCGCGATACCTGCGACAGTTCATGGCAGGAGGCAAGTGAGGATGGACTACACCTACCGCGACATCGCCAAGATGATTGACCACTCCCTGCTAAACCCAATATTAACCGACGAGGAGCTGGAGCGGGGTTGCCGCATTGCGCGTGAGTACGATGTCGCCAGCGTTTGCATCAAGCCCTACTACTTGAGACGCTGTGCAGAGATATTGCAAGGCAGCGACGTGCGCCCCAGCACCACCATCGGCTTTCCACATGGCGGACACACCACCGCCATTAAAGTCGCCGAGGCGAAGCAGGCGCTGGATGATGGTGGCATCGAACTGGACATGGTGGTGAACATCGGCAAGGTGCTCAGCGGAGACTGGGCTTATGTACGCGACGACATCCGTGCAGTGGTAGAGGTGACACACGAGCGAGGCGGTATCGTCAAGGTCATCTTCGAGAACTGCACCCTGCAGGATGAGCATAAGATTCGGCTGTGTGAGATTTGCGCTGAGGTCGGTGCAGATTTCGTGAAGACCTCCACCGGCTTCGGCTCCGGCGGCGCAACCATCGAAGACCTGAAGCTCATGCGCAAACATTCCCCTCCCCATGTGCAGGTGAAAGCTGCAGGAGGGATTCGCACGCTGGATGCCCTGCTGGAGGTGCGTGCTATCGGGGTGACGCGCGTCGGCGCTACCCGTACGGTAGAGATACTGGAGGAGTGCAAGAAGCGGCTGGGCATTGGATAAGTTTTGTCAATTTGGGGAGGCACAAGATGTAGTGTTTTTCCTAGGCACACAGGTACAGCATTTTATATTGGAGTGGGGGACGGGAATCGAACCCCATATCGTCAGATTGAAATGGGCAGTTTAGTCATTCAGGTAAACCTATTTCGTCCGTATGTTGTAACTACTACTCTTATATGTCCGTTTACAAGAGTAACTTCTTAGCAAGATGGATGTGTTATCTATCTATTCAGAACCAAAGTATCATGAAGGCACAAACGAAGTGGTTGTTGAGCTCGCAATAGACGTCATCAGGCCCCTGACCATTACGCTCCTGCGCTGGTGAAGGCAGTGCGAACTATCAGCAGGTATTGCTTGGTCGCCCACCTTTTCACATGATGTGCGGTGGGGTGCTTTCATCACGTCCAGTTATGCGTGCGGTGAAGGCTATAGAGCGGGAGCGGTACAAGTTGCATTGGAAGCAGGATACCAAATCACCAAGCCAAGAATATATCCAAAGGCATTAAGCGTAAAAGGAGCTGGGCATGGTAAATCTCCCGGAGTCATCCAAGATAGATGTCTCTCCTCTTGCCAGCGCGTTTAATGACGTTACCAACTCATACAAGTTCTTCTGGTTCATAAGCATTCTTGATTGCGTTCAGAGAGGAGAGGAAAGGATCATACCTGTGAGTCGTCTATTGTGCAGCATGGTCGCTTATGCATGGTTTCCAGTTAACTACTTTCGTCTGTCCTTTGGCAAACAAGATAGGTTGTCCAGAATAGTGGAGATGCTAAAACGCGATTGCAATATCCCTATTAATGCCTCGCGTCAAGACGTACATCGGCACGCAATACAGCAAATGCAACTCCGCACACCTGTTGGCAGAGAGATCAGAGCACTAGGGGAATATGTACCCCAGCGGTTTCTTAGACCTTTCTTCCAGCAACAGCTACGTGGAATGCCCGACAGGAAAGTGGATGCGACTATAAAAAGTCTCGCTTCGGCGACGAATAGCGGAGCAAGCAGATTAGTTCTATACCTGTTTGTTGAACGTGACGGAGTAGAATGCATTGAAATCACCACTGCTTGGTATGAGTACATGACGGCACATATATCTATTCTCAAAGGGTTCTGTCTGTGGCATCTGCTGCAATACTTACAGAAAAACAACCCTAACGTTCCTAACCTTGCCAGCAAGATACTTGCTCCAACGAAGCGGGACCTGAGCCGGGCACATCAGTTCTGGGATGCAATTCTAGCGGTTCTCGGCACACAGGTTACCTGCATCTACTCTGGAAAGGCGATCACTCCAGAGAACTACACGCTTGACCACTTTCTACCTTGGCGATTTGTCGCTCATGATCTTCTCTGGAATATTGTGCCCGCGACCAAAGAAGCTAACTCGAGCAAGTCAGATTCGCTCCCAGATATTGATGTGTACTTCGATCGTTTCAGCAGCCTACAATATGAAGCGGTACAGACAGCGCTGAAGCATAAGTTGAACAGCAAACTGCTAGACGACTATATCATGCTGCTAAAAGCACCCTCCTTGAGCAGTTTACAGACTCTGTCCTATGACCATTTTCGCGCAAAACTACTCGACAGTATTGCGCCTCAAGTACACCTTGCACGCAGTATGGGATTCTCGATAGGCTGGGTATATGCAAATGATTTACAGGTCACCCAAGAATCCTAATAGTCATTTGACAGCGAAAAGAAGAAAACAACCTTCCTATCCAACACGTTTCCTACTGGAACATGGCTACGTAAGAGGCAAGGTGCTGGACTTCGGCTCCGGGTTGGGAGCAGATGCAAGATATCTGAGAAAACTCGGATACGATGTGACTGAGTATGACCCGTACTATGCCCCAGAGTACCCCTCTTGCCGATTTGACACCATATTGTGCCATTATGTTCTCAACGTTCTGTTACCTGAAGAACAGCCTTACGTGTTGATGTGTATCTCAGAGCTGCTGCACCCATATGGAAAGGCATACTATAGTGTTCGTAGAGACTTATCCAGGGACGGTTATCGATTCCATCAAGAACATGGAGTATATGTCTACCAGCGAAGGGTATACCTTCCCTTCAAGAGCGTTCTGCAGAACAACTTCTGTGAGATCTACGAATATCGGCACTACAATCAAGTGATTGCGGGTCAGGGATGCCCTTACTGCTTCCCCTCTTTAGACACCCTATTACTCACAGAGACAGAAGCAGCTTATTCAATCGCCATTAACCCTGCCGATCTGACGCAAGGTCTACTTGTGGTGCCGAAACGCCATATTCGTCACCTCGATACAGAGATAAGAGATGAATGCAAGTTAGTTGTCCGAAGACTACGCAGGATCGTGAACACCTCAGGCGAGTTTACGGTGATGAAAGCGCGCGTTTGTACAGACGTGCATCAGCATGCGCATGTCCGCATCACTTTCTAACAGGAGCTTCTCCATCTCTTCGGGTGTCAGGGCACGCTTAAGCACCTGCTCGCACTTCGGCGGTTCCACACGAGAGAACGGGTTCTGCTCTGTCAGTCCTTCACGGATGCACCAGTTCCAGAAGGCACGCGGGTTGCGGTAACTGTTGTGCAGGGTGTGTGTGCTGAGGTTCTGTTGCTGGCGGTGTAGAAGCCACCTGCGGATGTGTTGGGGGTTGCACATCCTCAAGGCTCTGGCAACCTTGCTGGTGCAGGAAGTTCACGAAGTGGCTAACACACTCGCGGTAGTTTTTGACGGTTCGTGGTGATGCTCCACGTGCTTGCAGTGCTTCAAGCCACAGCTCCAGTGTTGTGTAAAGCGTGTTTGTGTCAGTGATGCGAAGGCTGGCGTTCTTCATGTTTTTGCGTCTCCTGTTTGTGTTTACTGGAGACACAACATGTAGTGGCAAAAGGCGGATTTTGGGGCTTTGCGCACAACATCTTGTGTTTCTGGAGCGGGGGACGGGAATCGAACCCGCACCGCCAGCTTGGAAGGCTGGAGCTCTGCCATTGAGCTACCCCCGCGCCCGCTGGTCGGGGTGACTGGACTCGAACCAGCGACCTCCTGGTCCCAAACCAGGCGCTCTACCAACCTGAGCTACACCCCGATCTCGCGTTATTATTATAGTCCAAAAGCGGGCGCACGTCAAGCCATCAGGGTCATTCTTCACCAATCTCCCCGAAGTTCTGAACCAGTATGCCGAAGTCAAACAGCGTTACCTCCAGGTCACCGTCCAAGTCGGCGTTGGGGTTCCAGCTGGGGTCACCGGGCATACTACCGAACGCCGCTACCAGTTCCCCAAAATCGAACAGCGTGACCTCGTTGTCGTTATCTATATCACCGTTTAGACCCGACAGGAAGGCGATGGGTATCAGGTTGGGCAGCGTGATGCCATCGGCGAGTTTCGATAGCCAGTGGCTCGCTTTGTTCCATACCTCGTACGTACCGGCAGGTACGTTGGGGATGACGAACGCCCCCGATTCGCCAAGGATTACCGGCTCTTCGCGTATCACCTGCCCCGTGTCACGGTTGCGAACCTGCACGAGTGCCTGAATGCCTACCGGATCGCCCATGAAGTCCTGCAACACCAGACGCCCTATCAGCCCATCCTGACCGGCGTTGAGTAAGAGGCGAATGTAAACCTCTCCGAAGGCGGGCACCTCGATGTTACTCACCTGCCCCGGCTGGAAGCCTGCTGCACGCCCGACAACCGTATAGGTGAGGTCATACGCCAGGTTGTAGAAGTTGAACTGACTCCCGCCGCCTGTGTAGGTCAGGCGCGTGGTTCCGGTGCTGGCAATTAGCAGTACCACGGCGTTGGCAATGCCCTGATCGTTCGCGGCGTTGATAACGTCCCCATACAACCGCCCCGACGGGTAGTTGAACGGCGTGAGTGCATACTCCAGCAGGTTGTCGCCTACCGCAATCGGAATGTTGTAGGCGATGTTTTCGTAGTAACCCGTGCCTCCAATGTAAACATGGTACGTGCTAGGCAGCAGGTCGTTGATGGAGAACTCGCCATTGGCGTCGGTGTAAACCAGTGCCCAGCGCCCCGTGTTAACCTGCGAGAGCCACACGTAGGCATTGGGGATACCGTTACCAGTGAACAGGTCGGTCACACGCCCTTGTAGCCGCCCGACGTTGATGTCCTCGGATACCAGCCATAGCTGGAATTCGTCAATCTGGTCACGTCGCACCGTACGGTTGTCGTACCGTCGACTGCGGTAGTTTGGCGCGAACGCCTCCACGCGGAATAGCGCGCCCACCGGCAGGTTACCGATCTCAACGGTGTTGCCGCCTGCACCGCTGGAGGTGGTCATGGACAATCCGTTCGGTGCGGCGATTCGGATGACCGCGTTATTGATATTGCCGCCTGTGCCGAAGTCTAAGCTCCGGAACCGCCATGCGCCCACTGGCATATCCAGCGGTGTCAGCAAAACATTGGCGGTGTTCACACCCTGTTGCACCGGGACGTTGTTCAGCGTCTGGTCATAAGTGGCAGGTGAGGCAGCGTATAGCTGGTACTGGATGGGAGGCAGGTCGTTTATCTCGTACACTCCATTGCTGTCGGTGAATACGCTGATGGGACGCCCGCTCGTTGCTACCTGTACATACGCGCCCGGGATAGGGTTGCCCGTGCGAATATCATAGATACGCCCTGTCAGCGTTCCTACCGAGGTCAGCACCGACGCCATAAAGAGGTCCACATCCGTTGTGTAACCGACCGAGAGCACGATGTTCACGCGGCTGGTGCTCCGATAGTTTTCAGCGGTGGCGGCGAGGCGATAGCGCGTGCGTGCCGGCAAGTTGGTCCACTGATAACCGTTCCCGCCGCCTGTGTTCACCGTGAGGCTCCAGCCGAGGTCGCTCATCAGGGTAACCGTCGCGTTGTTGACGTTGCCTCCTGTGAGCAGGTCGTATGTTCGCCCGCGCACGGTGCCTACCGGCTCGCTGAGAGGTGTTAAAACCATGTCGGCGTTAGTTACCGAACCGGGCGTGACATTAGCGGAAATACCCTGCGAGTGATAGCCGCGCGCGTCTGCTCCCATTCCGTAGCTGGCGCGAGGTAGATCATCTATGCGATACGCACCGTTGTTGTCGGTAGATGTCCATACTACGCGCCCGGCAAAATTCGCCGTCACCGTTGCATTCGTCAGCGGTTGCCCGGTGAGCGCATCGCGCACCGTACCCGCTACCGAACCCACCGTCTGCAAGATGCTGGTGAGAAAAACCGGCACCGCGTTGGTCGTATCCCGCTGGAGGATAATGCCCCCTTCGCTACGCTCGCGGTACTCGGCACGCGAGACGGTCACCCGGTAGCTCAGGGTGATGGGCAGGTCGGTGAAGCTCACGGCATTCCCGTTGCCGGTGTTTGCCGTCCGGTCAATGCTGTTATCCGAACTGACCACCCGCACGGTTGCCTGGTTCAAACTGCCACCTGTCACGATGTCGTACACCTCCACGCGCAAAGTGGCTCTAGGTTGTGCCCAGCACCATGAGGTGAGCAATATGGTGATGAACGAAAGCGCTATTCTCGTTTTCATCATGACCCTCTCCTTTCACTGGCGTCCCATGGCGCCGAAGTTGGAAACCATAAGCAGTACATCCAGTATGTCCACCCAGCCGTCGCCGTTCAGGTCCGGCGGGTTCACCTCTTCCTGTCCGAAACGCGCTATCAGCTCCCCGAAGTCGAAGAGGTCTATACTGTCGTCATCGTTGGTGTCCCCCAACTCGGCGAAAGTGACCTCAGGCAGCTGTTGGTTGCGCAGGTCGTACCCGCCTAGCCAGACGCTGATCCAGCGGTCTGCCTTCAACCGCAGGTCAACCACTCCCTGTATGGGGCAGCCTACCTCATAGGAGCCGTCGGAGCGCGGGTGGATGTCGCTGCGCCATACCAGAGCACCATGCTGGTATGCTTCTATCGTCAGCCAAACAGCGGTGGGATTGCCCTGAAAACCTTCCAGCACGAGGTTCCCTCTGAGCGTTTGCATCCGCGCCATGTCCCAGCTCGGGTTGAGGTAGAAATCAATCCCGTCAACGCTATTGAGTCTTGGCCAGAAGTTCTCTATAGTGGCAGAGTTCCAGCCCGGCGCCGAAGCGATCAGCGTAAACGGCATATCGTGCGGCAGGCCAGGGAAGTCGTACCAGCCGCTGGTAGGCCCGGTGTCATCAGTGAGGGTTAGCCCGTTGGGAGCCACAGCCACCACGGTGCTGTTCACTATCTCCCAACCGTTCTCCACTGCACTGCGCACATAGCCGTACACACGCCCGGAAGGATATTCGGCAGGTACCAGGAAGAAATCACGCAGGTTATCGCCGCTGCGCACGGCGACGGTAACCACACGCTCCTGATAGCCTTCTGCGCCAACCCACACATCGAACGTTCCCAACGGGAGGTCGCCCAGCGTGTACTGCCCTGTGCTGTCCGTACGAACCTCCCGGTAAGCGGAGACCTTTGCGCTGGGGATAGGGTTGCCCGTGATGAGGTCGCGCACCGTGCCGAGCAGACGCCCCGCTGACTGATTCGAGCGAAGCAGGTAATATTCCAGTCCGCGTTCCGAGTTGAACGGCACCGGCTGGTTCAGATAAGTTGCGGCGTGGTAACCCGCGGCGCTCACGGTCAGGTTGTAGTACATCCATGCGGGGAGTCCGCTAATCCGGATGGAGTTTCCACTGCCCATATCCACCAGCGTGCTCTGCCCCGTAGGAAGGGTGATACGCAATGTCGCCCCATCAACGTAAAATCCCGCAGGCTCGTCCCGTATCCAGAACCGCAAGGCGCCTACAGGAGCCCAGCCGGTGCAGGTGAAGAGGTCTATGGTGGTGCTGCTCGCGCTCAACGCAGGAATGTACCATGTATACGAACCCCATCCCGGCTTGCTGATGTTCAGGTTCAGCCCCCGGTAGTCTCTGGGTACGTTCGTGAAGGAGTATCGCCCCTGCGAATCGGTGAACATGGAGTTAATCGGGCGGTCACTGTAGCGCAGCTGCACCCAGGCGTTGGGTACCGGCGAGCCGTCCAGCATGTTGCGCACTACGCCCGTCAACGTGCCCACCGCCATGTCCGTCTGCACCAGATAAAAATAGTCATAAACTACCGCGCCCTCAATCAAACGGAAACCGACGCGCGTGGAGGGATGATAGGCGACATCGGTATTGATATAGCGAACGGTAGCATTATAGACCTGGTTCGCGGGCAGGCGGTCCAAACGCCTGCCGTCCCAGAAGGTGAACCGGAGTGTCCAGCCCGCTTCGCCACGCAACAGGCACTCTTCGCTGCGCAATTCCTGTCCGCTCAGCGCGTTATAGACGCGCACCAACTGCCAGCTGCCGAGCGGTGTGCCGTGTGGCGCACAGGGCAGTAACAGGTCGCTCACCTCACCGGTGGCGTACAGTTCGAAGTCGGGCGAACTGTGGTACCCCACGCGAGTCGCCACGAACTGGTAGCTGCCGGGGATACACTGCGGAATGGTGAATCGCCCCTGGCTATCGGTGATGGCGTACACCCGGCGATGCGCTTGTCCTGCAGCAAGCCGATAGCCTTCTACAGCAGCGTTGGGTATCGGCTGATTGGTCACTGCATCCACCACCCGCCCCCGGATGGGAAAAGGCGTGCCCACACCGGAGGTAGGCGTCAGCGCGAGCGCAAAGTCGCGCGTGTTGCCTCTGGATACGATAATAGCAGGAATGGAACGGTTGTAGTAGCCTTCTCTCGACACGGTAAGCGTGAAGGTTTCCCGTGTGGAGAGGTTGTTAAAGCGCACATAGGGGTTGTTGCCACTGTTCAGGGTGATGTCGGTACCCAATGAGCCAACTATCCGCGCTGTAAACTGGCGCACCTCGCCCCCTGTCTTCAGGTCATACACAGAAACCCCAATGTTACCTGTGCCCGCAAAAGCGGACACGAACGCAGACAACCAGAGCGAGGCAAGACAGATAACCCGTAGAACCATCGGATGCTTCCCCCTTCCTCACGAATTAACTACATCGGAATGAACTTCCCACCGTTTATAGGTGCATAATCCGTACCAAAAACCACGTTTTTTGCCTAGTCAAGAAAAATTTAAGAAAAAAACAGTATTTTTACCTGATAGTAAAATAGGAATACTTGTATTTACAGCAAAACGGCGACTCGTTAAGCGCTATTAGAGCGTCAAGCATGATTCTGGGCGTCTTAACCAGTTGGAGGGCGAGGCTCCGTCCGAGCCGTTGACCTTTCGTCAAAGGCGCGCAGGCGTGCATTACCCCAAACAGTGCGGTCACGACGGAGCGTGACCATCCAAAAGGTTCAGCCCCGAGGCTCCATTATCGGGGTATGAGCGTACCGATCCCGCTTGCCTGTTATTCTGAGGTATCTGCTGTCATCCTGAGCGAAGCGAAGAATCTCAGAGATGCTTCACTGCGCTCAGCATGACAGGACGAGATGCTTCGCTAATGCTCAGCATGACAAAAATGGGCGCACTCTCTGTCATTCTGAGCGAAGCGAAGAATCTCGGAGATGCTTCACCCTGCTCAGCGTGACAAAAAGGACGAGATGCTTCGCTGACGCTCAGCATGACAAAAAGGGGCACACTCTCTGTCATTCTGAGCGAAGCGAAGAATCTCAGTCCCCTTTACCCTGTTCAGCGTGACAAAACCGGTAGCCACGGCGGTTTATTCAATGCGATTACCAGAATATGAGCAACCCAGCTTCACAAACTACTTACCCCCACCGGCAACCACAAACATCCACCTGCCCGATAACTCCGGAGACACGTCGATAATCACCTTACCACCTTCGCGGCGGAAAGGCACTTCGCTTCCTTTGCTGCCGGGCGTTGTCCCCTGGAGGAACAGCCGAAACTCTTTGGGGAACAACCTTTCAGAGAGCGTCAGCCGCGCGGCGCCGTGCACCTGTATCTCCATCACCGCTCCGTCGGGAACTCGTCGCTCCGGAGCAACCGGCGCCCACACCACCAGCGCAACCGGGTTCTCGCCCATTCGCTCGGCGAACCGGTAGTGCGTACCATCTATTTCTATTTCCGTGCTATCCGAACCACAGAAGGCAACCAGCTCGCCCCGCTCGTCTACGTGGAAACTGACCGTGCCTCTTCCGTTGTAGGTCACGCGGTGACCGTTCACAGGCATATCCTTCACCACCACGCGCTCCGAGGGAAGCCTGAGCCTCTGCAGCACGCGCTCGTCCTCCTGCCTGTTTCGGGCGAAGCCACCGCTCCAGTCCTCCACAATATCGCGCGTATGGGGAGCAATAGATATCGCACCGTTGGGGAAACGGGTGACCAGATACTGCCCCGTGCGCGAGAGGTGTTCGGTGTTGTCGTTCACGCCGGGCAACTTGCCCGTTGGCGGGTACGCACCAAGTGCACTCAGCACCTCAAACCAGTTGCGAGCGTCATACCCCAGACTGCGCGACTGGTCGTCACGAGGGCGATAGCCGAGAAAGGCGGCAATACCACCACCGGCGGTACGCCGTAGTGTGCCCACTATCCTCTCCTCCACCTGTGCGACGACCTCTGTGCCCTGCTCCACCTCCACAGGGTAAATATGGTCTACCAGAAAGTCGGTCAGGATGGTTTGCGGCGTCACGCCCTTCAGCGCTCCGGTAAAGGTTACCACTCGTCCCGGTGCGGCGATGCCCTCGTTCTGCCCGGGCGCATAGCGCACGCCGAATATCTGCTGCCACAGCGGAAGTGCAGGCTCGCCTTCGGCGGTGAGCACCGGCGGCGGTCCCGACCATATCACTCGCCCACCAGCCGCCGCCATCTTCTGCATCAGCTCCAGCGTCTTGCGCGAGGGGAAAGGTTCAAACAGTGCGACCAGCGTCGTGAAGCGGTAATCTCCGATACGAATAGCACCGCCCTCCAGCTTTCCTTGTTCCAGCAATTTCCACTGCGTGATGTAGTTGGCGTAGCCGTACTGCGTCATCCAGCTGCCGAAACGTTCTTCCACCGCCACAAGGTCCAGCGGATACAGCATCAGCACCTCCACCGCACGGTGCTGCATTCCCTGCACGCGCCCGTGAACCCCGCCGGCGGTTCCATAAGCACACTGCAGCCACCAGTGCCTCTGGCTGATTTCCTGCGGCGAACCCCAGTGCGCCGCGTAGGAATAAGGCACTTCGTTCAGAATACCGGTGGAACACCCCAGCGCAAGTCCGTAGTAGTTCCTGTCCAGCCAGCCGCCCTCCGAGTGGTCGTTGCCGTTGCCGGTCAAGAAATCGCCCCAGCGGAAGTAATCGTAACATGCGGACGCCGCCTGATGCACCGTCACCGACCACACGAAGTTGGGGGTGTATTCGTACTTGTGGCGGTTCATGTTCTCCTGCCCTGTGTTCCAGTAATCTACCGTAGGGCTCTCCGCCCAGGTAGCATGGGCGCGCGCTTCCAGCTTGTGTCCCATGCGCTGTTCGGCATAGCGCTTGGCAGCGGCGAACAACTCCACCACGCTGTCTTGCAACAGGCGGTAGTACCGCGCGCGGAAGAGAGCGGTTTCACGGATGGCTTCGGGCGTCGCTCCGAAGACATGCATCACCGGCTGGCGTGCGCTCAGGTCGTTCGCGAAATCCTCCTGTGCGTACACAAAGTACACGAGATATCTGGCGAAATCGCGATACCGCTCTCCATACAGCTGGGCGTAACGGCGCGCGAGGTTGTCGGTGACGTAGCGCATGGCGAACTCGCCGTGCTCATGGTGATTGAAGTACGCCCAGTCCTGCTGGATGTGCATTTCGTCGGAGTATAGCGCGTTCAGCTTCACGCCCGCGTCCGCGTATTTATCCACCAGCAACTGCAGGAACGACAACGCCTTATCGCTGAAGTAGTCCATCTCGGGCGTGCGATACGTCTGCACCACCAGCACGCGGTTCAGGTCACCGATATCGGTTCGCCCCTCGCCGTACACGCGGATGCGTTCGGCGGTAAAATCCCCTGCTCGCGCTTGAACGCCGGGGAACGCCTCTACCTTTGCTACCTCGCTAATTTCCACGATATCGTTGGGGTCTACCACGCGGTAGGGTGTGCCGGGTATCGGACGCTCCCGAAAAGCGAACACGCGGACGCCCTTGTTGTTCGCCCAGCGTTTATGTCGCCACAGCTGCACGCTGAACACGCCGGTCTGTGGGTCGCGCAAGCCCTTGCGGTATTGCATCCATACCCCGCATTCGCCCGTGCGAGCGCGGTAGGCCGGTCCGACCTCCAGTGGCGACAACAAGCTGAGCTCCAATCCCAGTCCATATCCCTGCGCGAACCTCGCGATATTTGCGATACGCTGCACGTACTCGTCCATGTCGGGCGTGTAGCGACGCGGTCCCGCCTGACCGGGGCGATACTGGCTGAAGAAATGGTCGAAGGCGATGATGAGCGTGCGGTGCCCTGCCGCCTTCGCCCGTTCGCATACCTGACGCAGGCTGGCTTCATGCTTCTCGAAAGTCAGGCTGAGGTTCAGCACCCTGTCCGGGTCGGAAAGCATTTCCAGCTCCTGGTCGCTGACTAGGATGATGGCGGATTTGCCGATTTCAAACCCATACGCGCCCGGATAGCTCACCAGCTCCGCGCGGTAAATGTTTTCGGGAACTCCGGTATTCACGATAGAATCCTCCATGCTGGCAGTAGTGGGTACAAACGTCAATGTTAGCGCTGTAAGCACCAAACAGGCAAAGCATGTAGAGCATCTATTAAGATACGTTCTCACAGGAGACTCCTTAACAGTGTATTCAACCCCTCTCCGGGGGAGGACGAGGCTCCTGCCGAGCCGTTGCCGTTTTCGCAGGGGCGCACTGCCATGCGCCACTACAAACATGGGCTATCTTTCGTTACTCAGCACGCCAGTGCTTCGCCCTCCTCCTTCGTGGTGCACCCTTTACTACCGCATCGGCTTCACGTTCACCTGGGGAAGCACCTTGCGCAGGTGTTTCGCCCATATCTCGCCCAGCTTCAGAGGTGTGGTCTTATGCACCTCTGCATGACGCTTATCCACCGTGACCAGCAGATGCTCTTTGACATAAATCGCCGCCTCACCGCCGGCGATGGGCTTCACCACCACATCGGAAGGCTGGATGTTTGGGTCTTGCAGGATAGTTATCAGCCGCACGGTGATAGCGTCCGCCCGCTGTTGGGGAGTCATCCCGCCTGCGCTGAAGCGAATACGCAGGATGAGTTCTCCACCAACGGTTACTTCACCGGGCGGTTCCTGTTGTGCCAGACAGAGAGAGATCGCCACGAACAGCGATGCAACAGCAACACTTAGCCTCTTTTTCATCACAGTACCTCCACTCATCGTATTCCTATACCATGCCCATCGCATGATAACCGCTGTCCACGTACAGCACCTCACCGGTCACGCCCCGCGAGAGGTCGCTCAGCAGGAAAAGCGCAGCATCCGCCACCTCTTCTGCTTCCGTATTGCGTCGCAGGGGAGCTACCTCGCGCACCCTCTGCAGCATGGTGGTGAACCCCGCGATGGCACGCGCCGCGAGGGTGCTAATCGGTCCCGCCGAAATCGCGTTCACCCGGATGCCCTGCGGACCAAGGTCGGAAGCGAGGTAGCGCACGCTCGCCTCCAGCGCGGCTTTGGCGACGCCCATCACGTTGTAGTTGGGCACTACGCGCTCGCTACCGATGTAGGTCAGCGTCACGACGCTGCTGCCCTCCCCCATCAGCGGCTCCAGCACTTTGCACAGTGCAACCAGCGAAAATACGCTCACGTCCATCGCGATTCGGAACCCCTCGCGTGAGGTATCCACATACCGCCCCGAGAGCTCCTCTTTTTTCGCAAACGCCACGCTGTGCACCAGAATGTCCAGCCTGTTCCAGCGCGTCTGCAGCTCCTGTGCCAGGTTTGCCACCTGGCCATCATCCGATACGTCGCACGGCAGGAGCAATGTGCCCGGCAGACTCTCCGCCAGCGGGCGCACGTTCTTCTCCAGCCGCTCGTTCTGATATGTTAATGCGAGGTTTGCCCCTTCCTGCGCCAGACGCCGGGCAATCGCCCAGGCGATACTGCGCTCGCTGGCAACCCCCAGCACCAGAGCGTTCTTACCTTCTACCAATCCCGACATGAGATAACTGACCTCCACTTCTGAGTTGACACGTGCTCTTTGTTCGATGGGAGCAGGATGTATCCCTGCATGAGGAGGGATGGCAGTATAGTGAGCACCATCTACATGGGAGGGACTGATGTATTCACGGCTGAAGCCGTTCCCTGCCAGACGGAGCCAGCCTTCGCTGGCTATAACCCTGCGCAGGCAGGGTTTGGTTTGTGATGGCGCGGCTTTAGCCCCAAACTCGTCTCCGGGCAAGCCGAACCGCTACGCTGCACGGTCTTCCACACTGCCGGGCGAAGCATTTGCGTGGTATCGTTGTAACGTGTCGCGGGTACGGTGGAGATGCGCCATATCCGTTCGTAACGCGGACATGTGTTCCTCTATCATCTGCCGCAACTGCTGGTTGATGCGCCACAGCTCCTGCACAAACGCCAGCGCTTCAGGGGGGAGCTGCGCTGGCGGGTACTGCCACAACGCTTCCAGAATCTGTTCTTTCTCCAGTGTGACCTGATGCAGGGTGTCCCAGTCCTGCTGGCGGATGGCGCTTTCCTGCAGGGCGCAAAGCACCCTGACGCGCTCGCCATGCTTTGCCAGCCATTTCTGCCAGTAGCCATCCTCTTCAGGCAGCATGGGGCGCCTCCGCTCCTGATGTTACTACGGTGCCGGATGACTCTCGCACAGCGATTTCCACCTGCGCCCATGCCTCGCGCAGGCTCTCCAGCATTTCACGCACCTTTTGCACCTTCTCCACATCGTCCTGCAGGTTCGCCAGCACCAGCTGCTCATGCATGAACTGGTACAACGCCATCAAGTTCGCCGCGATGTCCCCTCCCGCTTCCATGTCCAGCGAACTTGCCAGCTCCGTGATGATACGCTGTGCACGGACAAGGTAGTGGTTTTGCTTCTCGCGGTTCCCCTGTTGCATGGCAGTCTGCCCCTGCCTGAGAAAACGGATGGCTCCATCGTACAGCATCACCACCAGCTTGGCAGGCGAAGCGGTGTCCACCTGCGTACGCTGATACACATCGTACGGGCTTGTCAACGTCATACTTGCTTTACCCTCTCTTTATGCGCCCAGATTGCTCAGTAAGCTGGGTTGTCCCATAATAGCCGCTAGACGTTGCGCCTCACTGCGCATTTTGTTCAAGGCGGTCTCCATGCGCGTGAACTGAGCACGCAGGTCCTGTGCCCTGCGCTGCATCGCTTCGTCAAACGCCGAAATGCGCTGCTTAATCTCGTCAATCTGTTGCTGTATTGTTTTGGTCTCTTCTGTCAGAGCGCCGCTAATCGAATCGGTAAACCGCTGTATCATCTGGAAAATCTGGTCGGCGACACCGCGCGTGACCGTCACCGTGCCGATAACACCCGTCGTGGTGGCGGTGACCCGTATCTGCAATCCATCGGTGGTGGCATTGCCCGAGTTACCGGTCAGAAATTGCCCATCACCGGTAGCAGGCTCGCCGTTGATGGTACCGGCTACGTCCTGCCCCTGCACGGAGACGACCGTTGTGCCGATGCCGCTGTTATTGTTCGCGGCAGCCTGGTCGCTGACGACGGTGAACGCCGCTTTGGAGCCGTACTGCTTGGAGGTCAACACCAGCCGCCCACTGCCATCCTTGGATGCCACCAGGTAGCGCGACAGGGTAGCATCGGCGTTAATCTGGGCGATGGTATCGTCGATGGTGTTGCCCGCGTTCAGGGTGATAGAATATTCCTTATTGCCGAACAGCGTGCCGTTGAAGGTTAGCCTCTCCGCCGTGGTGCTGGCTTGGGTCTGCGCCACCGACGCCACTGCCTGCGCCTGCGTAGCCACCTGGGTAATGTCCACCGTTAACGGCACGCCGGTGGCTTTGGTCTTGCTGGTGGCTATCACGTACGTCAGACGCGGGTCGCTGGTAGAGCCCATCACACGGAACAGCCGCTCTACGTCCCCAAGCCGGTTGTTGAGCGCATTATCCAGATCCGACTCCTTCAGCACCAGCTTGCCTGAACCAGTGGGGTCCAGAGTGATGCCTATCTGAGCCAGCATACTCATGTCGGACGGCGCGCCAGCTACCGTATCGGACACGAGTGCCATCAGATCCGCCGTGAGCGCATTGACGGTGGCGTTGCCGAATAACGGTCCCGTCTCATAGGTCTCGGTGTCGAAGTAGTCATATTTCTTAATCAGGTCTATGGTGTCGTTGTACGCCTGAACAAACCCCTTGATAGCCTCTTTGATACTTCCCGTATCGCGGGTAATGGTGATGGTGGTTTTCTTCGGGTTGGTCGCATCCGCATCCAGCAGCGTGATGGTTGCGCCCTGAATGACGTTCGTCAATGTGTTGCTGCTGCTGGTCAGGCTCATGTTGTCGATCTTGAACTGCGCATCTTTTGCCTGTACCAGTTCGTTGCCGTAACCTGCCTTCAGGATGCCCAGCGTCTCCAGAATGTGTTTGTCGTCGGTAAAGGTGGGGGTGCTGGCACCCGTGATTTGCAAGCGGTAGCGCGTGGTGCCGTTCTCGCTGACCGTCACCACCGAAGCAGTGACGCCTGCCCCCGCGTTGTTAATCTTGGTAACGAGGGAGTTCAGGGAATCCGTGCTGAGGTCGATGGCGATGTTCACCCCGTTAATCTGAAACGTACCTGACGGCGCGCCGTTCAGGTTCAACAGCGTGCCGATGGCGGTGCTGGTATCGGCGAATTTGTCGGACTGCGCGCCGTTGGTGATGGGGTTCTTAATGCTCGTCGTACCCGTAACCAGCCCTAATGACTGCAACACGTTATCGCTACCCAGGTCGTTGAGGCTAATCGCGTTAACCGCGCCGGAGTTCTGGGCAGTGAGAACCAGATAGTACTCGCTACTGCTCACGCTGAGCACCGAAGCGGTGACGCCCGCTTTAGCATCGTTGATGCGGGCAGCGATGTCGCGCAGGTTGTCACTGGAAACCACGGTCACTTGCTTACCGTTCACCACAAAAGAGCCGCTCAGTCCCAGCGCGTTATCGGCGGAAGATTGTGCGGCAGTACCGATTTTATGGTTGGTGGCAAGCTGCGATACCTCCAGCAGGTAAGTGCCCGGAATGGCGTCGGTGGTCGCGGTGACGCGCGCTACACTCTCCGCGCTGCTGGTCGCAGAGGCGGTCTTGAACGCGGTTTGCATGGTTACTCGCGAAATAGCCGATTGGAAACCCAGCAGTTGCGCCTGCAGAGCCTGCAAGCCGCTAAGACGCTGGGTGAGCTGTGACTGTTGTGTGGACCAGATGGTCTTGCGCCTGCTTTCCACCTGGATAATCTGCTGGATGAGCGCCTCGGTATCCATGCCCGAGACAAGACCGGAAAAGTTGATACCGCTTGTGGTCAAGGTGTCCACACCGTCCTTTCGTGCTCGTCATAATGACATGCCATCACGCAGCCCGCCTTTGCCCAAACTCGCTGGCAATCGCCTGCAGTCGCGCTCGAAGCTGGGCGATATGCTTTTCCACCTCGCGCCGATATGCCTCTTCACGGCGTTCGCGCTCCTCCAGCTGGGCGCAATAGTACGGCACGCGCTGGTTGATGCGTTCCACGAATTCATAAGCAAACTGAATTACGCGGCGTAAATCGTCCCCTTCGGAAACGATACAGCGCAGACGGTCGCCCACCACATCCAGCTGGAGCTTGCGCGCCGCGGTAATCGCCTTCCACTCTTCCGAGAACGCCAGTGTCCATGCCTCGTTAGGCATTTCGGATAACTGCATCGTAAAGGCGTACGCAGTAGCAAACGAAGAGTCCTTCTCCACACTGTTGACGTCGATGCCTGTTATCTCGATATGCTGCGCAGGATACGCCATACCGCCGAACCTCCTCACGTTCATTATCGGCAGGAACGTGAAACCGTTGTATAGAATACCATCGGTAAAACTACGGGCTTCGGTGGACATCATGGCGCAACACAGATACTACTTCGCGGCTCAATACAACTGGCAGGGGCGCGTTGGCTTCTACCTGAGCTTCGAAAACGAAACACCGGAGCCTGTATGTCGGTTAAGCACGCTACGTATTGCGCTGGGCGTCGCAGACGGCAACAGCTGGCGGTTCATCGTCGGCTCTCCCCAATGGCAGTGGAACACCACTTATACCCTGAAAGCGCAAATCACCGAAGCGGGAGCCTCTCTGTGGCTGAACGGTAAGCCCCTCGGAGAAAGTGCGGGTGGGTTCAGCGCACACAGCGGCGCGCTGGAGATTGGGATGACCCCTTCGTGGGCGAGCGGCGCGACGGATTACCATCTGACTGCGCATCGCGTAAGCATCCGAACAGGCAAGGGTAAGCCAGTAAACGTGCCACTGGCAGAATCTTCGGCTACCGTTCCTGAGCCTGTGCGCATGTTCAATCCTGAGACCTTCTGGGGGCAACCGGTAACCCGGAAGGGTTTTGCTCCCGCCTTGCCGGTAACCATCGAAGCCACCTTCCGTCTGGTACCACTGCCCGACTGGAAGCGGTTTCAACCCTACATCGACCGGTATGGGCAATGTCGGTATGTACAAACAGTGGACAAAGTGCGTACCGACGCTGACCTGCAGCGAAGCCTCCAGCAAGAAAAGCGCATCCTTGCGCAATGGGGCACTCCCTCCGACTTTGACCGCTTCGGCGGCTATCTTAAAGCAGGATGGCGTGAGCAAGGCACCGGTTTTTACCGCATAACTCGCAAGGGGGATTACTGGTGGCTGGTTACCCCCGAGGGGTATCCTTGTTTCTATCTGGGCGTGTGCTCGGTGCCTGCCCTGTTATGGGAGCGGACCCCTGTTTCAGAGCGAGAGGCGGTTTTCGAGTGGCTTCCTCCGCGCGAAGGTAAGACCGCTGAGGTGTGGGGCAAAGACGTGTGGGGTGAGCGCGCAGGAACCGATTATGTCTGCCTGCACGCAGTGAACCTGATGCGCCGCTTTGGGGATGACTGGAAGCAACAAAGTGTAGAACTTGCCAAGCAGAGATTACTCACATGGGGCTTCTCCGGCGCAGGTAAGTGGGACAGGCTGGAAAGCTTTCCCTGTGCACCGGTACTGGGACACTGGGATGTGCCGAACCTGGTACGCCACCCCGACATTTTCGACCCTGCGATTCAGGCGCAGTTCCGCGAGAGCCTGCGCAGGCAGATAGAGCCTTTGCGCAACAGCGCATGGGTGCTCGGCTGGTCGGTGGGCAATGAGTTCGATGAGATTATCACCCGCGAGGAGATAAGACAGATTCTACGCCTACCCGGTGCACCAGCAGGCAAACGCAGTTTGATGGATTATGTACTGGAAAACCTGTACAGAAATGACCTTTCGCGGTTGGTGCAGGCATGGAGAGTAACAGCACACGACCGCAGCGCACTGTACAACGCACAGCCAAATCCGCCTGAAGAGGATATCGAAGCCCTGCGCTGCTTCTACGCCGACCGGTACTACGGCTGGATTTATCGCACGGTGAAGGAGATAGACCCGAACCACCTCTACTTTGGCTTTTGGATTGTGCCCGGCTGGTGGGAGAATGAGGAAGACTGGCTGCTGAGTGCAAAACACTGCGACGTACTCGGCTACGACCGCTACGCTCCCGACTTCGCGGATGACTGGATGAAACGTCTGATTGCCCGTATCGACAAGCCCATTCTATGCGGCGAGTTCTCCTTCCCGGCGTGGCACGAGGGCGCACGCGCCTACGGACGATACCCTGTGTGGGCAAAGGACGAAGCGGATTCTGGGGAGATGTACAGGCAGTGGGTGACCAACGCCGCTCGCCACCCCGCCTGCGTGGGCGTGATGTGGTTTCAGTATCGTGACCAGCCCTTGACAGGGCGGGGACCGGGCAGAGGCAACACGCTGGTAATCGGGGAACACTTTGCCTTTGGACTGGTGGACTTCACCGACCGCCCCAAGTGGGAGCTGGTCAAGCGCATGCGAGAGGTCAACCTCAAAGTGGCGCAGATACGCCTGCAGGCAATGCGCCGTTAGAATAAGCCAGCCGTTTGACTGGCACTGTGCTGGCGTGTATAATGAAAGCGGAGGTGGCACTGATGGGCACTGCTACAAAAGCTATAGAGACAACGGGCATTATCGACGCGCACCGCCGACTTATTCTGGACGAACAACTGCCAGTATCAGGTCCTGCGCGGGTGCGTGTGATCCTGTTGTTACAGGAGGAGCCAAACGCCGACGAAGAGGAGTGGCTCCGAGCTGCAGCGACAAACCCGGCGTTTGACTTCCTGAAAGAGCCTGAGGAAGACATTTACACTCTCGCCGACGGGAAGCCCCTTCATGTTTAAGAATAAAATCGTTCTTGTGCCCTTCCCCTTCGATGATCTCTCGACAGCGAAAGCACGCCCCGCTGTCTGCCTTACCGAACCTGCTGGACTAACGTCCCACGGGGTGTGTCACCGTAGCGCGAAGTGTGTACTGCCACGCGCGAAGTAGCTGCGCCGACGCCGCCCAAAAGCCCACATTATCATCGTTGGGATTGGTGCTATAGGTCACCCAGCCTGTAACTTGCAAAGCTCTGGGTTGCCTGAGCACTACCTCCATCGTCGGTGCATTGGTTTTCCAGCTGGATGTGCCACCAATCAACCCGAAGCGGCTTCCGGTTTTTGCTGGATAAATCACCCACCCGCTGGACGGCAAATTGTAGATGCGCCCTTCCGCGTACGCTACACGCGCGTCCCACTGCGTTGTCGAAACATGCATCGAAGAGAGCATCACCGGCTTGAACGCCTCACCCGGACGGTTATCCAGCGTGATATTGCCGGTGACATTTAGCGTCCTTACCCGTGCAATAAAGATGTTCTCCGCAGGCGGAGACAACCGTACCTCCAGCGATACCCGCAGGCTGGCGATAGTCCCTGAGATAAGCAGGAGCAGGTCGCTGCCCTCTGTTCGCCAGCTGGCGGTTACCGGTGTACCCTGGTAGTACCTGCCCCCCGACCAGAACGCAGGCATCAGGATCACCGAGGTCCCCCATCCTGACTGAGGGGAATACACCATCCGAAAATAACTGCTGTCCAGGTGCAGGGCGGCATATTGAGGGAAGTGGGAACCACTGCCGTACGCGATTTCCAGCACCGTGCCACGCTGGCGTACAAGCCACGTTTGTGCCAATACGGGCTGTACGAGTAGAGCAAAGGCACAAACCGCCACAACCAGCCTCAAGCACCTTCGGCTCATTTTACTCCAGCACCCTCACTTCGTAACCGTTTTTCCGCAACAACCCCTCTATCTGCGCGATATGCTCGGCGTCACGCACCTCCACCAACAGCTCCACCCCTGTCCAGCCGTGAGGAATGGAGGGATGAATACGATTGTGGTTGACGCTCATGATGTTACCCTGCGCCTGCGCAACCAGTTGAAGCAGCGCAGCTAAACCGCCCGGTCGATCGGGCACGGCGGTGAAAAAGTGATAATAGCGGTTGGCATGAAGCATCTCGCGCTCAATCAGGTCGGAAAGGGTTTTGGCGTCGATGTTGCCGCCGGAGACCACAATCACCGTCGCCCCGCGCAGGCGTACCTTTCCACTCTGCACTGCTGCCACGCCTGCTGCCCCCGCGCCCTCCGCGACAATCTTTTTGCGCTCCAGCAACCACAGCACCGCCCGCGCGATGCTTCGGTCACCTACGGTAACCATCTCATCGGCGTAGCGACGGATGTACTCGAAGGTGCGTTCGGATGGCGACTTCACCGCAATGCCGTCCGCGAGGGTGTAACGTACAGGAGAAGGTTCCACCAGCCTGCCCGCCCGCCACGAGCGCACCGCGGTGTCCGCTCCCTCTGATTGCACCCCTATCAACGACACTTTGGGGTTCCGTGCCTTCACCGCCGCCGCAATGCCCGCGAACAGCCCTCCGCCTCCGACGGGCACGATAATCTGCTCCACTTCGGGCAGGTCGTCCAGGATTTCCAGTCCGCATGTACCCTGCCCGCAGATGATGTCATCGTGGTCGTAGGCGGGCACGTAGGTTGCACCTGTCTCCTGCGCGTAGCGTTGTGCTGATTCCACCGCCTCTGCAAAGCCCTCGCCTTGCAGAATCACGGTAGCGCCATACGCCTTCGCCGCCTGCATCTTGGCGATGGAGCCAAACACCGGCATGAAGATAGTTGCCGGTATGCCGAAGGTCTTCGCTGCCAGCGCAAGCCCCTGCGCGTGGTTGCCCGCCGAACCGGTGACCACCCCTCGCGCACGCACTTCTGCCGGCAGGCGACGCAAGCATTCGTATGCTCCGCGAATCTTGAATGAACCGGTGCGCTGGAAGCTCTCCACTTTTAGCCACACCGGCACGCCTGCCAGATCGCTCAGCATCCGGGCGGGGAACAGAGGGGTGTGCTGCACTATCCCCTGCGCCGCCCGTCTTGCTTCTTCGATACGCTCTAAAGTGACCACGAGAACACCTTTACTGTCTCTCTTTCAGCAGCTCCTGCACCTCAGGGCTATCGAGGTTCTCCTTCGTGACGACGGTAACGCCAGTGTCTACGCGCTTGGGAATGCTGGCGCGGTCACCCTTAATTGCCTTCACCGCCAGTTTCACACCCTCGTAGCCCATCTTGAAGGGGTTCTGCACAATCAACGCCTGAATCGTGCCCCGTTTCAGAGCGTCGATCTCCGGCTGTGCCGCGTCGAAAGCCACCAGTTTCACCTTGCCTGCCAGCTTGCGCTGCTCCAGCACAGTAGCGGCACCTACCGCACCCGGCTCGTTCGCTGCGAAGATGCCCACCAGGTCGGGGTTGGCGGTGAGCATATCCTCGGTGACCTGCATGGCACGCTCCACCTGGCTCTGCGAATACAACACCGGTCCCAAGGTGACTCCCGGGCACTTTTTAATACCTTCACGGAAGCCCTGTTCGCGCTGTTCCGACGACGCCGCGCCTTTGATGAAGGGTATCATGCCCACCTTCCCCTTGCCGCCCACCAGCTGGCATAGCACCTCAGCCGCCTTCGCCGCCGCGGCGACGTTATCTGTGGCGACAAAGCTCAGTGGGTCGTCTGAGTTCACGCCTGAGTCGATGGTAATAACAGGAATGCCCGCTTCCATCGCCTGCTTGACGATAGGAACCATTCCGTCCGCATCACACGCCGCCATCACGATAGCATCCACTTTCTGGTTGATGAAATCTTCGAGAATGCGCTGTTGCCCCTCCACATCCGTCTCCTCGGCGGGACCTTTCCACAGAATCCGCACCCCCTCTTCCTGCCCCGCCTGCTCCGCGCCTGCCTTCACCGTCAGCCAGAACGAGTGCGCTGTGCCCTTAGGTACCACCGCAATGCGCAACTGCCCCGACGGTGTGGTAGCCGTGCCGGGAGGCGTTTGGCGTTTCCCACAGGCAGAAAACAACAGCACCAGTACTGCCAGCGGACTCAGCATGTACACAAACCGACGCATGGTTACCCTCCAGTGCATCTCTGGAATTGATATTTCTCTTTTCGCGGGGAGTATGGGGGTTCCTGCAGCCACCAGGCGGTGCGGGGGCATATTCGCGTACGCCCATGTGGTACCAGCCCGGCGAGGGATCTATCCCTTCCCGTTGCTCCGCGCCTTCCTTCTGCCGCAGAAGAAGGGGACGGGGCGCGGTTGCTCCCGATTGTCAAGGAGTCTGCAGCGACCATCCCGTTTTCGGAGACGTCTTCCAACTCCACACGATGTCCCGAACCGAGGTGGGGTTTTGCCTCTACAGGGGTTGGCATGCCTCACTCAGCTGGGTTAGGTCTGTCTTTTATCTCACCCCAAATTCAACGCCCTCTGCACACGCGGGGGCGGAGCGCTCTCGCGCCGCAAAACCCTCACCGTATCGCCACGTCGAAGGCTTAACACCTGCGCCGCGTTGCCTCCGTTCACCGCCACCTCCAGCCGCTCACTACTGCCGAACAGTACCAGGGGCTGTCCATGAGGTACGTCGCCGTAGGTGCGACATATCGGCAGAAGTATTCCTTTAGTCACTTCCACCGCAGGCTCTTTCACATCCCAGCGGATACGCCATGCCTCATAGTCCGCCCGGGTCAGGTTGGTGATGGCGTTGCCGAAGCGGTCGATATGCACTATCGTCGCACGGATGCCCTGCCAGTCCACTCGAATGCGCGGTAGAGGCAGGCGCTGCAAACGGGTAAGCGGCGTGCCCAGATCCTCCAGTGCAACTCCTCGCGCGAGGTACGCCGCGGCTGGCGCGAAGATGTCCCGCCCGTGGAAGGTCGCGCTGGGATGGGGTAAATGGTATTGCGGGTTATCCAAACACACCGCCTGCAGCAGCTTCTGCCTTTGCAATACCAGTGTAAAAATGCCGTTATCGGCACCGACGAAGAACGCTTTCGCGGTGCGCAGGGCGACAGGCTTACGCGCTGTACCCACACCGGGGTCTACCACCGCCACATGTATCGTACCTTCCGGGAAGTAATCCACCGAAACGTCCAGCAGGAACGCGCTGGTGGCAATGTCCTGAGGCGGCACCTCATGGGTGAGGTCTATCACCCTCGCATCAGGGCAGAGCGAAGCGATGACCCCTTTCATCACGCCCGCGTAAGTGTCTTGCGTGCCGAAATCGGTTAATAGCGTAATGATGGTGCTCACGCGTACATGATAACAAAAAGAGGCGGCAATCGTCTATCTAAATGGGTTGAGGGAGGACGTGCGAACGAGTGCAGGCGTGTCTCACGCCGGGGCAGGTGCACGTCTCAGAGGGGAAGCACCCCCATCGCCGCCTGGCGGAGCCCGCTTACTCGTGTAAACGACGGTGCGGGCACCCGCTGTCTCTCCGCAGTGTGGGTTGGCGCGAGGGGGAGCCTACGGTGCTCGCACCGAATTAGATAAGGAGCGTCGCGATGAATGCGCAGGTATGGGAGTGGCGAGTGGCAACCGGAGAGCATCCCCGGCAAGAGGGCGAACAGCAGCTAATCGAACGCTGCCGAGCGGGCGATATGGAGGCATTCGGTACCCTGTGGCAGCAACACCGAAGCGCCGTGTTCCGCAGTATCCTGGGCATCGTGGGGAACCCACAGGACGCCGAAGACCTGACACAGGATGCTTTCCTGCGTGCCTATCGCGCTTTGAACAGCTTTCGCGGTGAGGCGCAGCTGCGCACGTGGCTTATCCGTATCGGCGTGCATCTGGCGATAGACCACGTGAAACGCAAAAAGGCGCATCCGGAGGTATCTCTGGACTGGGATGTCGGCGGAGGATTGGCAGACGTGGACCCGCACGCCGCAGCGGAACGTAACGAACTGCGCGAGACGGTGCGCAAAGCGATAGACGCCCTGCCCCCTCACCACCGTGTAGTGATTGTGTTGCGAGATATTGAAGGAATGGACTACTCGGAGATGGCACAGGCGCTGGGATGTAGCGTCGGCAGTGTAAAGCTGAGGCTGTTCCGCGCCCGACGATTGTTAAAGCAACGACTGGAAGTACTTCTGGGGGGATCACAATGAAGCGGCTACTGTGCCGATGGGCAGAATACTACCTCGCCCTGTGCGAGGATGACATAGAGCACGGTTTGCCCGGCTGGGTGCGCCGCCACCTGCAGGCGTGCCCGCATTGCCAGGCAGAAAGACAAAACTACCGTCGCGCCCGTGAGGCGGTGCGTCGGTACGCCGGACTGCTTCCCGACTCGCCGCCCACAGGGTGGCGCCCCCTGCTGGTCAGCAGGGAGGTCAAGCAGCGGACTTTCCCGCTACAACTTGCGCTGGCTCCCGCGGCGGCAGTTGTGGTGGTAACGCTCGGCTTTGTGCTATGGCAAAGTGTTTCTGCACCGGTAGATGAAGCAAACACATCACCACAGATGGCGCAAAGCGTGACCCCACTGCGTCTGGAAAACGCTCCACCGGGCAAAAAACCTTCTGCGCCGTCCGCCACACCTTCCGCCAAAACCGACAAACCGAAGCGGGGTCAATCGGAACAGCCCACGCTACCCGTGCAGAACAAGCCCGCTTCGTCACCACGCCATGCGCCTCCGGTATACCACCCGCCGAGGCACATCGTCATCGCCGCACAACCGAAGCAAGAGAACACTCTGTCAGTAGACACCAGGACTGTTGCCGAGCCTTCGCCTGAACCTGATGTACCCGTGCAACCGGTGCTGGTGGAAGCGCATCCGGTGACATCCGCGCCTGTGCCCGAAGGCTACGTCATTGAAGCCGCCCATCCCGCCACAGCGGGCGCGGTGGAATAGGAGGCGATGCCCGATGCGCATGTTCGCAACCGTATCGTGTTTGCTGTTGCTCGCCGTGTTTGCGAGTGCGCAGAGCGTGCTGGAATCGCTGGAGCGTGAGGTCACCGCGCTTGCCCGTAAGGTTCAACCCGCTATCGTGTCCGTAGAAGGAGGAGCGCTGATTGCCCCGGACAGTGCCTCTTCCTCCCTCTGGACACGCCCGAGCAGCGAAGCCGCCCGTCGGGTGTACGAAGCGCTGCGGATGTTGAACCTGCCCAACCCCGTTACCCGTAAAGGCAGTGGTTTCATCGTGGATAGCAACGGCTGGATTCTCACCGGCGCGGATGTAGTGCGTGGAGCAGAACAATGCACCGTGCGCCTCGCCGACGGACGCCGGCTAACCGGCAAGGTAGTAAGCATCGACGAAGCCACCAATGTGGCAATGGTAAAAGTCGACGCCCGGGACTTGCCTGCCTTGCCGCTGGGCGATTCGGACAAACTGGAACCGGGCAGTCTTGTGCTCTGCGTGGGCACACAAGGAGGCTACGACCGCTCCGTAGCGCTGTGCACCGTTGCAGGCAAAGAGCGCATCGGCGTTATCGGTCAACAGCAGTTCCTCTCCAACCTGCTGCAAATTTCCGGTTCCATCGGGGCGGGCAGTAGCGGTGCCGCGATAGTCAACGCACGGGGCGAGGCGGTGGGCATCGTCATCGCCACGCTAACGCCGGGTTTTACCCTTCGCATTCCCGAACCTGCTGCCTCTCCGCGCTCCGGTGCAATCCCCTCCGTATCTCCGCCGATTGAAACCCCTTTGCTGGGCGCATCGGGAGGAGGGCTGGCTGTGCCTATCAACGATGTGCGCACCGTGCTGACGGAAATGCAAACCGGCAAGGTGAGAAGGGCTTTTCTGGGCATAGTACCGGCAGACCGTGACGGTGCAGAGGGCGCGGAAGTGGTGCGGGTCGTCCCCAACAGCCCCGCCGCACGTGCCGGTATCCGCCTTGGCGACGTGATTACCACGCTGAGCGGTCAGCCTGTGCGTCGCGCCGCCGACGTGTCCGCCCGACTGCGCCGTATGAAACCGGGCGACAGGATAGAACTGGGCATCCTGCGCGGCGCACAACGCATGCGAATCACCATCACGCTTGGTGAAAGGGCAAACACGACCCCATGATGCACCGCGTGCAAACCATCGGCACGATCGAGGAGGTCATCGCGCCATCGTTTACCCTGCTATCCGCGCGTGACGGCACACCTGTCTCCCTGTACGCCTTCCGACACAGGCAACCGGTGGGCTTAGTGTTCCTTTCGCAAGAGAGTGATATATCCCGCGTACTGACAGAGATAAACCGGATGCTTAGCGAGTTTCGTCAGGCAGGTGCCGCCCTGCTGGTGATCACACGCGAACCGCTACCCGATGCCCCACCTGAGCTCACTGTGCTCGTGGACCGTGAAGCAGATGTCTTTCGCCGATACGAATGCCCCTGGCACTGTGCTATCTGCCTGTTCGGGCTGGACCGCTATGGAGCGATTGTGCATCGTTCCGCCTGCGAGGAGGCAGTTCTCACAGCCGCGCTACGAGAGCTGCTGAAAGCCATCGAGTTCTCCGAGATGCAGTGCCCCGAATGAGGAGTATAACCTCACCGCGTCGGTCGGCGCGGCTGACATCTGGAGGGCGAGGCTCCGTCCGAGCCAAAAGCTATAACCGCAAGCAGGAATCCCCACTACAAACAGGGAAATCCATCGGGGAGCACACACCGACGGAGGGCACAGTGTATGCATACAGTTCCTCTCCCCAACACCACCTTGAGCGTATCCAGACTGTGTTTGGGCACAGGCGTCTTTGGAGCGCGCATCAAAGGAGACAACGCCACCCGTGTGGTGGAAGAATACCTGCGCCTCGGCGGGAACTTTATCGACACCGCGCACTGTTACGCCTTCTGGGAACCCGATGGCGAGGCAGGCTGTAGTGAGCGCGAACTGGGCAGAATCATCCACGAACTGGGCATCCGCGAGCAGATAGTGCTGGCAACCAAAGGAGCACACCCGGACGGTGGACCCAAATACCCCCGACCCGACCGCTATATGTCGCCGGAGGTCATCGCGCAGGACATCACTGAAAGCCTGCAACGCCTGCAAATAGAAACCATAGACCTCTACTACCTGCACCGTGACGACTCGCGCGTACCGGTGGATGAAATCATCAGTGTACTCAACGAGCACGTCCGGGCGGGGCACATCCGCTATCTGGGCGCGAGCAACTGGCGTACCGAACGTATCGAACAGGCGAATCGATACGCTTCCACACAGGGCTTGCAGGGACTCGTCATCTCGCAGGTGCAGTGGAGCCTTGCGGTTCCCAACTGGCAGATGGGCGAAGACCCTACCGTCCGTTACGTCACCCCTGAAGATGCCGGGTGGTACGCTGCGCACAATATCCCTGTCGCCGCTTACACCAGCACCGCGCAGGGCTACTTCGCCGGCACGGAGAAGGGCGAGCAAAGCTTCGGCAATAACCCGTTGAACGCCGCGCGACGCGAGCGTGCTCGCCATCTGGCGCAACAGCTGGGCGTGACGCCAACCCAGATCGCGCTGGCATGGCTATTGCACCAGAAACCCTTGACCATCCCCATCTTCATGACGGGTAATCTGGAACACCTGCGCGAGTGTATGTCGGCAGCAGAGGCCTCGTTGACACCCGAACAGGTAAGGTGGTTGTCAGAAGGGGATTGAAGGCTCACACCGGGACGCGAAGAGAGGAAGGAGTGCGTATGGCAGGCACTGGAACCTCACGCAGTATAGAGGGCGGATTATGCGCGCTGCTTGCGGGCATCATCGGGCAATATGGTGGTTACATCGCCTTTCGTTTGTTTCAGCTTTTCAGGGACTGGCTGGTCTCGGCAGTCTCTAATCAGCCACGTGCTTTTGAGGGAATGCCTGCAAGCTTCGTTCTGGTACCCCCTCCTCATATCTGGAATATCGCAGCTGTTGTGGGAGCCGTTATCGGTCTAGCAGCTTACTGGATACACACCTCACCTGTAGACCCACCGACGCGAAAACGGAGGAGGCGGTGGTTTAATTTCATCGTCGTGGCTGTCGGGATACTTGTGGGGCGTGGGATAGACTTCATCGCGGACTGGCAGTTACTGGTAATGGCTTTGGACGATCTCGTCACAATTGCCGTGTCCCTTTGGCTCACGTGGAGTCTAGTCGGCTTCACCGACAAACTGGTGCGGAGGCTGAGCAAATGAAACGGACAGCATTTACCCTTCTGGAACTGCTGATTGTGATTGCCATTATTGCCGCCCTTGTCGCCCTTTTGCTACCGGTACTGGCAACGGCAAGGCGTCACTCGCTTTCCGTTCCATGTACGAGCAACCTGCATCAGCTCCAGCTTGCATGGAGCATGTACCGTGAAGACTACGATGGGGCGTATCCGTTGATGATTACCCAGATAGTCCCATATGTGCGTAACAAGCAGATTCTTGTTTGTCCTCTTGACCACTTTGGAGGAGCTTCACTACACGCAACCCGCCGTCTGTCCACTCCTGTGAGCTACTTCTACCTTCTCAGCGATGATGTCAACTCCCTTAGGCAAATTGAGATATTGCGTCGATACGATGTGAACCACACGGTATTCTATTGCGTTTTACACGGCACGCCATGTGAAACCCCGAGGTCAGAATTCGCCAAGAACTGCTTCGAGGGCAAAGTTCTGGGTGTAAGAGTGGACGGTTCTGTGCGCACCAAACAGGTTGGGTTTCGCTGCTTTCAATTGCAAGACGGCACTTATCTGATTATCCGTCCGCCTTGGGACTTCGTGAGTGACGAGCCCTGCCCGCGAGAGCAGTTGAGCCTGTTGTGCGGGATGCCGGAAGAATACGTGCGAGAAGTAGAGTGCCCTTGTGGGCGAGTGCATCGTTAACTTAGGTTTTCTCTTTGCACCTCCGCGCCTTTGCGTGAGATAACCGCTCATTGACTCCTTCCTTACTCATCCAGTACAATTTGCCCGTAGAAAGGAGGAGGCTTCTCGATGAACTATAAGCGTTTGGGCAAAACCGGGCTGTGGGTATCCGAACTGTGCATGGGCTGTATGACCTTCGGCGGGGAGGCGGACGAGCAGACCTCCATCGCCATGGTGGAACGATGTTTGGACGCAGGCATCAACTTCTTCGACACCGCTAACGTGTACACGGGCGGACGCTCGGAGCAGATTCTGGGCAAGGCACTGCGCCCGCATCGCGATAAGGTGGTCATCGCCACCAAAGTGCGCGCTCGCGTGGCGGAGGGGCCCAACGGCGAGGGACTATCACGCTACCACATCATGCAGCAGGTGGAAGCCAGCCTGCGCCGCCTGCAGACGGACGTGATTGACCTCTATCAGGTGCACTCGTGGGATGAGAACACGCCGTTGGAAGAGACGCTTTCCACCCTCAACGACCTCGTGCGGCAGGGCAAGGTGCGCTACATCGGCTGCTCCAACTTCGCCGCCTGGCAGCTGTGCAAGGCGCTGTGGCTCAGCGATAAGCACGACTGGGCGCGCTTTGACAGCATCCAGCCTCGCTACAACCTGATTGACCGCGTGATAGAGCTGGAGTTACTTCCCCTGTGCCAGGCAGAAGGCGTAGGCGTGATGGTGTACAGCCCGCTGGCGGGAGGCATCCTCACCGGCAAGTACCGCCCGGGCGAACCGCCTCCACCCGGCACCCGCGCCGCCGAAAATAAGTGGTTTCTGGAGCGCAGGGCACAGCCGCACAACGTCGAGCGGGCACAGCGCATCGTAGAGGTACTGAAAGGGTTCGACCGCCCGCTGGTGCAAACCGCTATCGCATGGACAATCAGCAACCCGGCGGTAACCTGCGCGATTATCGGTGCGCGTAATATGGAGCAACTGGAGCTTATCCTGAACGGGTGGAGCGGACCGCTACCGCCGGAGGAGAAGGCGATACTGGACGAGGCAAGCGCGTTGCCACCATTGAATTAAGACAACTCATTCGCTCTCTCAATTGCAGCTGCTACCGCCTCAATCAGCGCAGAGCGCACGCCTGCCCGCTCCATCACTACCAGCGCGGCGATGGTGGTTCCCGCCGGAGTGGTGACCATATCCTTCAGCTGAGCGGGGTGCATCCCCGTTTCCAGCACCATCTTCGCCGCGCCCAGCAACGTCTGCGCCGCGAGAAAGGTAGCGATATCGCGAGGCAAACCGGCACGCACCCCTCCGTCGGACAGCGCCTCAATCATCAGGTAGGCGTAGGCGGGACCGCTTCCGCTGATGGCGGTGACCGCGTTGAGCAAATGCTCCTCGACCTCCACCGCTTCACCGAAAGAGGTGAAAATCTCGTATGCGGCGGCAGCATGTTCTTCGGTAGCGTATCGTCCGCGCGAGTACGCCGCTGCGCCCGCTCCCACGATAGCGCAGGTATTGGGCATGGCACGGATGACAGGCGTGCCGGGGGGTAGTAAGTCCTCTATGCGAGCGATAGGCACACCCGCCGCAATAGAGATAACCAGCTTATCCGGCGTGATGACACTCGCAATCTGTTCCACCACATCGTGGATGAGGTAGGGTTTGACACACAACATCACAATATCCGCTTGCTTCGCCGCCTCTATGTTGGACGACGCGGAACGGATGCCCAGCTCCTTGACCAGTGCTTCCACCTTCTCGTGATGAACATCAGTGGCAACGATTTGTGCCGGTTCCACCGCGCCCGCTTTCAACAGACCGCGGCAGGTCGCAGAACCCATCGCTCCTGTGCCGATAACCGCTATGGTTTTGCCTTTCAAGCTCACCGCTCGCGTTCACCCCATGCCCCGTTATGGAAATCGTCGGCGCTGGTCATCTCCACCTGCACGTTGGCGGGCGCAAACAGGAACACCTGCTCGTGCACACGCTCCACCGTGCCCTCCAGCGCATACACCACACCCATCAGGAAGTCCACCACGCGCTCACGTACCCGTGCGTCCGCATACTGGAAGTTCACCACCTGCTGGTGCCCCGCTTTCAAACCATCGGCGGCACGTCGGGCGTCTTCCATCGTGCGGGCGTACAACACGTTCACCCGCTGCGCAGGACGGGTGTGAAGGCGGATGACCGTGCTGCCCTCCTCTTCGTCTTCCTCACCTGTACCGAACAAACGCTCCTTCAGTCGCGACCACCACGAGCGACCTTCCTCTTCCTCAAACGGTTCCTGCACCGACTCACCCTCCTTTAAGCACGCGGACCGAAAATCGCCGTGCCGATTCGCACCATTGTGGCGCCTTCCTCAATAGCCACTCCGTAATCCTGTGTCATTCCCATTGACAGATGCACGCGATGGGCTTCCGGTAGCTGCTCAAACAGGCGACGCAGTTCGGCAAAGTAGGGACGCGCTTGCTCCGCGTTCTCCACAAGGGGAGCCATACCCATAAACCCCTCCAGCTGCACGTTGGGCAGGGTGGCTATGCGCTCCGCCAGCGATAACGCCTCTTCAGGCAACACCCCAAATTTCTGCGGTTCGCGAGCGATATTCACCTCAATCAGAACACGCTGTCGCTTTCCCGCCGCCTGCGCCCGCCGATTAATCTCCTGTGCCAGTTCCTCATCGTCTACGGTGTGTATCCACTCGAAGAGAGGTACTACCCCCCGCACTTTGTTCTTCTGCAGATGCCCGATGAAATGCCAGTGTACCGGAGCCTGTATGCACGGGATTTTCTCGCGCGCTTCTTGATAGTAATTCTCTCCAAAATGTTCAATTCCCGCAGCAATCGCTTGCTCGATGCGGGCAATATCTACCGTCTTGGACACTGCAATCAACGTAATCTCTTCCGGTTTACGCCCTGCACGTTCACACGCCCGGGCGATTCGCTCGCGCACCACAGCCACATTGCGCGCGATGTCGATGCTCATTGTCAGGCGGTCTCGTCTCCGTTACTGTTCTCTTCGGGTACATACTCGCCGCGGTGGCTCAGCGCCAGCTGCCGCAGCACACCGGTCTCCACAAACACCACACGCTCCGCGACGTTCACCGCGTGGTCCGCACACCGCTCCAGGTAGTAGATAACCAGCAGCATCGTGGTTGCTGCTTCAAGATTCTCGGGGTTGATCTGCGTCGCCGCGATAATCGCACGCCGCATCCGCCGGTAGAGCTTATCTACCTCGTTGTCCATCTCGCACACGTCGTACGCCAGCTCGAGGTTATGCTCTGTGAAAGACTCGAGCCCGCCACGAATCATCTCACACACCTTCTGCTTCATCAGCGGCACGTCCACCAGCGCAATCACGTGCGGATAATCCTTCAGCTTAATCGCTGCTTTGGCGATATCTACCGAGTGGTCTCCTATGCGTTCGAGGTCGGTTATCGTCTTCAGCACCGTACCGATGAGGCGCAGGTCACGTGCCATCGGTTGCTGCAGGGCCAGCAGGCGCAGACAGTGCATCTCGATGTTCACATCCATCTCGTCCACGTCATCGTCGCGGCGCACGATCTCCTTCGCCAGTTCCTCGTCACGATGGCACAGGGACTGTACAGCCTGGTCCAGCATCTGCTCCACATAGCTGCCCATCGCAAGCAGCTCGTTCTGGAGCATCTGCAGTTCCTCGTCAAATGCATGGCGTACGACGGTCATTTCAGATACTCTTCTCCTTCTGTTCCCCTGCGGTGAGGTGCTATATTATATTATTCCATACAGGAATTGTAAATCTGCGCAGGGTAGCCCCCACAGGTTTCTGCAGCTATAGGATACCCAATACCTCGCAGGTCTGGTAAAGAGGTCTTTCAAGTTCTTCACGGTCAGGTCGGCGGTCGTCCCTACGGTGAACACACGTCTCCCGTGAGGCAGGTTTACTGTACTCACCTCGCTTCTAGCCGAATCGTCCGCGAATGTAGTCTTCGGTCTCGCGTCGCTCAGGAGTGGTGAATATCTTGGCGGTTTCACCAAACTCGTACAGCTCTCCCTTGTAGAAAAATCCTGTATACTGGCTGACGCGCGCCGCCTGCTGCATGTTATGCGTGACGATAACAATCGTGTACTGGTTTTTCAGCTCCTGCATCAGCTCCTCGATGCGGAAGGTAGCGGTCGGGTCCAGCGCAGAAGCGGGTTCGTCCATTAACAGCACCTCAGGCTCTACTGCCAGCACGCGGGCGATACACAGTCGTTGCTGCTGTCCACCAGACAGCGCCAGAGCCGACTGCCTCAGTTTATCTTTCACCTCGTCCCACAACGCCGCCTGGCGCAGACTGCGCTCTACAATCTCATTGAGCACACTACGTCGTCGGATGCCGTGTATACGCGGACCGTATGCCACGTTGTCGTAAATGGACATCGGGAAGGGGTTCGGTCGCTGAAACACCATGCCCACACGCCGCCGTAGCGCGACTACATCCGTACGGGGGTCGTTAACGTCTATCCCATCCAGCAACACCGAGCCTTCTACCCTTGCCCCTTCAATCAGGTCGTTCATCCGGTTAAGACAGCGCAGGAAGGTAGACTTCCCGCACCCAGAAGGACCGATGAGTGCGGTAATGTGGTTGGGTAGAATGTCCAGGCTCACGTCCTTAATAGCATGAAAATTGCCGTAGTAGACGTTCAGGTTGCGCGTGCTGATTTTCGGTGACGGCGGTGCTATTGCCTCCTCCCGCCGCGGGAACACAACGGTCGCCATGGATGCATCCTCCTGCATCAATGCTACAGGTTGGACAGTAGGAGTGCGAATACCTTCCTGCATACCTCTCACCTCAGCGCACGATAGCGCTCACGGGTAGAGACCCGCGCAACAACGTTTAACACCAGCACCACGATGATAAGCACCAGCGCAGCCGCCCAGGCCTGCTGGTGCCAGCTCTCGTATGGCGATTTGGCGTATTCGTAAATCTGTGTGGGCAGATTCGCCATCGGGCGGTCCAGGAAGAGGTTCCAGAACCGGTTGCCCAGCGCAGTAAAGAGTAACGGCGCCGCCTCCCCAAATGCGCGCGCCAGAGCCAGCATAACTCCTGTCACGATACCGCCCCTCGCTGCAGGCAACACCACGCTCCACATGGTGCGAGCGTAGGTAGCTCCTAACCCCAGCGAAGCCTCACGCAAGGCGTTGGGCACGGCGCGCACCATCTCTTCGGTAGTGCGGGCAATCATCGGGGTCATGATGAACGACAACGCCACCCCTCCAGCCAGCGCAGAAAATGAGCGCATCGGCACTACCAGTAACGCCCACACCGACACGCCGATCACAATGCTGGGTACGCCGTTCAGCACGTCCGCCATGAAGCGCACCACGTGGGCGTAACGGCTTCGTCCAAACTCCGCGAGATACACTCCTGCGCCCACTCCCACAGGCAGAGAGAGGATAAGCGCAAGCCCTACCATGTAGAAGCTGCCCACGATGGCGTTTGCCATGCCACCGCCCGGTTCGCCGGGCGATTTGGGCAGACTGGTAAGAAACTCGATGTTCAGTGAACGAACACCGTTTATCAACAGGTACATGAGGATGATGAACACCGGCGCCATCACCACGATGGCACAGACACCGGTAAGCGTCAAAGCTGCAATATTAAGGAACCTGCGCCATAACTCATACACCGACAAAAGGCGCATCAGTAGTGCACCTCCCCTCGTGAGACACGCCACACCAGCAGCCGAGCCAGAGCGTTGATAAACAGCGTGATGACAAACAACAGCAGGCCTATCTCCGTTAGCGCGGAAAGATACAGCGGTGAAGTGGCTTCGGTGAACTCGTTAGCGATCACGCTTGCCATGGTATAACCCGGCTGCAGCAGAGACAACGACATGTCGGGACGGTTGCCGATAACCATTGTCACCGCCATTGTCTCGCCTACAGCACGCCCATAACCGAGGATAATCGCCCCCAGAATGCCCACCCGCGCATAGCGCAATACCACCCGGCGGATGGTTTCCCATTTGGTCGCGCCCAGACCATACGACGCCTCACGCTGTGCCTGCGGCACCGATAGAATCACCTCGCGGGACACGGCAGTAATATAGGGGATAATCATCACCGCCAGTACCAGTATCGCTGCCATCATACTCACGCCGACGGCTGGACCCTCGAACAGGGGAATGTGTCCGAACCGCTCTACCAGAGGCTTCTGCACATGCTCGCGCAGCCACGGCACCATCACGAACACACCCCACAGGCCATACACGACAGAAGGGATGGCTGCCAGCAGTTCCACCACGAACGAGACCGGCTGACGCAGCCAGCGAGGAGCAACTTCCGCTATGAAGATAGCGGTACCCAAACTGAGCGGTACCGCGATAACCAGTGCGGCAATGGAGGTTACTAGGGTGCCCCAGATGAAAGGCAACGCGCCGAACTGCTCGCGCACAGGGTCCCACTCGCGCGATACCCAGAATCGCCAGCCAAAGGTGCGAATACTCAACGTCGAAGATTGCCACAGCTCGTACGCAAAGAACAGAAGCAGCAGACCCAGCACGGAGGCGCATGTTACCACAACAGTTCGGAACAGGCGGTCGGACCAGAAGGTTGCGCCTCTGCCTCGTCTGCGTACCGAAACATCCGCGGGGGTACCCACAGACGTCTTGCCCATGCGCCTATGGCACCTCGGCGAGTTTTTGCAAAGACATTTGAACCACTTCTTCAGCAAGCGGCACGTAGTCCAGTTCCGCTGCCATTTTTTGTCCGTCTTTCAGCGTCCACTCGAAAAACTTTTTTATCTCCGCCGCTTTTGCGGTATCCTTCGGCTGCTTGTCCAGCAATACATACACGAAGCCCGTTATCGGGTAGCTGTTCTCGCCGGGCATATTCACCGCGCTACTGCGGATGTCCTGTTTCAACCGCTCCACCGCCGCGCGTGTTGCCTCTTCGCCTGTGTCTTTGCCGGGTAGCACGAACTTGCCCGCCGCGTTCTGGATGGCAGCAAAGGTCAGGTTGTTCTGCGTTGCGTAATTCAACTCCACATAGCCAATCGCGCCAGGCAGCTGCTTTACCTGACCGGTCACGCCTTCGTTGCCCTTGCCACCGACCCCCACAGGCCAGCTCACCGACTTACCGCGCCCTACCTTCTGCTCCCATTCCTTGCTTACGGTAGAGAGGTAATCGGTGAAGATATAGGTTGTGCCGCTCCCATCCGACCGGTGAACGACCACGATGTCCAGATTGGGCAGCTGAACACCCGGGTTCAACTGAGCAATGCGTGGGTCGTTCCACTTCTTGATTTTGCCCAGGAAGATGTCCGCCAGCACCGCGGGGGTGAGATTCAGATGCTGCGTGACGCCCGGCAGGTTGTACACCACCGCCTCCGTACCTGCCGCCACAGGGAACTGCACAAACGGACGGGTGAAGCTCTTTTCCTCCTCTTCCGATACCGCCACATCGGTCGCACCGAAGTCGATGGTGCCCTCCTTGAACTGCTGGATACCACCACCACTACCGATGCTCTGGTAGTTCACCTGCACGCCAGTCAGCTTCGCATACTCTGAAGACCAGCGCGACATCAGGGGATACACAAAAGTGGAGCCAGCCCCTGTAATCTGAACTTTTGCGGTGGATGCAGTTGTCGTTCCCCTTTTGGGCGCACACCCTGCTATCGCCAGCACTGCTACCACAGCCAACGCCAACACCACCGCGATGATACCTCTTTGACGCATGTTTTGCCTCCTTCGTTTCCGAATTCCCTGAAAGAACTAACCATTAGTATCGTAGCGCACAATTGTTAAAACCGTTTTAAGGGCTCAGCGGCACCATCGTACCCCAAGGTGCAGATGAAAATCCGGGGCGATTCGTGCCAGCCATCCGAACTGATTTTCAGTAAGCGATATCTCGGCACACAGTCCGGGGCGAATCTCTCTGACCAACCCCACAGTAAGTGAGCGACGTGCCCCATCGGCGTACGGCACGCCTACCACCACCGGAGTGTGGTTATCGTCCACCTGCAAAACGAACGACGTTCGTGCATCGAACAGATACTCTGCTGCCAGCATCCACTGCACCATGTTGCGGGCAGGAGCGTCGAGACGTGTGGGGCTGCCCACCCACACGACGCTCAGATTCCCATGCCACACCAGTCGGCTGTTGCTCTGGTAGGTACAGATAACCCCTAATCCTGCGTCAACCGCCCCACTGCCGAACTGTTGCGCAGCGTTGCCGGCAGGCAACTTCAGCATCGCCCGTACCGCCCAAAAACTCCGCCCGGATTGCCCCAGCCACTTGCGCCCTTCTACAACCACATCTCCCATTCCAATGGCAGGTGTGTCCAGCAAAACAAGGGTCCTCCCGCCACGTGCAATCCACTCGTGTACCTGGTAATTACGATGGCTTGCCCGCCCGCCCCCTTTGAACCCAAACCAGCGGTGCCAGGTGTTGATCACCTCGTCCAGAAAACCACCGTTGCGCGCGAGTAGAGGTATGTGCACCGCTATCTCCATACCACTTCCGATGCCTCGCACATACGTGGCGGTGAGCCGCTGTATTTCGAAGTCCTGCTCGTAGCGGTTATCCCCTGCTTTGTCAAACAGAAGGTGATTCACCACATCAAGGCTCAGCTGGATTTGCACCTCGTTGTCCGGTAGAACTGACGCAGAAGCCGGAGGAGCCTGGAGAAAGAGGGTATTCAGCGGCTCGGCGTTGCGCACCGGCAAAGGGGCACGCCACTTGTCCGGCAGATGCTTATCTCCCCACGCCGCCCCTGAGACGAAAACCACCCCTGCCCATACCAGTAGCCAGAGTTTCATACGTTTTCCGGATTCGACACGCGCAAAATACTTCCTGCCCTTCCTTCGGTTGCCCATTACCACGCAAAATGGTATACTGAGAGCACCGAGTGTCAACAGCACGATTTTTCCGCAAGGGAGGCATGAGCGTATGGCGCTGGTACAGCGAAATCGCATCAAACTGACGCTGGAAGGAGCAAAGTTAATCATTCAGGCTTGCGAAGCCAAGTCACGCGAACTGGGACAGGATATGGACATCGCCGTAGTGGATGACGGCGGTAATCTCATCGCTTTCTGCCGCATGGATAACGCCCGCATCACCAGTATCGACATCGCCATCAATAAGGCGTTCACCGCAGCGGGAACCCGGCGCGGCACGCATGAATACGCCACCATTGCCTCACCCCAGGGCGGCGCGGCGTTTGGCATCCATGTGAGCAACCAGGGACGCTTTATGATTTTTGGTGGTGGCTTGCCGATTATCGTCAACGGTCAGGTCATCGGTGCGGTGGGCGTCAGCTCAGGCACGATTGAGCAGGACCGCATCGTGGCGCAAGCAGGTGTTGACGCCTTCCTGGATGCCCTGGCAGAGGAGGAAGAGATACTGCGCTAGGGGGAGGACAGGCGCGCTCGGAAGTAATCGATGGTGCGCCTTAATCCCTCTTCTACGCTCACCTGCGGTTCCCATCCCAGCAACTGGCGGGCACGAGTAATATCCGGTTTGCGCCGGCGCGGCTCATCGGGTGAGAACAGAGGGCGGAAGACGATTTCGCTGAAGCTTCGCGCCAGGTTTTTAATCAGCTGCGCAACCTCCAGCACGGTGCGCTCATCGGGGTTGCCGATGTTCACCGGCTCGTGGTAATCTGGCAGCTGCGCAAGTCGCCAGATGCCTTCAATCAAATCCGAAACATAACAGAAACTGCGTGTCTGCCGCCCGTCGCCGTACACGGTGATGGGTTCCCCGCGCAATGCCTGCCCGATAAAGTTGGGTATCATTCTGCCATCGTCCAGGCGCATGCGCTCACCAAAGGTGTTGAAAATGCGCACGATGCGCGTATCCAGCCCGTGATGGCGGTGATACGCCATCGTCATCGCTTCGGCAAAGCGTTTGCCTTCATCATACGCCCCCCGAACACCCACCGGGTTCACGTTGCCCGTATAGTCTTCGGTTTGCGGATGCACCAGCGGGTCGCCGTACACCTCAGAGGTAGACGCCAGCACGTACCGTGCCCCCTTCGCCTTCGCCAGCCCCAGCGTTTTGTGCGTGCCCAGCGCGTTGACTTTCAGTATCTGAATGGGCTTGGTAGCGAAATCTACCGGACTGGCGGGGGAAGCGAAGTGAAAGACGATATCTACCGGGCCGTCGATATACAGATACTCGGTGACATCCTGCTTGATAAAGCGGAACCGCTCGTTGCCCGCAAGGTGTACAATGTTCTCCACGCTGCCGGTTATCAGGTTATCCAGCACGATGACCTCATAGCCTTCCGCCAGCAGCCTGTCCACCAGATGCGAGCCCAGAAAGCCCGCCCCACCTGTTACGACAGCTCGAGGCATAAAATCGTCCCTACCCTACCGAGGTTCTAAGACGATAACATCCTTCTCCCTGCGAGCAGGCGTTACCTTCAGCGATCGCAGTTTGCCTCCGCGAAGTATGCCTTCTACCACCGTTTTGCCGGGCGCGTGTAGACGGAAGGAGACATCCCACTCTTTCGGCCAGGCGGGAAACAGCAGAATGCGTTCACCATCGGTTTGCATCAGCATCGCCTGCAGAGCAATCATGCCCGCGCAGCCATGGTCCTGGTCGGGTATCCAGTCGTAGTTCGGTCCCCAAAAGGCAGGGAAACGGCTGCCGGGGTGTTTGGTAGCGAAACGCTGGGCTACCATCCGTTGCGCCTCCTTCGTTAAACCCAGCATCGCTGCCCATATTGGGTCCTGCCGCCAGCCCTCGTTGCCCTTATACGGTCGTCGCGCATAGGTGTTGCGTGCCACTTCAAGGTCGGGCTTACCTACCCCGTATAGACGGTAGGGAAACACTGCATACAGTTCGGGGTCCTCGGAGTTGATGGGTTGCGCCAGAATCTGCTGAGCAGGAAGCAGGAAGGTCTGTCTGTTTTCTTCCTTTGTCGGCAGGGGTGGTAACTGTCCAAGCAGGCGACGCCACAGGTTGCGCCGGTCCGCCTCCTTGTTACTGAGTGGCAAATTTAGCAATCCCTCCAGCGTCCAGCGTAGCCCTGCGATGTCCGGCAGAGGGTTCACTACCTCAGGATATGTTTCCAGCGATTGCGCCGGCTTGAGGAGCAATTTCCCGGATTCATCGCGTGGGAAGTGGCGGTCATAGAAGGTAATCACCGCATCAGCCAGTGGGAGAAGTGTCTGGCTTAAGAACCGCTTGTCCCCTGTGTGAAAGAAGTATTCCAGCGCAAGCGAGAGCAACTCCAGATTGCAGGAATAGTAGTAGCGGATATACGGGTTATCGATCTGAGAAACAGGTTTTCCCTCGCGGTTCCATCCGTAATTGCTGTTCGCGTAGGTTCCCCAGAAGGTTATCGTTTCAGGAAAATAGGCTCCCTCGTGCCCGAAGTAGCGTCGAGTGCGCTCCTGCGCCAGTGGCAACGCATCCAAATACATCTTGAACAGGGGGTGCGTCATCTCAAAATCGCCCGCTGGTATCATACTCCAGTAGGGCAGGCGCGTGTTCTGAAACCAGTACTCTCCACCCCAGCGACGATAGTCGGCGTCGAAGTGTTCGTCGGGTTCGCGCGAGTCGACGGTGAAAATAGAGCCGTTAAACTTGATTGGATATGCGCCCCGCCCCGCACAGGCGTTGATAAATCTCTGCAGGGCATAGCCCTGCGTTACCGTCTGCGCTTCCGGGCTTCCACTCACCACAATCCAGCTGCGTCTCCAGAAGTTCAGCCACCAGCGCTGGTGTGCGGCACGCGCTTGAGTGCGAGGCACCGATTCCACTTGCGCCGCTTGCGCTTCGACCTGTTTGACCCACTCCTCTACAGTGTCGGTTTGTGCGGTAAGGACGTGAATGGCGATGGAAAACCGTTTCGACGGGGTTTCACTGCGCAGGGTGGTAGTGCCCTCGCGAACCAGCCCATCACCGTGTATCATTCCACCGAAAGTGCGGTGCAGTAAGGGGTAGGGCAGTTTACCGATCAGGCTTTCCAGCCCCTGGTGGCGCAGGGTCTGCTCATAAATAGAAGTGGGGTTGCGGTGAAACCAGACGATACGGTCACGGCGGTCTTCCAGTACGGTGTCGGCATGTTCGATAACAGGCTGGGGTGCATCCATCAGCCCGAACGCGCTGAACAGCTCGCGCCCCTCCAGCCTGCGGTCGGACTTGCGCCAGATTTCCAGCTGCGCCCGGACGTGTACAGGCTCTGCGCTCTCCACATCCACCCACACTACAGGGCGATTGGCGTCTACCCACACGCGCAGCAGCATCGGTTTGCGGGGGTTACCACCCTGTACAGCAACTTCGCCCTGCAAAAGGCGCAGCTCCTGACGGAAAAAGTTACCACCGCTCAGCAGGGACGGAGAGAGCGTGATGCGCACCCTGCCCAGTTTGAGCAGACGGTTGATTTCGCTCCACGCATCGGTCTTGCTGAGGTAAAATACCAGGTCGCCGTTCGGCTCTACCCACACGTTCACACCGATGTCACCGTTGCCCAACGGCATGGAGCCGGAGCTGTCTTGCGATGGCGTGTCCCACACCACGTTGCACCGTTGCAAATAAGTCAGGGCATCATTAGACGAAGCAGGCATGTTGCCCCCCTGAGCACTCAAGGTAAGTAGTAGTACTAACAATATGGGAATCAGTATACCCGATTTCAGTGCAGGCATGGCTCCCTACCCTCCCTCAAACCAATGAAGGTACAACCACGTACAACCACAGGGCGAGCGGCTCGCTCGCCCTGTGGCTACACTGGGTGACTAAACTGCAGGCTACGGACTACAAGCTGCCTGTAGTCATGTTGCCCCACGTCAGCTGCGTCCTTTTCGGGCTGATACCACCCTACCTATACCTTAGCACACACCTGCGGATTTGTCAATACGTTTTGCGCCCATAAACCATGCACATTTTGGCAATGGCATCAGCCAGCGCTTCGTTTAAATGCTCCCATCGGCACCGCCACTGCCAGTTGCCCTCCTCGCGCCCGGGCTGGTTCATTCGAGCATCACTGCCCAAACCCAGCCAGTCCTGCAGAGGGATAATCGCCACTCGTGCGACCGATGCATAAGCCAGCCGAATCATCTCCCAGTGAATACTGATATACTCGTGCCCAATGTAATCGATGATACGTCTCTTTTCTCCCTCGTCCAAACCCGCAAACCAGCCTATCAGCGTATCGTTATCATGCGTGCCGGTGTATACCACTGTATCCGGCTCATAGTTGTAAGGTAGGTAAGGGTTGTCAGAACTGCCATCAAAAGCAAACTGCAGTACCCGCATTCCGGGAAACCCCAGCTCCTTGCGCAAACGCACCACGTCGGGAGTAATAATACCCAAATCCTCCGCCACAATGGGCAAGTTGCCCAGTTCTCGCTTCAGCGCACGGAAGAGTCCTCTGCCAGGTACCCGCACCCATGTGCCCTTGATCGCCGTTGGCTCCGAAGCGGGCACACGCCAGTACGCCGCAAACCCGCGAAAGTGGTCTACCCGAATCATATCCACCAGCTGCAGTGCCCGGCGAAACCTCTCGATCCACCAGCGGTAGCCGCTGCGCCTTAACCTCTCCCAGCGATAGACAGGGTTTCCCCACCGCTGTCCCGTAGGGCTGAAGTAGTCGGGAGGAACGCCGGCGACGAATGTCGGGTTTCCCTGAGCGTCCAGATAAAACATTTCAGGGTGTGCCCATACATCTGCACTGTCATGTGCTACAAAAATGGGCATATCCCCCATGATGCGGATGCCTCGCTCGTTCGCGTACCGCTTGAGGTCCAGCCATTGCGCCACGAAACGATGCTGGAGAAACACATGGAACTGCACTTCGTCCGCCAGCTGTTGCAGGGCATGTTGCAGAGCGTCCGGCTTGCGTGCAACGAGCTCTTTATCCCATTCCGTCCACGCTCTGCCTCCATACGCCTGCTTCAAAGCCATAAACAGGGCAAAGTCCTCCAGCCACCACCCCTGCTCGGAGCGAAAAGCCTGTAAACGATGATATTCGTCGCTGTCGGCAAGCGATTTCCAGCGTTCGTAAGCGCGCCGCAAGAACGCCATCTTGCACGGGATAACCGCGCCATAGTCAACACGCTCCGCCGGCAACGCCGGATATTCAGCAAGGTCGTCGTCGGTCAACAAGCCTTCGCGGTGCAGGCGTTGCAGGCTGATAAGCAGTGGGTTACCCGCAAATGCAGAGAAGGCGGCGTATGGCGAGTCGGCGAAGCCCGTCGGGCCGAGAGGCAGTACCTGCCAGATGCTCTGACGCGCTCGTACCAACCAGTCCACAAAGCGATACGCCTCATCTCCCAGTTCGCCGATGCCGAACGCACCGGGCAAGGATGTGGGATGCAACAGGATGCCTGCACATCGTTCTGTAAAGTTCATGTCCAGTACATTCCTCCGGCTACTGCCTTACTCCTGCTGGCTATGCTATAATAACCAGTGATACCGGTTTACATCGCGATAATGTTGTGGGAGGGCGAGGCTCCTGCCGCGCCGTTTGGGTTTGTGGTCGCGACGGAGCGCGACCCTCCAATGATGAAACGACATGACAGTTCCTGAACAGTGGAAACCCTATATCGAGACCTTGCGCCAGCGCGACCGCGCCGAGAAAGAGCGCGTGCAGAGGCGTTACGAGCGCGCGTGGGAGCTGGCTCGGCAGGCGGCGGAGGTGCTTCGGCGCGATTTTGGCGCGACGCGCGTGGTAGTGTTCGGCTCGTTGTTGCGCCCCAGCATGTTCGGCGCACGCTCGGACGTAGACATCGCCGCATGGGGCATCCAACCCCAAGATACCCTTCGCGCTATGAGCGCAGTGGCTTATCTGGACAAGGAGATTGAGGTCAACCTGGTGGACGTAAACACCTGCAAGCCGGGCATCCTTCAGGTCATCGAACGCGAAGGAGTAGAGGTATGAGCCACGATGACTACCGGGTACTCGCCGCCCGTATTCGTGCGGAGCTGGAAGACATCGAGCGGGTCGTCGATAAAGCGGAGCGCGCAGTGCGTCTCATCCATCAGCAACCAGAAGAAGACCTCTACGTGGATGCGGCGGCTCATAACCTGCATGACTTCTACAGCGCACTGGAGCGTCTTTTCCTCCAGATAGCAAAAGTCGTGGATCGCTCTGTGCCGGAGGGGGAACGCTGGCATCGCGACTTGTTGGAGCAGATGTGTTTGCCCATGTCCACACTCCGCCCTTCCGTCATCGAGGCAAACACCGCATCGCAACTGGACGAATATTTGCGTTTTCGTCATGTGGTACGCAACGTCTACTCCTTCCACATACACCCACAGCGTGTGGTTCAACTGGTTGACGCAATGCGCCCTCTCTTCCAGGAGGTCGCCGAACAACTGAAACAATTCGCACAGTTGCTGGAGCAGTGGAGTGGTGAAGCAGAGCGCGGTTGATTTCCATACTCCCAACTGGGTGAAGCATGCGGTTTTCTACCAGATTTTCCCCGACCGCTTCGCCAACGGCGACCCGTCCAATGACCCAGCCAACGTACAGCCCTGGGGCACACCCCCCACCCCTCATAACTTCATGGGCGGCGACCTGCAGGGCATCCTGCAAAAGCTAGACTATCTGCAGGAGCTGGGCGTTACCGCCATCTACCTGAACCCCATCTTTCAAGCCACGTCCAATCATCGCTACAATACCTACGACTACTTCCGCATCGACCCCAAGCTGGGCACAATGGAGGACTTCCAGAATCTGCTTGGGGAGATACATCGTCGCGGGATGCGATTGATTCTGGACGGAGTGTTCAATCATTGCGGGCGAGGTTTTTATGCTTTTCACGATGTGGTGGAGAACGGCGAGCACTCGCCATACGTGGGATGGTTTCACATCAGGAAGTTCCCCATCCACCCCTATGACGGACGCAAAAAGGCGAACTACGTGAGCTGGTGGAGTATTCGCTCCCTGCCCAAGTTCAATACCGACAACCCACAGGTGCGACAGTTCTTGCTGAGCGTGGCGCGATACTGGATAGAACAGGGTGCGGACGGATGGCGGCTGGACGTGCCTAACGAGATTGACGACCCCACCTTCTGGCGCGAGTTCCGACAGGTGGTGAAATCCGCTAACCCCGATGCCTACATCGTGGGCGAAATCTGGAAAGATGCGAAACGGTGGTTACAGGGCGACCAGTTTGACGCCGTGATGAACTATCCCCTGCGCGACCTGTGCTTGGAGTTCGTTGCCAAACGCGCTATAGACGCCTCCGCGTTCGCAAAAGGTCTCCTCCGCCTGCTTCGTCGCTATCCTGCCGAAGCAACGTACAGCTTACTGAACCTGCTGGGTAGCCACGACACTCCACGCTGGCTCACTGTGTGCGGAGGAGAGGTGCGCCGTGCGATGCTGGGCTATACTATCCTGTTCACCCTGCCCGGCGCACCCTGCATCTACTACGGCGATGAAATCGGCATGAAGGGCGAAGCAGACCCGCACTGCCGTGCCTGCTTTGAATGGGACCGGCGCAAGTGGAACCGCCGACTGCATCAGCACATCCGCCAAATGGTCACTCTGCGCCAGAGTAGTGCCGCCTGGCGCACCGGGCGGTTCGGCGTGCTTCTCGCACAAGGGGACGCGCTCGCTTATGCCCGCTGGGATGACGCTGACCTGTTCATCGTGGTGATAAACAACAGCAGAAGCCAGTGGGATGGAGTGCTCCCTCTGCACAAGGTGAAACGACCGGGCCTCGATGCTCTGCAGGATGTGCAAAGCGGTGTGGTGTATCCGGTAAAGAACCGAATGACGCCACTGACAGTACCGCCACATTCGTGGTTGGTGCTACAGGGCAAAGCATCTCGAGCATAGACGGCGAGATTCCCGCCGAGCCGTATTAGATGGGGGATATAAGCAATGAAAGGTTTGGTCGCTCTTATGGCTTTGGGAACACTTGGCACTGCCATCGCACAGTCTCAACCCTTCACCATCGCCGTACAGGGCAAAACGCGTTGTGTGATTGCGGTTGCTGAGGGCGCTCCATCGGAGGTGAAATCTGTTATCGCTGCCGATCTGGCGCAGGTTTTGCAGCAGGTTACCCGTACCGAAGCGATACCTGTGGTAAACCTGCCTGTAAGCCAGCCTGCCATCGTGCTCGCGCTCGCCGGTGACTTCCCCCAGATGGCAAAACAGCAGCGACTGGCGGAATTGGGACCGGAAGGCTACATCATCCACACCGAACCCAACCGCCTGTGGCTGTTGGCGAACACTGTACTAGGTCTGCGCCATGCGGTGTCGGGGCTGTTGTATGAGATAGGCTGTCGCTGGTATTTCGCCGACCCGGTATGGACGGTGATTCCTCACAAGCCCACTCTTCGGGTGAACCTTAACCTGCGCGAAAAGCCTGCGTTCAAAGATCGCGTGATATGGTACGAATGGGGAGCAAACACCCCCGTGCTGCGCGAACACTACGAAGCATGGTTCAGACGCAACCGCCAGGGTGGGCACTTCCCCGCGGACTGCGGACACGCCTACGAGCGCTATATCCCCTACAGTGAGTTTTCCGCGCATCCAGAGTGGTTTGCGCTGGTGGAGGGCAAGCGCCAGCCTACCCAGCTCTGTGTGAGCAACCCGGAGGTGCAAGAGCGCGTGATAGCGGGGGTAATGGCACTATTTGAAAGGGAGCCTCAGCGCAATATGGCGTCGATAGAGCCAAATGACGGAGGCGGGTACTGTGAATGCGACCGCTGTAAAGCCATCGGCAACGCCAGCGACCAAGCGTTCTATCTGGCAAACCTCGTGGCGAAGGCGGTTCGCGCCCGCTACCCCGACAAATGGGTCGGACTATACTCCTATGCGTACCACAGCGAGCCTCCACGCTTTCGCATCGAGCCGGGCGTTTACGTGCAGGTGACTACCGGCTTCCGGTATACAAAGCTCAGCTTTGAGGAACAGGTCAACAAACTGCGCGAGCTCGGTGCAACGCTCGGCGTGTACGACTACTTCAGCGTCTTCCCATGGGACTGGAGCCTGCCCGGAGCCGCCAGAGCAGGACGGATTTACGAGCTCGCCGAGAGTATTAAACACTACCATCGGCTGGGATTGAGCACCTTCAGCGCAGAATCCTCCATCAGCTGGATACCCAACGGGTTAGGCTACTGGGTGGCGGCACAGCTGATGTGGAACCCCGGTCTTGACCCCAAAGCGCTGGTGGACGATTTCTTCCAAAAGGCGTTTGGAGCCGCTGCCGGTCCGATGAAACGATTATACGAACGCTGGTCCAAAGGCGAACGATTCTCCCCGCGTGGGCTGCGACTGGCTCTGAACGACCTGCGGGAGGCTTACCAGCTGAACAGGGACGCGCAAGTACGCGCCCGGCTGGACCAGGTTGCTATGTATCTGCACTGGCTGCGTCTCTGGATGGAGTATGACCGCGTAGCGCGCTGGGACGAGGGTGGCAAACTGGTCGCAGAGCCAAGCGAAGTGATAGCACGCGCCCATGAACTGGTGGTGTACTCACGCCGACTGATGGACACCGGGGTTATACATTCATATCCTTTGCTCTACGACTGGTTCCGCCAGCGTTTTGCTGCGCTGGAGCGTATCCCCGGTTTCGACTGGAAGCAAACGGAAGAATGGAAGAACGAGAACCAACAACCTCCCCAGCCTCAAGAGGTGCGACACGACTTCGAGAGCGACCTGCACCGCCTGAACGAGCTGGTGCCAGAGGCAGTGGAGATAGAGAACAGAGAGTTCAAAGGCAAGCTGGTGCCGCTGGCGCAGAAGCTGCCCAAAGCAGTACAGGCGTGGGGCAACGTGGCACGTTCCCCTCTGTTTGTGGAAAGTGGTTTGCATCTTTTCGCAGGCAAGCGGGGCGAGACTTTGCGCCTGACGTATACTCCCTTCGATAGCGGGCATACCATCGATTGCCGATGGAGCCTGCAGCGATACGATGGGCAAACCGTCGCGCAAGGCGAACTGAAAGCGCAACGCGGACAGCCTGCCACACTGGAAACGACGATTAGCGAGGATGGCGTATATGCGCTCAATCCGGGCACAGACTACTGGAAAGCGGCGCAAATAGGGTTTGACCCCCGTCCTCTGTCGGTATGGTGCGGACGGGCGGACAGGCAGCCTCTGTGCCTGTGGCTGCCGCGCCTTGACCAGCCTCTGTACTTCTATGTGCCCAGAGGAACACACCACTTCGTGATAGGCATCGTGCAAGGCGGTTTCCCGCACACGACGCTGGAGATTCGCCTGGCAAACGGAACCATCGTACGGAGGGAGAGACTGCTTGCCGGTGACCAGATTTCCATCATCGTTGCGCAAGACATCCGCGAATATGGTGATATTTCCGAGATGGGCAAGCAGGCGGTGCTGCCCTCGCACGAGCTTTCTATCGTGGTGCCGAAGGGCGCGGATGGGCAGGTGTGGGCGCTGTCGCTAAGCAGTTTGCGGTGTATCGTGGAGCTGTATGACATTCCGCCGTTTCTGGCACGCCACCCGGCTGAGCTGCTGGTGCCAGAGGACAGTTTGTGAGAGGTTATTAGCGCACGCTGTTTTTGTCATGCTGAGCGTTAGCGAAGCATCTCGTCCTTTTTGTCATGCTGGACGAAGTGAAGCATCTTTGAGATTCTTCGCTTGCGCTCAGAATGACAGGTTTGGCGCGTTTTCTTGTCATGCTGAGCGTCAGCAAAGCATCTCAAGGTAGCGATACAACCAGATTCTTCGCTTCGCTCAGAATGACATCTTAAATGGCAGTCTCTTCGAGCATCCTACTCCGCCACCAGCGGGATGAGCCTGCCCTCTATGCGTACAGGGTTCCCCAGTTCCACCTCGACGCGCCCCAGATAGCGTGCGTGGCATCCTGCCTGCACAATCACCACGCTCCCCTCGCGCAGAGGTTGTTCCAGAACAGAATGGCTGTGTCCACCGATGATGAGGTCTATACTTTGAGCGTTCTTCGCCAGCTCGATATCGCGAGCCAGCCCGATGTGCGTGAGCGCAATTAACAAGTCTACCTGTGGGCGCAGCTGTTCTGCCAGTTCACATCCTTTGCTGATGGGGCTATCGAAAACGTATGCACTGATATGCTGGCTCAACATTCGCTCGGTAATCATCGGCACGGTCACTCCAAAGATTCCCACACGCCCGGCAGAGGTTTCCAGTATCAGGTGAGACTGCACAGGCAGTACAGCATCGCCGCGAGCGCGGATGTTGGCGCACAGCACAGGAAAGCGCGCGCGGTTGAGAGTGGTACGAAAGCCCGCTTCGGTAAAGTGGAACTCGCGGTTGCCAACAGTCATGGCGTGGTAGCCTATCTCAGACATCCGATCCAGAATAGGTTCGCCGGAGGGATTAAAAGTAAGGTTACCTGAGCCTACTGCATCGCCCGCATCTAACAGCAAAACAGGCGAGCCTGCACGCTCGCGCTGTACCACCTCGACCAGACGTGCGGCTCGCTCCTCACGCTTTATCAGGCGGTTGTGCAGGTCGTTCGTGTGCAGAATAACCAGACGACTCACGAGGTGCTTCCACCCTCACGCCGCGATTGCAGGTACCTCTCTATCGCCTGCTCCCACTCTCCACGCGCCTTCAACAGCCACTCACACACCTCGCGCACCGCACCGTTGCCGCCGGAGGCTTGCGCGACATAGTGTGCGCGCTCCTTGAGTTCGGGAGCTGCGTTTGCCACTGCAACCTTCACGCCCACCGCATCGAAAGCGGGCAGGTCGTTCAGGTCATCACCAACGTATAGCACTTCGTCTGCCTTGAGTTGCCACTGCTGGCGCAGCTTTTCGATTTGCGCCTTCTTATCGCGTACGCCCTGATAGCATTCGGCGACTTTCAGCTCCGCCGCCCGTCGTGTGAGCGCTTCCGAGACACGCCCGGAGAGTATGGCTACCCGGATACCTGCGTGACGCAGCAGTTCGATGCCCAGTCCATCGGCGACGTGGAATCGCTTGATCTCGCGCCCGGTGGGGTCGTAGTAGATACCGCCGTCGGTCAGCACACCATCCACGTCCAGTATCACCGCTTTCACCGCCTGCAGATTTTCCGGAAAGGCGGGCTGAAAACCCGACAAGGCAGGCTGAGAACCTGCCAGCACGTCCTGTTCTACCATGGCTATACAATCCCCGTTCGTAACAGGTCTTTCAACATCAGCATCCCAACCGGCTTACGCTCCGCATCCAGCACAGGCATCTCGCCGATTTTTACCGGCAGGCTTTCGAACAAATGCAGCGCCTCCACCGCCAGCGGATTGCCCTCTATCACGTATGGTGTGCGGGTCATCAGCTCTTCGGCAGGGCGGTCCAGGCTTCCCACATCGCGCAACAGGTGCCGTCGGATGTCGCCGTCGGTGATAATGCCCGCCAATGTGCCGTCGTCGTTCACAATGCACGCTGCGCCCGCGTTGGCTTTGGTGATGGCGAACAGCACATCACGCAGAGGATGGTTTTTAGGCACTATCGCAACACTGTCGCCGGTGCGCATCACATCATGCACACGCAACAGCAGCCGTCTGCCCAGCGTGCCCGCGGGATGAAATACCGCGAAGTCCTCAGGGGTGAAGCGTCGCTCCTGCATCACCGTAATCGCCAGCGCATCGCCCATCGCCAGCATGGCAGTGGTGCTCGCCGTCGGCGCGAGGTTGAACGGGCACGCTTCCCGCTCCACCGACACATCCAGCACCACGTCCGCCGCCTGCGCCAGCGTGGACTCCGTACGCCCCACCATCGCGATGAGCTTCACGCCAATTCGTTTCAGCGCAGGCAGTATCGCCAGTAGTTCGTCCGTCTCCCCGCTGGTGGAGAACGCCAGCACCACATCATCGGTGGTGACCATGCCCAGGTCGCCGTGAACCCCCTCCGCAGGATGCATGAAAAAGCTCGGCGTGCCTGTGCTGGCGAAGGTAGCGGCTACTTTGCGGGCGATCGCCCCCGACTTGCCCATGCCCGTGGTGACCACTCTACCCTTGCAGGAGAGAATGGTTTGCACCGCCTGCACGAACCGCTCGTCCAGGCGGTCTATCAGGCGCAAAATGCTCTGCGCCTCAGTCTGGAGTACTTCCCTGGCTACCTCTATCATCTCATGGTTATTATATCAGTTTTGCGCAGGCAAATAACAGGTGGAGGGCAGGGCTCCTTCCGGGCCGTTCTATCCTGTAAGAGGGTAGCCTCCTGGGGTCGCTATCGACGTGCCAGCACCACCTCGCGCAACCCGCGCCATTCCAGACGACGCAGATTCTGCCCCACCATGCGAAGGTTCACCTGACGTTGCTCACCGTTTGCCGTCTTGCCGGTAGCCCTCCAGGAGCCGGCTGGTAACCGAACAAGCGGCGCTTCGTCACTGTCTCCTTCCTTCTCGATGCGGATAGCCGTTGGCGTCACTGTAATCGCCAGCGTCAGCCCCTGCCAGCGAATACGGTCGATGCGCAACGACTCCCAGCCGGATGGCAATCTGGGGTCTATCGCAAACCCGTCGCCTGTGGGCTGGAAACCCAGAAAGCCGTACAGCATTACCTGAGGCACCAGCACGCTCTCGAAAAACTCCATGTCCAGCCCCAAACCGCCCGCAGTACCGCCCCCCTGTAGCGTGCCCGGACGAGAGCCATCGTAGTACTTGCGGTAGCCGCCTGCCCGCTCCACCTCCTCGTACCAGCGCAGAATCTCCTGCAGACGGTTCCACGCGTCGTCCGCTCCGCGCACCTTCAGCCGAGCCATCAGGTCATAGTAGGAAAAGCCCAGCACCGCACCACCGTCCTGCACCTGGTCCCCGAAGGCGATGCCCTCTGGTGAGATCCACGCCCAGAAGTAGTAATCGATGTTACGCCTTGTGCTGGCGCGCGGGGCAAACCGCCAGAAGTAGATGTCCTTTCCCTGCGCGGTATCGCCTTCCACAACGCGCTCTCCACAAACCCAGGCGAGAATGTCCCGGGCATGTTCAGGCGTGGCGAAGTCGTAAGCAACCGCTTCGAGATTCAGAAAGGTGAAGCCGTAGTCGTGCATTACGCCGTCGGCATCCACAGGAGCGAAACGTCGGGTTTGAGGGTTCCAGAAGAGGCGGTTACCTGCCGCCTTGACCTCCTCAGCATGTTTCAGCAGTTCGTGGGGGTCAAAGGCGTAGACGCCACGAGGCATATTCCAGCCCGGATTACGTATGACCTCCTGCTCGATCTCCGCCATCTTGCGCAGGGCGTCGTAGTAGTGGACGGTCGCGTACACGTCCTTTGCGCCAAACGGTAGCAGGTCCCAGTAGTTATTTCCCACACCACTGCCGTGCACTATCTGCTTCTTGCCGTCGGGAGTATAACGCACCCCGCTGCGCCCTTCATGCCCCACCCATCGGGTATCCACCACCTTTTCCTGCAGGGTGTGATGTTCGGTCATCAGGTAACGCAGGGCAAGACGCATGCGGTTCAAGTTCTGCCGTAGAAAGTTCAGGTCGCGCGTCCACCAGAAATACATGGCGCATCCCCGCACGAAGTTTTGCGCGTTGATGTTGTGACGGGTGTCGTACTGGGTGAAAAACGCTTGAATGACCACCTCGCCGCCCGGTTTGGGGTTACCGAAACCGATTCGCAAGCGCGTGATGTCACCCTTCCACAGGGGATGGCGATACATCGGGATCGCCTCGTAGTGGATGGTGTCGCCTGCGTGCGGACTGAAATAGAAACGCCGCTCTGGTGAAAACTCCGGCTGCTCACGGGTCGTCCACTCGATGTAAGGCTGAGCATCCTCTATCCCCTTTCCTTTCCAGCGCAGTTGCAAGAACGGCGACTCGTAGGGGTCTACATCGCAGGGCGGAGCGGTAACCGACGAGTTCGCTCCCGTCAGGATAACTTTCCAGCCTTCCTCCGTTACCCCCGCGCTTTCGGCGTGCAGCACCTGCCAGTCGTCGGGCGTGCTCAGCTTATCGGTACGCCAGCCTGGTCCCACAGTGTCTTTGAACGAGAAGTGCCAGCCTGCGGTTCGCCTGCCCTGATTCCAGAACGGGAAAGGCCAGCCCAGTGGATGGGCGATAGAAGCGTGCTGATGTGTGGCAACATAGCCTTCTGCGTCTATAACGCGCGCACTCAACACCTGCTTCCACTGCTGGCGGAAGGAATCGGCGTAGCCGCCGGTATCCACTGCAGGCCACAGCGATGCCAGCGAAAGCCACTCATCCCACAGGGTCGCCTTTGGCCCTGCACCCGGATAGTGCAGCCAGAACAGGCGGCGCAGGGTATCCAGAGGCTTCTCCCGCCCCGGTACCTGAAAGCGTGGGAAGTCATCGGGAATTTGCTCGGAGGCAGAGGCTCCTGCGACTGCCAGCGCTGCAACCAGTGTCATACTCCACAACACCCACATACGCACACCTCACCGTAGAGATTGAAGAGCTCTTTCAACGCTCAGGCGCAGTTTCCCTGTTGGGCTGAGTAGCAGTTCCCTCCCTCTTGTGATATGATGTATATGCTCTTCGCTTCGCGACGAAGCGGGACCGTTTACCGGACGAGGCACATCGACATGCGCAGGTATCCAGGACCTCTCAGCCAGCAGATGCTGGAAGAACTGGCGCACTACGTCATCGCCGAGCCAAAGCCGTTCGTGATTGACCTCGAGAAGAGCGAGGGCATGTGGCTGGCAACCGTAGACGGTCAGCGCGTGTTCGACTGGGCGGGGTACTATGCTTCCAAGCTTATCGGGCATAACCACCCGCGTCTGTACGAACCCGAATACCTGAAGAAGCTCGCCCGCGCCGCAAATAACAAGGTCGCCAACCCCGACTTCCTCACACCGGAATGCCTGGAATACTACCGCCTGCTGCATGAGATCGCGCCGCAGTGTATGCGTAATCCGCGTCTGGAGGTGTATGTGGTCAACTCCGGCGCGGAGGCGGTAGAAAACATGATGAAATATCTTATCAACCTGCACCACCACAAGCTGCTCAAGAAAGGCAGGTTACCCAACCCGAGGCGATTCATCTACTTTGACCAGGCGTTTCACGGGCGTACGGTGTTCGCCTTGAACGTGACGCAGGTGGTGCACGACCCTGTTGTGACCAAAGACTTCCACGGCTTCATCCCGGGTAACATTCAGGTTCCCTTCCCTGCTATCGACACTTCGCTTCCCGAATCCGAAAACCGCGCCCGCACCCGGCGCAGTCTGGAAATCGTGGAGGACTTCCTGCAGCGCTATCAGGGCGAAGTGGTGGGCATCATCGTAGAGCCTTTGCAGGGTGCTGGCGGTCATCGCGTGGCGTTACCGGAGTTCTTTCGCGGGCTGAGCGAGCTGGCGCATCGGTACGATGTGTACCTGGGCTTTGACGAGGTGCAGACCGCCGGCGGACAGACGGGAACCTTCTTCGCCTGCGACCAGTTTGACCTCCCCTATCCCCCGCAAGCGGTAGCAGCCGCCAAAAAACTGGGCAACGGCGTAGTATATATGCTTTATCCGATGGAAGACAGGGGCGTACTGGACTCTACTTGGGGCGGTACGCTGGCAGATATGGTACGCTTCGTGCAGGAGATGAAGATTGTGCGCGAAGAACGACTGATTGAACAGGTTCCGCAGAAGGCGGCGGTGCTGGTAGAAGGTTTGAACGCTCTGGCGCAACGTTACCCCGACGTGATTTACAACGTACGCGGCATGGGGTTGTATCAGGGGTTCAGCCTGCGCCGCCCTGAATTGCGCAAACAGCTGCTGGAAATTGCCCTGCAAGAAGAAGACATGCTGCTGCTTGGTGCGGGCACGGACACTATCCGCCTGCGCCCCAATCTGAGCGTAACAAGTGACGACATCCATCTGTTCCTGCAGAAGCTGGAGCGCGTGCTGCAAAAGGTGGCATCATGATACCCTCCACGCTTTTGGCAATTGACGCAGGCGGTACCAAAACCGACCTGCTGTGGGCACAGCCGGACGGACGTGTGCTGGCGCACGTACAGGGTCAGGGCATCAATATCGCCAGCAAGCCGCCGGGAGCATGGCAAGAGGCACTGGAAGAGCTGTTCCGTCAGGCAGGCGTCGACCGCGAGACGGTACACGTGGTGTGCGCAGGCGCGGCAGGTTACACCCTGCCCGATCGTCGTGCTCTGTTTGAACACCTGTTGCAACAGATGCTCCCGGGCGCACGAGTGCTTGTGCTGGCGGACTACGCTATTGCGCTGGAAGGGGCTACCGGAGGTAACCCCGGCGTGCTGGTCATTGCGGGAACCGGCTCCATCGCCTGTGGGCGTGACCGCGAGGGCAAACTGATGCGTGTGGGAGGCTGGGGCTACCTGCTGGGCGACGAGGGAAGCGGCTTCTGGATAGGACGCGAAGCCATCCGTGCGGTGCTCGCGGCAACCGAAGGCTGGGGCGAACAGACCCGGCTATATGAGATGCTCTCGGAGACGCTGGGTTCCGCCGACTGCGGCGAATGGCTGAGCGCGCTCTATCGCACCCAGAACCCGCAATCCTTGCTGGCTCAACTTGCCCCCCATGTCACCGAAGCGGCGGAACAGGGAGACACGCCAGCACAACGTATCTTGCTCCACGCCGCCGACCACCTTGCCGGTCTGGTTACCCGGCTGACGCAACACCTCCACCTGCCGGAAGATTTTCCCGTATGTACCGTCGGCGGGGTATGGCAATCTCAAGCGGTGCTGCGGCGGTTTCATCAGCAGTTGGGTGAGCGGCTATTACACTGGCAAGGCGAGGTGAAGCCGCCGATGTATTCGCCAGTGGAAGGAGCGCTCCTTATCGCCCAGCGCATGATGTGGGCGTAGGCACACCCTTTATCGCCATTCCTGCACAATCACTTCGGAAAGAGGTATCCCTTCTATCTGTACAGGACAGAAACTCGTGACGACAGCAGATTGAGGTGTGACGTAAGTATTCGCAGAAGGGGCTGTACCAACCGTATTGCCTCATATAAAAATCTTTCCGAAATGCTCATCGTTGCCTCATTTATTTTCTTTTCGTCTCTGCCTTCGTGCAACCTCGTTGACCCTCCTTCTTGCCTGAGTGTGAACCACCCCCAGAAGAGGATACCGCTAACTGCTCTAACTGCTCCAGCAAGCGGGCTATCTCCTCCCGTAAACGCAACGGGTGCAACTGTGCCTGCTGGGCACGCAACCGTGCCTTCACCACGTCCGGTATCTGCTCACTCGCTAACAAACGCTCCACCGGCGTCTGCGCATCACCGTAACGACGGGTCACCTTGCTGCCGTGCCGAACCTTCTCCCGACAACGCATCACCGACTGGAAGAAGTTCAGATACTTGCCCAGCACCGCATACAACCGCCCCAACACCTGCACTGCTTCCTCGCCTTCAAAGCGAGCATAACCCACATACTGCCGAACCGCCGTGTAATGCTTCTGCTCCACATAGCAACTGTCGTTCTTGCGCCCCGCGCGGGCGCGCGTGAAGGTGATGTGATGCTG